>WNGL01000795.1_pt1 | contig 61379 bp, 59 predicted proteins | sample 5400591 | NCBI WGS metagenome assembly WNGL01 (sample SAMN13153377, study PRJNA577476) | soil metagenome | isolation source: 80 cm soil or saprolite under Garry oak tree replicate 1 | place: USA:California | collected 2016-06-15 | reverse complement strand
GCAACCGCAACGGGGCACGCCTGCCCGCGCAGATCCAGCGCATGATCGCCGACGAGCTGCTCGCCGCGATCTTCCCGGACGCGGCGGCGTGCCTCGACAACATCCAGGGCGCGCGCGAGCTCCCCCGACATCCGCTCGTCGACCAGGCGTTGCGCGACTGCCTCGAGCAGGCGATGGACCTGCCACAGCTCGTACGCACGCTGCAGCGCGTGTTCGCGGGCGAGATCAAGTGCCTGGCAAAGGACACGCCCGAGCCTTCGGTGTTCTGCCACGAGATCCTGAACTCCGCCGTCTACACCTTTCTCGACGACGCGCCGCTCGAGGAGCGCCGCACCCGCGCCGTGTACACGCGGCGCACGACCGAGCCGAGGAGCGCCGACGACCTCGGCGCGCTCGACCCGGCCGCGATCGAGCGCGTGCGCGAGGAAGCCTGGCCCACGGTGAACACCTTCGACGAGCTGCACGACGCCCTGCTGCTCGCCGGGTTCATTCGCGCGGAGGAGGCGTCGCCAGGCTGGCACGCGCTCTTCGATGAGCTGGTCGCTGCGGAGCGCGCCTGTGACGCCAGCAGTATTTGGATTTCAGTGGAGCGTTTCGACGAGCTGAACGCCGTCGTTCCTCAATCCACGATACCGGCGATTCCGGAGCGCCTGCGCAAGTCCTGGACGCGCGAGGACGCGGCGCGGGAGCTGGTTCGCGGGCGAACCGAGGTGCTTGGTCCGGTGACCGCGCGCGGTCTCGCCGATTCGCTCGGACTTCACGACACCGCGCTCATCGACGGCGCCCTGCTTGCGCTGGAAAACGAAGGCAAGCTGCTGCGCGGGAGATTTACCCCGGGCGCGACCGAGCTCGAATGGTGCGACCGCAGGCTGCTTGCCCGCATCCACCGCTACACGCTCAACCGGCTGCGCGCCGAGATCGAGCCGGTCAGCGCCGCCGATTTCATGCGTTTCCTCCTGCACTGGCAGCACGCCGCGGGCGAAACTCAGGTGAAGGGCATCGAGGGACTTGCCGCTGTGATCGAGCAGCTCGACGGCTACGAGGTTCCTGCGGGCGCCTGGGAGCGTGAGGTGCTCGCCGCCCGCGTGCAGGACTATGAGGCCAATTTCATCGACACGCTTTGCCTCTCTGGACGGGTAGCCTGGGGCCGGCTCTCTCCTGCAAATGGCTCAGGCAAGGCGCCGCTGCGCAGCTCGCCGATCGCCATGATGCTGCGCGGGCATGCGGGGCTGTGGCGCGCTGCAGGCGAGCCCGAGGCCGGCGAGTCAAGCTCGGAGGCGAGCGCCGTGTACGAAACCCTGCGCTCCCGGGGCGCATCGTTCTTCGATGAGCTCGCCTCGGTGACCGGGCTCCTGCGCACGCAGCTCGAGCGCGCGCTCGGCGAGCTGGCGGGCTCGGGCCTCGTCACCGCGGACAGCTTCGGCGGACTGCGCGCGCTGCTTGCGCCATCGGACAAGCACAAGCGGCGCTCGCGCCACCGGCGGCCTGCCTACGAAGTGGACACCGCCGGGCGCTGGGCGCTGCTCCGGGGCGATGCGGCCATCGACGATGGCAAGCGCGTCGAGCAAATTGCGCGCGCCTTGCTGCGGCGCTACGGCGTCGTTTTCCGCGCGCTGCTCGCGCGCGAAGCGCGGCTGCCGACCTGGCGGGAGCTCGCGGCGGTGTACCGGCGCCTCGAAGCGCGCGGAGAGATCCGCGGCGGACGCTTCGTCTCGGGTTTCGGCGGCGAGCAATTTGCGCTCTCCGACGCGGTCGGCCGGCTGCGCGCGGTGAGGAAGCTGGATAAGGGCGGCGAGCTCGTCGCGCTCTCCGGCGCAGATCCGCTCAATCTCGTCGGCATCGTGACCCCGGAGGCGCGCGTCGGCGCGATCACTCCCAACCGGGTTCTCTATCGCGACGGCCTCGCGATCGCCGCGCTCGAAGGCGGCGAGCTGCGCCGCCTCGCCGCCTCGGAATTCGATGACGATACGCTGAAGACGCTCTTCTGGCGCCGCTCAAGCGCGCTCGGCTTCGAGCTGAATCCGCTCTCCGAAGCCAGCCGTAAGCGCTGGCTGGAGCGCAAGGTACGTGTGCCGCAGCCCGGCTGAGCTCATGACGTCGTAGTCGGGTGGAGGTAATGGAGAAAGGGAAAGAACTTGTCCCTTTCCCTGATCGTAACTTGCGCGCTTGGGCAAATGCTCGCCCCTCAGGCGAGCATGTCAGCCCAGATATTTTGAGCCCAGGCCCACCCGTAGGCGCCTTCGATCTCGCCGCGCGCGGCGGATACGCCCGCCGTACCCGGTATCACCACCAGCGTCTTCTGCGCCGGGTCGTAGCGGTGCACCGACGCGACGTGAATCGCTTGCCTGTCGCTGACGAAGCTGTAGCAGGTGTTCGCGATGACCGGTAGCGGATCGGGCTGGCGGCCGTTCATGAGCTCGATGATCGCGGCGGCGGCGAGCTTGCCGTGATTGTTCGCCATGTGGCCGGACTTCGGCATCGCCGGCGCCGAAAGCGTGGCGTCGCCGAGGACGTGTATGCCCTTGTGCGCGAGCGATTCCATCGTCAGCCAGTCCACGCCGCACCAGCGCGTGTTGCCGGTCATGAGGCCGGCCGAGCGCGCGATGTCCCCGGCGCGCATGGGCGGCAACACGTTCAGGACTTCGCCCTTGATCGTGTCGAAGTCTGTCTTCACCACCATCGCGCGCGCGTCAAGCGCTTTGACTTCGGAGTTGTTGCGGTACTCGATGACGCCTTTGTAGAGATCGTTCCAGGCGGCCTTGAAGAGTGCCGGCTTCGACACGATATCCTCGTTGGCGTCGACCACGATCACCTTGGAGCGCGGCTTAGCCTGCTTGAAGTAGAACGCGACCTGGCAGGCGCGTTCGTACGGCCCCGGCGGGCAGCGGTAGGGCGCGCGCGGAACGGAAATGAGGAAGACCCCGCCGTCGCGCATCGATTCGAGTTGCCGCCTGAGCGCCAGAGTTTCCGGTCCTGCTTTCCACGCGTGCAGGATGGCTTTCTGCGCCTCGGCGCCGTAGCCCTCGATCTGGTCGTGCATGAGGTCCACTGCAGGCGAGACGATCAACCGGTCGTAGGCAAGCTCTTCGGTCCGGCGCAGCACGACTTTTTTCTTTTCCACGTCGATCGCCGTGGCTTCGTCGCGGATCACCTGCACGCCGTAATCCCGTAGGCCTTCATAGCTGCGCGTGATATCGGCGATTTTTCTGCTGCCGCCGAGGACGAGATTCGAGGTGGGGCAGGAAACGAACTCTGCATTGCGCTCGATCAGGAATACCTCGATAGCGCCTTGGCTCCACATGCGCAGATACTTGGCCGCGGTGGCGCCGCCGAAGCCGCCTCCGATGACGATCACGCGGCCGATCGGCTTGACCGGCGCGCCCGGCTGCACGGCGCAGCCGGGGAAAAACGCCGCAGCGGCAGCCGCGCTCGAGGCTTTCAAGAATTCGCGGCGGCTGAAGCCGATCATGTTGCCCCTACTTCGCCGCTTTCTGAGCCGCGAAGTACGCGGCGAGCGCGTCGATGTGCTCGTCGGTGTAGCCCTTCGAGATCTGATGCATGATGGTCGCCGGGCGCGCGCCCGATTTGAAATCCCTCATCTCCTGAACCAGACGAGATTTTTCTTGACCGGCGAGGCTCGGCATGCCTTGCCGGCTCACGCCGTTCGTGCCGTGGCAGTTGGCGCAGGCGGCCGCGAGATTGCGGCCGAGGTTGGGATCGGTGCCCTGCGCCGATGCTGAGGGGATGGCCGTCGCGCAGACAGCGGCGAGCAGGAGGCGGGACAGGGGGGAAACCATCCTCAAAGGTCCAGTGTAGCTACCGCGGCGAGTTTCCGCCCCGCTCAATTCGCTGTCAAGGGTCGGAAAAAAGGAAGGCCGCCTCGAGGCGGCCTTGTGCATACTTCAGCGGGCGCTTATGTTTCCGGGGCGACCTCGGCAACTTTTTCTTCCGTGAACTTGAGGGTGGTCTTGTCGTGCTCGTCGATGTCCACGGTGACCTTGCCGCCATTGGCAAGCTTGCCGAACAACAGCTCGTCGGCGAGCGCGCGCCGGATCAGGTCCTGGATCAGGCGCGACATCGGTCGGGCGCCCATGAGCGGATCGAAGCCGCGCTTCGCGAGGTGCTCGCGCAATGGGTCGGTGAAGACCGCCTCCACCTTCTTCTCGTGTAGCTGAGCTTCGAGCTGCATCAGGAATTTGTCCACGACGCGCAGGATGATGTCGTGGTCGAGCGACTTGAAGGAGATGGTCGCATCCAACCGGTTCCTGAACTCCGGTGAGAACAGCCGCCTGATCTCGACGCTCTCATCCCCGGGCTCCTTCTTTCCCGTAAATCCCATGACCGGCCTGTTGAGCGCGTCGGCGCCGGCATTGGTCGTCATGACGATGATAACGTTCCTGAAGTCGGCTTTCCTGCCGTTATTGTCGGTAAGGGTACCGTGGTCCATCACCTGCAGCAGGATGTTGAAGATGTCCGGGTGCGCTTTCTCGATCTCGTCGAGAAGGAGCACCGCGTACGGTTTCTTGGTGATGGCCTCGGTCAGAAGGCCCCCTTGGTCGAAGCCGACGTATCCGGGAGGCGCGCCGATCAGGCGCGACACGGCATGGCGCTCCATGTACTCGGACATATCGAATCGGTGCAATTCGATGCCCATGCAGTAAGCGAGCTGGCGCGCCACTTCGGTCTTGCCAACGCCGGTGGGGCCGGAAAAGAGGAAGCAGCCGATCGGCTTCTGCGGATTGGCGAGTCCGGAGCGCGCCGTCCGGATCGCCGCCACGAGCGCGGCGATCGCCTGATCCTGGCCGAACACCACCGCCTTCAGATCGCGGTCCAGGTTCTGCAGCGCGGCCCGGTCGTCCTGCGACACCGATGCCGGCGGAATGCGCGCGATCTTGGCGATGATCTCCTCGATCTCGGTTTTGCCGACCACCTTTTTTTGCTTCGACTTGGGCAAGATCTTCTGCGCGGCGCCGGCCTCGTCGATGACGTCGATCGCCTTGTCGGGCAAGTGCCGGTCGTTGATGTAGCGCGCCGAGAGCTCCACGGCGCTGGTAAGCGCGTTGCCGCTGTATTTCACGCCGTGGTGCGCTTCGAAGCGCGACTTCAGGCCCTTGAGGATTGCCACCGTTTCCTCGATCGAGGGCTCCGGCACGTCGATCTTTTGGAAGCGCCGCGACAGGGCATGGTCTTTTTCGAACACGCCGCGGTACTCGTTGTAAGTGGTCGCGCCGATGCATTTCAACGCGCCGGACGAGAGCGCCGGCTTGAGCAAGTTCGAAGCATCGAGCGTCCCGCCTGAAGCGGCACCCGCGCCGATGAGCGTATGGATCTCGTCGATGAACAGGATCGCGTTGGGGTTGTCGACCAATTGTTTGAGCACCGCCTTCAACCGCTGTTCGAAATCGCCGCGATATTTCGTGCCGGCGAGGAGCGCCCCCATGTCCAGCATGTATACCTGGCATCGCGTCAAAATTTCCGGTACTTGTCCTTCGACGATGCGGCGGGCCAGACCTTCAGCGATGGCAGTCTTGCCGACCCCGGCCTCGCCCACCAGCAACGGATTGTTCTTCCGCCTGCGGCATAGCGTCTGGATGACTCGCTCCAATTCGCGTTCGCGGCCGATCAGCGGATCGATCTTTCCCACCAGCGCCTGGGCATTGAGGTTGAGCGTGTAGGTCTCGAGCGCCCCGCCCGTCTGCTGTTCATCGCCAGCGGCTTCCTGTTCGGCTTCGCCGCCTTTCGCGTCTTTGGCCTGCTGAGTCTTGGTGATGCCGTGCGAGATGTAGTTGACCACATCAAGGCGCGTGACGCCCTGCTGATGCAAGAAATACACAGCGTGAGAGTCTTTCTCGCCGAAAATGGCCACGAGCACGTTGGCGCCCGTCACCTCCTTCTTCCCGGAGGATTGCACGTGCAGGATCGCGCGCTGGATGACGCGCTGAAAGCCGAGCGTCGGTTGAGTGTCGATTTCCTCCGTCCCCGCAACCGTGGGCGTATGCGCGGTGATGAAGTCCCCGAGCGCCTTTCTCAGTTCGTCGAGATTGGCGGCGCAGGCGCGCAACACCTCGGCGGCGGTGGGATTGTCCAGCAGCGCGAGCAGCAGGTGCTCGACGGTGATGAACTCGTGCCGCTTTTGGCGCGCCTCCACGAAGGCCATGTGGAGGCTCACTTCGAGTTCCTGCGCGATCATCGTTTTGTAGTCCTCAGCCTCAAGAATCTAAGATGGGGTGTACTGCCCGACCAATCAATTTTCCTCCATTACGCATTGTAGCGGGTGCTGGTGCTTGCGTGCGTAGCCGACGACTTGCTCGACCTTGGTGGTGGCGACGTCTCTGGGGTACACGCCGCAGATACCCATGCCCTCGCGATGGACCTTGAGCATGACCTGGGTGGCGATTTCCCGTGTCATCGAGAAGAATTTCTGCAGCACCACGACGACGAATTCCATGGGCGTATAGTCGTCGTTCAAGAGAATAACCTTGAAAAGAGGAGGGGGCTTAAGCTTGGCTTTCTTAGCCTCAAGTAGGGCGCCTTCTCGCAAGCGGGTGGCCATACATCATTTAACTTATTCCAGAAGCTTGTGCCGGTCAAACGGCATAGACCCGTTCGCGGGGCTAAAGTCACCGGCTTTGCACGGACTTTTTTCGGGCGGGAACGCCTCCACTCGGTGCAAACGCGTTACCGATAATGTAATCGCTGTCGCCCCCGCGTGCAACCTTAAACGTGTCGCCGGAACAAGGGGTTGACTCGCCCTAGGGGCACTTGACGCGGCCGCCCAAAGCGCGTAAAAGGCTTTCCTGTGTTTGTCCTCCATGCGGTTTGCAGGCGTCAAATCCCTCTGCTGCGATGAAGTGAACAGGCATAGTTTGGGGAGTTCCCCAGTTTCAAAATTCAGGAAGGTTCTATGCCAACAGGTACGGTGAAGTGGTTCAATGATGCAAAGGGTTATGGCTTTATAACCCCGGATGACGGCGGGGAGGATTTGTTCGCGCACTTCTCTGCGATCCAGATGAGCGGATTCAAGACGCTCAAAGAAGGACAGAAGGTCCAGTTCGAAGTCACGCAAGGCCCGAAGGGCAAGCAGGCTTCGAACATTCAGACTGCGAGCTAGCAGCTCACGGCTCGCCCGGGCGGCACCGCCGCCCGACGCTGCAGGAACCCCTTCGTTTTCGGCCTCGGTTTCCGGGGCCGGGCGGACTTTTTTCAGAACGGTCGCGTCGCGGGCGGCGTCCCTATCGTCAGCAGCACAGCGGTTGAAAACCCACGCCGGTTCGCGCGGCCCCCGGGGATCCCCGGGCCTCAGTGCATGCGGCGCTTGAGCTCCGCGTCGATGGCGTTCATGAAGCCGTCGGTGGTCATGAACGGGTGATCGGGGCGAATCAGGATCGCAAGATCCTTGGTCATCTTGCCCGATTCCACCACGTCGACGCAAACCTTTTCCAGCGTTTCGGCGAACCGAATCACATCGGGGGTGTTATCCATCCGTCCGCGAAACATGAGGCCGCGCGTCCAGGCGAAGATTGAGGCGATTGGATTGGTCGAAGTCGGCCTGCCCTGCTGAAACAGGCGATAGTGACGCGTTACGGTTCCGTGTGCCGCCTCGGCTTCGACGGCCTTGCCATCCGGGGACATCAGCACCGAAGTCATGAGGCCGAGCGAGCCGTAGCCTTGGGCGACGGTGTCGGACTGCACGTCGCCGTCGTAATTCTTGCAGGCCCACAGATACCCGCCGTTCCACTTGAGGCTGGCCGCGACCATGTCGTCGATCAAGCGGTGCTCGTAGGTGAGACGCGCCGCTTCGAATTGCTTCTTGAACTCGCCATCGAAAATTTCCTGGAACAGGTTCTTGAAACGCCCGTCGTAGGTTTTGAGGATCGTGTTTTTGGTTGACAGATACACTGGATACTTGCGCTGCAGGGCATAATTGAAGCAGGCGCGCGCGAAGCCCTTAATCGACTCGTCGAGGTTAAACATCGCCATGGCGATGCCGGCACCGGGTGCCTTGAACACCTCGCGTTCGATCGGCGCGCCGCCTTCCGGCTGGAAACTGAGCCTGATCGTGCCGGGGCCGTCGAATTTGAGCTCGGTGGCGCGGTATTGGTCGCCGAAGCCGTGGCGCGCGATCACCACCGGCTTGTTCCAGTGTGGAACGATGCGCGGTACGTTCTTGCAGATAATGGGTTCGCGGAAAATGGTGCCGTCGAGGATATTTCGGATGGTGCCGTTCGGGCTGCGCCACATCTGTTTGAGGTTGAACTCCTTCACGCGCGCCTCGTCCGGGGTAATGGTTGCGCACTTCACCGCGACGCCGTGCTTCCTCGTAGCGTTGGCCGCGTCGACGGTGATCTGGTCGTTCGTCTTATCCCTCGCCTCGACACCAAGATCGTAGTACACCAGTTCCACATCGAGGTAAGGAAGGATGAGGTTGTCGCGGATCATCTTCCAGATGATGCGCGTCATCTCGTCGCCGTCCATCTCGACAATCGGCTTCTTGACCTTGATTTTGCTCACGGGGGCTCCTGCAGTTTCGCTGTGAAGGAAATCAGCGGCGCGGCGGGCAGTCTCGTTGTGGCGGCGGGGGAACGGAGGGCGAGGTTTCCTGAAAGGCCGGTATTATAGCGAATCGCTCCGCGCCGAGTTCCGCGGCGGGCCTCCGCCGCTCCGCATTTTAGATCGCCTGTCAACGTGGTCGTCGACGATGCCGTTATAGACGCTGATGCGGTTTAAGGTACCGGCGTCCGGTTACCGTGAAGAGGAAGGGACCATGAAGACGTTCTTTACTTTGCTCGTTGCCGCGGCCTTCGCCTGCGTAGGCGGCCTGGCGGGCGCGCAAGGCGCCGCTCCTGGATCGGCTCCGGCCCAGGCGGACAGCGCCAAGCCCGCGGCAAAAACCGATGCGCCAAAACCGGGGACCAAAACCAGGAAGGCAAAACCGGCCAAGAAGACCAGGAGGGCTAAATAGGCCATCTGGTTGATTTTTCATAAGAAACGAATTCAACCTAATTTGCGCCGGGCGGGCGTTATTCAGTACAATGCCGCCGCGCTTGTCAACCTTGGGGCGGACAGGGCGTTAGTGGGTGGGACTGGTTCCGAAGCAAAGGACTGGTCGCAACCTGATCCCTAACTTCAGAGAGAGGAAAACATGAGGAAGCTTATCTCCATCCTGGTGGCTGCGGCGTTCGCCGTTTCCAGCGGCGCGGCTCTGGCCGCGTCTCACACCGGCGCCCAGCCGATGAAAGACGACAAGAAATCCGAAATGAAGAAACCCGACAAGAAAAAGGCCGGCAAGAAAACTGCGAAGAAGGACGCGAAGAAAGACGAAATGAAGAAGTAATCGGTCTTTCGGCGAATTCAAGGCAGGGATCCAGTCCCTGCCTTTTTATTTTGGTACGGGATCACGCGTGAAAACAAGAATCTTTGCGGTGTTTTGCGCCGCGGCGGTCTCGATTGCGGCGGGCGTCGCGCTCGCGCAACTGCCGACGATGGAACTTTCGGCAGGCATTCACCTCATTCGAGCCGAGCTGGCTTACACTTTCGAAACCCGAGCGCAGGGGCTCATGTTCCGCAAATCGCTCGGCCCGAACGAGGGCATGTTGTTCGTTTTTCCACAGGCCGAACCCCATTGCATGTGGATGAAGAACACGCTGATCCCGCTCTCGGTCGCGTTCATCGACGAAAAGGGCAGGATCGTCAGCATCTCCGAAATGCGGCCGCAGACCGAAACCTCGCATTGCGCGGCGGCACCCGCCAAATTCGCGCTAGAGATGAACCGCGGCTGGTTTGCGGCGAAAGGCCTCAAGGCGGGCGCCGGCATAGGCGGGCTGGACAAAGCTCCCGCGCCGCGCTAGCGACCGGGTGCACGCAAAAAAAAGCGGATGGCAAAGCCCATCCGCCTCTTAATTTCGTCGACGTCGCTTAACCGAAGAACAGCGCCGTATGCGCGCCTGCCGCCATGAAGTACAGCATCGGAATCGAGAACATGGTGTTGGTGCGCGATGCGAGGAAGGCAACGCGGCGCGCCTTGTTCTTCTCTTCATCGGTCGCCGGCACCATGCCCAGAATCTTCTTCTGGTTGGGCCAGATCAGCACCCAGACGTTAAACAACATAATGGTGCCGAACCAGGCCCCGATGCCGATCGCGTAATACGATTTGTTGAGAAACAAAAAGGCATCCAAAAAATGCCGTTCCAGCAGCGCCGCGCCGGCGAGCCAAGTCACCACGGCCGACCAGCGAAAGTACAGCAGCGCGCGGGGCATGACGTGCTTGCTGATGCCGGCTGCGGTGCCGTCGGCCGCAGCCGCTTTTGCCGCCGCGACGTTTACGAAGTTGAAGTAGTAGAGCAGGCCGATCCACATCACCCCGGCCATGAAGTGGATCCAGCGCGAGATTGCAGGTACCCAGTCCATGTCAGCCTCCTAGCGCGTGCGCGACGATGTTGTGCAGGATAAGGGTAAGGATCAGGCCGCAGATGATCGTTCCCCAGAGTGAATCGAGCGGATTCTTCATGGTTGTTCCCCCATTGATCGCGGGCTGTCGTTTGACGGCCCGCGTAATTTTCTGTCCAAAGCCGCGCCGATTGCAAGCGTGGGACAAAGACCCTCACCCGAGCACGGGTTTGGCGCTGCACGTTCAATCCTTGGCATCGATTCGCGCTCGGGCGCGACCTTTGGCAAAGCGCAGGCCCACTGTTTCCCCCGCGGTGAGCACGGCGCTGTCGCGCACAATCCCGCCGTCCAGCTTTTGGACGATGCTGTAACCACGCTCGAGCACCGCGGCCGGATCCAGATGCCAGAGGCTAGCGTTGAGGCGAGCGCAGCCCGCGACGGCGCGCTCGAGCGCGGTCTGCGCCGCCGAACGCAACCGGGCCGCCAGCTGCACCGGCCTCGCGGAGATCTCATCGATGTTAGGTAGCCGGGCGCGGCGGCGCCGCGAAAGGTCCGTTAGCCGCCAGCGCCGCTCGGAGACCTCCCGCATCGCGGCCTGGCCGAGCCGAAGCCGCAACTGGCCGAGCAGCTCGCCTTGAGCTTGCAGCCTTGTGCCCGGGTGAACCAGACGCCGGGCGAGCTGGTCGACGAGTTGCATGCGGGCCTCGAGTTCCCGTTTGAGGCGCAGGCTCAGCCGCGCTGCGAGCTCACCGATGGTCTCGAGCAGCACTGCGCGCTCGGGGCTCACCAACTCGGCGGCGGCGGATGGTGTTGGCGCGCGCCGGTCGGCGGCGAAGTCGGCGATGGTAAAGTCGGTCTCATGGCCGATGCCGGTCACCACCGGAATCGCGCAGGCGCGCACGGCGCGCGCCACGCTCTCTTCATTGAAGGCCCAGAGGTCTTCGATGCTGCCGCCGCCGCGCACCAACAAAAGCAAGTCGCACTCGGAGCGCCGCCCGGCGAGCTCGAGCGCGGCGGCGATTTTCTCGGCCGCGCCCTCGCCTTGCACCGGAACAGGATGGATGACCACCGCGATCGCGGGATTGCGGCGACGCAGCGTCGTCAGCACATCCTGCAGTGCGGCAGCCTGCAGGGACGTGATCACCCCGATCGTTCGGGGAAACGCCGGCAGCGTGCGTTTCTCCGCAGCATCGAACAGGCCTTCCTTTTCGAGCTTCTCGCGCAGCTTGAGAAAGGTTTCGAACAGCGCGCCGAGGCCCGCGCGTCGCATGGTTTCGACATTGAGCTGGAAATCGCCTCGCGGTTCGTACAGGGTGACGAACGCCTGCGCTTCGACCCGCATGCCGTCGCGGGGGTGCCAGTCGAGATATTGGTGGCGGTGCCTGAACATGACGCAATGCACCTGCGCCCGTTCGTCCTTCAGCACGAAATACGCGTGCCCCGACTTGGCTAGGCTGAAGTTGGATATTTCGCCGGCAACCCAGAGCAGCGGATAACGGCGCTCGAGCAGGTCGCGAACGCTTCGTGTCAGGGCTGAAACGGTGAGAATTTCCGAGGGAGAGGGCGTGGAATCCCGCGCCAGTTCTTGTTCTCGGAGCATGTGCCGATTCTAACCTATCCACAACGGGATTTCCCCCGGGACAACCCGCTATGAGCGGTTCAGGTGAAGGCCGAAGGATTGGGCATAACTCGTTGAGCAGGAATAATAAAAACAGAAGATTAACTTTTGGTCAGCCACAAGAAAATCCTTATGCGCGATTCACTTACACCGGGTTTTCGCCCGCTATGCACAACCTTATCCACACTATTTGTGGATAAGGTTGTGCACCGAGTTGCGCCCTTTCCATGCCCGAAGCTGCAATGATAATTCTCCAAGCGCCGATGCGGAATTTTCCTTGGAATCCTTTGTCTTGCCGAAACCTTTGTCGCAGGCTAAAGTGTGCCCGTTTTTTGTCCGAGTTCGGAGAACGCTGTTGTTCGCCATCATCCAGGCCGCAGGCTGGCCGATTTATTTCCTGCTTGCGGCGTCGATCATCGCATTAGCGCTGATCATCGAACGGTTCATCATCCTGCGGAAGGAAAAAATCGCGCCGAGCGGCTTGCTTGACAAGGTTGTCGCCGTGTACGAGAAGCAGGGCCTATCGGAGGACATTCTGATGAAACTGGCGCAGGATTCTCCCCTGGGACAGGTGCTCGCGGCGGGTCTGCGCAACATCAGGAGCTCGCGCTATGTCATGAAGGACGCCGTCGAAGAGGCGGGCCGCGCGGTCGCCCATGAACTCGAGCGTTTCCTGACCACGCTCGGTACAATCGCGACGATCAGCCCCCTCATGGGTCTGTTCGGCACGGTGGTCGGCATGATCGAGATCTTCGGCTCGCAGGGGCCGGCCGGAAGCAACCCGCAGGAGCTCGCGCACGGGATCTCGGTCGCCTTGTACAACACCGGCTTTGGTCTCGTGATCGCCATTCCCGCGATGATTTTCTTTCGCCATTTCCGTGGCAAGGTCGAAGCCTTGGTGGTCGAAATGGAGCAGCAGGCGTCGCGGCTGGTCGACATGGTCCACGGCGAGCGCTTCGACTTCCAGCCGCCACCCAGCACGCACGCATGAAGTTCGCCCGCATCCCCAAGGAAGATCCGGACATCAACTTGATTCCGATGATCGACGTGCTGCTGGTGATCATCATCTTTCTGATGCTCACCACGACCTACTCGAAGTTCGCGGAGCTGCAAATTAATCTTCCGAGCGCCGCAGCGGAAAAACAGTTCGAGCGCGCCAACGAGATCAATGTCGTGATCAGCGCAACCGGCCAGTACTTGCTGCAGCGCAAGCCGATTCAGTTCCGCGACGTGGCGAGTCTGGCGCAACAGCTGCGCAGCGCCGGCGCCGGCTTGAAGGATCCGATCGTCGTCATCAACGCCGACAACAATGCGACGCATCAGTCGGTGATCCGCGTCATGGACGCGGCGCGCCAGGCTGGCTACGGCCAAGTCGCGTTCGCGGTGGAGCAGGCCACCAAATAACGCGACTCATGGTCCGCGCGGGCCATGCCGTCCGGAGCATCGGCCGCCTATGAGCTTTGCCGCACGCCACTGGTATCGGCTGAGTCCAATCTCCATCCTGCTGTTTCCGGTCAGCCTTGTCTTTCGCCTCTCGGTGGCGCTGCGCCGGCTGCTCTACCGCCTCGGCATATTGCGCTCGGTGCGCGTGCCCGTGCCGGTGATCGTTGTCGGCAATCTCACGGTGGGCGGCACGGGAAAAACGCCGCTGGTCCTGTGGCTTGCCGACTCCCTGCGCCGCAGAGGACGGCGCCCAGGTATCCTCAGCCGCGGGTACCGCGGCCGTAACGCGGGGCCGCGTGCAGTGGGTGCGGGAGAGGAGGCAGCGCTGGTCGGCGATGAGCCGTTGCTGCTCGCGGAACGCTCGGGGTGCCCCGTGTGGATCGGCGCCGATCGCGCGGCGTCCGCACGCGCGCTGCTCGCCGCGCACGCCGATTGTGATGTCATTCTTTGCGACGACGGTTTGCAGCACTACCGTCTGCAGCGCGACTTCGAGATCGCGGTGGAGGACGGGCGTGGCCTCGGCAACCGCCTGCTGTTGCCGGCAGGGCCCCTGCGCGAGCCGGCGAGCCGGCGCGTGGATGCGACTGTGGCCAACGACGCCCAACCAAGGCCCGACGCGTTCCGCATGAGCCTCAAGCCGGCGGGATTTCGCCGCGTGGACGATCCCGGCAAGCCGGTGGTTCCCTCAGAGCTGTCGGGACGAAGACTGCACGCGGTGGCCGGAATCGGCAACCCGGAGCGGTTTTTCGCCGAGCTTGCGCGCATGAGACTGACCTTTACGCCGCACGCGTTTCCCGACCACCATCCGTTCCGGCCCGCAGATCTCGAATTCGCCGAATGCGACTTCGTGCTGATGACGGAGAAGGATGCGGTAAAATGCCGGCAATTCGGACGGCGCGATCTGATCGCTTTGCGCGTCGAGGCCGAACCCGATCCCGCCCTGGCCGACCTTATCCTGAGACGCATAGATGGACGCGCGCCTGCTTGATATCCTCGTGTGCCCGATCTGCAAGGGGCCGCTCTTCTACCGCAAAGCCCAGGTCGAACTGATCTGCAAGGCCGACCGGTTGGGCTTCCCCATCCGGGACGACATTCCGATCATGCTCGAAGGCGAGGCGAGAAAGCTCCCCCCGGAGGAGGAAGTGAATGAGTGAATGCGTGACTGAGTGAACGAGTGGGGAGCGCCCGCTTTTTACTTCTTCACCCCTTTACTCCTTCGCTCTTTCGCGTGTCCTTCATCGTCGTCATTCCGGCACGATTTGCCTCGAGTCGTCTCCCTGGGAAAGCGCTTGCCAGCCTGGGCGGCACGCCTATGGTGGTGCGCGTTGCGGAGCGGGCGCGGGAGAGCGGAGCGCGACAGGTCTACGTCGCGACCGATCACAGCGAGATCGCCCGAGCCGTAGAGCGGCACGGGTTTTTGCCGGTGATGACGCGAGCCGATCATCCCACTGGCACCGACCGCGTCGCAGAAGTCCTGGAACGCCTCGATCTGGCACCGGAGGCGGTGGTGGTCAACGTCCAGGGCGACGAGCCGATGGTCGAGCCCGGGCTGATCCGCGCAGTCGCCACATTGCTCGCCGATGCGTCCGACGTCGCGGTCGCGACCGCCTGCCATCCGATCCGTGACGCGGGCGAGTTGTTCAATCCCAATGTGGTCAAAGTGGTTCTTGATCGTGCGGGGCTTGCGCGCTACTTCAGCCGCGCGCCCATCCCTTGGGCGAGAGACGCGTTCGCGGCCTCCACGGCCGCGCTGCCGGCAGGTCTGCCGTTCTTCCGGCACATCGGCATCTACGCATACCGCGCCGAATTCCTGCGCGTCTATCCGCGGCTCGAGCGTTCGCCTCTGGAGGAGCACGAAGCGCTCGAGCAGCTGCGTTTTCTGTGGCACGGTTACGGCGTCGCCGTCGCCGTGCGGGAGGACGCACCGTTGCCGGGTGTGGACACGCCGGAGGATTTGCAACGAATGCAGGCGCTGTTTGACCGGGCCGGACATAAACGGTAAGGTCGGCTTCGGAGCGCCAGGGAGGCGCTCCGGCCATTTGTAAGGGCAATAATGAGGCTTATCCTTTTCTGCCCACCCGGCGCGGGTATCTCTTACGGTCGCACTGCCGGTTTTGCTGGAAGCTAGGGGACGTTTTTCGTGAGACTGATTCTCTTGGGCCCGCCGGGCGCCGGTAAGGGCACGCAGGCGAATTTCATCAAGGAACGCTTTCGCATCCCGCAGATCTCCACCGGCGACATGCTGCGCGCTGCGGTAAAAGCGGGCACGCCCCTCGGCGTCGCGGCAAAGAAAGTGATGGACGTGGGCCAGCTTGTATCCGATGACATCATCATAGGTTTGGTGAAGGAGCGTCTCAAGGAGTTCGATTGCAGGAATGGCTACCTGTTGGACGGCTTCCCGCGCACCATTCCCCAGGCCGAGGCGATGCGCAACTTGGGCGTCGATCTCGACTTCGTGCTCGAGATCGCCGTCGGTGACGACGAAATCATCCAGCGCATGAGCGGGCGGCGCGTGCATCCGGGATCCGGGCGCATCTACCACATCAAGTTCAACCCGCCGAAGGTCGCGGGTAAGGACGACGTCACGGGCGAACCGCTCATTCAGCGCGACGACGACAAGGAGACGACGGTCAGAAAGCGGCTGGAGGTCTATCAGCAGCAGACCCGGCCGCTCGTGGACTATTATTCAAAATGGGCGGCGCAGGGCGACGCGCGTGCGCCCAAGTACCGCAAAATCTCCGGCGTCGGCTCGGTCGAGGAGATCCGCGCACGCGTCTTCGCGGCGCTGATTTAGTTTTCCCCCAATGCCATGAAACCGAAGAATGCTTTCTATGCACAGTCGGGCGGCGTGACCGCCGTTATCAACGCGAGCGCCGCGGGCGTGATCGAGACCGCCCGCAAACAGAGGCGCCACATCGGCAGGGTCTTCGCCGGCCGCGACGGTATCATCGGCGCGCTCACCGAGGACCTTATTGACACCAGCAAGGAGCCGGTCTCGGCGATCGCGAGGCTGAAGACCACGCCCGGCGGCGCGTTCGGCTCGTGCCGCTACAAGCTGAAGGGTATCGAGGAGAACCACGCGCAATTCGAGCGCATGATCGAGGTGTTCCGCGCGCACGACATCGGCTACTTCTTCTACAACGGCGGCAACGACTCCGCCGACACCGCCTGGAAGGTATCGCAGGTTGGAGAAAAACTCGGCTACCCGCTTGTCTGCGTGGGGATTCCCAAGACCGTCGACAACGATCTCGCGATCACCGACAACTGCCCGGGCTTCGGCTCGGTGGCGAAATACGTCGCGACCTCGATCCGCGAGGCCGGGTTCGACGTCGCCTCGATGGCGAAAACCTCGACCCGCATTTTTGTCATGGAAGTAATGGGGCGCCACGCAGGCTGGATCACCGCAGCCTGCGGGCTGGCGGCCGATGAAGAGGGCGATGCCCCGCAGATTCTTCTCTTTCCGGAGATACAGTTCGACGAGGAAAAATTCCTGGCGCGGGTGAGGCAGGTGGTTGAGCGCGACGGCTGGTGCGCTGTCGCCGTTTCCGAGGGCCTGCGCAACGAAGACGGCAAGCTCATGTCGGAAAGCGGCCTGAAGGACGCGTTCGGCCACTCGCAATTGGGCGGCGCGGGCCAGATCGTCGCCAAACTCATCAAGGACCGCCTCGGGTACAAGTACCATTGGGCGCTCGCCGACTACCTGCAGCGCGCGGCGCGGCACATCGCGTCGAAAGTGGACGTCGAGCAGTCCTATAAGCTCGGCGTCGCGGCGGTCAAGCTCGCCATAGCGGGCAGGAACGCGGTGATGCCGGTGATCGAGCGCCTGTCGAACAAGCCTTATCGCTGGCGCATCGGCGTCGCCAAACTCGCGGACGTGGCAAACAGGGAAAAGATGATGCCGCGCGATTTCATCACCGCAGATGGCTTCCATATCACACCGAAATGCCGGATCTATCTGTCACCCCTGATCCAGGGTGAAGCGCCGCCACCGTACAAGAACGGGCTGCCCGATTACGTGAAGCTGAGAAACGAGCCCGTTCCCAAGAAGCTCCCGGCTTTCAAGGTCTAGCCCGGACTTCGTGCTGCTATAATTCGCGCCTTTCACAAATTTCAGGCCCGGGACAAGGGCCGTCATTAGAGGAGAATTCCATGAGCGGAGGTCTCTGGCTCGCCATCGTCTGCGGCGCGGCGGCGCTTGCCTATGGCGGCTGGCAAATATCGTGGATCCTGCAGCAGCCCACGGGCAACGAGCGCATGCGCGAGATCGCGCAGGCCATTCAGACCGGCGCGATGGCCTATCTCAACCGGCAATACACGACGATCGGCATCGTCGGCGTCGTTCTTTTTCTCGTTATCGGCCTCTCCCTCGGCTGGGCGACTGCCTGGGGGTTCGCCACCGGCGCCATTCTCTCGGGTGCGACGGGTTACATCGGGATGAACATCTCGGTGCGTTCGAACGTCCGCACCGCCGAGGCTGCCCGCATGGGGCTCAACGAAGCCCTCGCCATCGCTTTCCGCGGTGGTGCGATCACCGGGCTCCTCGTGGTGGGTCTGGGCTTGCTCGGGGTCGCCGGGTTCTACGCCGTCATGGCAAGTTCTGCCGCGCCGGGCGCCGCCTTGAGCGACGTCATCAAGCCGCTCGTGGGTCTCGGATTCGGAGGATCGCTCATCTCGATCTTCGCGCGTCTGGGCGGCGGCATCTTCACCAAAGGCGCCGACGTCGGCGCGGACCTCGTCGGAAAGGTTGAAGCCGGCATCCCCGAAGACGATCCAAGGAACCCCGCGGTGATCGCCGACAACGTCGGCGACAACGTCGGCGACTGCGCCGGCATGGCCGCCGATCTTTTCGAAACCTTCGCCGTGACCCTGATTGCCACGATGCTGCTTGGCGCGCTGATAGTCAAGACGACGAGCGACGCCGCGCTCATCTATCCGCTCGTAATCGGCGGCGTGTCGATCCTCGCTTCGATCGTCGGCTGCATGTTCGTGAAGGCGCAGCCCGGCAAGAAGATCATGAGCGCGCTCTACCGCGGCCTCATTGTCGCAGGCGTGCTCGCTGCGATCGCGTTCATCCCGGTGACCTATTGGATCATGGGCAGCGTGGTGAAGGAAGTGCCGTTCGAGGTTCTCGGCGGCAAGCAGATGATCAGCGTGTGGCACCTTTGGGGCGCGGCGCTGGTCGGCCTGGTGCTGACCGCGCTAATGGTGGTCATCACCGAATACTACACCGCGACTGAATACTCTCCGGTGCGGCATATCGCACAGGCTTCGACCACGGGCCACGCCACCAATATCATCGCGGGCCTGGGCGTGTCGATGAAAGCGACCACCTGGCCGGTGATCGCGGTATGCTTGGCCATCCTGCTCGCGTACAAATTGGCGGGGCTGTACGGCATCGCCATTGCCGCAACATCGATGTTGTCGATGACCGGAATCATCGTCGCGCTCGACGCCTACGGCCCCATCACCGACAACGCCGGGGGCATCGCCCAGATGGCGGACCTGCCCGATTCGGTGCGCGCGATCACCGATCCGCTCGACGCAGTGGGCAACACGACCAAGGCAGTGACGAAGGGCTATGCCATCGGCTCGGCGGGCCTCGCCGCGCTGGTGCTGTTTGCCGACTACACGCACGCCCTCGATCATGCGGGCAAATCGTTGTCTTTCGATTTGTCGAACCACATGGTGATCGTCGGCCTGTTCATCGGAGGCCTCGTTCCTTACCTCTTCGGCGCGATGGCGATGGAGGCGGTGGGGCGCGCCGCCGGGTCGGTAGTCATCGAGGTGCGGCGCCAGTTCAAGGAGATCCCCGGCATCATGGAAGGCAAGGCTAAGCCCGAATACGGCACTGCTGTGGACATGCTCACCCGCGCCGCGATCAAGGAAATGATCGTGCCCTCGCTCTTGCCGGTGCTCGTGCCGATCCTCGTGGGCCTCGCGCTCGGACCGCAGGCCTTGGGCGGCGTGCTCATGGGCTCGATCGTCACTGGGCTTTTCGTCGCGATTTCGATGACCACGGGCGGCGGCGCTTGGGACAACGCCAAGAAATTTATCGAGGACGGCCACCACGGCGGCAAGGGCTCGGACGCTCACAAGGCCGCCGTGACCGGCGACACCGTGGGTGATCCCTACAAGGACACGGCCGGCCCGGCGGTCAATCCGCTCATCAAGATCATCAACATCGTTGCGTTGCTGATCGTGCCGCTGATGGTGTGACGGCGGCGCGTTGTGCCCTTATTCAGCAATCCAATTCGACTTCGATTTTTTCACGCACCAAGGTATCGATGCCCGGGGCGAGGCAATCGAGGCATTGCATGCCGGACATCGACCGCAGCCAGGTGAGCTGGCGCTTGGCCAGCTGGCGCGTGGCAAAGATGCCCCGTTCGCGCAACTCGCTGCGCGCAATCTTTCCTTCGAGATACCGCCACGCCTGGCGGTAACCGACGCAGCGCATCGACGGCAGGCCGGGCGTGAGCGCGTAGCGCTTTTGCAGCGAGCGCAGTTCCTCCAACAGCCCGGCTTTCAGCATCGCCTCGAAGCGCGCCTCGATGCGCCGGTGCAGCGCGCCGCGGTCAGAAGGCACGAGCGCGATCGGGATCAGGCGGAACGAGAGCTTGGATCCGTTGCGCTGCGCGAGCAGCTTCGACATCGGCTTGCCGGTGATGCGAAAGATCTCCAATGCCCGCTGGATACGTTGCGCGTCGCTGGGCTTGAGGCGCGCCGCGGTGTCTGGATCGACTTCTGCGAGTTCGGCGTGCAGCGCGGGCCAGCCGCGCGCTGTTGCCTCGGCGTCGATGCGAGCGCGCATTTTGGTATCGGACTCAGGCAGCTTGGACAGACCCTCGCGCAACGCCTTGAAATACAGCATGGTGCCGCCGACCAGCAAGGGAATGCGCTTGCGCGCCGCGGCGTCTCGCATGAGGCGCAGGGCATCATCGTGGAATCGTGCAGCTGAATACGCCTCGGTCGGATCGATGATATCGATGAGGTGATGCGGCACCGCGCGGCGCTCCGAAATCGAAGGCTTCGCCGTGCCGATGTCCATGCCCCGGTAGATCTGAGCGGAATCGACGCTTATGACGTCGAATGGAAACTCCCGCGCGAGCGCGAGCGCAAGCCGGGTCTTGCCGCTTGCGGTCGGACCCATGAGCAGGACCGCCGGGGGTAGGGTCATGCGGGCCATCGGATTACCGGCCACGCATGAAAAGCTTGTCAAGGTCCGATAGGCTCATCTGATACCACGTCGGCCGCCCGTGGTTGCATTGGCCGGAGCGCTCGGTTTCCTCCATTTCGCGCAGCAGGGCGTTCATTTCCGGAATCGTGAGGGCGCGGTTGGCGCGCACGGCTCCGTGACAAGCCATGGTGCCGAGCAGCTCGTCCCTGCGCTCGGTCAGGACGCGGCTCGCACCGTACTCGCGGACGTCCCTCAGCACGGCGCGCGCGAGCTCAGCCGGGTCGGCGTCGGCGAGCATGGCGGGGACCGCGCGCACGGCGAGCGCGAAAGGAGAAATCGGCGCGACATCAAAGCCGAGCAGGTTGAGCGTCGCGCCGTGTTCCTCCGCCGTGGCGACATCGAGCCGGTCAGCATGGAAGGTCACCGGGATGAGCAGCTTTTGCGTATTCATTGAATGCGAGTCGAGCGCCGACTTCAGATTCTCGTAAAGAATACGCTCGTGCGCGGCGTGCATGTCGACCAGAATCAGGCCGTCCCGGTTCTGCGCGAGAATGTAGATGCCGTGCAGTTGCGCGAGCGCGAAGCCGAGCGGCGGGGCGTCGGTCGCCTCCATGCCCGTCTTCGATTGCGTGACTGCGGATCCCGCACCCGAACGTGCATCGGTGAACGTCGCTGTGTAGCTCGCGACAGGCTGCGCGAGTCCAAGAACCGTTTGGCTGGGGCGCGGTCGGGCCACATGCCCCGCGGCAACGATCGGCGCGGCGACGGCCGGGGGCGTCTGCGCCGCGCTGCCGGACAGGCTCTTTGTGACGGCATGGAGCACGAACTGGTGCACTGCCCGTGGATCGCGGAACCGGACTTCGATTTTGGCGGGATGCACGTTGACGTCGACGCCGCGCGGATCGATCTCCAGGAACAGCACGTAACCTGGATGCCGCTCGCCGTGCAGCACGTCGTGATAGGCTTCGCGCAGCGCGTGCGAGAGCAGCTTGTCGCGCACGAAGCGCCGGTTCACGAAGACGAACTGCGCGTCGCGCGAGGCGCGGGTATAGGCGGGCGAGCCGGCGAAGCCGCTCAGACGCACGGCGCCGCCGTCGGCCTCGATCCCTCGCATCGAGCCGGCAAACTCCGCGCCGAGCGCCGCCTCGACCCGCTGCGCAGCATCGGATGACGCATGGCGCGCGACGACCCTGTCGTTATGCCTGAGCGTGACAGCGATATCGGGCCGCGACAAGGCGGTGCGCTTGAACACATCCTCGCAATGGCCAAATTCGGTCGCCGCGCTCTTCAGGAATTTTCGCCGCGCCGGCGTGTTGTAATAGAGGTCGCTGACCTCGACCGTAGCGCCAACCGGGTGCGCCGCCGGCTGCACGGCGCCAATCTCGCCGGCCTCGGCGCCGATCGCAAAAGCGCGGGCCGCTCCCGCCGCTCGGCTGGTCAGGGAAACGCGGGCCACCGAGGCGATGCTCGCCAAGGCCTCGCCGCGAAAGCCGAGCGAGCGCACCTGCTCGAGGTCCTCGAGCGACGCAATCTTGCTGGTCGCGTGCCGTGAAAGCGCCAGTGCGAGATCATCCTGTTCCATGCCGCGGCCGTTGTCGATCACGCGGATCTGCTTGATGCCGCCGTCGGTGAGCGCAACGCCGACGTCGGTCGCGCCCGCGTCCAAGCTGTTCTCCAGGAGCTCTTTCAGCACCGAGGCGGGACGCTCGACGACTTCGCCTGCCGCGATCTGGCTGATCAGCGCTTCGGGCAGGAGGCGAATGTTGGGCATGGTTCTCTTGATCGCGCGGGTCGAGCGGTGCGCGGCATCCGGCCCGGACTCGCGCGCGGATTCAATTATAAGTGACGCGGTAAAATGCCGCGGTGGAACTTCTGCCATCCGGCTGGGACCTGCTGGTCCACCTCGACCGCCACCTCGCCGTGTTGCTCGAGCAGTACGGCGCGTGGGTCTATCCGCTGCTGTTTACCATCATCTTCTGTGAAACAGGGCTGGTGGTGACGCCGTTTCTTCCCGGCGATTCGCTGCTGTTCATTGCGGGAGCACTCGGCGCGACCGGCGACATCGACGTGCATCTTATCGCGCTGCTGCTGGTCGCCGCGGCAGCGCTAGGCAATACCGTCAACTACTCGATCGGGTATTTTCTCGGGCCGAAAGTGTTTCACTGGGAGCAGTCGCGATTTTTCAATCGCAAAGCGCTGGACCGCGCCCACGCTTTCTACGAGAAGCACGGCGGCAAGACCATCGTCATCACCCGCTTCATCCCCATCCTGCGGACGTTTGGCCCGTTCGTGGCCGGCATCGCCCGCATGACCTACATGCGTTTCACGGCGTACAACCTCGCGGGAGCGCTTGCGTGGGTGCTGTCGCTCACGTATGCCGGGTACTGGTTCGGCAACGTGCCCTTCATCAGGGAGAATCTGACCTGGGTGATCCTGGGGATTATCGCGCTGTCCTTGACGCCGCTGCTATTCGAGTATCTCCGGCACCGACTGAACAAAGCAGCATGATCGACGAAGTTGATCGGCGCCCAGGATCAGCGGGTTTTCCGCGACCGCAAGGGTGGAGCGGGACAGCGGCAGGTTTTTCGCGATGTAGCCCTTGATTCCGCGCAGAATCGCTTGCGCGATCTTCTCCTGGTAGGCCTCGCTGGTGAGCCGCCGCTCCTCATCCGGATTGCTGATGAACGCGGTCTCGACCAGGATGGAGGGAATGTCGGGCGCTTTCAGGACGGCGAACGCCGCCTGCTCGACGCTTCCCTTGTGCAAGGGGTTGACGCCGCCCAGCTCGCCCAGCACCGCGCGACCGAGCTTCAGGCTGTCGCTGATTTGCGCGGTCAGCGTGAGATCGGCCAGCGTCATGCGGACATAGCGGTCCTTGACGTTGATATTCACGCCGCCAATCAGGTCGGAATTATTTTCGCGCTGAGCAAGAATTTTCGCAGTCGTGCTGGTGGCGCCGCTCTCCGACAGAGCGAATACCGATGACCCCCGTACCTTGGTCTTGATATTGGCGTCGGCGTGGACGGAAACGAACAGGTCGGCCTTGACTTGGAGTGCTTTTCCGACACGATCATCCAGCCGAATGAAATAGTCCGCGTTTCGGGTGAGCAGCGCGCGCATATCGGACTCGCCATCGATCAACGTCTTCAGCTTGCGCGCAATCGTCAGGGTGACGGTTTTTTCGTAGGTGCCGCGGCGCCCCCTCGCGCCGGGATCCTCGCCGCCGTGACCGGGGTCGATGACGATGGTGACAAGGCGGCGGATCGCAGGGTCGGGCCTTCGCTTCCCGGGCGGTCTGGCTTGTCCGTCAGTGGACTGATCCTCGCCCGTCTCTTCCCCAGGGACTGCCCCATCGAGCGGCCTGGCCAGCGATTCATCGAGCTTCAGCTCGGGCTTTTGCAGCAGCGCCATGAGAGGGTCGATCGGTTCGATCGGATAAATATCGAGCACCAGGCGGTGTCCGTATTCGCCGATCGGCGCGAGCGTGAAGATCTGTGGCTTCACGTGCGTTTTAAGGTCGAGCACGAGGCGCGTCACACCCGGCTTGAACTGGCCCACGCGCGCGTTGGCGATGTAGGGGTCGTTGGCGAGGACCTTCCCCGTCAGTTCCTGCTGGACGCTCGGCAGGTCGATGTCCTCCAGATCGAGCACCAGCCGATCGGGGTTTCTCACCAGGAGCAGCTCGTGCCGGATCGGCGCACTCGTCTCGAGCGTGACGCGCGTATAGTCCTGGGCCGGCCAGATCCGCACTGCCCGAATCGGCTCCCCCGAGCGTGCGGCGGCGACGAGAAACTGGGAAAAAAAGAGGGCGACAAATCCGATGAGCGCAAGGCGCAGGAGCCGCGGCGCGCCCGGGATCAGCCGTTTCGCAATCGGGTTAGGCACCGTTTTCCTGTCTGGCTGTTGGCGCGGATGTTAACGTCCCTGCCATCCCCGGCGTGTACGAGCGCGAGCTCGAGATCCGGCGGGGGAATTGCGTTGCCTGCTCTTTCCGGCCATTCGACGACACACGCGTTGTCGCCGTCGCCGTTGAAATATTCAGCCAAACCTGCATCCCCGAATTCATATTGGTCCAGGAAACGATAAAAATCAAAATGGTATAAGTTTAATCTAGAAACTACATAAAGTTCAACCAGGGCATAGGTCGGGCTTTTGACGCGGCCTTGATACCCCAGGGCGCGCAGGATTCCCCGGACCAGCGTCGTTTTCCCGGTCCCGAGTTCGCCGCGCAGGTAGACGCGCATCCCCGGAGCCAGGCATTTCGCCAGCCGCCCCCCCAGACGCAGGGTAGCCGCCTCGTCAGACAGATGCCCGGTCCAGTGCGCGCGCGCGCGCGGCTCGTTATGATTCGGAAGATGAGTCATGCGAAACCAGTACGCGGTACGCGGAAAAAACGCTCCGCAGATTTTGAGAAGCTTGCCGTGGCGATCAAGGCCTGGGGGCGGGAACTCGGGTTCCAGGCCGTCGGGATCGCCGATACCGATCTGTCGCAGGCGGAGCCGCGACTCGCCGCGTGGCTCGAACGGGGCTTGGGCGGCGAACTGGATTATATGCGAAAGCACGGCGCCAAAAGGACGCGACCCGCTGCGCTTGTCCCCGGAACCTTGCGCGTGATCTCCGTGCGCATGGATTACCGGCCCGAGGCGCTTGAGACCCAGAGGGTTTTGGCCGACGGCGGCAAAGCGTTCGTCGCCCGCTACGCGCTCGGGCGCGATTATCACAAGGTCCTTCGGGGGCGCCTGCAAAGGCTTGCGACAAGGATCGAAGACGAAATCGGCGGGTTCGGCTACCGCGTGTTCACCGACTCCGCTCCCGTGATGGAGGTCGAGCTCGCGCGCAAGGCCGGCCTCGGCTGGCGCGGCAAGCACACGCTGCTGCTCGCGCGCGAGGCGGGCTCATATTTCTTTCTCGGGGAGATCTACACCGATCTGCCCTTGCCGGTCGATGCGCCGGTCGGGGAGCATTGCGGCAGTTGTGTGAAATGCATCGATGTCTGCCCGACGCGCGCGATCGTTGCGCCCTACGTGGTCGATGCGCGCCGCTGTATTTCCTACCTGACGATCGAGCTGAAGGGAAGCATTCCCGTCGAGCTGCGGCCGCTGATCGGCAACCGCGTGTACGGGTGCGACGACTGCCAGCTCGTTTGTCCCTGGAACCGTTTTGCGCAGGTCACCCGGGAGCCGGATCTCCGCGTGCGCAACGGCCTGGACCGCGCCGATCTTGTCGATCTTTTTGGGTGGACCGAAAGCCAGTTTCGCAGCCGCATGTCGGGGAGCGCGATCCTGAGGATCGGTTATGAACGCTGGCTGCGCAACCTCGCGGTGGGCTTGGGCAACGCCCCCTCCGGCGAAGGCGTGATCGCCACCCTGCGCTCGCGCGCCCAGGATCCGTCGAAACTGGTGCGTGAGCACGTTGCCTGGGCCCTGGCGCGGCACGGTGTGAATTGATCGTTGTCCGACGGAGTGTTTGCTATAATCACCCCGGTTGTCATCGGCCCTGTCTGCGAATCTCCCGAAGCTGATTGATTCTTGTCCGGCCCGGACCGGGAACGGAAGGAGAATTTGCGTTTGCTGAGTTTTGCTCAACTGGGACTGCTGCCCGAACTGCTGAAGGCGGTTTTGGAGCGGGGCTATGCGGAACCCACGCCCATCCAGGCTCAGGCGATCCCACTCGTGCTGCAGGGACGCGACGTGCTGGGCGGGGCGCAGACCGGGACGGGCAAAACAGCGGGTTTCACCTTGCCGCTTTTGCAGCGGCTCGCGCAACATGCCAACACCAGCGCTTCGCCTGCCCGGCATCCGGTGCGCGCGCTGATTCTCACGCCCACACGGGAGCTCGCCGCACAGGTCGAGGGGAGCGTGCGCGCCTATGGAAAGTACCTCGGATTGCGCAGCGCTGTGGTATTCGGCGGAGTCGACATCAAGCCGCAGGTCGCCGACCTTCGCCGCGGTGTCGAATTCCTGGTCGCGACGCCGGGCCGGCTGCTCGACCACGTCCAGCAGAAGACGGTCAATCTGCAGCGGGTGGAGGCCTTCGTTCTCGACGAAGCCGATCGCATGCTCGACATGGGGTTCATTCCCGACGTGCGCCGCATCATGGCGCTGCTGCCCACGCAGCGCCAGAATCTGCTGTTCTCGGCCACGCTTTCCGAGGAGATCCGCACGCTTGCGGATTCCTTCCTGCACGATCCGGTGCTGGTCCAAGTGGCGCGCCGCAATGCCCCCGCGGAGTCGGTCACGCACGTGGCGCATCCGGTGCGGCGCGAGCGCAAGCGCGAGCTGCTTGGCTACCTCATCCAGTCGCGCGAGCTGCGCCAGGTGCTGGTCTTCACTTCGACGCGAATCGGGGCCAATCGACTCGCTTACCAGCTCAACCGCGACGGCATTCACACCGCCGCAATCCACGGCGACAAGAGCCAGCCGGACCGGCTTCAGGCGCTCGCCGATTTCAAATCGGGAAGGGTCGGCGTGTTGGTGGCGACCGACGTTGCCGCCCGTGGGCTCGACATCGAAGACTTGCCGCACGTCGTGAATTTCGAGTTGCCCGGGGTGGCCGAAGACTACGTGCACCGGATCGGCCGCACCGGTCGCGCCGGGGCGAGCGGCGAGGCCATTTCGCTGGTCTGCGCCGAAGAGCACGAGCGGCTCGAAGCGATCGAGAAGATGATCAAGCTGAACATTCCGAGGAAGATCGTTCCGGGATTCGAACCGGATCTCAGCGTTGCGCCTTCGATCATGGGTCGGTCGGGCGGCCGCCGAGATCCGGGTCCGCGTGAGCGCGGTCCAAGAAATGACGTTGACCGGGAGCGCGACCGGCTGACGCGCGCGGGCCAGGGCGTGAAGAGCGTCGATCCGATTTTCGAAGCGCCGTACCAGCCGGCGCAGGCGGCCCCCGCCACAACGCCCGGCCCGGCGCCGCAACGGTCGCGGCATCAGATCGCCGCACTGCTCGGTGGTTTCCCCAGGAACAAGTAGGCGCGGTCAGTTTCCCTGTCGAAACGGGTTGTGCTCGTTCAGTTCGTCCATGTAGCGCTCGAGCCCTGCCGCCTCGCGCGCGAGGAATCTCCCCACCGCGTCCGCGAACTGCGGGTGCTTCAACCAGTGCGCTGACCAGGTTTGCACCGGCATGAATCCGCGCGCGAGTTTGTGCTCGCCCTGCGCGCCGCCTTCAAAGACGCGCACGCCCCGCTCGATGCAGAACTCCAGCGCCTGGTAGTAGCAGACCTCGAAGTGAAGAAGGGGCACGTGGCCGACCGAGCCCCAATAGCGTCCGTACAAGGTCGATTGCGAAAAGACATTAAGCGCGCTCGCGATGGGCCTGCCGTCGATTTCGGCGAGCACAAGGAGCAGGTGCTCGGGAAGCGTCTCGCCCAGGCGCCGGAAGAAAGCGAGGTTGAGATAAGGCGTCGAACGATGTGCCCGGTAGGTGCCGTTATAGCAGCGGGTGAAGAAGTCCCAGTGCTCGTCGCGGATCTCCCGGCCGACCAACCGCCGCAGCCGCACGCCCGCTTCGTTGACCCGGCGGCGCTCCTGGCGAATTTTCTTGCGCTTGGCCGAGGCGAGGCTCGAGAGGAACTCTTCGAAGCTCGCGTAGCCGCGGTTCTCCCAGTGGAACTGGACCGTCCGGCGCAACATCATTCCCGCCGCTTCCATCTGGCGCGCCTCCGCATCCGACGGAAACAGCACGTGCAAGGAGGAAACCTCGCGTGCGCGCTGCAGCGCGGCGTGGATCAGAAGCGCGCGCGTGGCGCCGTCCCGGGCGAGCAGCCGGGGTCCAGTGACGGGCGAAAAAGGAACCGCGCCGAGCAGCTTGGGGTAGTACTCGAGTCCGTTGCGGTAATACGCGTCCGCCCAGGCCCAGTCGAAAACGTATTCGCCGTACGAGTGCGACTTGAGATAAAGCGGCATCGCGCCCACCAGTGACGAGCCCTGCCAAAGCGTGAGGTAACGCGGTGCCCAGCCGGTCTGCTCGCAGGCGCAACCGGTGTCGTGCAGCGCCTGAAGGAATTCGTGGCGCAGAAGCGGGTGCCCGCCGGCGAGCGCGTTCCAAGCCTGCGGCTCGATGCTGGCGAGCGCATCGATGACCTTGATCGAGGGTGCGTCTTCCTTCACCGCGGCTCACGCGAGAACATTGCGCTCATAGTTCGCCATTATAGAGTTCCGCGCGCCTTCGAGGCGCGGCCGCGCTCGTGCGAGTGGTACACTTTCCGCTATGGGAAGCGCCGTCAAAATCGGTATCGCCCAGATCAATTGCGTCGTCGGGGATCTTTCCGGCAATACCTCGAAAATCCTCGAGTATTGCCAGCGAGCGCGCGCCGCCGGAGCGGCGTTGGTGCTGACTCCCGAACTCGCGCTGTGCGGCTATCCTCCCGAAGACCTGCTGCTGCGCGAGGGCTTTTACCGGGACTGCCGCGCCGCACTCGCCGATCTGGCGCTCAAGGTGAGCGGGATTACGCTCGTGGTCGGTCATCCGCATCAGGTCGACGGAAAGCGCTATAACGCGGCATCGGTGATTCAGGACGGGAAAGTCATCGCGACCTACCATAAGTACGCGCTGCCGAATTACACCGTATTCGACGAAGAGCGTTATTTCGAACCGGAGAATCGCCCCTGCGTGTTCCGGATCGGCGAGATCAGCTTCGGAATCAACATCTGCGAGGACACGTGGGGACCGCAGGGTCCGCTCGCTACGCGGCCTCCGGCCGATGACGTCAATGTCGGGATCAATATCTGCGCCGACGCCTGGGAAGCCGTTGCGCCGCGCGCCGCGCGGGAAGCGGGCGCACAGGTTTTACTCGTGCTGAACGCTTCGCCCTACCATATGCACAAGCAGGGCTCGCGTGTCGACGTCATGCGCGAACGTGTCGCAGAAACCGGCCTGGCGCTCATCTACGCGAACATGGTCGGCGGCCAGGATGAGCTGGTTTTTGACGGCGCCTCGTTCGCGCTCAATCGCCGCGGGGAGGTCGTGCGCCGGTTGCCGCCGTTCGAGGAGGAACTCGGGCTGGTGACGCTGATCGACGGCGACCCGCAACCCGGCGCCATACAGAAAGAAGAATCGCTCGAGGCCGAGGTCTACAAGGCGCTGTGCCTCGGCGTGCGCGACTATCTTGGCAAAAACGGATTTCCGGGGGCGTTGCTGGGCCTCTCGGGCGGCGTCGATTCCGCGCTGACGTTATGCATTGCCTGCGATGCGCTGGGCCCGGAGCGCGTCAGGGCGGTCATGATGCCCTCCCAATATACCTCCGAGATGAGTCTCCAGGACTCGCGTCGACTCGCGAGGAATCTCGGCGTGCGTTACGACGAGATTCCGATTCGGCCCGTGTTCGACGCCTTTCTCGCCTCGCTCGCGACGGAGTTTGCCGGATTGCAGGCGGACGCGACCGAGGAAAATCTGCAAGCGCGCATTCGCGGCACCATCATGATGGCTTTGTCGAACAAGTCGGGCCTGATCGTGCTCACCACCGGCAACAAATCCGAGATGGCGGTCGGCTATGCGACGCTCTACGGCGATATGGCCGGCGGATTTGCGGTGCTCAAGGACATCTTCAAGACCCTGGTGTACCGCCTGTGCCGCTATCGCAACGCCCTGAACCCCGTGATCCCGGAGAGGATCCTCGCGCGGGCGCCTTCGGCCGAGCTTCGTCCCGGGCAGACGGACCAGGACAGCCTGCCCGCGTACGAGGTGCTCGACCCGATTGTGTCCGCCTATATGGAATATGACCTGAGCCCCACGGAAATCGTGGCGCGCGGTTTTGCGCTCGGGGACGTGAAACGTGTCGTCGAGCTGATCCACCGCAACGAGTACAAGCGCCGGCAAGCGCCGATCGGGATCCGGATCACTCATCGCGGGTTCGGCAAGGACTGGCGTTATCCCATCACGTCCCGCTACCGAGAACGATACAAGTAATCCGCTTCGCCCGGCTCTTATCGAGAGCGAGCGACAAGGAAGTTTGAGCGTTTGCTATACTGGGTGCAAAGAAATATCAGGAGAGTCGCCATGAAAAAAATCGAGGCAATCGTGAAGCCCTTCAAACTCGACGAAGTGCGCGAGGCGCTTGCCGAAGTCGGGGTGACCGGGCTTACGGTGACGGAAGTCAAGGGATTCGGACGGCAGAAGGGCCACACCGAGCTCTATCGCGGCGCCGAGTACGTCGTGGACTTTCTCCCGAAGGTCAAGATCGAAGTCGTGGTAACCGAAAAGATGCTGGAGGGCGCGATCGAGGCGATCGTAAAGTCGGCACGCACCGGGAAAATCGGGGACGGCAAGATTTTCGTGACTGCCGTGGAGCAGGTGGTCCGCATCCGTACCGGGGAGACCAATGAAGCCGCCGTTTAGGGGCGGGATCGAGGATTTAGGAGAAGCGGAAAATCGTGCCCCGCTCCCCAATCCTAAATCCTCGCTAGGCTTTTAGCAGCACGAGCAGCGCGCCGCCGCCCCCCTGGTGCGGGGGCGCCTGGCAGAACGCGAGCACCTCGTCGCGGCGCGCCAGCCACTGCTTCACCTTCCCTTTCAGCACCGGTTCACGGTTGGGCGAGCGCAGGCCTTTGCCGTGCACGACCCGCACGCAACGCATCCCGCGTTTGAGACAGGAGAGAAGGAATTCAGCGAGCAGCCGCCGCGCCTGCTCGCGATTCAAACCGTGCAGATCGAGCTGGTCCTGAACCACCCAGTGTCCCCGCCGCAGCTTGCTCAGCACTTCACGGCCGAGGCCTTCGCGCAGGAATACGGACTCTTCCCCGGTTTCCATGGACTGGTCCAGCGACATTGAACCGGCCACGCTCTCGGCAAGCGCGTCGTGGACGTCGATCAGCGACTGCACGGGCAGCGGAGGCGGAGATTCGGCTTGCGGCCGCACGCGCGCGGGAACCTCGATCGGGGTCGCGCCGCGTACCGCTTCACGGAACAGCGTCACCTCGTCCTCAGGCGTGCTGGTCTTTGCGCGTTTGCGCACGGTGGCTTCTCCGAGACTATTCGCAGAGCTCTCGCCGGCGGGTTTCGGTGGGCAGCTCAGGTCAGGCTGTCCAGGTATTTCTCCGCGTCGAGTGCCGCCATGCAGCCGCTGCCGGCGCTCGTCACGGCCTGGCGATACACGTGATCCTGGACATCGCCGGCTGCGAACACGCCGGGAACGCTGGTTGCCGTGGCGTCGCCTTCCGCTCCGCCGCGGGTGAGGATGTAGCCGCCCTTCATCTCAAGCTGCCCCTCGAAGATGCCGGTGTTGGGCGTGTGGCCGATCGCTATGAACAATCCCTGTACGTCGAGCTTTTGCGCGGCGCGTGTTTGCAGATCCTTGATCCGGACCCCATTGACGCCCTTGGCGTCGCCGAGGACCTCATCGAGCACGTGGTTCCAGCGGATCTCCACGTTGCTCTTCCCGAATAACTTTTGCTGCAGGATCTTTTCCGCGCGCAACTTGTCGCGCCTGTGAACGACCGTGACGCGGCGCGCGATGTTGGAGAGATACAGCGCTTCCTCGACCGCCGTGTTGCCGCCGCCCACGACGGCAACGTCCTGGCCCTTGTAAAAAAATCCGTCGCAGGTGGCGCAGGCCGACACGCCTTTGCCCATGAATTTGCTCTCCGAGGCGAGTCCGAGGTAGCGCGCTGAGGCCCCTGTGGCAATGATCAGCGCATCGCAAGTGTATTCGCCTGCGTCGCCTGAAAGGCGAAACGGCCGCTCCTCGAGGTGCGCCGTGTGGATTTGGTCAAACACGATTTCGGTTTCAAAGCGCTCGGCATGCTTCTGGAACCGTTCCATCAGCTCCGGGCCTTGTACGCCGTTGACGTCCGCCGGCCAGTTGTCGACGTCGGTCGTCGTCGTCAGCTGTCCCCCAGGCGCAAGGCCCGTCACGACCACCGGCTTCAAATTTGCGCGTGCAGCGTAGACCGCGGCGGTGTAGCCCGCCGGACCTGAGCCCAGTATCAGCAGGCGGGAATGTTTGTTTTTCTTTGACATGACAGTGTTGTGGGGACGAGAATGCGCGAAGTCAATCTCGAGACGGGTTCGAATTATAGCGGGTCGAGGCAATGCCGCGGCCAGAGCCGGGTCGACGCCGGGCTGCACGGCAGCTCGTCCTACGTTTTTCAGCGGCGGGGGCCTCGGCGCGAGCCGGCGTCACAGGTCTGGTAAGATAGATTGTTGACTGCCAGATCTTCGGGGGAAAGCACATGGCGGGTCCAGCTCACGTATCGACCCTGCTGCTTCGCAACGTTCCGCTGTTCTCGGTGCTGACCGAGCACCAGTTGGCGGTGCTCACCAATGTCGTCAGCCGCAAGAGCTTCGCCCGCGGCACGACCATCATCGCGGCGGGGGACACCACCGAATCGCTCTATGTCATCATTTCCGGCCGGCTCAAGGTGATGATGAGCGACGATGAAGGACGCGAGGTGATTCTCGCGATTCTCGGACCGACCGAATTTTTCGGGGAGATGGGGCTGATCGACGACCACCCGCGCTCCGCCAGCGTGGTGGCGATCGAGGCATGCGAGCTGCTCACTCTTTACAAGCGCGATTTCAAGAATTGCCTCGCCGAGAATTTCGAGATGACCATGACCGTGATGCGCGGCCTGGTCAAGCGGCTGCGTGAAGCGGACCAGAAGATCGGCAGCCTCGCGCTGATGGATGTCTACGGGCGGGTCGCGCGGCTGCTGTCCGAGATGTCGGAGACCGTCGAAGGCCAGAAAGTGGTGACAAAGAAGCTTGCCAAGCAGGACATTGCGAAAATGATCGGGGCTTCGCGCGAAATGGTCAGCCGGGTCATGAAGGACCTGCAGGCCGGCGGCTTTATCGAAGTGCGTCCCGGATCGATCTTGCTGCGGGACAAGATCGTAACGATAGACTGAAAGCCCCCGGAGGGCGCGAACTGCTGCGGGCAGGGTTCGCCATCTGCTAGAATTTGTCCATCGAAAACGGCGCGCCGCCGGTGGAGCGCTGACAGAGCGCGAGCAAGTTGAAACAGAACCAGGCACCTCTCCCAGGCAAGGTTGCCGCGTTGCTGCGCGAATCCAAGTGGTTCGTCCTGATCGCGGCGGCTCTCTACCTGACCCTCGTCCTGACCACCTTCAACCGGACCGATCCGGGGTGGTCACACAGCGCCGCAGCCGCCGAGATCCGCAACGCGGGCGGAAAAGTCGGCGCCTGGATCGCGGATGTCCTGCTGTACCTTTTCGGGGTTTCAGCCTGGTGGTGGGTGGCTTTGCTGGTTTATGCGGTCATCTGGGGTTACCGGCGCCTGGACAGGAAATCGCTTCGGGACCGGCGGCCGTTCGCGATTGCGCTGGCCGGCTTCGCCGTGCTTCTCATGGCCTCGAGCGGCCTCGAAGCATTACGCCTGTATTCCTTGAAAGTCGCGCTTCCCCTCGCGCCTGGCGGCATGCTCGGCGACTTGGCCGGGAAGGTCTTTGCGATCACGTTCGGGTTCACCGGTGCGACACTGATTCTGCTGACGCTGTGCGCCGTGGGATTGTCGCTGTTTACCGGCCTATCTTGGCTTGCCATCATTGAAGGGCTGGGCGCCGCGCTCGAGTGGTTCTACGGGAGCACGCTCGAAAGATGGAGCGGCTGGCGCGACCGGAAGGCGGGTGAGATCGCCGCGGGAAAACGCGAAGCGACGGTCGAGGAGAAACGCGAGTTGCTGATCGAAGACCACGCGCCGATACGCATCGAGCTGCCCGTGGTCGAGGTTCCAAAATCGCTGCGGGTCCAGAAGGAAAAACAGGAGCCGCTGTTTCGAGAGCTGCCCGACACGCCGCTTCCCCCCCTCAAACTGCTCGATGAGACGGCGGGCGACGTCGAGATCCTGTCCGCCGAGACGCTTGAATACACTTCGCGCCTGATCGAGAAGAAGCTCGGCGATTTCGGGGTGCAGGTCAAGGTGCTCGCGGCCTATCCGGGTCCGGTCATCACGCGCTACGAGGTCGAGCCTGCGGTCGGCGTGAAGGGCAGCCAGATCGTCAATCTCGTGAAGGACCTCGCCCGCGCCCTGTCCGTATACAGCATCCGCGTGGTCGAGACCATTCCCGGCAAATCGTGCATGGGGCTGGAAATTCCCAATCCCCACCGTCAGGGCGTGCGGCTATCCGAAATCATCAGCTCGCAGGCCTACCATCAGTTGGGTTCTCCCTTGACGCTTGCGCTCGGCAAAGACATCGCCGGCAACCCGGTGGTGGCGGATCTCACCAGGATGCCGCACCTGCTCGTCGCCGGCACCACGGGCTCGGGCAAGTCCGTCGCCCTCAACGCGATGATCCTTTCGTTCCTGTACAAGGCTGAACCTCGCGAAGTGCGCCTGATCTTGGTCGATCCAAAGATGCTCGAGCTCTCGATTTACCAAGACATCCCGCACCTGCTCGCGCCGGTCGTCACCGACATGAGGCAGGCTGCGAATGCCCTTGCCTGGTGCGTCGCCGAGGTCGAGCGCCGTTACAGGCTGATGTCGTGGATCGCAGCGCGCAATCTTTCAGGTTACAACCACAAGGTCGCCGACGCGGAAAAGTCGGGCAACCCGCTCACGGACCCGGACACGCTCGACTCCGCCGAACCCCGGCCGCTGGAGAAACTGCCGCATATCGTCGTCGTCATCGACGAGCTGGCGGACCTCATGATGGCGTCGGGCAAAAAAATGGAGGAGCTGATCGCGCGCCTCGCGCAGAAGGCGCGCGCTGCGGGAGTGCACCTCATCCTCGCCACGCAACGGCCTTCGGTGGACGTCATTACCGGCCTCATCAAGGCCAACATTCCGACCCGCATCGCGTTTCAGGTCTCGAGCAAGGTCGACTCGCGCACCATTCTCGATCAGCAGGGGGCCGAGTCGCTGATCGGGCAGGGCGACATGCTGTACCTTCCGCCGGGAACGGGTGCACCGCAACGCGTGCACGGAGCTTATGTCTCCGACCAAGAGGTGCACCGTGTCGTCGAATACCTGAAATCCCTCGGGCAGCCCGAGTATGTCGATGGGCTGCTCGAGGCCGATGAGACGGGCGGCGGAGCCGAGTTCGGCACAGTTGAGGCGACCGGCGAAGCCGATCCTCTTTACGATCAGGCGGTGGAGATCGTCCTGCGCACCCGGCGCGCGTCGATTTCGCTGGTCCAGCGCCACTTGCGCATCGGCTACAACCGCGCCGCTCGCCTGATCGAGCAGATGGAGCAGGCCGGGTTGGTGTCGGCCATGCAGTCGAACGGGAATCGCGAGGTGCTCGTCCCCGCGAGGGCGGAATAGCGTCGAATGGCCTGGCGCCGATGTATTCAGGCGACATTTTTCGCGCTGGCTGCGGCGCTCGTGACGAAGGCCGCCGCGGCATCGGGCCTTGAGCGCTTTTCCCAGTTCATCGGCTCGACGCTTACCGCCAGGGGTGAGTTCGAGCAGAAAATCTTCGACCGCGACCGGAAACTCCTGCAGGAATCGCGCGGCACGCTGGCGTTCTCGCGGCCGGGCAAGTTCCGCTGGGTCTACGTAAAGCCCTATGCGCAGCTCATTGTCGGCGACGGCGCCAGGGTGTGGGTCTACGACGAGGATCTGAACCAGGTCGTGGTGAAGAAGCTCGACCAGGCGCTCGGCTCGACGCCGGCGGCGCTGCTGGCCGGGAACAACGACGCGATGCGCGCGTTCCGCCTTTCCGATCAGGGCGACAGGGACGGCCTGGAATGGTTGGAGGCGTTGCCCCGCGACAAGGAGGGCAACTTCGAGCGCGTACGGATGGGTTTCGGCTTTTCCGGTCCGGAAATAATGGAACTCGTCGACAGCTTCGGTCAGACTACAGTGCTCAAATTCACGTCGTTTCATCGCAATCCCAGGCTCGATGAAAGGCTTTTCCGCTTTTCGCCGCCCCAAGGCGCCGATGTCATCGGCGACCTCCGGTAACTCCGCGCCGACGTCATCGGCGAATGACCGACCTGTTTCCAGCCCCCACCCCGGCGCCGCCGCTGGCCGAGGCGATGCGTCCGAAATCGCTCGCCGAAGTCGTGGGGCAGGAGCACCTGCTCGGGCCGGGCAAGCCGCTGCGCCTTGCGTTCGAATCCGGCAAGCCGCATTCGATGATCCTGTGGGGACCGCCCGGAACCGGGAAGACCACCATCGCGCGGCTGATGGCCGATGCCTTCGACGCCGAATTCATCGCGTTATCGGCGGTGTTCTCGGGCGTCAAGGACATCAAGGATGCGGTGCAGCGGGCCCGGGAAGCGCTCGCGTCCTCCGGGCGGCGCACCATCCTGTTTGTCGATGAAGTGCACCGCTTCAACAAGGCGCAGCAGGACGCCTTCCTGCCCTTCGTCGAGCAGGGGCTGCTGACCTTCATCGGCGCCACGACGGAAAACCCCTCGTTCGAAGTCATCGGCGCGCTGTTGTCGCGCGCTTCGGTTTATGTCCTCACCAGCCTCACCGAAGCGCAACTCGGCGAGCTGTTCGACCGGACCGTGCAGCGCGCGTTTGCGGGGCTGTCGTTCGACGCGGAGGCGCGCGAGCGCACAGTCGGCCTGGCGGACGGGGACGCGCGACGCCTGCTCAATCTGCTCGAGATTCTTCAGACCGCGGCGGCGAGCGCCCACACCAAGAACATCGACGGCGAATTCGTCCAGAACGCGGTGGCGCGCAATCTGCGCCGCTTCGACAAGGGCGGCGACGCCTTCTACGACCAGATCTCGGCGCTGCACAAATCGGTGCGCGGCTCCGATCCCGACGCGTCGCTGTACTGGCTCGTGCGCATGCTCGACGGCGGCGCCGATCCGCTCTACGCCGGCCGGCGCATGGTGCGAATGGCGGTCGAGGACGTCGGGCTCGCCGATCCGCGCGCGCTGCGCGTCGCGCTCGACGCCTGCGAGACCTACGAGCGCCTGGGCAGCCCGGAAGGCGAGCTCGCGCTCGCCGAAGCGGTGATCTATCTCGCCTGCGCGGCAAAATCGAACGCGGTGTACGCCGCGTATGGTCGGGCGCGCGGTTTCGTGGCGGAAGACGGCTCGCGCCCGGTGCCGGCGCACCTGCGCAATGCGCCGACGAAGCTCATGAAGGAGCTCGGCTTCGGGAAGGAGCTCGGCTTCGGGAAGGACTATCGATATGCGCAGGACGAGCCGGAGGCCTACGCAGCGGGCGAGAATTATTTTCCGGAAGGCATGCCGGCGGTGAAATGGTACGAGCCAAGCGACCGCGGGCTCGAGGCGAAGATCGGCGAGAAGCTGGCTTACTTGCGTAGTCTCGACTGCAAGGCGAAGAAAAAGAAGTAGCAAACCATGCTTGATCCGCAACTGTTCCGAGACGACATCGACGCCGTAGCGAAGCGATTGTCGTACCGAGGGTTTTCATTTGACTGGGAACTAATAAAAAAGCTTGAACAAGAGCGTAAGAAAACTCAGACATTAACCCAAGAGCTTCAAGCGCAGCGCAATGCCTACTCTAAGTCTATTGGACAAGCGAAAGCCAAAGGTGAGGACGTCGCTAGCCTCATGGAGGCAGTTGCAAAGTTAGGCGATGGTTTGAAAGAGCTGGAGGCCGGTTTATACGGAATCCAACAATCGCTAAACGACGCTTTATGGCTGATTCCCAACCTGCCGCATGAAAGTGTGCCATTTGGGAAAACATCTCAAGATAACGTCGAGATGCGGCGCATCGGCTCGCCGCGCAAGCTCGGCTTCGCGCCGAAGGATCACGTCGATATCGGCGCCGGGCTGAAACAACTCGATTTCGACGTGGCAAGCAAGATCGCCGGTGCCCGTTTCGCGCTGATGAAGGGGCCTCTTGCGCGGCTGCATCGGGCGATCGCGCAGTTCATGCTCGACGTGCACACTAAGGAGCATGGGTATACGGAGATCTATGCGCCGTACCTCGCCAACGCCGACAGCATGCGCGGCAAGGACACGCGCGGGATGATCCGAAACCACCAATTCGATAAAGTGGAATTGGTACAGATCGTACATCCGCAAAAATCGTACGAGGTGCTGGAGAGCCTTACCGGGCACGCCGAGGAGATCCTCAAGCGTCTGGAGCTGCCATACCGGGTCGTGACCCTGTGCACGGGCGACATGGGTTTCGCCGCCGCGAAGACCTACGACATCGAAGTCTGGCTCCCCGGCCAGAACGCCTATCGCGAGATCTCCTCGTGCAGCAACTTCGAGGCGTTCCAGGCGCGGCGCATGCAGGCGCGCTTCCGCAGCCAGAAGGGCAAGCCGGAGCTCGTACACACGCTGAACGGCTCGGGGCTCGCGGTCGGCCGGACGCTGATCGCGGTCATGGAAAACTACCAGCGGGCAGACGGGGGGATCGACATTCCGCCTGCGCTGCGGCCCTACATGAAACCGCTTGAGGCCATCGCGCCGGGGAAATAACGGCGGACCGCCGGTTGAGTGGCGGTGGGGTCGTTCACTTCGCAAACTCGTTTGCGCCGGTCGCGCCCACCGCGATGTACATCCCGGGCGTGAAGATGACGCGCGCCAGATCGGGCAGACCCGGCGGCGGCGTCGACGGCGGCGACCAAGCGCTTCCATCGTCGCTGAACATCACCGCTCCGCCCACCCCCACGGCGAGGAAGCGAGTGCCGAGCGCCCCGCCGTTCGTGACGCTTCGCAGATTAGGCGCGCTCGGCGGCGCGGTCGGGCTCCAGGCGACGCCGTCCGTGCTCGTGAAGATCGTTCCCGCGTCGCCCACGACGACATAGAGCCCGGTTGGAGCGGACCGGAAAGCCGCGCCGTGCAGCGCGTTCAGCGTACTCGAAGTCTGCGCGACCCAGGTACTGCCGTTCGCGCTCGTGAGTAATGTGCCGCCGGCACCGGTCGCAACAAAACCCCCATTGAGAAACGACACGCTGTACAGAGCGTTTCCGCCATTTGCGACTCGAGTCCAGGTCACGAGATTGGGGCTCGTAAATATGCTGCCGCCGGTACCCACCGCGACATACAAGCCGGCCCCGAAGGCGATGCTGTTCATGTTGGCGCCGCCGGTAGGGATCGTGGCGGCCGACGTCCACGTTAGGCCGTCGGCGCTCGTCAATATCGAGCCGTTCGTGCCCAGCGCAACGAACTGGCTGGAGAACGTGACTGCGCTGAAGTTTGTTGTTGCGGGAGCCGGAAGCGTAGTCGGCTGCAGCCACGCCGTCACCGGAGGGCTGGCGCTCGTGTAGTTGTAGTCGCCCGCGAAGATCGTGGCCGAGTCGCCGACCACGACAAGCCGGCTGCCGCTGAACGCGATGCCGTTGATGTTCTGCGTGGTTCCGAACGCCGCACCCGGGAACCAGTCGGCGCCCGCCAGTCTCGGCGTCTGCACTACGATCGGCGAGTTCGGCCCTGCGCTGCTGTCGCTCCAGGTTGCGTTCATGATGAACGCGTACGGGGTCCCGTTCGCAAGTTTGGCGACGACTTGCGGCGATACGGCGTCAAAGACGATGGCCACGCCGGGGGCCGCGGGGACGACCGAGCTGCCGGGTTGGTAGAAAATCCAGTAAGTGTGGTCCGGCTCCGGATTCCAGGTGACGGTGACCCGGCCGTCTCCAGGCTCGACCGCCACATTGCTCGGGGCGTCGCCGGGCGGGGCGGTCTGATGACAGCCCGCAAGCGCGATCAGCGACGCAATGGCCAGAACACGAAAGCGCACTCGGAAGATCCTGGGCTCGAAACGATGCGCGCAACTATAGTCGAAGCTCGATTCTCGAAGTGTAACAAAGGGTATCCCCTTCATGCGCCGCAGGGCCCCCGCGCGGCGGGAGCACGCGCTTGATTCAATTTCTGTGCAGCACAGGTACGCCTGACATGAAGTGACTGGTAAACCTGACAGCGTTTGCTTGAATCGTTGAGCTAAGCTTAAAAAAAAGAACGACGCATTCGCTGCCGGCTGCTAGCGCGAGCGCGCGAGATCAGCGGAAAGGAATAAAGGGCTGAATTGAATTTCTCGTGGGGTAGTTTGGTTTCCGACGACTCGCAGTTACTTCTCGCCTTGATCGCCTCCGACTTGAATTGACTCCCTACTGCGGCTCGCAGCAGGACATCTCCAAGCTCCACACGCGCACGGGAGTATTGGTTGGGGTGACTTTAGGTGCTTTCTGCGCCCGCTTCGTGCCGACGGACGCAACAGCAGCTATCGTCGCCGTGTTGGATGCCGCTTTTTTCAATTGTGCATCCACCGCAAAGGCGGAAACGGTCAAGAAAACAACACCGGCTATTACAATTCTCAGAGCGCGCATAACCCACTCCTCACAGTATGACTACGGCTACTCGATCCATCACCCGATCTCGCCCTTGTGCGTCTCGGGGGAGCGTCAGCGGCGACGAGTAGCCGCCGGTTTTTGGGTGCCCCGCCCCTCAAGTACCCAGATCAGGCGAGCAACACCAAGAAATGAGCAAGACCAATGCCAGGAAAAGCGGGAATTTGTCACGCAAGGCTGTGACGGCGGAATCGGGAGTACACTGGACAGCCGTTCGAACTAAAAAAGTCTCGGGCTCACATCTCAAGGGAGGGGACCGATGTCGTCGAAAGCGTTCCTTACGGTTTTTGCAGCCGGTAAGTCTCTTGCCGTCTTGTTGGCCGCCGCCTCGCTCGGCCTGATGGCGCAGTGCGAGTCTGCCGGTGCGCAGACGGGCAGCAATGATCCGCCGTTACTCAATACGTCGACCCCATGGACGTTGGGCGCACCGATGCTGGTGTCGTCGAATGACGGTGGCGTCGCAGGAAACGGCTTGAGCCTCCATCCCAATTTCTCGCCTGACGGCAAGCACCTGTTGTTTTGGTCTAACTCCACCAACCTTGTTCCCGGCGCCACCAATGGCGAGCTACAGCTCTACATCAAGGACCTGACCACGGGCACGGTCGCGCTCGTGTCGGCGGATGCGAACGGCGTCCAGGGAAACAACGTCAGCATCCCTCCGGACAATTCCTGCCAGGTCCTCATGTTCTCGCCGGAGGGTGCGAAGGTCGTTTTCGAGTCGGGGTCCACCAACCTTGTACCAGACGGGTCCAATGGCAACCAGATCTTCGTCAAGGACCTGACCACGGGCGCGGTCACGCTGGTGTCGGCGGACGCGAACGGAGTCCAGGGGAATGGCAACAGCCTGGATTTCGCGTTCTCGCCGGACGGCGCGAAAGTCGCATTCGATTCCTCGGCGGGCAACCTCGTGTCGAGCGCAACGCATACACAGGACATCTTCGTCAAGGACCTTGCGACCGGCGCCGTCACGCTGGTGTCGGCGGACGCCAACGGCGTCGAAGGCAACAATGTCAGCTCCCGGCCCGTGTTCTCGCCTGACGCCAAGAAGGTGGCGTTCGCATCCACCTCCACGAACCTCGCCCCCGGAGCCACGAGCGGCAATTCCGAGATCTACGTCAAGAACCTGGTGACCGGCGAGGTCACGCTCGTGTCGGCGGACGCCAACGGCGTCGAGGGCAATAATCTCAGCTGGCTGCCTCAATTTTCGCCCGATGGAACGAAGGTGGGGTTCGCGTCTTTCTCCGGCAATCTCGTGCTGGGCGGCACGAATGGTTCTGAGCAGGTCTACCTGAAGGACCTGACGACGGGTGCAGTCACCCTGGTGTCAGCGGACGCCAATGGCGTCCCGTCGAACAGCGGCAACAGCCAACTGCCCGTGTTCTCGCCGGACGGCACGAAAATCGCGTTCGAATCCGCGGCCACCAACCTGGTGCCGGTCGGCTCCACCGGTGAGCAGGTCTTCGTCAAAGATCTGGCGACCGGTGCCGTAATCCTTGCGTCGACGGACGCCAACGGCGTCCCGGGCAACAGTTTCAGCTCCGATCCGAATTTCTCGCCCGACCAAACGGCAGTGGCCTTCCAATCCGGGGCCAGCAACTTCGGAGTGGCGAACAGCACGGTTCAGATCTTTGTGCGCCAGATCTCCGCCGCCGCTCGAGCCACGACGACGGCCCTCGCGTCTTCCTCGAATCCGTCCGTCTATGGCCAGGGGGTGACGTTCACCGCGACAGTGACCTCCGCCGCGGGCACGCCAAGCGGATCAGTCACATTTTTTGACGGAGCCACGCCGCTCGGTCCCGTCACGCTCAATCCCACGGGGATCGCGACGTTTACGACCTCTTCGCTCGTGGCCGGGTCGCATTCGATCACGGCCGTTTATGCGCCGAGCGGCAACTTTCTCGGCAGTACCTCGTCCCCGCTTACGCAAACGGTGACCCCGGCTGCGTTGAGCGTCACGGCTAATAACGTCAGCAAAATTTTGAATGCACCGCTGCCCGCGCTCTCCGCCACGTATACGGGCTTTGTCAATGGTGAGACCTCTTCCGTTCTGACGGGCGTGTTGACCTGCACCACCCCAGCCACAGCCTCAAGCCCGGCCGGCACTTACGCGATCAATTGCTTCGGCCAAAGTTCGAACAACTACGCCATTACTTACGTCCCAGGGACGCTCAGCATCAGGTATCAGTCCGCCGGCATGTGCGACGGCGCAGCGGGCCACCAAATCCTGCCCCCCATCGACCCGGCTGGCATGGGCGTGTTGAAACAAGGCCGAACAGTTCCTGCCAAGTTCCGTGTCTGTGACGCGAATGGCGTCTCGATCGGTACGCCGGGAGTTGTCTCTGCTTTCTTCCTGGTCCAGATCATCAGCGGCACAACCGCGACGACCGTTGAAGATGTCGTGGCTACGAACAACCCCGACACGGCTTTCCGCTGGGACCCCACGAGTCAGCAATGGATCTTCAACATTACCACCGGTAACCTTGCAGCGGGCAACACCTACGTCTACGCGATCACGCTGAACGATGGCACGGTGATCAATTTCCAGTACGGCCTGAGATAGCGAGGCGGGTCGCACTCGCAGCGGCGTGGCAAGCAGCCGATAAAATCGTTGCAAGATGAACTTGGTATTCGCGAGCGGCTTCTTCGTGCCGCAGCACATCCTTGGAATTGACTATTTCCGTGGACTCAAAGCCCACGTCGAGGGCAACGGACACCAGGCCCTCTTTCCAGAGGTCCCGCCATTGGGGACCTGCGAAGTTCGCGCGGAGGTGCTCGCCGATGCGATCCAGCGGGCGTACCCGAAGGGTCCAGTCCACATCATCGCCCACTCGATGGGCGGACTCGACAGCCGCACCTTGATCGCCCGAAACCTCGATGGCCTATCGAGCCCTGGACGCGTCGCCTCGCTCACCACGGTCTCCTCGCCCCATCGCGGCAGTCCCGTCGCGGACCTGCTCGCCGGTCCGAAGCCGGAGGGTTTACGCCGTCTCCTGTACGAAGGCGTCAGCCACGCCATCGGCCTGCTCGGCATTCCGACCGGCGCGTTGGCGAACCTGACTGAGGAAGCGGCCTCGAGAGTGCCGGACGCCGCCAAGACGCATCCGCACATCCGCTATCGATCATATTTCGCCTCGGGGCGTCCGGGCCCGCTTCCGACGTGCTTCGCGCTGGGTCCCACCCATCACTACATTCACGCCGTTACAGGCCAGGAGAACGACGGCTTGGTGGCGTTGCGATCGGCCAAGTACGGTGAATTTCAGGAGCCGTTCTGGCGTTGCGACCACAGCGACACGATCGGCCACAATCTCGATACGGCGGATCTGGGCGGATTCCGGTTCGACCACTTCGCGGCCTTCGACGCCATCATCAGCAGATTATAAGAATTACGTAGATGGTGGCCGGAACCGTCTTAATGGACTTAGTAGGCCATAGTTCATAAGGACCACCCTGTCGGCGCGTTCTTTTAATGCCGTTCCGCGACACTTACCCGCGGTAACGATGTCCTTTCACATGTCGCTGGCATCGTCGCCGATGGCGATGGCAGCGGTCCCCACGGGAAAGCGGGCCAGGTAGGCGAGGCGACCGAAAATGGGGCGGACGGGGAGCCGGTCCCGAACGGCGCGACACCCTGGGTGCGCTGAATGCTATGTGAGATTACTGTCGAGCCGGGCTATCTCAGGGCGGATCTGTTCAACCGGCAAACGGCTGAGGAAACGCGACAGGCTCTTACCGCTATTGTGGCCCAGGCGTGCAAGCACAGGCGCTCGCAGATCCTCATATCTGTCCACGCCTCGAGGCCCATATTCAAAGTCGAGGAGTACGGGCCCCCTGACTACTTCAGGGAGCTTGGCGAGATGTCGAAATACAGGATTGCACTGACGGGCGATTCCGAGGAACTCCGACTCTCCCAGCAATACGTCGAATCGCATGCGCGACGGCACGGGATCAACGTTCGGAGCTTTCGGAACGAACAAGCGGCACTCCACTGGTTCATAGACCGACGGTGGCTGCTGGATCGGCGCCTGCGGCAGGATCCATACGAAGGACTGGAGCGACGCCACCACCACCACCGTCGCGGGTCAGAGGCTCTCCACGCGGTTTAATCGGGCGGTTGTCGAGGCGCCAATGTGATCACCCGTTTTCTTCCAAGCGGTGAATCCCGAAACCCTCTCGGAACCGGTGCCGATGACATTCTGGAAGGGCGTTGCGGCGCGCTTGTCGGCACCTCGAAGTGCCCTAAAGTACCTGATGACCCTGGAAGCGGGTTATCTGAGAGCGGAGCTGATTAACCAAGAGTCGCTCAGGCAGACGAGAGCCTTCGTTCGTGCCGTCTTTCGAGCAAGCTTGGAAAATCTGCGCTCGCGCATTCTGATATACGTTCGTTCGCCGAAGCCTCTCTATTTGGCTGGATGTGTCGACGTCTTGCCGGATATGAAAAGAATTGCTTGGTATCGGTCGAACAAGATCGCCATCGTGGGCAATAACGCAAGTCTCGGCTCCCCCGGCGACATCGAAACGCGCGCGCGACAGCAGGGACTCAACCTTTCATTCTTTCCAGACGAGGCGGCCGCACTCCGGTGGTTCCACGACCGGCGTCAGGGGCCGCGCCGCGTCAATGATGGAAATTATCGGCGCGACGAGGCAGCATCACCACGCCGAGCGATCGAAGATCAACGCTGGGGACAAGACCGACGTCAAGCTCCACCCCACGTCGTCCGGGGAGATGTGCAGATGGGCGTATAACCCACCCTACGGTGATCATGGCGTTAGCGCGCGAGCAGATATCAATCTCGTGCGTCACCACCGGCGCTTTTATCCGTAAATCCTGACAGCTTTTGTCGGGGTTTTCCGGATACCCAGGCCCCGAACACCGACGGTAACGTTACCGTGGCAGTTTCCTCCCTCCCTCCGACTGCCCCCCCGGCGGCCAGCCGGGGGTTTTTTATCCGACCCGCGAACCCCAACGCGCGACACAGCGGTACAGGTCGCCGAGATCTACGCCGATATTCGTGGGCGGCAGAATGTCTTTGATCGAGTTTTTGCGGACTGCAACAGCCGTTGGGTTTCTAAACTAGTTTGATGCGGATTGGCTCGGTAAATTTAGTACAAAATCCCGCACGGCCTACCAAGCCCTCATGGACCTGCGGCGGCACCCCTGGACCGCCGCGCGGGGAGGCTGCGCCTCGAGACGAGACGCGAGATCCACTTCACCGACTGGCGTGCCCGCTCGGCCACCACGGGAAGGGGCAGCTGGCGGTAGTCATCGTTGAAAACCTCGAAGCTGTAGTCGCCTCGATAGCCCATTTCGTCCAGGGTGCGGACCATCTCCGAAACCTGCGCGCTGTGCACGCCCTCGCCGGGAAAGACCCGGTAGTGCCGCGCGGTTTCGATGCGGTCGTCGGGGGAGCGGATTTCCTCCCACATGAAGTCGGACAGCTGCACCAGGAACACCTTCGCAGAGTCGATCTCCGGCAGCGCGTCGAGGCGCGTTTCGTTGGCGAGGATGTGAAACGAGTCCAGCGCGAGGCCTAGGTTGGCGCGGTCGGCGCGCTGCACGAGCTCGGCAGCCTGCGAGAATTCGTTCACGTGCCGGCCCCACGACAGGGCCTCGTAGGCGATGCGGATATTCAAGGGCACGGCCAGCATCGCAAGTTTTTGCAGGTCTTTGATCAGCGATTCCGGATCGCCGACCGCGTGCGCCGAAGTCGACGAGCATGCAAGCAGCACCCCGGAGCCGAGCGCGCGGCACATCCGCAGCATCGCCTTCGCGACGTCGACCTTGTAGGCGTGCAGGTGGCCCGACAGACCCTCGAAATCGCGCAGGACCTGGAATCCGGTGACACGCAAGCCGCTTGCGCGCACCGCCGCGACCGCGGCGTCCTCGCCGCCGGGATGTCCGACGAGATCGGCCGCGGAAAGCATGACCTGGGTGAAGCCGGCGCCCTGGATCGCGCGCAGCTTCGCCTCCAGCGGCCCGGCGAGCGTGATCGTGTCCATGCCGAAGTTGTCGAGGTTCATGGCTTCAGGTGGCTCACGACCAGCTCGAAATTGACTCCGCCCAGATACGCCTGCGTCAGCGCGCCCTTCTGGCTGGGCTGCACCGGACCGCGCTCCACGAACGCGATGCCGCGCTCCTGCAGGGCGCGGGTGGCCGCGGGAACGTCGCGTGCGCCGAGGCCGAGGCGCACCAGCGCCTCGTCCCAGTGGATTTCCTCCGACCCCGGCGGCGGCTCGATCAGCTGCAGGTAGAACTTGCGGCAGGGGCTCTCGAGCAGCGTGCCTCTCGGCAGGATGCCGAAATACTGGCCCTGCGGCAGCACCGAAAAGCCGAACAGGCACCGATAGAAGTCCAGCCAGTCGGCGGTGCGGTCGACGAGGATGGCTTGCACCACGCCGAAGTAGTGCAGGCCGGCGATCGCGGGCGGCCGGAGATCGGCACCCGCCAGCGGCACGAAATCGACGTCGTAAATCGAGAAATCCCCGTGCCGGTCGACGAAGTAGAGGAGGCTGTCGCCCACGCCGTGGATTCCCGGGATGTTGAGCTCCATGGCGGAAGCCCGCGTGGGCATATCCCAGGCGCCGAGCTCGAGCGCATGGCGATGCGCGTAGGCGGCATCGCGCACCCGCAGCGCGATCGCCGCCAGTGCGGGCGTGCTCCCGGGCGAGGACAGTCCCGGCAGCGCATCCGGGTGCGCATTGACGATAAGGTTCATCGAGCCCTGGCGGTACAGCAGCACTTCGCGCGAACGGTGCCGCGCGACGAGAGAGAACCCCATTTTCCGGAGCAGGGTGCCGAACTCCTGCGGCTGAGAGGTCGCGTACTCGATGAACTCGATTCCGTCCAGCCCGAGCGGGTTGCTCGGCTCGGCGACGGGCTCATGAACCGTCATGGATTCTCCCCGGGACGCAAGATTCGGCTTCAGGGTAGCATTTGTGTCGACAGGGAGGGAGGTTGGGCGACTTTCTGCAGCTCGTCGTCTCCGGCACGGCCACGGGCGCAATCTACGCTCTCGCCGCGCTCGGATTCACGCTGCTTTGGCAGGCCTCCGGAACCATCAACTTCGCCCAGGGCGAGTTCGTGATGCTGCCCGCGTTCGCGATGCTGCTCCTGCTCGCGATCGGCGCGCCCCTGTGGCTCGCCTTCGTGCTCGCCTGCCTCGCTTCCATGCTGCTGCTCGGCATCGGCTTCAAGCTCCTGGTGGTCGATCCGCTGATACGCCACGGCGTCATCCCGCTGGTGATCGCCACCCTGGGCCTGGCCATCGGCCTGAAGAACACGGTGAAGGCCGCCTACAGCGCCCAAGCTCATCCGTTTCCCTACCTCTTTCCCGACACCCTGCTGTCGGTCGGCACGCTCCGGGTTTCCTCGTTCGACATCGGAACGCTGCTCCTGGCCGGTCTGATCGTCTTCGGCCTGCAGGCGTTTCTCAACCGCACCATGACCGGCCGGGCAATGCAGGCCGTGGCGCAGAACACCGAGGCCGCGGCGGTGCTCGGGATCGACGTGAAGCGGATGATCCTCTACGTGTTCCTGACGAACGCGCTGCTCGCGGCGGTCGCCGCGGTGCTCGTGACGCCGACCTATCTCGCCAAGTTCGACATGGGCGACACCATCGGGCTGAAAGCGTTCTACGCCGCGATCATCGGCGGGTTCAACCAGACGCGCGGCGCGCTCCTCGGCGGAGTCCTGGTCGGCATCCTCGAGAACCTGATGGGGGCGTACGTGTCGCCCGCCTACAAGGAGGGCGTGGCGCTGATGCTGTTCCTTGTGGTCATCCTGTTCCGCCCCGAAGGCCTGCTCGGCAAAGCCGAGGAACGCAAAGTATGAGCGGAACGCAGAAGATCGGCCTCGCCGCGATTCTCATGGCGCTCGCACTTGCGCCCATGGCGCTGAAGAACTACGGAACCGCGGCGCTGCTGTGCTTCGCGGTCGGGCTCGCGCTCGGCTTCCCGGCGCTGCGCGTCCGGCACCACTACCTCGCCTTCGCCACGCTCGGCTTCAACGTGCTCGTCTATCTCGTCCTCCGCAACGAGGAGTGGCTCACGGGAGGCACCTTCGGGATCTCCGGGATCCGGAGGCCGACTCTCTTCGGGCTGTCGCTCGATGGCTCGGCCGCCTTTTTCTATTTCACCTACGCGGCGACGATCGCGCTGGCGCTCCTTCTTGCCTGGCTGATCCGCTCGCCCTGGGGCCGGGCGTTCGCCGCGCTGCGCGACAATCCGATCCGCGCGGAGAGCCTCGGCGTCAACATCGTCGCCTACACGCTGCTCGCGTTCGCGATCGGCGCGGCCTGCGCCGGGATCGCCGGAGCCTACTTCGCCGCGCTGGTGCAGTTCATCGATCCGGCACCGTTCCACCTCACCGCGTCGCTGATCATGCTGCTGATGGTGATCGTCGGCGGGTCCGGTCGGTTTTTCGGGCCGATGCTCGGCGCCGCGCTGGTCGTCCTGCTGCCTGAATGGCTGCGCTTCATGAGAGACTGGTACCTGGTCGTCTTCGGGCTGTCGGTGGTCGCGCTGATGATCTGGCTGCCGGGAGGCCTGCTGTCGATCCCGGACCGCATCAGGCTGCGCTCGGCGCTGCGGGGAGCGGTCAAATGACGCCGTTTCTGCACGTCGAGCGCTGCACCAAGCATTACGGCGCGATCCGCGCGGTCGACGGCGTGAGCTTCTCGGTCGGACCGGGCGAGATCGTCGGTGTGATCGGCCCGAACGGCAGCGGCAAGACGACGCTCTTCAACAGCATCCTCGGGCAGATCCGGCCGACTTCGGGGAGGATGGAGTTCTGCGGCGAGGACATTACCGGCATGTCGCCCCTCCAGCTGAGCCGCCGCGGCATCGGCCGCACCTTCCAGACGCTGCAGGTTTTCGGCAATCTCTCGGTCCGGGACAACCTGATCGTCGCCTCGCAGGAGTTCAGGGGGACGCTGCCCGGACGGCTGTTCGCCGCGCCCGACGCCGGGCTGGGCCGCCACGCCGACGAAATGATCGAGCTGTTCCGCCTGCAGCATGTCGCCCGGCTGCCGGCGGGAAGCCTTTCCTACGGCCAGCAGAAGCTGATCGACATCGCCATGGCGTTCATGCCTTCGCCGCGCCTGGTGCTTCTCGACGAGCCCTGCGCCGGCGTGAATCCCGCGATGGTCGAGCAGCTGCGCGAGCTGCTGTTGGAGGTGAACCGCGCGCAAGGGGGCAGCTTCATCGTCATCGAGCACAACATGGACTTCATCATGCGGCTGTGCCCGCGCGTGATCTGCATGGTCGAGGGCAAGGTGCTCGTCGAAGGCGAGCCCGAGCAGGTGCAGGCGAATTCCGCCGTGCTGGAGGCCTACCTTGGAAGCTAGCGCGGCGGGCCGGCTGATCGAGTTCGAGAACGTGGTCGCCGGCTACTCGCCGACCTTGACGATCCTGAACGAGCTGAGCCTCGACGCCCGCGCGGGCGAGATCACGCTGCTGATCGGCCCCAACGGCGCCGGCAAGTCGACGGTCCTGAAGGCGCTGTTCGGGCTGCTCACTCCCCGCGCGGGCGAAATCCGGTTCGGGGGCATGCGGATCTCCGGGATGTCGCCGCGCGACATGATCGATCGCGGCATCGCCTTCGTCCCGCAGGGCCGCAATCTGTTCGCGTCGCTCTCGGTGCTGAACAACCTGGAGCTCGGCGGCATCACGCTTCCCGGCAGGGCGCTGCGACGGGAGCGCGTCGAAGAGATCCTCGAGCTCTTTCCGGGGATCCGCGAGCGCCTCGGCAGCCAGGCCTCGACGCTCTCGGGCGGCGAGCAGAAGCAGCTCGAGATCGGCCGCGCGCTCCTGCTGCGGCCCCGCGTGCTCCTGATCGACGAGCCCTCGATCGGGCTCTCGCCGAAGATCAGCCAGGCGGTGTTCCAGCTGCTGCGCAGGCTCGCGGACTCGGGCACCACCGTGCTGATGGTGGAGCAGAACGTGCGCAGCGCGCTCAAGTGCGCGGACCGCGCGCTGGTGCTCGAGATGGGGCGGCTCGCGCTGGATCGCCCCGCGGGCGAGCTCCTCGAAGATCCGAATCTGAATCGCCTGTTCCTGGGCGGGGCGGCGGCCCGGACCGGCCGCGCGGCGGCGCCGTGATCGACGGCGACACGCTCCTGTTCGCGACGCCGGGAGACCCGGTGGCGCAGGTCCGGCTTCCTCAGGTCATGGAAGCGGTCTTTGCCAAGCTGGGCGTCAACGCCGTCTGGGTGCCCATGCACGTGGACCGCGAGGGCCTGCGCGTGGTGCTGCAGGCTCTGCGCACCCTGCGCAATTTTCGCGGCATCACGGTCGCGATTCCCCACAAGCCGACCGTCGCCGCTATGCTCGATCGGCTCTCGCCGCGCGCGCAGGTCGCGGGCGCGGTGAACCTGGTGCGCCTCGATCCCGACGGCAAGCTCTACGGCGACATCGTCGACGGCGCCGGCTTCGTGCGCGGGCTGGAGTTGTGCGGCCATTCGCTCGAGGGCGTCACTGCATGGCTGGTCGGCGCGGGCGGCGGCGGCTCGGCCATCGCGGCCGCGCTGGGCGAAGCCGGCGCGCGGCGGCTGCATGTGACCGATACGGACGCAGCGCGGGCGGCAGGCCTTATCGAGCGCCTTCGGCGGCATTACCCGAAGATGGCGGCGGACATCGTCACCGCGCCGCCAGCCTCCTTGGACTACGCGATCAACGCAACGCCCCGGGGGCTGGGGCTCGACGACCCCTTGCCCTTCGAACCGTCGCTGCTTCCGGCAAAAACCGTGGTGTGCGACATCGTCATGAAGCCGAAGGAGACGCGCCTGCTGCGGGCGGCGCAGGCGCGCGGGATGAGCGTGCATCACGGCCATCACATGATGGACGCGCAGGTCCCGATGTACCTGCAGTTCTTCGGCATCCCGTTCCCGGACGAGCGCAGCATCATCGAGATGTCGAGCCGTGCCTGATGATCGGGTTGCCGTGGGCGGCGGGCAGTAATGCGGTAGAGTAGGACGGTGAATTTTGGCACCCAACCCGATGAGGTTACCCATCATCAAATGGAGGAGTTCATGAAGAGAACTTGTTTTCTTTCTGCGGCCATCCTCATGACCGCCGCGCTGCCGTCTCTCGCGCAGCAGGCTCCGGTCCGGATCGCGGGACTGATGGAGCTGTCCGGGACCGGGGCCACGTCAGGGACGAATTTCGATAACGGAGTCAAGCTCGCGGTGAAGGAGATCAACGCTAAAGGCGGCATCCTCGGGCGGAAGATCGAGTACACCAGCAGCGACACGCAGTCGCAGCCACAAACGGCGAAAGCCCTGGCGCAAAAAGCGGTCGATGACGGGGCCTACGTCGTGATGGGTCCGGTATTTTCCGGGTCGATCCTCGTCAGCATGGTCGAGACTCGGCGCGCCGAAATCCCGAACTTCACCGGCGGCGAGGGAGCCGCCATCACTCAGCAAGGCAACCCGTACATCTTTCGCACGTCGTTCACACAGGCGACGGCCATGCCTAAAGTGGCGCGCTACATCAAAGACACCGTCAAAGCCAAGACCGTCGCCATCGTGTGGGTGAACAATGACTTTGGGAAGGGCGGGCGCGATACGATCATGAAAGCGCTCGATGCGCAGGGCATCAAGATTGTGGCGGACATCTCGACCGATCCCGGCCAGGTCGACTTTTCGAGTCCCGTGCTCAAAGTCAAACAGTCGAACGCCGACGCGGTGTTCGTGTATACCAACGAGGAGGAATCAGCGCGAGCGCTGCGCGAGCTGAGGAAGCAGGGCTATGACAAGCCGATCATCGGCGAAACCACTCTCACCAGCCAGAAAGTCATCGAGATGGCGGGTGAGGCCGCAAATGGCGCCGTCGCGCACGTCGGGCTGAGCGCGGATGCGCCGCAGCCGACGATCAAGGCTTTCGACGAGCGCTTCCAGAAGGAATACAAATACAAGACGGACCACAATGGATTAAAGGGCTACAGCGCGATGTACATCGTCAAGGCGGTGACCGAGAAGATCGGCAAGTTCGACCCCAAGGCGTTTGCCGCCGCGATGCACGGCGTGACGCTATCCGCGAAGGACTACCCTGGCGTGCTGCTCGATGTGGCGTTCGACCAGAACGGCGACCTCGATCGGGAGAGCTTCATGACCAAGGTCGTGAACGGCAGGCAGCAAATTTTCGCTACATTGCCGGCGGCATCCGCAAAATAGGACCGCCGGTTTATTTCGTCGTCTTCGCCCGGATGTCGGCCTCGACCAGCGCTCTCAATTCCGGCGTCACCTTCGGATTCCCGCCGAACCACTTGCGAAAACCGAAGCCTGCCTGCTGCAGCAGCATGCCCAATCCGTCCACGGTCCGATTGCCGCGGCGACGTGCCGCTGCGAGCAGTTCGGTTTCTAGCGGCACGTAGATGACGTCGTAGACCACTGCGCTCGCCTTGAGCGGGGCGAGATCGATCTCCAGCGGCGGCTTGCCCGTCATGCCGCATGAGGTGCAGTTCACCAGCACGTCCGCTGCGGGGAGCAGCCGCGGAAGCTCGGCCGTTACGTGCGCCGTGACCCGCGGGCCGAATTGGCGGGCGAGTTCCTGCGCGCGGGCGACCGTCCGGTTGACGAGGATCACGTCGGCGCCGCGGTTGATCAGCGCGTAGGCGGCGGAGCGCGCGGCGCCGCCGGCGCCGAGGACGACTGCGCGGCATCCGGGCACGTTCCAGCCTGGTGCGCGGTCATCGAGATTGGAGATGAAGCCGTGCGTATCGGAGTTCCCCCCGTTCAACACACCGCCCTCGAGCCAGATCGTATTGACCGCGCCGATCGCTTGCGCCGCCTCGTCCTTGCGCTGGACCAGTTTGAATGCCATTTCCTTGTGAGGCACGGTGACGTTTCCGCCGACGTAGCCGTGTGCGGCAAGGCGGGTCACGAATTCGGGAAACGCTTCGGGCGTGAGATCCTTCAGCTCATAGGCGCCTTCGATCCCGAGCGTCTTCAGCCAGTAGCCGTGGATCATGGGTGAGCGCGAGTGCGCGACGGGATGCCCCATCACGCACGCGCGCGCAAGCGGCGCGGGCATGCTGCGAGTCCTGCGTGGGAAACCCGCAGACGATAGCAAATCTTTTCAGCGTTGTCAGGTTCTCGCGGAGGTGTGCGAGAATCACGCGGTGCCTGCTTGTACGCGAAGGAAACATCCCGGGGGAACACGATGATCTTCGATCTGCGCATCTACTCGCTGCACCCGGGCCGGCTGCACGCCTGGCTGAAGATGTACGAGCAGTACGGACACCCAACTCAGGTCAAGCACTGCGGGGAACCGGTGTTCTACGCGGTCACCGAGGTGGGCCCGCTCAACCAGGTGGTACATGTGTGGCGCTACGAAAGCCAGGCCGATCGCGAGAGAAAGCGCGACGCTCTGATGAAGGATCCCGTGTTCCAGGACTACCTCAGGCGCAGCGCCGAGATGGGCGCACACCAGCACCAGGAATCCAGGATCCTCAAGTCCACCTCGTTCTCGCCGCTATAGGCGGATTCCGTCATACTAGGAATTCGCCACCCACAGGATGTCTTTGATCTAATTATTGCGGACCACAGGGGGTTTTTATCCGACCCACGAACCCCAACGCGCGACACAGTCGCCGCGATCTACGCCGATATTCGTGGGCGGCAGAATGTCTTTGATCGAATTTTGCGGACTACACCCTTGCCGCCTTGCTTAGCAATTCGCCGTGTACAGACGAACAGTGTGCGAGCGAATCGTTCGGCTACCAATTCGCGCGCTCTGTCCGCGATGAGGTCAACGTCGCTCTCGGCTACCGGTGTACTAACTACAGCTGCTGCGGACGGTCGATGAGCGTGATTTCACTTCAACCAGTCTCGGGCGCTCGCCGCAGAGCAAAACGTTAGACCACTTCGCACCTAGCAATGAACGCAGCATTCAAATGGTACTTGAGGATTGTCGGAAGCCTGACAGCCAACACCCTCGGCATCATAGATCGCTACACTCCCGCGCACCGGAAGTTTTTATCCTCTGGCTTCGTCTGCGCAGGTTGCCACGCCACGCTGATAAACAGCCGCTTGATGGCAGACGTTAAATGCTATGGAGAGGACGGCGTGGAACTCCCTATTTGGAAAGCAAGAGCGAAGGCGAGATACTTCGCGTGCCCGAAGTGTTCCCACCGCTGGGAGCTCCGGAGAGTGCATGAGAAACGAGAGGTCTAACCAGTGCGCTGCAGCGAACCGCCGCCCCGGGAGATCCAAGGCGCAGACTTTCATCTTCCCAGAATCGGGCACGTGAGACGGTTATCGTTTCTTGTTGCTGCATTCCTTCAAGGGTGTGTGTACGTACCACGTGCGACTCACGTCTATGACGCGGAATGTGAAATTCAGGCAAGGCACATGGTTCTCGAAATGCAGCAAATCGGTGTATTTGGGAGGTGCGTCAATGAGGGGTGTGTGGCAATGCTTGTGGCAGCGGGCGCGGTCACTGCGGCGAGTGCGGTTGTATCGGGCAGCATCGTCGTGGCAGGCAACGTGGTGTATTGGTTCGAGAAACAAGGGCAGTGCACCAAGTAACGACACGCGAGGACTGGAAGGTGCGGTCTAAGGGCAGATCATTAGCCGGTACCCTAAGCCTCTCCAAGCATTCTCGAACTCATCCGGGCTGACCTGACCGAGGGTCGAATGCCGATGCCGCGGATTTTAGAATCGTTCGATGTAATCGAACACGTCCGCCCGCGCTTCATCTCGGGTCACATAACGCCGGCGGTTGGTTCTCTCGGCTTTCAAGGTCGAGAAGAAGCTCTCCATGGTCGAACACGGATTCCTCAAAGGTCAGGACCTGACGTTTGAAGGCCGCTTACTGATTCAAGAGCGGGAATTCCTTGGCGGGACGCCGACCCGGCAGCGAGCGCAGAAACGCATGGATGTCGGCCGCCTCTTTGTCCGAGAGCACCGACTCGGCGTAGGCGGGCATGTCGTTCGGCCCCACGCGGAGAAAAACCTTAAACGCTTCGACGGGCAATTGCGTTTGGGCAAGCGGCGGCGCCGGATAGTTGTAGGCGCCGCCTTGGCCGGCCCGGCCATGACAGGTGAAGCAGCCGGCGGCAAGATAGACCCGCTTGCCGTTCGCGGCATCGCCCGCGGGCGCATTCTGCGACCACGCCGCACCGCACGCGCCGAGCGCAAGCAGCCCGAGCGCGACTACGAGACCTCGATGGAACTTGGTCATGGCCCGGCTCCTCAGCGCGGGTCGGTGACGACATCGACGAGAGCTGGCTCACCGCGCTTGACGATGGCGACGGCGCGCTTGAGCGCCGGGCCCAGATCCTTCGGATCGCCGATCGGGCCCTCGGCGTACACGCCGAAGCCCTTGGCCACGGTAGCGTAATCCACGTTCGGATCGCTGAGCGTGGTTCCAATGTGGGCGTTGGTGATGCCGCGGCCGTGCCGGTCGGCCATCGCCTGCAGGTACATGTACTCCTGGTGATAGGCCCGGTTGTTGTGCACCACGTAGAGGATCGGGATGCGGTGGTGCGCGGCCGTCCACAAGGTGCCCGGAACGAACATCAGGTCGCCGTCGCCCTGGATCGCGACGCTGATCCGCCCGTGCCGCTTGTTGGCGAGCGCGGCGCCCGCCGAGGCTGGTGCGTTGTAGCCGATGCCTGCGCCGCCCGAGAGGCCGTTCCACCGGTAGGACTTGTCGAAGTTCCAGAGCCGATGCGGCCAGACCATTCTGATGGCGTTGCCGACGAGCGACCAGTCCTCGTCCTTGATCTGCGCGTAGAGCTCCGCGCACATGCGCGCTGTGGTGATCGGGCTCGCGTCCCAGCCGATGGTCGCATCTGATCGCGCCTGCTCGCGCGCCGCTCGATGTGCCTCCGCGAGCTTCTTGCCGCGCCCCTCGAGGGCGGACTTGCGGCCCGCGTCGGTAAGACGCTTGACCTGCTCGGTGAGCGCGGGCAGGCTCGCCTCGCCGTCGCCCGCGATGGCGAGGTCGACTTCGTTGAAGCGCCCGAAGTCCTGATAATTCGCCTTCATGTACAGATCGCGGCTGCCCAGCGTGATGATCTTCGTGCCTGGCTTGAAAATCGGCTGCGAGCTGCGCACGATCCGGTCGCTAAACGAGTTGAGCGCACCCCAAAGGTCGTTCATCTCGATCGCGAGAATCACGTCGGCCTGGCCGACAACGGCACCTCTCCGAAAAGTCTGGTTAAGCGGATGCCGCGACGGGAAGTTCATGCGACCGGCCTGATCGACCACCGCGCATTGCAGCGCTTGGGCGAACTCCACGAGCCGCGTCATGCCGGCCGGCGTGCGCGCGTAGCGGTCGACGACGATCACCGGATTCTGCGCGCCGACGAGCAGCTTCGCCGCTTCGGCGATGGCGCCCGGATCGCCCACCGGCGGCACCACTTTAGCAAGCTTCGGGATGCGCAGGCGCTCGCGATCGGGAATCGGATTTTCCTGCAGCTCGGCATCGAGCGACAGCAGCACCGGCGCCATCGGCGGGGTCACGGCGATCTTGTAGGCGCGCACCGCCGACTCGGCAAAATGCTGCAGCGAAGCCGGCTGATCGTCCCACTTGACGAAATCGCGCACCAGCGCTGCGGGGTCGATGGCGGAATGCACCCATTCGGCGCCGGGCGCCCGTTTGTCAGCCTCAACAATGTTGCCGATCATGACGTAGACCGGCACCCGGTCGCACCAGGAGTTGTACATCGCCATGGTCGCGTGCTGCAGGCCGACCGTGCCGTGGCAGATCATCGCCATCGGCTTGCCTTCGATCTTGGCGTAGCCCTGCGCCATCGAGACCGCGATCTCCTCGTGCGGGCAGGTGAGAATCTCCGGCTTCACGTTCTTGCCGTAGTTGATGACCGCTTCGTGCAGCCCCCGGAAGCTCGAAGCGCAGTTCATCGCGAGATAGTCGATGTCGAGCGTCTTGAACACCTCCACCATGAAATCGCCGCCGCTCGAGGTCTGGGTGACGGGATCCGCGGCAGGCGGCTGCGTCTCGGCAGCGAGGTTCGGTTGCGGTACGACCCGCGCGGACTCCCTCGACGGGGACTGCTGCGCGCCCGTTGGGATGGCCGGCGCGGCCAAGGCCGCGGCACCGGTGAGCGTCACGCCAGTCAGGAATTTGCGCCGGCCGGCGACGGAAATATCACAGGATTTCTTCGACATCTGCTCCTCCGCTGCGGTGACAGGTCAGAAAATCGTTCTGTGGCGTGGTTGGCGCGCCCGGTTAGAGTCCTTCGAACACAGTGTACGCCTAAGGCGGAAAGGTATTCGCTGATTAGCACGGGTGCGCGGCGAATTGCTGAGCAAGGCGGCAAGGGGAGGCTGTGTGGGCCCATGGTGGCCTGATTTAGCAATTCGCCACGCACAGGTCTTAAATGCATCGTTTTAGACCTTGGACACTACGAGCGCCGGGTTCGTGGCGTCAACCGTTCGCAGCACCCTCGCCAGCCTGAATTAGTTTCGACCTGCATCAGCGCTTCAAACAGTCCGCGATCTAATCCCGAGGCATTTAGAATCGATATTTAAGTTGACAGAACCCGCGGGAGCCTTGACGGCTCCAGTCCTAGATGTTTGTATACAACATGACCCCGGGAATCGAATACGCGCTCGGCGCGATGCTGCTTTTCGGGATCGGCGACCTGGTTTATAAGCGCGGCGCGGCGGCCGGAGCGCAGCCGCATCATTTCCTGATGGTGCAGTCCTGGGTGTTCATGCCGACGGTTGCCTCGTATGGGCTGTTCACCGGCTCGCTCAAATTCTCCCCCGCCGCAGCGCTCTGGGGCGGACTCGCCGGAGTGTTCGCGCTGACCGGGTTCTACAATTTCGCGCACAGCCTGAAGTCCGGTTTGATCAGCATCAACGCGCCGGTGTTCCGGCTGAGCTTCGTAATTACTGCGGCGCTTGCCGTTCTCCTGCTGAGCGAGCCGCTCACTCCGTACAAGATTGCGGGCATCGCGCTCGCGCTCGCCGCGGTCTGGCTGCTGCTGGGCGCTCCGGCTGCGGATCCCGCCGGGCGGCGCGAGAGCCGGTCTTCGCTCGTGCGCGTGCTGGTCGCAACCGCAGCCGTGGGAATCGGAAACTTGATCTACAAATACGGTCTGCGGGCGGGCGCGACCCCGGCCTCGCTGATCGTGGCGCAATCCGTCGTGTTTGTCACCCTCGCCACCGCGTTCGTCGGTGCGGTGGACCGCCGCATCCGACCCTCGGGGGCAGCGTTGCGTTACGCGCCGAGGGCAGCAATCGCGCTCGCCTTTGCCTTCGCCTTTATGGTTGAAAGCCTGGCGCGCGGGGAAGCGAGCGTGGTGGTTCCCATTGCGCAAATGGGGTCGCCGCGCTCGCGGCGCTGGCGAGTCTCGCATACGGATAGCTCAGAGTGCCTTGGGGCCGGGCCCGAGCACGTATAAAGGTTGCCCTTCGAGTCGATCGCGATGTTTGCACCTACTTGAATTCGCTGACGAGAACCGGAGACGCACATGCTTGCTGTAGTCGAGTTCATCGCGGTCGTTAGTTGCGCTCTCTTTTCGGGTGCTGCCATCTACGTCAACCTTGTCGAGCATCCCGCTCGGATGGGCTGCGACACGAAGACCGCGGCGACTGTTTGGGCTCCGAGCTACAAGCGCGCTACCGCGATGCAGGCGTCGCTTGCCATCTTGAGCTTTCTTGCTGGGGTTGCGGCTTGGTTACTCGGTGGCGGTGTCCTGTGGTTCGTCGGTGCCGTACTGATCGGTTTGGTCGTGCCGTTCACGTTCATCGCGATCCTGCCTACGAATCAGCAGCTTCTCGCCCCGGGGCGCGATCTTGCGTCGAGTGAGACTCGAACGCTCTTGGAGAAGTGGGGCAGGCTTCATGCGGTTCGAAGTTTGCTGAGCTTCATTGCAACGGTCCTGTTCGTATGGCTGCTGCTGAGGGCCTGACCGCCGGTTGCAGACCCACGCGCCGCAAGCGGCGCGGCTGAACCGGGACGTTATGCACTGAGGAGAAATTGCATGGGTGCATGGTCACACGAACCCTTTGGCAACGACACGGCCAATGATTGGGCCTACGATCTAGAAAAAACAAAAGACCTTTCTCACATTGAGGCCACGCTAGATAGCGTCCTTGAGCAGGGGGCGACGTATCTCGAAGCTCCAAACGCAGAAGAGGCAATTGGTGCAATTGAGGTTCTTGCGAAGCTACTTGGTCGGGGCACGCAGTCCGACACCTACACTGAAAAAGTGGATGCCTGGGTTAAATCAATAAAGCAAAAACCGAGCGCGGCTCTACTTCAAAAAGCGCAGAAAGTTATTGCCCGCATTCTCGCAAAGGATTCTGAGCTGCTTGAGCTTTGGCAAGACAGCGACGAGTTGCAAAAGTGGCAAGCGTCAATGGCGCAGCTTCTGGCGGCGGTCAGTGCCTAACCAAGGCGCTGGACACCTGCTAAAGATGAGCGCATATGAGGGCTAACAAGCGCATCGGATATGGACCTTCGCGAGCGTGCTTCGCACGCTTGCTCGGCCGCTCATGCTCGACGCTAGGGCTCCTGTGAAGCCGCTATTTCTCGCAGGCAATGTAGTCCTCGGCTTTACTCTCGTTGTTGCCATGCATGCTCATGCGCAAAATACTTGGGTACGAGTGCAGGGCGGTAGCTGGGAGCCGGATTCGCAACTTGTGACGGAACTTAAGGCCCACCTTGAGCCATATGTGAAAGCCACAGCGCGGGGCCGGGGCCGAGAGCTGAAAAACTGGACTGAGTACATCTTTCAATACCAAGGACGGGAAGAGAAGGGGCAAAAGTACATCTTAGTGAACGCGATCTGCCGCAGGGATCCGGAGTGGAATCTGGAGAAGCGCATCATTTTTGTCTTTGACGGTGGACCTTGCTTTTTTAATCTTCGATTCGATCCCAAACGTAAGCAGTACTACGATCTCGCAATCAATGGTTACGCATGAAGGCGCCTAACAACACGCCCCACGCGAACGCGCGGGGAGCGCTGTGCCTCGCAGGTGTCAGTGGGCGCGCGCCGGTGGACGTGGACGTTAAGGTGCAGAAATGACCTCGGAACCTGCATTTCGCAAGTCATATCGCCCTGAGGCCAAACGTTGGTACGACGAGCGCGTCCATGTTGGTCTAGAAGATGCGAACGCCTTCATCTACTCGTGGCATGAGGAGGGTGACCCTGACTTCTGCAAAATCGGCCATTGCACAGGGGACCCATTCAAATACCTTTGGGATGAAAGCCTTCCCCAACAACGCAGGCTCCCAGTAGTCTTCCTTACCATTGGTATGCCCAGCAAGCAGCGAGCCAAAACCCTGGAACGGAACCTTCATCGGCGTTTTCACATGCATCGCCTCGATAGGGCTGCCTCGCGTGAGTGGTTTTCCGTGAGTAAGGACCAATTGGTCTCCTACGTACGCGTAAATGAAAATGCCCTCGTCAACGGTTCTGCACCCTAACCACGCGCCCCAAGGCGACGGGCGAAGGCGAGCTTGCCAATGTCAACGATCACGTGCGCCCGCGCCTGGGCGCGAACGTTGGGCGGCGGAAGGCTACCAGAAAGGAGACGCTGATGTCGGAGAAGGAAGCTCCGGGCAAACTCGCCCACGCGAAGGGCGCGCAGAAGTCCGCCAA
>WNGL01000337.1_pt1 | contig 61437 bp, 59 predicted proteins | sample 5400591 | NCBI WGS metagenome assembly WNGL01 (sample SAMN13153377, study PRJNA577476) | soil metagenome | isolation source: 80 cm soil or saprolite under Garry oak tree replicate 1 | place: USA:California | collected 2016-06-15 | reverse complement strand
AACTTCATGCAACTCCATACACCTTGGAGGTTGATCCTCATCACCCGGTCGTAGTCTTCCCGGGCAGTATCAGCAGTCTCTGCGAGAACATTTTGAACGCCGGCATTGTTGTAAGCCGCGTCGAGCCGCCCGAAAGTAGCGACCGTTTGTTTCACCATTGCCTCCACTTGCGCGTCGTCGGCCACGTCACAGCGGATGGCCAATGTCTTATGACCTTTATTGGCAAGCTCCTTGGCTGCGGATTGCGCGGATTCCTCATTCCAGTCCGCTAGCACCACGGAGGCACCTGATTCAGAAAAAGCCCTGGCTGTCGCAAGACCCAATCCCGATGCGGCGCCTGTAACGAGAGCCACTTTGTTTTCAAAAGATATGTTCATGAACGGATTTCTCTTTCTAGGCGATCTGCTCACCTGATTCGCAAAAGAACGCTTCGCTTGCTTTCAGCGATACGTCATTCGTTCCAGTTCTTCGGGGTACCGATCGCCTTGCACAAGGATCCTCGCGGTGGCGCTCTCGATTTCGCGGAGATCATCCGGGGTAAGTTCCAGGGCAGTTGCTCCGATGTTCTCCTCCACCCGCTCCAGCTTGGTAGTGCCGGGGATTGGAACGATCCAGGGTTTCTGAGCGAGCAGCCAGGCAAGCGCGATCTGAGCGGCTGTCGCCTTTTTCCGCACCGCGAAAGCTGCAATTATGTCAACCAAAGGCCGATTCGCTCTGCGGGCCTCGCGTGTAAAGCGAGGGAAGCTACCGCGGTTGTCCTCTTTGTCGAACTGAGTGTTTTCAGTAATCGTCCCGGCAAGAAATCCCTTGCCAAGAGGGCTGTACGGAACGAGACCAATCCCCAATTCCTTGATCGTCGGCAATATTTCTTCTTCCGGGCGCCTCCACCATAGCGAATACTCACTTTGAAGCGCGGTCACTGGCTGAACGGCGTGTGCTCGGCGGATGGTCTGTGCCCCTGCTTCCGACAAGCCGAAGTGTCTCACCTTGCCCTCCTCAATCAGGTCCTTCACCGCTCCCGCCACATCTTCGATTGGCACCTCAGGGTCAACTCGGTGTTGATAAAGCAGATCGATCGTGTCGACCCGAAGCCTCTTCAGCGATCTCTCCACAGTTTCCTTGATGTACTCCGGGCGGCTGTTTAGACCCACTGGATGCGGATCTTTGTCGGACTCGAACTTGAACCCGAACTTCGTCGCGATCACCACCTGGTCCCGCACGGGAGCGAGGGCTTCGCCGACGAACTCTTCATTCACGAACGGACCGTAAACTTGAGCCGTATCGAAGAATGTGATGCCGCGTTCGACCGCTCCCCGCATTACCGCAATCATTTCCTGCTTGGTCTCAGCTACTGAACCGTGACCGGCGCTCATCCTCATGCAGCCCAATCCGATGGCTGAGACTTCCAGGTTGCTCTTTCCAAGTTTGCGCTTTTGCATTGTGATTGCTCCTTTGTTGCACCGGGACCGTCGTCATATAACCGTGTTGGAGCTTTCTGCACTTTCTTCTCCTGCAGAAACAACTCTTGAATCCGGCGGAACCGGCCGGGAATGGCATTCGGCCATTCCGATGTTACGAAGAAATCCACTGATCCCGCTTTCCCGATCCTGCCAATCTTTTGCCTGATCCTGTTTGAATGTCAGCTTATGTGCACGCCGGGAACACTTCAGTAGTACGCTTGAGATGGGAGTGCAATGCAAGGTGGCGAGACAGACAGAGAAACGCAAGAACCTGGATCCGGCAGTGATCGAAATGCGGAAAGAACTGGCCCGTAAGATCGCAGCGCGTGCGCTATCGCTGGGCGAGAATCCTACCGCCATTTCCGGTCTGGCCTTTTACCGTCGAACGGCGCCAACACCATGCTTTTTGGCCACGTACGAACCCAGCCTTACGGTCTTCGTACAAGGGCGGAAGCGCGTCAACCTCAGAGGGACCGTCTATCTTTGCGACGAATCGTCCTTTCTGCTCTCATCGATCGATGTTCCTGCCGAAAGTCAAATCGTCGAAGCCTCGGAAGAGATCCCCTTGCTTTCCATGTTTCTCCGGCTCGATATGCCGACAGTGCGGGAGGTCCTCAGCCGGGAAGATATGCCGGAGCCCGAAACCTCTGTTCAATCTTACGGAGTTGCTGTTGGCGAGACGACGGTCGGCCTGCTCGGCGCCTGTGCACGGCTGATCGATCTTCTCGGAGCTCCCGAGGATATTCCGTTTCTCAGCCACTTGATCCAGCGTGAAATCGTCTACCGCATCCTCCGAACCCCGCAAGGAGAACGACTCCGCGCCATCGCGACTGCCGGCGATCTGAGCCACAGAACGGCAAGAGCAATAGCGTGGCTCCGGACCAACTACGCCAAGCCGTTGCGCATGGAGGAACTCGCGGCGGTCGCACGAATGGGAGTTTCAACGCTCCATCATCAGTTCCGTGGATTGACGGCGATGAGCCCGCTGCAATACCAGAAGCAGCTCCGGCTGCAGACTGCCAGGCAGCGGATGCTGATGGACGGCATAGATGCAACGAGCGCGGCGTACGAGGTCGGCTACGAAAGCATAAGTCAATTCAGCCGCGAGTACCGACGCTTCTTCGGCCAACCGCCAATGCGGGATATCAATGCGCTTCGAACCGCCAACAAAGTCAGTACCACAGCGGCCTGACACAAATTAGACTGCGCTTCTGAGAAACTGGCGGGAGCGACGGGACTCGAACCCGCGGCCTCCTGCGCGACAGGCAGGCGTTCTAACCAACTGAACTACTCCGCCGCATTGAGTTACTAATGATGCGAGTTCTGGAGCGTCCGCTACTTGCGATCCTCACAGTCGCTATTCCATCAACTTTAGGGAATGAAGTCGGAGCGCAAGTTGCAAGTCTGAATCGTCACCACGAACCGGCTCGGGCTCTCTCATCGCGATCCGAAAAGGCTCGAACAAAGCCCAATTCTCGATGTCATGGCCGTATTTCGATAGGTAATAGACACCTGAAAAGCCCGCGTAAAAGACGACCCGCGATACAAACTGCGTCAGTGTTCTGGGTGCCGTTTTCTGCAAAACAGACGCGTCGATATCGTCGACGCCCAATCTATTTAAGTGAGCGGCTAGTGACTTCCGCAACCTACTAATCCATTCGCTGCTACAGATGTCAGCGTATTCCCCGTCAGCGGTAGCGATCCCCAAGATTCGGTTCCGCAGCCATTCCACAGGCACTTCCCCCAGAGGAAAATAGTCTTCCTCTCCTTCGATTTCAGCCAACTCGGCCGCCAGTTTGGGATCGATGCGGAATCGCGCCAAGGTTTCAAGAAAGCAGCCTAGCCGTTGTGACGAAGCGTAGAGGACACGATAGGTCGCGTCAGGATCATCAAAGCGATTGCCAAAAGTTCCGTCCGATCCAGCGGATGCCCAGTCGGGCACAGCCCAAGGGTCGGGCACCCGCCCCATTCGATAGATTACGCCGGAGGGTTTCAAGACAACTACCCTCCAGCCAGGCAAGCACGTGCGGCCCCAAGGATCTCCGGGCCTGTGGTCTCGATGTCCTCTTCTCGGAGCAAGCGGATCGGCACTCGGTCCCTGAGTTCGGGATTCAATCCCGAGAGCCAGGCCTGAACCACCCGCGGACCTTCCTGATCATGGATCATCTTCGCTAAGCGGTAAGCAAATCGCAGTCGGTCTTCAACTCCCTTGTACGACTCTGAACCTGCGATCCAACGGTCGATCGCTCGCGTGTCTTTCACAGACGCGATGTAAGCCGTCAACTTCTTCCCGATGATCTTCGTCAGCTCATCGACGAGTTTCGGAAACTCCAGAGTCGTCGCTTCCCGGTACGCCAATAAGTCCGGTCTTGATGGGGTGAGCACCGCCATAGTGGGCCCTAACAGCCAATTTCAGCGTACCAAAATATCCATTAAATTACAATATAATAACCAATAAATACCAGGTATATCTTATATCTCTTTTAAAGTAAACATGTTATACATAAAACTCAGAGTACTGCCCACAGAAAGCTGCGCTTTGAAGACACAGCAGTCCACACAACTAATTGAATGGTGGCCAGGGACGGAGTTGAACCGCCGACGCCAGCCTTTTCAGGGCTGCGCTCTACCACCTGAGCTACCTGGCCACTTCCACTGCATCTCCCCGGGTTGAAAAGCCGCCCTTGGTGTTGGGATACGCCAGAAATCTTGGCAGGACCTGACGGCACTGCGATTAAACATTAAACAATGGGAGCGTGTAAGTCGTTTTCGATTATAACAAAGCGCGTTGTTCTCAACGGCGCTTTCACCTTTGGGATCGCAGAACCCGCCGAGAGAATTCTGGGAACGTTTCGTCTCAGCAGACTCCGTGAGGTTTTGCTGTCAAGCTAGTTGCAAGCCTGCTTCACAGCCGTTTAGGAGCGGATCTCTCCGCCGGACCCGATCGAATGATTGCTCCGCCGGCGATCACCGTGTCACATCGGTTCGCCGCCACCCAGTATGGGATCTCGCGGTAGTCTGCCACATCGAAGACTGCCAAGTCAGCGTCTTTCCCCGGCTCGATTGAACCCTTGTCGTGGAGGCGGAGCGCCCACGCGCCATTGACGGTCGCCGCTGCGATTGCCTCCGCAGGTGACATCTTCATTTGAGTGCAGGCCAGCGAGATCACAAATGGAATGCTCGCAGTGGGAGAAGAACCTGGGTTGTAGTCGGTCGCCAGCGCCACGGCCACTCCGGCATCAATCAGACTGCGGGCAGGCGGATATTCTTCTGTGCCGAGGAAGAAGTTTGCACCCGGGACAAGCGTCGCAAGCGTGTCGCTCTTAGCCAGAAGCGCAATGTCTGCATCGTTCACATGGTCCACGTGATCGAGCGATGCAGGAGTGAACCGCAGCAACCTTTCCAGTGGCGTTCGCGTGAGTTGGGAAACGTGGGCGCGAACCGACAGGCCATGCTTCTGCGCAGCTTGAAATACTTTTAGGGAATCTTCCTCGCTGAACGCGCCGCTATCGCAAAATACATCTACAAATCGCGCCAGCTTGCGTTTCGCGGCTTGCGGAATCATTTGCTCACAAACCAGCGCCACGTATTCTTGCGGCTTGTCCTGAAATTCTTGCGACACCACATGTGCGCCAAGCAGCGTCGGGACCACTGTTCCTGGCCACTTTGCCGCGGCGGCGCGGAGCGCTTCCAGAGATTTCAGTTCCGCATCGAGCGATAATCCATATCCTGACTTCGCTTCGACCGTGGTCGTGCCGTGAAAGGACATCTCGCTCAAAGCGGCCAGAACTTTGTCTGCAAGCAACCTCTTCCCTGCTTGGCGCACTGCGTCGACGCTTGAGCGGATTCCGCCACCAGACTCAGCGATATCCTCGTAAGTCGCTCCAGCAATCCGCTTTTCAAAATCCACCAGCCGTGGAGAGATGAATGCGGGATGTGTGTGCGAGTCCACAAACCCTGGCACGACGACTTTTCCCGAGCAGTCAATTTCTACGAGTTTCTTCCGATGCTTCTTCACCCAGGGATCGCGAAGCGCGTCATTGCTTTTGCCGACCGAAACAATCTTTCCGCTTACACACAGCACGGCGCCGCCTTCGATAATTCCCAGCTCTCGGAGTTCCTCGCCACGACGAGGACCAGATCTGCCAGGGTGAGACCGGAGGGTGAGGAGCTGGCCGATGTTGACCAGTAGCAGAGACTTCGGAGGAACGATCTGATTGTGACGTTTCATCATTGCCCATGGCCGGCAGCATCCTGAATGATACAATCCCTGCGATCATTCAGAGTTTCTCATTCGCGTGAGGTCGGCTTTTCCTCACGGAGGATTTTTCGCGTGCCTTCCATCGCGGCGTTTCTACTACTGGCTTCCATGTTCGCTTGTGGAGGTGGAAGTAGCACCACGACAACTCCGGCGCCGCCACCGACTCTCCGTCAAGTTGCTGCGGCCCACAACATCAAAGTAGGCGCCGCCGCCGATTCCCCTTGCCTGAGCGACAGCCATTATGCGACGATCCTCGGCTCCGAGTTCAGCCAGTTGCAGGCTGAGAACGAGATGAAGTTTTCGTTTATCCATCCCGGCGCTAACACCTACGATTTCAGTGGTGGCGACGCTCTGGTTTCATTCGCACAAACGCACACTATGATGGTGCGCGGAAATACTCTGGTTTGGCACAACCAGGTGCCGTCATGGGTGACTTCAGGAAGCTATGCTTCGTCTCAGCTCTCGACGATTTTGCAAGACCACATCACGACTGTCATGGGCCACTACGCCGGCAAAGTCTATGCCTGGGACGTCGTCAATGAAGCCTTCAACGACGACGGCACCATGCGCGACACCATCTGGTACGACCAACCGGGGATTGGTTTTGCCGGGATGGGCACGCAGTACATCGAGCTGGCGCTGGGTTGGGCACACGCGGCAGACCCGAATGCACAATTGTTTTACAACGATTACAACGCTGAGCCGATGAACGTGAAGTCGGACGCAATCTACGCCATGGCCCAAGACTTCAAGAACCGCGGCGTGCCGCTGGATGGCGTCGGCTTTCAGTTGCACATTGATCTGAGCTTCGAGGACCCCACCACGCTCGCATCGTTTACCAGCAACCTGCAGCGATTCGCCGCGCTTGGACTCAACCTGCACATCCCCGAACTGGACATCCGGCTGTCGGATTCCAGCGCGGCATCGTTCAACGCCCAGGCAAAGCTATATGGCGAAATCGCTAGAATCTGTGTTCAGCAACCTGCGTGCAAGCTGTTCAGACCTGGGGATTCACCGACAAGCATTCCTGGATTCCAGGCGCCTTTCCGGGATGGGGTTGGGCGCTGCCGTGGGACGCGAACTACCAGAAGAAGCCGGCGTACTTCAGCATCAGGAATGCGCTGTAGTAGCCGTCACCATCGCCGAGCTTTGCTCGGCCTGGACGGGCGAGAGCCTGCCCTGAGCTTGCCGAAGGAGCGCCTGTCCCCACATGGCCATTGCTAACGCTAGCGTACTTTCACGCCATTGTGCTTGGCAAACCCCTTGGCCTCTTCATACCCCGCATCGGCGTGGCGGATAATTCCCATGCCCGGGTCTGTCGTCAGCACGCGCTCGATGCGCTTCGCCATGGCTTCAGTTCCATCCGCAACCGTGACTTGTCCGGCGTGAAGCGAATAACCAATTCCCACACCACCGCCATTGTGGATTGAGACCCACGACGCCCCCGCCGCTGTATTCAGCAAAGCATTCAGCAGCGGCCAATCGGCGACCGCGTCGCTGCCGTCTTTCATGCTTTCGGTTTCGCGAAAGGGCGAGGCGACTGAGCCGCAGTCCAGGTGATCGCGTCCCATTACGACTGGAGCTTTGAGCTTTCCTTTTTTCACCAGATCGTTAATCGCCAGCCCGAACTGTGCGCGCTCGCCGTATCCCAGCCAGCAGATACGCGCCGGCAGCCCCTGGAATTTGATTCGCTTGCGCGCAAGATCAATCCAGCGGCGCAGAATTTGATTCTCCGGAAAAAGCTCGAGCACCAGATCGTCGGTAACGTGAATGTCCGACGGCTCGCCCGAAAGCGCCACCCAGCGGAAAGGCCCGCGCCCTTCGCAAAACAGAGGACGGATGTACTCCGGAACAAATCCTGGAAAATCGTAGGCGTCTTTCACGCCACGCTGGAAGGCAAATGTCCGGATGTTGTTTCCATAGTCGAACGTGACTGCACCCATTTTCTTCAGCCGCAGCATGCCTTCCACATGACGCGCGATTGCGTCCAGCGATTTTTCCTCATACGCTTTCGGATCGCGTTTCCGCAGTTCGAGCGCGCCGGCAAGCGACATCCCATTGGGTACATATCCATTCAGGGGATCGTGCGCGGAAGTCTGATCGGTCAAAATGTCCGGCACCACGCCGCGCTCGGCTAGTTCCGGAATGACGTCGGCGCAGTTCCCTACCAGCCCGACGGATACATTTTCCTTTTTCCGGACCGAGTTCTTCAGGATGCGCAGCGCTTCATCGAGCGTGTTGACCATGAAGTCGCAATATCCAGTCTTGAGCCGCTTCTTGATGCGTTCGGGGTCAACGTCAATTCCCAGGAACGCCGCGCCGGTCATGGTGGCTGCAAGGGGCTGCGCTCCACCCATGCCACCCATGCCGCCGCTCACGATCAGCTTGCCAGAAAGGTCTCCGCCGAAATGTTTCTCTCCGGCTGCCGCGAAAGTCTCGAATGTACCCTGCACAATTCCTTGTGAGCCGATATATATCCACGAGCCGGCGGTCATCTGGCCATACATCATCAATCCGGCACGTTCGAGTTCATTGAATTTCTCCCAGTTGGACCACTGTCCGACCAGATTTGAGTTCGCGATCAATACTCGCGGCGCGTATTCCTGCGTCTTGAAAACTCCCACCGGCTTTCCCGACTGCACCAGCAGGGTTTCGTCATTTTCCAGTTGCTTCAGCGAGCGCACGATGGCGTGGTAACAATCCCAATTGCGCGCGGCTTTTCCAGTCCCGCCATACACCACCAGATCGCGAGGACGCTCACCGACTTCTTCGTCGAGGTTGTTCATCAGCATGCGCATGGCGGCTTCCTGCTGCCATCCTTTGCAGGAAAGAGTGGTGCCGCGAGGCGCGCGGATGGGAGAGTAAGTGGATGGGGAGATTTCAGTTTCGACGGGCATGGATAAATGGTAGTGCTTAATGCGACGGCACGCCAGGGAGAGGTCAGTGCAATCATGGCGAGACACACGGAATCCATGTCATCGGTGGATTAGAAGCAGAAGCTCGTGAAACCCGAGGGCTGATAGATCAGAACCAACGACTGCTTCACCACGTGTTATATGCGCTTCCGTTCGTCCCAATCTGCGATGACGAACTATGAACGTCATCAATGCCACCCTCGTCCTGTTGATCTGGCGAACTGATCGTGTCCTCGGCTTGCTCGACCGTCCAGTCTGCCTGGCCGGTCATGGGATCTACGGGAATCTGCTTCATGTAATTCGCCTGAATCAGGTCGTCAAGTGATTGCGGGGCTTTTTGCTTGTCGAGGGTGTACTGAGAAATCAGCGAACGCAAGGTGAAGAGGTCTTGCCGCATTACCGACTCACGCGCACGCTTGATCGACGAAGTGTATTGCGGCACCGCGATCGAGACCAGGATCAGCATGATACTGATCACAATCATCAACTCCAGCAGCGTAAAGCCGCGGCTCCGGTTGCTCTTCGATCCAGATCTTGATCTCATTTACCAGTCCTTGTACTTGGTGCCGTCGAGCCCGGTCGCGTTCGATTTCGTGTAAACATCAAAAACGTTGTTCCCGTCCCAGGAGTCGGATTTGGGATCGTCCTGCATGGAGCGAAGCCCCCAATCGGTATCTCCAGTCATCGGATCTATCGGAATCCGGCGCAGAAACTTCAGCTTCTTGGTGGCGACGTCGACTCCGTTGACTAGCGTGTCCAGGTCGGGCGGATATCCTTCCGACCCGACTTTGATCTGGAATGCCCTCCGGTCTGCCGCATCCTTGTAGCGGTCAATGGCGTCGCGCATCATCCACAGATCGTGGCGCAGTTCGCGTTCTTTTTCCCGCTTGATGGTCACTCGCGCCATGGGAATGGCCATTCCGGTCAGGATGAGCAGGATGGTCGTGGCCACGATCAGTTCAATGAGCGTAAATCCGCGTGTATTTCGCATCTTCTCTTTGAACGGTTTGGATGTCAGGAGTTGCATAGAAATTAGCTGTCAGCTCTTAGCTATTAGCGCTTAGCCAAAACGGGCTTCTTACAGGAAGCAAACAGTGTGGCCGTCTAGTGGCCTTGATTTTGCTAATAGCTAAGAGCGAGTGGCTAAAGGCTGCTCTTATTGAATTGTAACTGTTGCAGTGGCGCCATTCACGGGCAGCGCCTGCATGGCAGGATCGCGCGCTCCGCCTTTGGAAATCGTGAGCGAGCCCTGCCCTGCCGCCTTCGCCATGAAGGTCAGGGTCACCACCGCTCCCTGTCCGGAAACTCCGGAAGCGCCGGGTGGACGCGTCGCCGTCACCTGTAGCGTCCCTGCGGTGTCGTCATCGCGATGCACCAGTGCAACCGCTTGCCCATCCTGCGAAAGCAAATTCCCATTCGAGACGTTTGCCACCTGCAGAAGTTTCGGGTCATAGGAAAGCTGGAGCGGTACTGAGTAGACGTTTTGTGCGCCATTCAGCAGCACGTTTACGGTGAATGTGGAACCTACCAGCTGGGTCATGCTCGGCGGATCGAAGGCAAAGCTGGCCTGCGCTCCCCCTCGCTCAGTCAACTGAGGCGTCGCCGGAGCAGAGCTCACCGGCGGAGGCTGCGGGACCGCGACTGAGCCGGCCCCGGAAGCAGGACCCGGGGTCTGCGCCGCTGGAGCAGTGTGGCTGGTGCGATGCAACCCGATGGCGCTGGCCGTCCCCACATCAATCGCTTCTTCATTCAACGTGCTGAGCACCTGGCGACGAACAATATGCGGGATCAGAACGAAAACCGTTTCGGTTTCGGAATGCTCGGTGGCAGTTTGCCCGAAGAGATATTTAAGCAGCGGAATTTGCGCGAGTCCAGGAATTCCGGTCAGGCTCTTGCTCTCAAGTTCCTCCAGCATTCCGCCCATCAAGTTCGCTTCTCCTTCGCGCAGGCGCACTTCGTGCTCGATCTTTCTCTGGCCAATAATGGGCTGAGAAATGCCACCAATATTGGAGTTCCCGGTCACGGAAGAGATATCCATCGCCACTTTCAACGTGACGTCGCCGTTGGCATGGACCCGCGGGGTGACGTCAACGTTCACGCCCACATCCAGGTATTGGAATTGAGTATTGACCAGAGGATTGATCCCGACTCCGCCTATGCCTGGCTGAAACGAGCCTGTCGCCACGGGTACCCGGTCGCCGATTTTAAGCGAGGCCTTCTGTCCATCTACGGCACGAATTTGCGGGTTCTGAATTAGCTTGGTGTTGCTGTCGGAAAACAATGCGGTGATTGTCGCAGGCGTGATGGTCACCTGGAAATCCGTCGCGTTGAGATTTGCCAATGAGTTCAGGTTGATGGAACCGTTACCGCTCGTCGAACCCGTGTTGGTCGGATTCGTGGTGGTCGTGCCATTGGTAGTGGTCGTAGCAGTCGTCGTATTGACGTTGGGCTGCAACTGCACCGTCATGCTGGTTGGCGGACTAACTCCGAGTGTGCGCTTTTTGTCGCGGCTGATCTGCATCACCGCCACATCGACCACAACTTCCGGCTTGGACTTATCGAGGTCACTGACCAATTTTTGCGCCAGCGCAACCTGGTCAGGAGTACCGCGCACCACGATGGCGCCTTCGGACGGCAGTGGTTGAATGCGGGAAATTTCCAGGATCTGACGCAGCGCGTTCACCACGTCTTGCAATTCAGTAGGCTGCGAGAGGTTGGAGAGATAAAAAGTCTTGATGACGCTTTGTTCCAGGTCCTTGCGCTTGGCCGGGTTGTCGGCAGCTACAAAAATCGTATTAGGCGTGACCGGACGCCAGAAGGTCTTCGATTCAAGCGCAACAATCTCTAATGCTTCTTCCAGCGAAACCGAGTTCAGCTCAGCCTTGATCCGGCGCGACGTGTAGTCCGGATCAAACAGCACGTTGATTCCCGCCAGCTTTCCGATGGTCTCGTAAATCACTTTGCTGTCTTCTGTGATTTTCAGATTGATGGGAACGTTGGGGATTGCTCCAAGCTCGACCGGACCGCTGGCTTGCTGCAATCTTCTTTCCAGTACGCTGGGTTCGCGGACCGTAGCGCTCGGCCCCGGAGCCTGGGCCGCCTGCATCATCTGTTTGGTGACCTGGATTTCCTGTTTTGCGATCGCACTGGCGGGATCAATCTCGGCGGCTTTCTGGAACTCAGCTAGAGCTTCTTCCAGCCTTCCCGCCTCCCGCAGCAATTGGCCGCGATGGACGTGCGAAGCGCCGGCCAGGAACCTGAGGCGCTCGTAGGCTGACCGATAGGAAACATCCTGCGGCTTCTGGTCGTAGGCCTGCTTGAAGAAGTCGTACGCCTGTTCATAGTTCTGGCGTGCTTCGGCAATCTTGCCCTTGGCGTAAAGCGACTTCGCGCTTTCCGCTGCGGCAGAAAGGACAAGTGTTAATAAAAGAGAGCAAATCAGCGCCGGGTGGATTGCGCGTTTCATCAATAAGTCCTCACAAGACATTCTTCTCGCAGGGGTTGGGCAAACCCTGGGCGGTCCAGTTGTCGAGAAAGCGCGATTATAGCATCGCTTGGTAACCATGCCGAAGTTACTGTTTCGCATGCGTTTACACGATGGTGCTAGTACCTTAGGTGCTCTACTAGCTCCTAGCCTGTAGCTCTGAGCGAAACCAACCCTGCTTGCTGGAAGCTAGTGGCTAGGAGCTATCCCCTCCGTGCGATACCCTATCCCCATGCCCCGGCAAGCCGCGCACCAGACCAAGCCCAATGCGGAGAAGAATCCCCGCCGCGATCCCACCGCCGCCGGGCAGAGAGATGCCGCTGTCAATAGGATCGCCTCACATAACTACTTCTTGCTGGAAAAATTTGAGACAGGGGTTGCCTTAACTGGTACCGAGGTCAAGGCGGTCCGTGCCGGGACAGTCAACTTAAAAGACGCCTACGGTTTGATCAAAGATGGCGAAATATGGCTGCTGAACTGCCATATCGGAGCGTATGAGCATGGCAACATCTTCAACCATGCCCCTCTGCGGACCCGAAAATTACTCATGCACAAAGAGGAGATCCGCAAGCTGATCGGCAAGACCCAGCAGAAGGGCCTGACGCTGATTCCTACCCGCATGTACTTCAAGAACGGCAGAGTAAAAGTTGAACTTGCCCTGGCTAAAGGCAAGCAGCTCTGGGACAAACGGGAAACCGAGCGCCGCCGAACCGCCGACCGGGAAGCAAGAGAAGCCATGGCGCGATCACGGAAGCAGTGAAAGTACACTTTTCTTGTGAGCAACGTCTTCCAACACTCACTGTTTGACTAGTTAAACGCTAATCCGTAAATACGACCGACTGCAGACCTGAGATTTCAAAGCGCTTCCGGCAGCGCACGTTCTTGCATCCCATGACATCATCCTTGCGCATCATGTAAGAACGGGCTTTAGCGAAGCGGGCGCGGTCGCGCTCATCGGCGCGTCCCGAGAGCTGGCGCTTCTTGGTACGTACCAACCAGGTGACCTCGTAGTCGGCCGACTGGTGGCAGTGCGGACAATTCAACGTAGCAGGCTTCTTCTCCGCTCGTTCGTCAAAAAACTCTCGCTCGTCCATCGCTTCAGCTCTCTTCGTATGGCTGAAGCAATTATGGCATAAGCCGGCATAGCGGATCAGGTTACACTTCGAGCGATGGCCAAAAAGAAGAAGCAGAAGAAGTTTTCCGTCGTGCAGGCGGTAAAAGAGCTGGCACGAGAACGGATTGGCGCACCTGGGACCGAACAGGTTGTCCCCGACCTGAAGAGGAAAAGGAAGTCCTCCGAGAAACACAAACCTACCCTGGGGCAGATGCTGCAGGAGGGCGAGTAGCTCACAACGAGCTTTTGCGTGGTCTCTCTTAATCCGATTTCGAAAAAATCGAGTAGAGGCCCATATTTTGGCGTATAAGGGAGGCCACGGTATGCCAGCGTTAAACCGGATAGCGACTGGTCCGCTTCCTCAGCCAGGGGCAAAGACCAATGGTGCCCGTGACGACGTAGTGGCAATCCCGTTGTGAAGAAGAACTCGTGCCACTGCACCACTCGCAGTCGAGGCAAGATCTCTTTCCGCTGCTCCTTTTTCAACACCCACAGACGATGACACCAACTATTTCGAGTGACTCTGCGAGGAGCCATTTAGAGGAACACCCGGCTCCCGTCCCCACTCTTTTACGCTGCCTGCAGTTCCTCCAGAAGATCCGCCTTCAGCTCTTCCTGCTTAGCGGGCGCGAGCTTGGCGCCGCCCGAGGTGAGATAAAAAACGTCAATCGCCATCTGCCCTTCGGTGTCAATCAGAGCGATCTCGATATTGCAGTCCTGATGTGAAAACCGGGAGCTGATTCTGTGGAGCAGGCCGCGGCGGTCCTGAGCAATGACCTGTATCAGTGTGCTGCCGGCGGAACACTCATCATCAAATTCAATCCGGGTCTCTATCTTCACTCTGGCTACACTCTTCGATTCCGAGCGCACGCGGTCGCGCAACATGCGGTCGAGGTCGGCCTCGCCATTGACGACATCCGCAATGCTGCGCTGAAAGCGGTCCCACTCGGGGAGGTTTAACTCCAGCGTGCGAAAGCGGTCAGTAAAGTAGAAAGTGTCCACCACCACTCCGGCCGCATCCGAGAAGGCGTCCGCCTTCACAATATTCATTCCCCAAGCGGCCAGCGACCCGGCGATTTTCGCGAAGAGGAAGGGGCGGTCTTGGGTCACGACGGTCAGCTCATACCAATGACGGCCGCGCGCCAGATGAAGCTGGACCGGCTCCTCAGACAATTGTCCAGCCATCTCCAAGTGTTGCAGCACTTCTTCGGCGCGATAAGTCCGGAGATAACGTCTGGGCAGCCCTTCCAGAAACGACTTGATCTTCTTGGCCGACTTCGGAGCCAGCGCCTGCAGACGCGCGATGCTTTCGTCCTTCTCTGTCTCGGCATGCAAGCGCCGGTCGGCGGTCCGGCTCAGGCTGTTCGATGCCGCAATGTAGAGTTGCCAAACATTCTCCGCCTTCCAGGGAGTGAGCGCTTCCGGATTGACCGCTTTAATGTCAGCGTAGGTAAGCAGGGAGAGCATCTTCAAACGCTCCGGCGTGCCCACCTTCTCTGAAAACGACTGAACGGTCGCGGGATCATAAATGTCGCGTCGCAGGGTCGCTGAGATTTCCAAGTGGCTGCCGATTAAGAAAGAAATCGTCTCGCGATCGGCGGCCTCGAGTCCCAGCCGCTCCATGCACTTGCTTGCGATCTCCAGGCTGGTCACCACATGGTTTTCGCCGGGCACGCCCTTGCCAACGTCATGCAGCAGGAGAGCGAGATAGAGAAGCTCAGGCCTCTCCAACTCCTCCAGCAGGCGGCCGTACCTCTGGTCCCACTCGGAATTTGCCTGGCGGGCACGGTGCAGGCACTCAATGGCGAGGAAGGAATGTTCGTCAACCGTAAAGCGGTGATAGAAATCGCGTACTACGAGTGAATCAATCAGCTTGAGCTCGGGCAAAAGAATCGTGAGCAGTCCGAGAGAATGCATGGCCCGCAGAGCATCGGCGGCATGCGGCTCAACCAGCACCGACTGCAGGTAACGCCAGCTCTGGGGCCCTGAAGGAGGCGCCTCCGCCAACGCCGGCAAAACGTGCTCGATGCGGCTTTCGGTGGACATCGCGAGCTTTAAACCGTGATGCGCAGCAAAGCTGAATATCCGGAAAAGAAGCTCAGGATCACGAATCGCGGAAGGCTGTTGCAAGTAAATCAGGCCATCGACAACCGAGAAGTCGACATTGGAAAGCCGCGAGCGCCAGTTCTGAAAATGGCGATAGAGTGACGATCGCGCGGCCGGGACAGACTCCAGCAAGCGTAAACACTCGTAATGCACGGCGCGAGCATGGCGAAAATAAATTCTCATCCAAGCGGCCGCATCCAGCTTCTCTGCGCCATTTATGCCAATGCCGCGCGCGGCGGCTTCGTCCTGCGACTCCCATGCGAGCATGTTGTCATCGCGGCCCTGGCGGTAATGGAGGAACGCGCGAACCGAACTGAGGAACTCCAGTGCCGGCGCAAATTTGTGTTGCGCGGAATCTGGCAGCAGCGATTCCGGTGCCGGCCATCTCCGCTCCTTGTCAATAGCCGCAAGCAGCGCCATCCAGCAGGCCACGTTGTAGTCACGCAGGCCTCCGGGAGCCTCTTTGACATTCGGTTCCAGGTGAAACACCGTGTTTCCGTACTTCGCGTGGCGGGAACGGGTCACTTCCGCAAGCTGCTGAATGATGTAGTTCCCTTCCCGCAGAAAGAATTTCGGCAGGAGCTTGTCGTGCAAGCGGAGAAACAACTCAGGGTCTCCAGCCACAGGCCGGCAATCGAGCAGCGAAATAGTGAACTCCACGTTCTGGGGATCGAATTGCTCGCACTCCGACAGCGTGCGTGTGGTCGGCCCCAGCTTCATGCGCAAGTCCCAAAGTTCCTGGCAAAAAGTCCTGATTGGATCTCGCAAGCCATCTTCAGTGCTTCGGTCGGCATGCAAAAAGAGGATGTCAACATCCGAATGAGGAAACAAAACGCGCCTGCCGAAGCCGCCGAGCGCCACCAGCGCAAAGTTTTTGGGATCTCCGCCCCCGGGGCAAATGATTTCGCTCCACAGGCGGAGCAAGATCTTTTCCACCAACTCGGTTCGCTGGGCAATGGCGGCCAAACCGTCGCCCTCAGCGGCAAATTCCTGCTGAATGCGTGTGGATTCGCTCAAGTAAAGTTCGCGGAGTTCAGTGCGCAACCTGGCTGCTGTTGTACTCATCTCTTGAGGCAGTATCCGGCCTGAATGGAAAGCACCCGCACCGAGGCAGGGCTCATCTCCACTCTACCTGCCACTCCAATACTATTGAAATCGAAACTATTTATGGGGGCAATCAGGTTTGGTTATTCGCCACTGGGACACGATGCAGCAACACCAAAAATGCTGTCGCTGAGAGCATCGCGCAAGGGATGGCGATCAAAAAGTTTAATCTTTAATCAATGACCGGGCTGATTTCTACCTTACTTCTTTTGTGCGACTTCGATGCGCGCCTGTGCAGCTCTTATCTTCGCTGTCGCGTGCGCAAAGTCCTCTTCGGTTTGCGCTGATTTCAGCGATTCCTCTGCCCGCTCCAGGGATCGCTGCGCCCGGGAGACATCGATCTCATCGGCGCGCTCCACCGTCTCAGCGAGCACCGTCACGCGGTCCGGGAGTACTTCCGCAAATCCCCAGGCCACGGCGAACCGATGGGATTGGCCGCTGGCGCGATAGGTAATTTCGCCCGCGCCCAACTCTGTGATCAGCGGAGCATGACCTGGCAGGACACCAAGGTAGCCATTCCGTCCGGGAATTTGAATTTCCTCGGCAACGTCGCGAACGACCATCTTCTCTGGCGTCACAATTTCGAGTTGGAAAGAATCAGTCATTGCGGTAATTCGGCTCTAGGCTTTAGGCTTTAGGAACCGGGCGATGAGTTCTCGGCACGCCCGAAGCCCAGAGCCTGAAGCCTAAAGCCGCTTTTCTACGCTGCCACCTTCATCTTCTCCGCTGCTTCGAGCACTTCGTCTATCGTGCCTTTCATGTAAAACGCCTGCTCGGGTATCTCGTCGTGCTCGCCATCGACGATTTCCTTGAAGCTTTTCACCGTGTCGGCAACCTTCACGTAGCGTCCTTGGGCGCCGGTGAACTGTTCGGCGACGTGGAACGGCTGCGACAAGAAGCGCTGGATCTTACGAGCGCGCGTGACCGTGAGCTTCTGGTCTTCGCTCAATTCGTCGATTCCAAGAATCGCGATGATGTCCTGCAGATCTTTGTAAGTCTGCAAGGTCTTCTTAACCGATTGCGCGACGTCGTAGTGTTCCTGACCGACAATTCGTGGATCGAGGATACGAGAAGTCGAAGCCAGAGGATCGACTGCGGGATAGATTCCAATCTCAGTCAAAGCACGGGAAAGCACGGTGGTCGCGTCCAAGTGAGCGAACGTGGTTGCGGGCGCTGGATCGGTAAGATCGTCGGCGGGCACGTAGATTGCCTGCACCGAAGTCACCGATCCTTTTTTCGTTGATGTAATCCGTTCCTGCAGCTCTCCCATTTCGGTGGCAAGGTTGGGCTGATATCCGACCGCGCTGGGCATGCGGCCCAACAGCGCGGATACTTCCGATCCGGCCTGCGTGAAGCGGAAGATATTGTCGATGAAGAGCAGCGTGTCTGCCCCTTCGACGTCGCGGAAATATTCAGCAACGGTCAGGCCTGTCAAAGCCACGCGCAGGCGCGCTCCGGGCGGCTCCGTCATTTGGCCATAGATCAGCGCGGCCTTGGAGTGGTCCGGGTCGCCTGGCTTGATCACGCCGGACTCGGTCATTTCCAGCCACAGATCGTTGCCCTCGCGGGTGCGCTCGCCAACGCCCGCGAAAACGGAGAAACCGCCATGCTGCTTGGCGACGTTGTTGATGAGTTCCATGATGACAACGGTCTTGCCGACTCCGGCGCCACCAAACAATCCGATCTTGCCGCCTTTCAAAAAAGGCTGGATAAGATCAATGACTTTTACGCCGGTCTCGAACATTTCCGCCGTCGTGGCCTGATCTTCAAACGAAGGCGCAGGACGATGGATGGGGTGTCTCTCTTTGAAGCTAATCGGACCCAGGTTATCGACAGGCTCGCCGATCACGTTCATCACCCGGCCCAGCGTACCGTGGCCGACCGGGACAGAGATCGGACCGCCAAGGTCGATGGCTTTCATGCCGCGGACCATGCCGTCGGTCGCCTCCATAGCGATGCAGCGCACCCGCCCTTCGCCCAGATGTTGCTGGACTTCCAGAATTACGCTGATAGGGTTCGGCACCTTGAAGCCGTCGCTGACGACGCGAAGCGCCTCGTAAATAGGCGGCATGGCCGCCGCAGTGAATTGCACGTCCACAGCGGGACCGGTGATTTGAATGACTTTTCCGACATTTTCTGGCATAAATTCTTCTTATAGAGACGTAGCTGGCTACGTCTCGGTTCTCACCTTCTGTATTTGTAGAGCCGCGTACGGGAGACGTTGCAAGCAACGTCTCTACGACGCTGCTGCTCCACTCACAATTTCAATAATCTCTCTTGTGATCTTCGCCTGACGGGCCCGGTTCATGGCCAGGGTCAGCGAATCGATCATCTCGCTTGCATTATTTGTCGCCGACTCCATCGCCGTCATGCGCGCGGCATGTTCGGCGGCAACCGACTCCAACAGTGCGTGAAAAATCTGTATACCGACGTACTTGGGCAGAAGCGCGCGGAACAGCTCCTGCGGAGGCTGCTCATAGATGTAATCCACCGGGGCCGTCGCAAACCCAGCCGCGTGGGCATCCACTTCTCGCGTATCTGCGGGGCGGATCGAGACTCCCGCGCCTTTTGCGGCCTCAAGCGCCCGCTGCTTTTCTTCCAAATCCATCTCTTTTGCCTGCGCAATCTCCGGAGCGCCAATGTGCTCGATGGGCAACAACTGCTCGACCACAAGGCGTTGCGCGATCACCGACTTGAACTCGTTATAGACCAGGTAAACCGAATCAATCGCGGCATGCGAGTAGCGTTCGATCAAACGCTCGGCGAGGTCGGAAGCCACGCTGTAATCGATTTTGTTAAGGACTCCAACTTGCTCGTCCACTAGCGTAGTGCGAGGACCCTCGGTCGAATCGGCTTTCCTGGGTTCTGCCGCGCTGAACCGTCTGCGCAGAAAGTCGCGGCCCTTGCGGCCAATGGCCTCGATCTCAATATTCTTACCCGACTTGGAATCCAAAAAACGGGTGGCAGCTTTCAGGATGTTCGAGTTGAACGCCCCGGCAAGGCCCTTGTCTCCGGTGACGATGATCAAGAGCACATTGCGCTCAGGCCGCTTCACCAGAAGTGGGTGCAGCAACTCGCCGGTGGCCGAGTCGTAGATGTCCGCGCGCGAGACTAGAGACTTCAAGACATTAGTGAGCATCTGCGCATAAGGACGTGATGCAAGGGCCCTCTCTTGAGCACGGCGAAGCCTGGCCGCAGAAACCATCTTCATGGCGCGCGTGATCTGGCGTGTGTTGATCACGCTGCGAATGCGCCGCCGAATATCGAGAATGTTGGCCATTGTTTTGTCGAGACGTAACTTGTTACGTCTCCCACTACCACGGAACCCAGCAGACGTAGCAAGCTACGTCTCTACAGACACTACCTTGCCGCCACTGCTTGTTGCTCCGCCACGAAGGCTCCCTTGCAATCCTTGATTATCTTCGTCATCTCAGCCTTGAGGGCGTCATCCAGGACCTTCTTCTCCATGATCGTGTTCAGCAACGCCGGGTGGGTCGCATCAACATAGCGATACAGCTCGGCTTCGAAGTCGCGCACCTGTTCGACAGCCATATCGTCCAGAACGCCGCCGGTTCCCGCAAAGATCATCAAGATTTGTTTTGAAAACGGCAGAGGTGAAAATTGTTTTTGCTTCAACACTTCCACCAAACGTTGTCCGCGATTAAGCTGTGCCTGCGTGGCTTTATCTAGATCGCTGCCAAACTGCGCGAAGGCCGCCAGCTCACGATACTGTGCCAGCTCCAGCTTCAGGCTGCCGGCCACCTGGCGCATGGCCTTGATCTGCGCGCTGCCACCCACGCGGCTCACCGACAATCCCACGTTCACGGCGGGACGAACGCCCTGGTTGAACAGGTCGGTCTCGAGATAAATCTGCCCGTCAGTAATAGAGATGACATTGGTCGGAATGTACGCCGATACGTCGCCTGCTTGGGTTTCGATGACTGGCAGCGCCGTGAGCGATCCACCGCCCTTTTCGTTGCTCAATTTCGCTGCGCGCTCCAGCAAACGCGAGTGAAGATAGAAAACGTCTCCGGGATAAGCTTCACGCCCCGGAGGACGGCGCAGCAGCAGCGAAATTTCGCGATACGAAGCCGCGTGCTTCGAAAGATCGTCGTATATGACCAGTGCGTGACGTTTGTTGTCGCGGAAATACTCGCCCATTGCGCAGGCCGCATAAGGAGCGATGTACTGCATGGGCGCGGGCTCGGATGCCGACGCCGCGACCACAATCGTATACTCCATGGCGCCGTAATCGCTTAGCAGCTTCACTACCTGGGCAATGGACGAGCGCTTCTGCCCGATGGCGCAGTAAATACAGATAAGGTCGTTGCCCTTGTTGTTGATGATGGTGTCAATCGCAATCGCGGTCTTGCCGGTCTGACGGTCGCCGATGATGAGCTCGCGCTGCCCGCGGCCAATCGGGATCATACTGTCGATCGCTTTCAGTCCGGTGGCCATCGGCTCGCGCACGGGTTGGCGTTCGATTACGCCGGGAGCAAGACGCTCCAGCGCGATGAACTGGGACGTTGCGACTGGTCCCTTGTCGTCGATTGGTTGGCCAAGCGAATTCACTACGCGCCCGATCATCGCCTCACCCACGGGCACGCTCATGATGCGCCCGGTGCGCTTGACCTCGTCGCCCTCTTTGATTTCCGTGTACTCGCCAAGCAGCACTACGCCGACCTGGTCTTCTTCCAGGTTCATGGCAATCCCGGCAAGACCGTGCGGGAAGGAAAGAAGCTCTCCCGCCATCGCCTTGTCCAAACCATGCACGCGGGCTATGCCGTCGCCTATCGTGAGGACGGTCCCGACTTCATCGACAGCAATCTTCGATTCGTAATTCTCAATCTGCTGCCGGATTAATTGCGTAATTTCGTCTGCTTTGATTTGGGCCATAAGTCGCTCTCAGCCTTCAGCCATCAGCCAAACCCGATAGGTTCAGGTTTTAAGCATTCGGCTCCTGGCTTCTCCCGAACCTACGTACATTTGTTCATTCCGAACCCGCCGAAGGCGGGTGAGGAACCTGCTTTTCTGACAGCTGACAGCTAACCCATCAACTGCTGCCGAATCCTTTCCAACTGCCCTTTCACCGAGCCGTCATACACCGTGCTGCCGACGCGGGCAATCGCACCGCCCAGGATCGCCCGGTCCTGCGAATATCGCGCGCGGATTTTCTTGCCTGTCACTCGTGCCAAGTCGCCTTCAAGTCCGTTCCGCTCGTCCTTGCTCAACTCGCGCGCGCTGGTAATTTCGGCTTCGGCGAATCCCAGACGCTGGTTCAATTCTTGCGCGAACTGCGCCACGATCTCGCCGAGAAATCTGGTGCGGCGATGGTCAATGAGCACGGCCACAAAGTTCCGTACCGTCTGTGAAATTCCGACGCGCCGCGCAATGGCATCGAGGACGGCACGTTTTTGCTCGGAAGCAATCGAGGGCGTTTCCCAGACTTCGCGGAGCCCCTTGTTCTCGCGCGCCAATGCCGCGACCTGCTGCGCCTCCGCCAACGCCTGAACCGGATCGAGGCGCTTCGACATGACTACGTCCGCGAAGGCCCGCGCATAAGTATTGGTGACGGTTGCCATGAATCAGGCTTTCTTCCCCGGCGCGCCGTCACTCGAAAGCTGTTGCGCAAACCTGCGCACCAGCGCTTGATCAATCGATTCGTCTACTCGGATCTGCTTGGTAGCTAACGCGACTGCGAGATCGGCCGCATACGCGGTCAATTCCCGACGTGCGTTTTTCGCTACCGCAGCAATCTCTTGTTCCGCCGACGCCACGATCCTGCGGGCATCTTCGACGGCAGCAGCTTTAATTCTCTCCTCTTCCACAACAGCTTCACGTTCCGCCGCGGCCCGCATCTCACTGATTTCTTCGCCCAAGCGTCCCAGCCGGGATTCGATGTCGGATAGCCGGCGATTCGCGTCTTCACTGGCTTTGCGTGCTTCCTCTAGAGACTTCTGAATCGACGCGGTGCGATTGCGGAACATTGCCGGCAAATTCTTTTTGGAGAACCATGCGACCACGCCCACAACAATGGCGAAATTCAGGATCGCGCCCAGCCAGTATGCGCCGTCGAGACTCAATCCCGTCATCTTTGCGAGCATTCTTACCGACGCAGAGTGCTTGAACTGCGTGGTCTCATCTTCTCCCGAGGCTTCGCGAGATTCGTGAGGGTTTGCGGGACTATTCTGGGCGGCTCGATTTGCGGACTGCTCAGATGTTGGAAAAGCCTGCGCAAAGACGAATCCAGAAAGAAGGATGGCCGACGCGACCAGCAGCGACAAGCCTCTGATTTTTTGGAAATCCCTCATTGCCCACCCGCCTGCGCCAGCGCCGGCTCAAGCACCACGCGGATGATCTCCGTTGCCAGCCGCCCTGCTTCCCTTTCGAGCGTATTCTTCGCCGCCAACTTGTCTCGTTCGATTGCGGCCCGCGCTCGCTCCACTTGCGCCTGAGCCTTGGTTCGCGCCTCGGCAACGGCCTCTGCGCGGGCCTGTGCCGCCTGCGCCCGGCGCGCTTCCTGGGCTTTGAATATCGCGATGCGTGCATCTCTCAGCCGCTGCTCATATTCGGCAGTTCGCGCCTCAGCGGACCGGACGTCGGCCCTCGCCTTCTCAATTGCGCCTTGCGTCCGGGCATACCGCTCACCCAGAACTCGCGCCAGCGGCTTATGGACGAGCGCCGTGTACAGCCCATACAGCAGAATAAAAAAGATTATGGTCGGAATGGAACCGAGCAGTAATTCGCCTATTTGTCGAAGCGTCTCATCCATGTTGTCTGCTAGGTGATGACCGGTCGAATGGATCTTCTTCGGATGCTCAGGAACTAATAAATCTAGCAGTTTGCGAGGATTAGTGTCAATGAAACCACGGTAGTGGATAGTGGTGCCGGGTGCCCCAGGTCTCGCCGATTTTGCGAGACCTGGGCAGGGAGACATGGCAGGAGGCCCACCTCTCTATCCATGTTCACGCGTCACAGACACTCACTTTCCGTCCTTTTATTCTCTGCTCATGCCTCACGCTCTGCACCGCTTCTATGGCGCAAGGGACTTACATTTCCTCACATTCAGTTGCTACCGGCGCCAGCCGCTTTTCAGGAGCGCGACTCGCTGTGATTTGTTCCTACAGATTCTAGAACGGGTGCGCCGCCGCTATCGGCTCGTGGTCTTGGGCTATGTCGTCATGCCGGAGCACGTTCATTTGTTGGTGAGTGAACCGCAGCGGGCGACACTCTCGACTGCCATCCAAGCCCTAAAGCTGGGTCTTGTCCGGAGTTTGGAAATCAATGCTGGCCCCGGGAAAGCTGCCGTTCCCAGAGCTTGCCCTGAGCGGGCCGAAGGGTCTCCCAAAGGCAGCGAGACCTCGGGCACCCCAGTGGTTCCGGACCGATTCTGGCAGGCACGGTTTTACGACTTTAACGTTTGGACGGAGCGCAAGCGAGTCGAAAAGCTTCGCTACATTCATCGCAATCCGGTCAAGCGCGGATTAGTGGTCTCACCCGAGCAGTGGCGCTGGAGCAGTTTTCGTTGGTATCGTTTTGGCGAGGCGGGTCCGGTGCCCGTCGGTCCGTCCACTCGCATCGTGATCAGATCCTATTCCACTCCCATCCTGTGGGGTGCATGTGGTGTGCCCATGATGTGAGGGTGCCCCAAGTCTCGCCGTTGTTGCGAGACATGGGAGTGACGGGAGTTCCCCTTCCAGACTTGTCGATCAGAAGGAGAGGGTCGTTCCCAGGTCTCGCAACAACGGCGAGACCTGGGGCACCCAGGTAACTTAGTGCCGCAGCACATAATTCGCCGCCACATCACGAAATGCAGCCAACTGTTTCGCTTTGACGATCTCGTTCCAACCTAATTCAGAAGCCATCAAATCGGCCACGACCGGGGCCATTTCCAGCGCCGCTTTCGCATTCAAGAACAGCGCCCGAGTGCGCCGGGCCAGCGCATCTTCAACCGTGCGGGACATCTCATGGCGCGCAGCCCAGATCACTTCAGCCTTCACGTAGGGCAGCGCCGGATGCAGCGGCTCACCCAAGCGAGCATCGTCCTCTATCAGCTTACGGATTTCGATGGCGTCCGAACCGTAAACTGCCAGATGCCCGAATTGTCCGGCTGAGCTATGAGAGCCGTGGATACTCAAGTGGTGAGTTACGCAGGGCCTTTCCGGCAACTGAGCCAGCGTGGCTGCCTGGTCAACGCAGTCTTCTGCCATGTGCCGGTACGTGGTCCACTTTCCTCCGCCGATGGTCATCAACCCGGAACTGTCAATATGGATGACGTGATCGCGCGACAGTGCCGCCGTGTTGGCGACAACGGCTGCGCGCACCAGTGGGCGAATGCCGGCGAAGACGCTCAGAACGTCGTCACGCGTAGGAGCCTTCACCAGGTACTGCCCGGCGGTCGAGAGGATAAACTCAATCTCTTGCTCCATGGCAACCGGCTCCAACATGGCATCGGCGATGGGTGTGTCCGTGGTGCCGACCAGCGTGTGACCATGCCAGGGGATCGCGAATAGCACACGCCCGTCGCTGGTGTGCGGGACCATGATGGCGCTTCCGCCCGGCAAGAATTCCGGCCCAAATACCAGATGAATGCCCTGGCTGGGGACGATCATAGGCGCAACCGAGGGCTCTGCTGCGCGCCGCAGACGGTCGCTGAAAGCGCCGGTGGCGTTGATCACCACTTTGGCGCGGGCGCGAAATTCCTCACCGGTTTCAGCGTCGTGCGCGACGACGCCGTCGACAAATCCCTGGCCGTCTTTGGTAAGTCCTGTGACCTCGGCATAATTCAGCAGCGTGGCGCCCTGCTCAAAAGCCGTGAACACCATGTGGATGAGCAGCCGCGCATCATCGAATTGGCCGTCGTAGTAAACTGCGCCGCCACGCAGCCCTTCGGTCTTGAGTGTCGGAAGATGTTCGAGCGTTTCTTCGCGCGAGAGCAGACGCGACTTACCAAAGCCATATTTGCCAGCGAGAAGCTGATACAGTTTCAGGCCAAGACCATAGAATGGCGCTTCCCACCAGTCGTAGTTGGGCACGATAAAAGCGAGGTCACTCACCAGGTGTGGCGCGTTTTGCAGCAGAAGTCCACGCTCTTTGAGGGCTTCCATCACCAACCCAATATTGCCCTGCTCCAGGTAACGCACGCCGCCATGTGCCAGCTTGGTGCTCCGGCTGGAAGTGCCTTTGCCGAAGTCGCTCTGCTCAAGGAGCAGCACTTCGTATCCGCGGGTCGCGGCATCGATTGCGACGCCTACGCCAGTAGCGCCGCCGCCGACCACAATCATGTCCCAGGCGTTCTGATGCGCCTGGACGCGGCCCCACATCTCGGCTCGATTCATAGCTCGTGTCTTGTCACTAATACTAATGACGCTCAGAGACGCGCGAACGAGTTCAACTGATTCCCGTAATCTTCACGATCACAGCAGCAATGCCACCACCGATCAACGGGCCGACGATGGGCACCAGGGCATAACCCCAGTCCGAACCACCTTTATCGCTGATTGGCAGGACGGCGTGAGCCACACGCGGACCAAAGTCACGCGCAGGGTTGATCGCGTATCCTGTCGGCCCGCCGAGACCCAATCCGATTACCCACACCAGAACTCCCCAAAACCAGGGACTGAATCCTGGCGCGAGTCCGGCTGGAGCAAGAGATTTACTTCCGAAGCTGAAACCGACAACAACCAGGCACGCGGTGACGATAATTTCGCACAACAAGTTTGCAGGAATATTGCGGATCGCAGGCGCGGTGCAGAACACGGCCAGTTTTGCTGCTTTGTCCGGAGTCTCTCTCCAGTGCGGCAGGTACACCACCCAAACCAGCGTGGCGCCTACGAAGGCTCCCAGGAACTGCGCTGCCCAGAACAAGCCGACGCTCGACCAGTTTTTCGACAACACGGCCACCGCCAGGGTGATTGCAGGATTGATGTGAGCGCCCGGACTGCCGCATGCTACAGCCATGCAGATACCCGCAACCACGGCCATTCCCCATGCGGTTGCGATCACGATCCAGCCGGAGTTCTCACCTTTCGATTTCTTCAGGAGGACATTGGCGACAACCCCGTCGCCGAGCAGAATCAGAACTAAGGTGCCCATGAACTCACCGAGAAATGGCCCGTGCATTTTGGAACCTCCCCTTTTTCAGGATGCAGCACAAAGAGTCCTGCTTTGAAAGGGCGCGGCTTTCAGCCGCGCCGTTACCGGAGTTAAAGAGACGTACGGCACGGCCAAAGGCCGTGCCCTTTCAAAGCCAATCAACTTCTTCATCCTTCCACAAGCGTTTGAACGCCCGGCTCCGGCCTCAAGCTTGCTCCTCTTACGAATGATGTAGGCTAGCACTACCCTATTCAACCCAATCAAACGAGCGGGTGACTGCCTTCTTCCAGAAGTGATAGAGCTGCTCGCGAGATTTGCTCTCCATTTTTGGCTCCCAACGCTGGTCGACAGCCCAGTTGGCGGCAAGTTCGTCGGTATCTTTGAAGAAGCCGACAGCCAATCCGGCGGCATAGGACGCTCCGAGTGCAGTAGTCTCCTTCACCATCGGACGCACTACCGGCTTGTTCAATATGTCGGACTGAAACTGCATCAGCAGATCATTCATCACCATTCCACCATCCGCTCGCAGGAAATCGATGGCGATGCCGGAATCCTTGGCCATGGCTTCAACCACCTCGCGGACCTGAAAGGCAGTGGCTTCCAGAGCGGCGCGGGCAATATGTCCTCTATTGACGTAGCGGGTTAAACCGGCGATCACGCCACGGGCGCTGTCTTTCCAATAGGGCGCATACAGACCGGAAAATGCAGGAACGAAATAAACTCCGCCGTTGTCGTTCACGGTGCGGGCAAGTGTTTCGACGTCGGAGCTGGTCTCTATCAGTCCGAGATTGTCGCGGAGCCACTGCACCAAAGCGCCGGTGATTGCAATGCTGCCTTCGAGGGCGTAGTGCGCTGGTTGTGTGCCGAATTTGTATGCCAGCGTAGTTAGCAGGCCGAAGTTCGACTGGACGGCCTTTTCGCCGGTATTCATCAACATGAAGCAGCCCGTGCCATAAGTATTCTTCGCTTGTCCGAGCTTAAAGCAGGCCTGACCGACTAGCGCCGCCTGCTGATCGCCGAGATCGCCAGCGATGGCAACTTCCTGAATCGCCGGGAGTCTTGCGTGTCCGTAGACTTCACTGCTGGAGACGATCGTCGGCAACATCTGGATCGGAATGTCGAAATCCCTCAGGATTTCCGGATCCCATTCAAGCGTGGCAAGATTCATCAATTGGGTGCGGCTGACATTGGTGACGTCGGTGACGTGGACGCCGCCACTCGAACCGCCGGTGAGATTCCAAATCAGAAAGCTATCAATCGTGCCGGCTAGCAAGTCGCCAGCTTCCGCGTGCAAGCGAGCGCCTGCAACTTCATTGAGAATCCAACGAATCTTCAAGCCGCTGAAGTAAGTTGCCAGCGGAAGTCCGGTTTTGGCGCGATAGCGGTCCTGCCCGCCGTGCGCCGCGAACTCAGCGACGCTCGAAGCAACGCGAGTGTCCTGCCAGACAATCGCGCTGTAAACAGGTTTCCCAGTCTTCTTGTGCCAAACAACCGTAGTCTCACGCTGATTGGTCATACCGATAGCAGCCAGATCGCCTGGACCGAGCTGACGAGCATCCATTGCTTTGTGGATGACACTTTTCGTGCGCCGCCAGATTTCTTCTGCATCGTGCTCGACCCAGCCCGGCTTGGGATAAATCTGCTCGTGCTCTTCCTGAGCGGTGCTGACGATCCTGCCAGCACGGTCGAACACGATGAAACGGGTGCTGGTAGTCCCCTGATCGATGGCGCCGATGTAGCTGGGCATGTTTGGCGTCCTCTCCTAGTTACGCACCATTCTGGGCGCACTCATCTTACAGAAAGTTGAGGGCTGTCGGGATTGTGCTCGCCGATGGATAGAGGGTGGGATCGCGGAATTGCTCTGTATCAGGGCACAAATTTCCGTCGTGCCGCACGCCAATTGACAGGACCAGAACAGCTCGGCTGAAAGCCATGCCCAGAGACGAATCCAAACTTCGCTCGGAAGAGGCTCCTTACGCCGCCTGTCCCTTCACTTCCACCCCGGCCCACTTCTCCAGCAGCAGCAGAGTGGCGGCGTAGTCGAGGTCAGCGTGGCCGTCTTCGATGGCCATTTCGTAGATCTCTTCTACGGTTTCCAGGCCGGGGAGTTTCACGCGAGCTTCTTTGGCGGCTTCAAGGGCGAGGCGGATGTCCTTGCGCATCAGGCGAAGCGGGAAGTTGGCCGAAAAATCGCGGCCCAGGACAAACGGCGCTTTGTATTCGACCACGCCTGACTTCACCATGGAAGCATTCACTAGTGGGATTAGCTTTTCTGCGTCAACGCCCAGCTTGGCGGCGAGCGTGAGGGCCTCGGCGAATCCTTCATAGATAAGCGCGATTTGCAGGTTCATCACCAGCTTGGCGGATTGGCCTTTCCCAACCTCGCCCATGCGGAAAATTTTCTTGCCCATGGCGGCATACAGCGGCTTCAGTCGCTCGATCGTTTGTTCTTCTCCACCGACGATGAAGAGCAGCGTTCCGCTCTCGGCAGCAACTTTTGATCCAGTCATCGGCGAGTCCACGTACTGAGCGCCTTTTCGCGCAACTCGTTCCGCGAACTTGCGAGTTGCAGAAGGAGAGATGGTGCTGGAATCGACGACGATCATGCCTTCGGTCAGCGATTGCTCAACTCCGTCTGCCCCGAAGAGCACGCTTTCGACTGCAGCGGTATCGGAAACGGCCATCCAGACCACTTCGACGCCTTGCGCCGCTTCAGCCGGAGAGGCTGCCACTCGCGCGCCCTCGACCGCTTTGCCCGGAGTCCGATTCCAGACAGTGACCTCGTGTCCAGCCCTCACAAGATTAGTGGCCATCGCCTGGCCCATGATTCCCAAACCTAAGAATGCAACCTGCATTGGCGTGCTCCTGCTTCTCGAAGAAGATCACGAGAATTAGAACTGACGTAATCGCGGTGGGTCAAGCAAATGATTGCTGGATTGGTAAAATAAAGCTGTCAGCTATCGGCCTTCCCGTTGAGATATCCGATGGGGAGTTAGAAGCTGAGAGCTGAAAGCTGGTTTCATGCTAAAGCAAGCGCTCAAGAATCCGGCCCTACGCAAACGCGCCCAGCAATTTGGCAAGCTCATACGGCATTCCGCCGTCACCCCGCGAATCGGTGAATCGCACAAGCCGAAGCTGGTTTCAAACGGCGAGATGGGTGTGACGTTCATTGGCCATGCCAGCTTCTTGGTGCAGATTGGCGGGGAGAACGTTGTCATTGACCCGAATTTTGCGCGCTGGCTGTTCGTGCTGAAACGGCTGCGGCAGCCAGGGATCAAAATCCACGACCTCCCGCCGATTGATGTTGTGCTGATCACTCACGCGCATTTTGATCATCTCCACCGGCCGTCGTTGCGGGCGATTGTGCAGCACACCAAGCGCTGGCGCGGATCAGCGCCGACAGTGGTGGTACCGGAGCATGTCTTCGACCTGGTTTCCGATCTTGGATTTCGCGACGTGGTCGAACTGAACTGGTGGAGCAGCTACCGGCATCGCAATGTCACCATCACGCATGTGCCCTCTCGGCACTGGGGAGCACGCGTCTTGCGAGATGCGCATCGTGGATATGGGGGCTACGTGCTGCGCGACGCCAAGCATTCGGTTTATCACGCTGGGGACACGGCCTATTTCACCGGTTTCCGAGAAATCGGTATGCGCCTGGCCCCTCAACTGGCGCTTCTGCCCATCGGCGCTTACAACCCTCCGTCGTTTCGCAATGTCCATACCAGTCCCGCCGACGCCACTCGCGCCTTTCTCGATCTGAACTCGCGCTGGATGGTTCCTATGCACTACGGAACCTTCCGCCTCTCGCACGAGCCCATGGACGAACCGTTGCGGTTGCTGGATCAAGAAGCCAGACAAGCCGGGATCGAGGAACGGGTACTGGTCCTCAAAGAAGGCGTCACCAAAATTTTTTGACAAATATTCATATTTGCTGGGCTAGAATTCCTCCCCTGAGGAGGTTTCTATGTCCGAGCAAGCGAAAGCTGTTCCTGAAGGATTTCATACCCTGACCCCGCACCTGACGGTACGCGATGCGGATAAAGCACTGGAGTTTTACAAGAACGCGCTTGGCGCCGAGGTCCTGCACGTCGCGCGCATGCCAGACGGAAAAGTGATGCACGCGTCGCTCCGCGTCGGTGACTCGATGCTGATGTTGAACGAGGAAGCTCCGGAATATGGCACGCTGTCTCCGCTTTCGACCGGTGGAACCGGCGTAACCATTCACATTTACACCAAAAATGTGGACGAGGCTTTCAACCGCGCCGTATCAGCTGGCGCGCAAGTCAAGATGCCGGTTATGGACCAGTTCTGGGGCGACCGTTACGGCCTGGTTGCTGATCCGTTCGGACATAAGTGGTCGATTGCCACGCATACAAAGGACATGTCACCTGAGGAGATGCAGCGGGCCCAGGACGAAGCCATGGCCAAGATGCCTCCGGCGGCGGTTAAAAAGACAGCTTAGTCAGCCAGCAGAATTCTGAGGTCGCGCAGATTGTTGCCCGTGGACCCGGTGACGATAGCATCGCCCAGCGCTTCAAAGAATGGGTAAGCATTGAAGCTGGCGAGGTGCGTCTTTGCATCGAGTCCGCGGGCTTTCGCTCGCTCTAACGTTGTTCCATCCACAACCGCGCCTCCTGCGGGACTGTTGCCGTCAATTCCATCGGACCCGGCGCTAAGGATGCAAACATCTTCTCCGGCGATTGTCTCCGCACAATACAAGGAAAACTGCTGATTGCGTCCGCCGGTGCCGCCGTTTTCCACGTGTACGGTGACTTCCCCGCCGGAGAGCAGGCACACTCGCTCATGCTTTTGCCGCAGACCCCGCAGCCGCTGTAATAAGTAATCAGCGGCTTTGGCGTAGTCCCAATCGTCGCAGCTATTGTCTATTTCGACCACGAACCCCTGACGCCAGGCCTCTTTTGCGGCCGCCTTAAGCAGAGCTGCGTTGGAAAGGATCGTCCACCAGCGGGCGCGGACGAACGCAGGATCGTCCGACTTAGGGGTCTCTTCCAACGCGTGCCGGTCGAATAATTCCCGCACCGATGACGGGAATTGCTCAGCCAGGTCGTACTTGGTCGCGATGGCGTAACAGTCCTCAACCGTGGTCGAGTCAGGCATCATTGGCCCGGAGGCAAGCGCGTCGGGCGTGTTGTCGGGGACGTCAGAAACCAGAATTGAAACCTGTTGCGCCGGATACGCTGCTTGCGCCAGACGTCCGCCTTTGATCGCCGATAAATGCTTGCGAATGGCATTGATTTCGCCGATCGGAGCGCCGGAGTGGACCAGAACACGATAGGTTGCGACCAGATCGTCCAGCGAGATCTCATCGTCCACAGGTTTTTCAACCGTTGCTGATCCTCCCCCGCTGATCAAATAGATCACCAAAGAAGATTCGTTCTGAGAGTTGAGCGCCTTCAGCATGGAACCGGCAGCGCGGATGGACTCCGCATTCGGCATAGGATGTCCGCCGTGAAAATAGCGAAAGCCGCGGATGTGAAACTCGGGTTCGACGGAACTGGCAACGATGCCTTCGAAGCGCTCTCCCGCTTGTTCGTGCAACGCAGTGAGCATAGTGTGCGCAGCTTTGCCGATCGAGATTACGAACACGCGGCCGCAGGCATTCAGGTCGTACAGGTCCTCGCAAACGCGGAGAACTCCGCGCTCGGAGTGCACTTGCCGGGCGAAAGCCTGGCTGATGCTGGATTCCCGAAGAGCGTGTTCGAGGATGTGGCGAGCGATTTCCTTCATCGAATCGTATCTTGAATCCAGGCCTCGACCGCTTCGCGCATCTCGCGCAACCTGCCCTCGAAAAAATGGTCGGCGCTCTCAATGATTACGAGTTTTTTCGGTTCTGGCAGAGCGTTAACCAGTTCCTCCAGCTGCGCCCGCGGCCCGAACTGGTCGCGGCTACCACTGACAAACAGCTTGGGCTTGCTGCAAGACTGAAGAAAATCCAACTCATAACTGCGCTCGTCCCCGGGCGCAACGGGCAAGCCGAGCCCGATAACCGTGGCCACGCGATCGTCGGGGCATGCGGCGCCGAGTCCTACCGCAGCTCCAAACGAGAATCCGGCGAAAATCAGGGGCAGATGAAACTCGCGATCTAGCCAGTCCAGAGCGGCCTTCACATCATCGGTTTCGCCGCGTCCGTGATCATGTTCTCCGTGACTCAATCCTGTCCCGCGGAAGTTGAAGCGGAGCACGGGAAAACCAAAGCGGTTCAGCGCCTTCATCGCATGGAACACGACCTTGTTATGCATAGTGCCGCCGAACATCGGATGCGGATGGCTAACCAGGGCGGCATGAGTCGCGTTCTCGGCGCCGGAATTGAGCAAGGCTTCGAGCCCGCCGGCGGGGCCGTCGAGGAAGAGCGAACGGATTGCGCTGGCTGCGGGGTTCATTGCGCGACTGTCGGGACTAGATTACCGCAGCCTGATTGCTCCAGTCGCTTTAGTGAAGGGCGGGCGGGGACGCCCGTAGCTCCATAATCGAGATTGATCTGATTCAAAACCTGAGTCGCCGCCATCCGCACGCGTAGGTTATCCTCGATGCGCATGGACATCGTCTCACTCACGCGCCAGCTTGTGGACATCGAATCCGTCACCGGAAACGAGGGAGCGGTAGGACACTTCCTGCAGCAAGAGCTACAAGGACTCGGCTATGACGCCCGACGAATGGCCGTTGAGGAGGAGCGCGCCAACGTGTACGCGACCGTACCTCAGGAACCAAATCCAGTGGTGGTTTTTTCCACCCACATGGACACCGTTCCTCCGTTCATCCCTTCATCCGAAGACGAGCAGCGTGTCTATGGCAGGGGATCTTGCGATGCCAAAGGAATCATTGCCGCGCAAATTGCCGCAGTCGAAAGACTGAGAAAAGAAGCAATTCACGTTGGCCTACTGTTTCTCGTCGGCGAAGAGCGCGACAGCCTGGGCGCAAAAGTTGCCAACCAGCACGCGCACGGATCGAAGTTCCTCATCAATGGCGAGCCTACAGAGAACCGCGTTGCCATCGCATCCAAGGGAGCTCTGCGTGTGGAACTCACCGCGAAGGGACGCATGGCGCACTCGGCGTATCCCGAGCTTGGCGACTCCGCCATCGACAAACTGGTCGAAGCGCTCCACCGGCTGCGGGCGATGAAGCTGCCTACTGACCAGGAGATTGGGCCATGCACTCTGAACATCGGCGTGATCGAAGGCGGGCGCGCCCCAAACGTTATTGCCGACAAGGCACGCGCACAGTTGCTCTATCGGATGATCGGTCCATCCGACGAACTTCGGCGCGAGATTCTCGAAACCGTGGGCGCTTTGGCGAAGGTCGAGTTCACGCTGGAGATTCCATTTACCCGGCTGCGCACGTTTGAAGGCCTGCCAACCATGGTTGCGGCATTCACTACCGACATTCCGGCGCTCGGCAACTGGGGGCAGCCGTTGCTGGTCGGTCCGGGATCGATCCACGTTGCGCACACTGAGGGCGAGTACGTGGAGAAGAAGCAGTTGCACGAGGCGGTGGAGTTGTATTGCGAGCTGGCCAAGAAGCTCACGGGTTGCGCCGGGTAGCGCACATCAGATCTGTATTGTGTGGGAATCGGTGTTGAACGGACTTACGTGTCCGATTCACAAGCCTGACAGAATGGCAGGCGTACGCTCCATGTCATAGGAGTTCCATACAACTGAAACTGGGCATCAAGGAATTGCATAGAAGATCCGCAATGCTCGCACAGCCCATGTTTCCGGCGTTTGGCCTCGGCATCAAAGAAATCTTGGATGGAGCTGAGAATGTGCTGCCTGTGGGAGTTTGTCTGCACGGTGACCTCTCTGGCTAACGCTTGTTTAGAGGTGCGAATTCGCCCCTCTTAACCTGCCGCTAAGCGGACGGGAATAGCGTCCAGTAGTCGCACTGCGGTTCGTTCGCGCAGGTGGTTTCTTGCCCGCTATAGTGCCGCCAACAATTTTCTCCAGTATTGGCAGCAGCGTATCACGGCCGTCGCCCTTGTGTAACACCGCATCGGCGAACCACCAGAGGGACTCAGGTATCTCGTCAAGACATCCGCTCCAGACCACCACGGGCAGGGTCGGTTGTTCTTTCATCAGCACTTGAGCGACTTGATTACCGTCCATTCCCGGCATGCTGAAATCGAGGAGTACGGCGTCGGTTGAGTGTGCGCGCGCGAGCGCAATTCCGGTTGCGCCATCGGAAGCGGTGAGGACGTTGTAGCCTTTGCTCTCCAGGAGTGCTCTCTGAATTTCAAGAACGATGGGTTCGTCGTCGATGCAGAGGATGGTGGCCATATTATTTCCTCGGTTCGTTCTGCACGATGAGAAATTCCTTACTACAGTGCTGACACGTCGCGGTGGTAAAGAGGATCGTGCTTCCAGGCCAAAGGTATAGAGTCTGGTTTTCGCAGTGTGGACATCGGAACTCGTGTCTATCGAAACCAGGACCAATTTGCGGCACATGATTCCAATGAGGAGCATCGGTTCGGATTTCCAATGCTCGTCTAAGTCGGTTAATCGTAGGTGCAATGCCAGCATCTGTCGGTACGCTGAGGCACTGCCGAATGTGCGCCGGCGCGCACGAGATTATTCCGAGTCGCTCTGCCACTGCTTGGTCTGCTGCTGCATGATTCCGTAGCATTCGCAGGCCGCTTCTTCCAGATTTCGGCGGTCGATAATTTCTACGTCTCCGCGGGTGTGAGCGATTAGTCCGGCCTTTTGCAACATTCCGGCCGCCACGGTGACGCTTGACCTACGAGTTCCCAGCATCTGAGCCAGAAGTTCTTGCGTCAAGGGCACCGACTCCGATCCTGTACGGTCGGCGCTCATCAACAACCATCTCGCCAATCTCTCAGTCACCTCATGGAGCCGATTGCAAGCTGCAAGCTGTGTGACCTGCATTCCCAGGACTTGTGAAAACTGCTGTAACCGGCGCTCCAGTTTCGGGGCCTGACGCAGGATTGCCATCAGGGTTTCGCCGTCCACGCGGAAAGCCGAACCCTCGATCTGAGCTACGGCCCGAGTAGAGGAGGTGCGAAAGCCCGCAACCAGCGGCAAACCGATGAAGCCTTCCTTGCCAATCAGACCCACTTCCACACTTTTTCCATCCGGGAAGACGCTGAGAATGGAAACCAGCCCGCTGTTGCAGAAATACGCGGATTTCAAAGTGTCGCCCGGCTCATGCAGCACGTGGTGGGTCTTCAAACGTACAAATTCCAATTTTGACAAAAGCATTTCTGATTCTTTGGGCGGGAGGTTGAGCAGAATCCGATTATGGATGTGGTTGCCGTCACCATCACCGGGAGGCGGCTTCGGAGAAAACTTAGTAGGCGGACGGGCCTTGCTGGCCATAACGGCTCCTTGCGCAGCACAATTTGTCTGATTTTCGCAGGGAACCGTCACCCTAAGGGCGCGGCGGAGGGATGCTAGAAGAGACTCTTTAAGCCTACTCCTTTTCGAGAGTTGGTGGGAGAAAAACGTTGGCTGGCCTGCATCTTCGTCTCACGCCAGAGTACGCTGTAAGACCATAAAATGCGCCTTACCGTACATACTTTAGTTTTCTGCGGGCTTACAATTTTCACAACTTTTCTGTTTCCGGCGCGTTAATCAATCAGCAGAGAAGAGAGAAGAACGGACCGGAGGACGTTATGGCAACCCCTTCAGATTTTCAGCCCATCCCGCATGGTTCTCCCTATTGCTCAGATCCGAACTGCCAAAGCTGCCGAGAGCTACGAGAAGTGCAGGAGGCAATTCGGTTACATCAACCCATTCCAAGCAAAAAATCAGCGTAGGTTGTTGCGCGAATCGCGCTCTGCTGAGAAATCCAAGGGATTTCCTAGTTTTTGAATCTCCAAATCCAACTATTTCTTTTTCTTTGCCTGTTGAGCAATTAAGGTCATTTGGCGTCAACTCATTAGCTCCTATGGGTTTAACTCTTGAGAGTTCGTTACCGTACCAGCTATTGTGCGGTAGCGTACAGTACCGAGGGTATTTACTCCCGTCGCTCAAAGAGTAGGGTTGACATGCCCCTTTCTCGTCTCTCGTCGCCGTCCGTCGGCCTGTACGATGCGGCGCGGCCAGCAGCCAGCCAAGGGCATAAGGAGGCTGCATGTCTCACACTATTTTGATAGCCGATGACAGCGCACTCATTCGCCACTCAATACGATCTTGCATCGAGCAGAACAGCGATTGGGAAGTCTGTGGCGAGGCAGAGAACGGCAACGTTGCTGTTGAAAAAGTGAGAGAACTGCATCCCGATGTAGTGATCTTGGATTTTTCGATGCCTGGGATGAACGGTCTCGAAGCCGCCCGCCAGATCACTCGCATCGCCCCGCACACGGCAATGTTGATGCTTACGCTGTACAACTACGAGCAACTCTCGAACGATGCTCACGCCGCCGGCATCAAAGACGTTCTCTCAAAATCCGATGAAGTCGCAGACCATCTGCTTGCTTCGCTACAGAATGTTTAAGAGAGCTGCGGTCGCGCTTGCTCACCGTGCCACGATCTCAAATTCGACGCGAACTTCGTCCTTCACTTTAACCGTTCCACCGGCAATCGTAACCGGGGTAATTCCGAAGTCCTTCTGCAATAGCTGAGCCGACCCACGGTACCGCCCGTTCTTGCGTTCCACGTCAACTTTTACAGGCCGAGTTTGTCCGTGAAGCGTCAGGTCCCCACGAACTATCCACCTGCCCTCGCTGGGGCGATTTACCTCGGTAGAATGAAAACGGATTTCGGGAAATTTTTCGCTGTGCAAGACCTTCGGGCCTAGCATAGTGGCCTGGATTTCTGCTCGGTCTTTGTCGGAGACATCTGGATCGAGCACTCGCAAAGCGCGGGCATCAACAACAAACTCGACGGTGCTCTTGTCTTCATCAAAGACACCCTTTTGGATGGGCGCACGGATTTCGTGATCATGTGCGAAGGCTGAAAACAATCCGGTCTTGTAAACGCGGACCGTCAGCACCGATCGCTCAGTGTCGATAGCTTTTTGCGAGCCAGCGTCCGCCGCCCACACGGGAAACAATGAGGAAAAGACTAGCAGGCAGGAAAGTGTCGTCGCTCCGCTCTTCGCACTAATTCTCATCACACGCTCCCCTCAGGAAAAATTTCTTCGACCCTCACCGATGATTTCGGCCCTCGCACTGGCCAGTTCATCGCCTTGGGAAGGGCAGATCGACTCTGCCCTCCCAGGGTAGTTCAGTCAAGGTGCTCATTTATTTTCGGCCGTTGTTGGCGTGCATGAACCAAGGTCCTTTGTCATTTTGTGGACTTGAAACACAGGTTCACCTGACTCATCCTTGGTCTTTTTGCCTCTGACTTCCACGCGTTCACCTGGCCGGAGCGCGTCACCCTTGCTGGCCAAGGTGTAGGTGCGATTGTCTTTCTCATTGACGAGTTTGTCGCCATCGCCGCCTACGCAGCCGGTGAGAGTCGCACGATTGCGAAGCGCGAAGTAGAGCAGGCCGGCACCAGCCGCACCGCCTGCGACTCCTCCGATCACGGCGCCTTTCGAGCCATAGCTCGGGTGAGTACCCGTGGGATACGGGCCCATCCCACCACCCATTCCACCCCCGTACTGGGCGATGGCAGTAGCGGGAATTAGAGCCAGCAGGGTGAGCATAACCGTAGCCCGCTGCAGGTTCCCAAAGAGGAATATTCGTGAAAACATATTGTCCTCCTTTGCTTGATACACGGTTCGATTGCACTGAGTGTGGCGATGGTTGCAGAAGAGAAAGTCAATAGATTGTCGCCAACGACCGTGCTTTCAGAAGGCCTTGATCAGGCAGGTTTTGCCGACTGTGCGTGGCAACGGGCCAACAATTTCTTTACATTTTCGAGACCGTCAAAGAGCATCGGCTGAGGGGGGCAGGCCAGAGCTACCCCGGCCCTTGCAGCCACCAATTACCTTGCATACGTCCGCTTCGCCAGGAGCCACTCACCTGCTTTTCCATCGTCCGGTTGAGCATCTCCTCGAATGTTTTATCAGTGACGTCTGTCATATCGGACGTCCACGTGCCAGAAAAGGCCTTCCCTGCGCGGGCCCCAGCTGACCATGTACCTTGCCAACCCAGCGAAGATTTTCGCGCCGACCACGTGCCTTCGAGAAGAATTTGATTTGTGTCGCTGAGAAGTGTCCATGACCCGCTGGCGGCGTTGTGGGTGTTGGGGAGCAGGCTGGCCCACCAACGCCCTCGGAATGAATGCGCCGGCCCTGCTGTGGCCATCCAGGTTCCGCGCTGATCGTGTTGATGAAGATTCGCGGAGCGTTCCTGAGCTACTGCGCACGAGGCAAGTAGCACCGCTAACACACAAATCCACCGGTTCAATGTAGATCTTTTGCTCATATTCCGAATGCGAGACTAACATGGCACTTGCCTCCGTCGGATGTAGTTTGAGGCAAGAGCACGTCCTGACCAACAACTGCTGCCCAGGCCATCTGCAAGGGCCTTCGACTACACTATCTTTATGTCCTCTGCCCGCCTTAACTCTCTCTCGAACGCCTCTTCCTCTTACCTGCGCTCGGCCATGCATCAGCCCATCCGATGGCACGAGTGGGACGAGGAGGCGTTTGCTGCGGCACAACGCGAGAACAAACCCGTGCTCCTCGACATCGGCGCGGTGTGGTGCCACTGGTGTCATGTGATGGATCGCGAGTCTTATGACGATCCGGAAATTGCGCAGATTGTGAACGAACGCTTCATTGCCATCAAAGTGGACCGCGACGAGCGCCCAGACATCGACAGCCGCTATCAAGTTGCCGTGCAGGCCCTCAGCGGACAAGGCGGCTGGCCGCTCACTGCGTTCCTCACTCCGGAGGGAAAACCTTTCTACGGTGGGACGTACTTTCCTCCCGATGAGCACTACGGCCGCCCCAGCTTTCGCCGCGTGCTGCTGTCGATCTCCGATGCCTACCGTAAGAAGAATGGTGATGTGACCGAGCAGGCAAAGCTGCTCGAGGGAGCGATAGCACACTCGGAGTTATTCGCGGGAAAGAGCGGCACGTTCTCGCCCCGAGTGATTCAAGAAATTATCGATTCCGCTCGAAAGATGTTCGATGAGCAAAACGGCGGATTCGGTAGCGCTCCGAAGTTCCCACATCCTTCGGCTCTCGATCTGGTGACTGACCAGTACGCCCGCACCGGTGACGAGCAACTCCGCCAGGTCTTCACCACGACCCTCGAAAAGATGGCGCGCGGCGGTGTTTACGACCAACTGGCAGGAGGCTTTCACCGTTATTCGGTCGATGAGCGCTGGGTGGTGCCGCACTTCGAAAAGATGTCTTATGACAACTCGGAGCTTCTCAAGAATTATGTGGGCGCGTATCAAGCGACTGGGTCGGGATTTTTTGCGGAAGTCGCCCGCGACATGATTCGGTGGATGGATGAATGGCTCAGCGACCGCAAGCATGGCGGCTTTTACTCGTCTCAGGATGCTGATATTTCGATGGACGATGACGGCGATTACTTCACCTGGACGGTGGACGAAGCCAACGCCGTGCTTACCGAAGAAGAGGCTGATGTTGCCTGCCTGCATTACGACATCAACGAAGTCGGCGAGATGCACCACAATCCGGCCAAGAACGTGCTTTACCAGCGGGCGCCGGTCGCGGAAATTGCAACTCGGCTGAAGATCTCCAGCGAGCGTGTGCTTGAGCTATTGCGGTCGGCGAAACAGAAAATGTACGCCGCGCGTCTTAAACGTCCAACGCCATATGTCGACAAAACTGTTTACGTTAGCTGGAATGCCCTCTGCGTTTCAGCTTATTTGAAAGCCGCAAGCATACTGGGCTTGGACGATGCGCGGCGATTCGGGTTGCGATCGCTGGACCGCATCCTGGCAGAGGCATGGGCTCCGGAAACCGGTCTGAAGCACGTGATCGCTTACTCTGATGCCAACGCCGCAATGCGTGACACAACTGGTTTTCTTGACGACTACGCGTTTACTGCAATTGCCTGCCTGGACGCGTACGAAGCCACTGCGGATCTCAGTTATTTCCGCGTTGCCCGGCAAATCACAGATCAGATGATTGCGCGGTTCTGCGATTCTGTTTCTGGAGGATTCTTCGACGCGGAATCGAAACCGGATTCTCTCGGAGTTCTCAACACAGCGCGTAAGCCGTTTCAGGACTCGCCCACTCCCGCGGGTAATTCGATGGCCATCATCGCTCTTCTACGCATGCACGCCTACACCGATGAACCGGGGTATCGCGAAAAGGCTGAACAAACGCTGGAACTTCTAGCGGGAGCAGCCGGCCAATATGGGCTGTTTGCAGCAACCTACGGAATAGCCGCAGCTCACTTCTCGGTCCCGCATACCCAGATTGTCATCGTGGGGGAGGACGAAACTGCAACCGAGCTCTACTCGCAGGCTGTTGCTTCCTGCGTTTTCGGCAGATCGGTTCTGAAACTAAGATTCAGCCAGGCGGTAGCCCAGAATCTTCCGCCATCGTTGGCTGCAACCATTCCTGAATTACCGGCCGTTCACCTGGGAAAGACAATTGCCCTGGTCTGTTCAGGTTCTTCCTGCAAGCCACCGGTACACAGCGCAGAACAACTCAGCCAGCTCATAAGCCTAAAAGATTCAGCAGCTTGAGGAAATAAGGGTCGGCCCCGAAATGAAAAGAGGGCCGAGAATGCTTTCACACTCTCTGGCCCACAACTCCGGGGCCGTTCACCAGCGCCCCAGTGCTACTTGCACCCATCCTACTTGTCGCAATTAACTCTGCATACGGGCATAGGTCCGTCGTTCAGCTTTGTGCTGATCGGAGCGGCCATCGCCACACAGGTGCAAGCCACGGCTACCACCAGGACCACAGTCCTGACCGCACGTGTCATGGCTTTCTCCTTACATGCGGGTCCCCTGGGAGCGGAAACCCTTAGTGGGAGGAATTATATCCCCCCTGTCAAGATGGGCTGAGTAATTGTCTTTATTTGGCTTTGGGGAAGGAGAGGTTCAGACGCGGTGGTTTTGGGCCTTGGAGAAAGCCCGATCAACCATGTGCTCGAACATTGGAATCAGGGATTCCGAATCGTCATGAGGCTGGATGTCCATCAGGGCCTCGTCCCAGCGCTGCGGGACGAGTACGGGAACACGCGTTTCGCGGCGGTTCAGTAATCCGTAGGAACACCACAGCACAAGGCACGCATTGTAGGTAGTCAAGTTAACTAAATTCATTGCGTCCGCGGAAATGTGTGCCCCGGAATAGAGTGCGTTAGTGAGCAGTTCCGTTCCGGCAAGGATGCCGAATCCCAGGGCTACGCCAAAAGCCGGTCGTCGCCAGGACAGGCCGACATGTTTACAAAACGCAAGTAGAAATAGGACCAGCCCACACTGGATTACTCGTACGCACCGGTGTGCAACCATGACGGTCTTGACCAGCGGGTCATTCCAGCTCGGGCTTATTGAAATGAGCACAACTGATACCAGCACCATGATCAGTGCAGCCCATTTGAACAGGGCCGTGCCGAGGTCTTTCAGGGCATAGTATGGGCGAAAGGCATCAAGGAAGACCTCGTGGATAATCTTGAACTGGAGTATCAGATTGAGCGCGCTGGACAGCCAGAATACGTCGAAATAAGCAGTGTGACTGGCCCAGCGATAGACGGGAAACTCCACCGCGAAGATTGCAATCTGTGTGACCGTGAAGGAAAGAAATACCGGGAAATCCTTGTGCAGCTTACGGCGGAAAAATATTACCGCAACTATGGCTTGCAGCGCCGGCTGCAAGACCCAGAGCGCAAGCTGGATTTGGGGGCTGGACATATTCCGGGGGGTTTCGACTCCAAACCCCGAGTTTTCTGGATCGAACTTAGCAGTTTTCCGAGAAGGTACCTATGAACAGAAGTAACCAAAGTCATGGTTACTTCTGCGGTTCCGGACACCCCCAATGGGCACTCAGATTATTGGGATTTGCAGTCGCAGACGATGTCATTCCACGAACACAAAATAGGAACCGGCCCACAAAGCAGCCGGAATCGTGCCTCGCTTCTTGGTGGTGAAAACCAAGCTGTAGTCCGTGGATCCTGAGAGGGCTTCCAAGACAGACGGTTCGGATTTAGGCGTTATGGTTGCCAGGTATCGCAGGAACCCGTACACGTCGCCCGTACCCTCGTATTCCTGGGAAATGAATGAAAGAAAGACATTTTGCTGCACTAGACGCCACACTACCGATGCCGCGAGTGAGACCATTCGCTCATAGGACTGAGGTGAAACATTCTCCGGAGCCGGATTGTCGAAGACCAGACGCAACCTGCGTTCGTCCTCCCGCGAGAACTCTCTGACTTTGAGTGATCCCGATTTGGCTGTCGCCTTCCAGTCCACATACCGGGCGGAGTCTTCTGGAAGGTATTCGCGAATCCGGTACAGATCTGAGCCTCTTCCTCGGAGATAAGCCTCCAGCTTGCCGCTAAGGACAGGGAGAAGTTCAACTACTTCCTCAGATCTGGTCAATTCTGGATACACCAGCACTTCGCGCGATAACGCAACTCGGCGGGTCTTCACTAGAAAGGCGAATGGAAACCGGGTAGACAGGCTGAAGCGCTCCTGGTAATGCCCCCGGCGCCGGAAATTCAGCTTTACCTCTGCCTGGAGCTGCGCTCCGGGAGGAATCAAGGGAAAGTACGCAGACTGATGGAAAACTCCTGAGGGGAACCCAATCGTCACCCGGCGTAACTTGCGATCCGGGAGCTGCAACCATTGTCGTTCTGGAGGTCGCCACGGCGGCACGGGGAACGTCGTGGCCACCCACCGCCACCGCTTGCTCTCCTTGCTTTTTTCAATCGGAACGGCCGAGATGGAAAGGGAGGGCACCCACCGCCGCGGGTTACGAACGCAAACCGTTGCCGGTATTTCAGTTCCGGCAAAAATGTGGTCGGGAATCTTCAGATCCAGTTCCAGCCGTCGAAGACAAAGTGCGGAGGCAATCCCTGAAACCGCGATAGCAGCTAGCATGGCGGCGACGATGATGTACAGCAGATTATTACCGGTGTTGAGAGCCGCGATGCCGATTACCAAGACAACGATGGCATAAAGCGCGCCCGCCCTGGTTACCTCAAAATCCAGGGCTTCACGTACCCGTTGGGTTCCGACGCGATGCGCGAGATAGGGGACGATTCCCAAACCGACCGCTGCCGCCATGAGCAGCGCAAAAGAAGCCAGTACCACGGTGGCCACAACATTGCCGGCGTCGCGAGAGGCGGTTGAGAAGATCGCTGCCGCAAAGGCCAACGTCAGACCAATAGCCGCCAGCAGAAACCGCAGCCAGGCTCCAGAGTTCTCCGCCCGAATAGCAGCGGCCAGCCTGTGCAAGCTGGTGTGTGGGGCGGATTGAAGAGCGGAACTCATCTCAAGCCAAACTCATCCGAGCCTAGCACTGAATGCACGGGGTTGTCAGGTTACTTCCCGTTCATCAGTTATGCGGGCAGACGCCTCGTTTTCGTGCCAGCGCTGCTCCGGAGAGTACGTGAGAAACTGGATCACAATCCGGCTGAATTCCTCCGGATATTCCTCGTATGGAAGGTGGCCTGCGCCTTCCATTATCGAAATCCGGGCTGTCTGGAAATTCTGGCTAAGTGGCTGCGCCGACGCAGGATCAACGGCTCGATCCTTGATTCCCCAGACCAGCAGAGTGGGGACTGACGAAACCCTAGGCAGCGCGGCCTTCAATTCCTGCATGTCGGCGTGCCATGTGCGAACAACTCCGATTGCATGTTCAAATCTGCCACCTCGCCTCAGAGGTTCGGAATACCCGCGAAATGCCTCGCGAGTAATTCGGCTGGGATCTCCGTACAGCCTCCGCAAGAAATAGTTGTGCAACGGACGCAGTGGCCGCGCCAGCTTTGGGAAAAGCGCCCCGACCAGTGGATTTCGCAAGAGCGCTAGCCTTCTGCGGCCGTACAAGGACCAGGGATTCGCGGGAGAAACCAATACCAATCGGCGGACTCGTGACGGTGCGAGCGCCGCCAACATCATTGCAGTTGCCCCTCCGTAGGAGCTTCCCACGAGGTCGCACGAAGCGATTCCGGTGGCGTCCAAAAATCCCAGCAACCGCTTGGCGGCGGAAGACAGGCGACAATCCAGTCTGGGATCGCACTCGGAAAACCCTGACCCGGGCATATCGGGCGCGAACAGTTGCCGGCTCCGAGCCAGGATTGGAATGACATGCCTCCAACTGAAGCTGTAACCCAGCAGTCCGTGCATCAGAACCAGCGCGGGCCCGGTTCCGGCACGCCGGAAACTAACTTGCAGGCCCCCTACTCGAATCGAGTCTTCCAGAGTGTTCACCAGAGGGCGTTCCTTCAATTCGCAGCCGCTATTCGGCATTGTCTCCCTGTTCCAGGCAACTTTCGCACAGGCTCTCAGATTCTAGCTAATTGATATCGCCTCTGTCCCTCATTTAAAAGGGGGCTTCGGCTCCCCTGTTTTTTCGGAACACCAACCGACCTTAGATCCCATAAACTTAGTCATGGCAACCACTTACCAAATATCAGAGATTCCTACCAAAAAACATAATCCAGCATGCCGAGTCCTTCTATAATTCTGGAAGCGCTTACTATCATGGCACTTATCTCGTCCAATGGAACAGAGATCTTGGCAGCGAACGTGCATCCGTTATATCGGTCGGGTGTAGCTGCCCAGCAGCCTTCGTCTGAGTTTGCGATGAACCGGGAATATCAAATTCGTTTTACTGCCGGATTTCTGGTTCTGTTCACTACGGCTGCGATCACGCTGGCGTGGATTAATTTCCGCAAAGAAAGCCAGTTCATCGCTCCGTATGATGGCGCCGTGTTGGTCGAACGCGGAGCCAAAGTCATTGTTGACCAAGTCGAACCCAACGGCCCGGCTGGCCGATCCGGCATTAAAGCTGGCGATCGACTGATTGCCGTTGACGGCCATCCTGTCAGTCGAACTGAGACGGTCATCCGGCAGATGTATCAAGATGGCGCCTGGTCCAAGATCACCTACTCGCTCATGCGTGGATCGACAGCTCTTGAGGCGACGCCCATTCTGGTCCCGATGGAACGCTCCTCGAATGACTGGCTTCGACTGATCGCCCTTATTTATCTGGGAATCGGGCTTTATGTGCTCTTCCGGCGCTGGACGGCCCCTGGCTCAACTCACTTCTACATTTTCTGTCTGGTGTCGTTTGTTCTCTACTCGTTCCATTACACGGGAAAGCTGAATTTGTTTGATTGGACGATTTATTGGGGCAACGTTGTAGCTGGGCTGCTCCAAGCGGCACTCTTCGTCCATTTCGTGCTCACCTTCCCAGAGGAACATGGGTTTGCCAGGAAGCGGCGCTGGGCGATTCCAGCGCTTTACTTGCCTGGTATCCTCCTTCTGGCTGTCCACATTCTTGCGCTAACTTTGTCGCGTGCGAGTGAAACCCTCCGCTGGCAGATCGACCGGCTTGAAATGTCGTACATGGCGATCTATTTTGTCTCCGCCGCTGCGGTGCTCTTGCATAGTTATCGCCAGGCAAAGCAACCAATTTTGAGGCAGCAACTTAAGTGGCTCACACGTGGCACGATCCTGGCCATCACTCCGTTCACCCTGTTTTATGTGATTCCGTATCTGATCGGGATCATTCCCAGTCCGGCGATGAAGGTCTCAGCTCTCTCGCTTGGCATTCTGCCGCTGACTTTCGGATATGCCATCTTCCGCTACCGCCTGATGGATGTAGACCTGATCTTCAAGCGCGGAATGGTGTACGCGCTAGCTGCGGTCGCGGTCGTTGGAGTCTACTTCGCCGTGGTCGCCGGGGTAGGGGAGTTGATCCATGCCCAGGTACCGAGCTTCGGGACTGCGGGCCTGATTCTGGCGATGGTGATCACGGCGGTGGTCTTCGATCCGGTGCGTAAGTGGATCCAGGACCGGGTGGATCGATTCTTCTACAAGGCGCGTTACGACTACCGGCATACGCTGGTCGAGTTCGGGCGCGAGTTGAGCGCCGAAACCGATCTGGACAAAATGCTCAGCGCGGTTGTGGACCGGCTCTCGCGCACGCTTCTGGTTGACCGCATGGCAATCTTTCTGGCCAACGGCGAACAGCCAGACAGTTTTGTTGTAGCCAAGTCGTTCGGTATCCAACAGACCAGCGGACTCGACCTCAGCTTCTTGAGCGTGCAGCGGCCGGAAACGGCCGAAGGACACTTGTTTTTCGACAACACTCACCATGTCCCACGCGAAACCTCCAGCGCCCAGGCGAGCATCGCACGGCTTGAATTGAACTATTACATCCCCTGTTGCGCCCAGAAAAACACCGTAGCAGTGCTTGGACTGGGGAAAACGGTGGACGGCGATTTCCTCTCCAGCGAAGACGTGGAACTCCTCGAGACCGTGGCTGGATATCTAGCTATAGCCATTCAGAACGGTCGTTTGTATGCGTCCCTAGAGCAGAAAGTGGCGCAATACGAGAGGCTGAAGGACTTCAATGAGAACATTGTTGAATCCATTAACGTAGGCGTCTTGGCGGTAGACCTGGCGGACCGAATCGAATCGTGGAACTCGCAGATGGAAGTCATGTATGCCCTGCCGCGGTGGCAGGCGCTCACCCGCTCACTGAGCGAGGTTTTCCCGGAAGAGTTTGCCGAAGAGTTCCAGCGCTTGCGCAAGAGTCCCGGCATTCACAACCTGTACAAGTTCCGGTTGGCAACTCCGACGGGTGAAACCCGGATCGTGAACGTCGCCATTGCTCCTTTGGTCACGAAGAAATTTAGCGTGATCGGGCGACTCATTATCATGGATGACATCACCGAGCGGGTTGAGTTGGAAACCCAGCTTTCGCAAGCCGACAAGCTCTCGTCGATTGGGCTGCTGGCAGCCGGTGTGGCCCATGAGGTGAATACGCCGCTGGCTGTTATCTCGTCCTACGCGCAGATGCTTTCGAAGCAACTGCAGGGGGACGAACAGAAGGGTGGACTGCTCGATAAGATCACGCGCCAGACCTTCCGCGCGTCAGAGATCGTCAACAATCTTCTGAACTTCTCGCGCACTAGCGGCGCAGAGTTCGCCGAAGTTAATGTCAATCGCATCATTCTCGACACCCTGAGCCTGCTCGAACACCAGTTCAAGACCGCAAAGATTCGAGTACAGGATGACCTTGCTCCTCATCTTCCTGCAATCCAGGGAAACGCCGGCCGCTTGCAGCAGGTTTTCTTGAACCTATTTCTCAACGCCAAAGATGCCATGCCGAACGGTGGGACCTTGCGTATTATGACTTCCAACGGTGACGGAGTGAGCGTGGTCGTCTCCGACACCGGCAGCGGAATCGCGCAAGAACATATCCAGCGCATTTACGATCCATTCTTCACCACCAAAGCTTCGCCGCAGGACGGGCAAAAGCGCGGCACCGGCTTGGGACTTTCAGTAACCTACGGAATTATCCAGGAACATGCGGGCAAAATCCGCGTGGAGAGCTCTCCGGAAGAAGGCACAACTTTCTATCTTGATTTTCCCCTGATCAGGAAGGCGGTCAATGCCTGAAGCTGCCGTCATTCCGCGACGCATCAGCGAAACACCCATGTCCACGCAGGGGTGCGTTCTCATCATCGATGATGAAGAGGAAATCCGTGAATCGCTTCAGACCCTGCTAGAACTGGAAGGCTACGAAGTAGAGACCGCCGCCAACGGCGAGCAGGGGCTCTCTAAACTGGATGAGCGTCCCTTCGACCTGGTGCTGCTGGACCTTGCCTTACCGGATCGAAACGGAATCGAGCTGCTTCCTGAAATCCGCGTCCTGGATCCACAAATTTCCGTGATCATGATCACCGCTTACGGCACGGTCGAGGATGCGGTCCGAGCCATGCAGTCCGGGGCCGGCAACTTCCTCCAAAAGCCCTGGGACAATGAGAAGCTGCTGGCGGATGTGCGCGCTGCAATCGCCCGTCGCCGCGCGGAAGAAGAAAACATCCAACTCAAGCGCGCCCTGAAGCAGCGCTACAATTTTGAAAGCATTGTGGGCAAGAGCGAGCCCATGCTTAAGATCTTTGACCTAGTGGCGCAAGTGGCTCCCAGCCGCTCTACCGTCCTCCTGCAAGGCGAGAGTGGGACGGGCAAGGAGTTAATTGCGAAGGCGCTGCATCTGAATTCTCCTCGCCACGACCGGGCTTTCGTCCCGGTCAACACCGGATCCATGCCGCCGGACTTGCTCGAGTCCACGCTCTTCGGCCACGTCAAGGGCGCGTTCACAAGTGCTATCGCTTCCAAGAAGGGCCTGTTTGAAGTAGCCGACCGAGGCACGCTGTTCCTTGACGAAATCGGGACTATGGGCCTGGATACCCAATCCAAAATCCTGCGAGTGCTACAAGATCGCAAGTTCATGCACCTGGGCGGCGTGCATGAGATTCAAGTGGATGTGCGAATCATTGCCGCGACTAACGTGGACCTTCGCCAGTTGGTCCGCGAAGGCAGGTTTCGCGAAGACCTGTTTTACCGGCTGAACGTCATTACTATTGACCTTCCCCATCTGAGGCAGCGGAAAGAAGATATTCCCCTGCTTGTGGAATTCTTCCTGCGCCGCTACTCAGAGGAAAACCAGCGGCAGGCACGGCGGATGACTCCCGAAGCATTAAGGCCGCTGCTCAATTACTCATGGCCGGGAAATGTGCGAGAGCTTGAAAACGTCGTAGAACGCGCTGTCGTGCTTTCTTCTGGCCCGGAAATCGGGCCTGAACTGCTTCCTGACCACGTTATCGGCCGGGGCGCGACACTTCCACTGATTGAAAATCGCGGGGACGCATCGCTGTTCGATGTGATGGAAGAATGCGAACGCCATATCATCGTCGATATGCTGGAAAAATGTAGCTGGAACCAAACCGAGGCCGCTGAACGCTTTCACGTTCCCCTCTCAACCCTGAATCAGAAAATTAAGCGCCTCAACATCGAAATCAGGAAGAAACCACGAGAGTAAGTCGCAGCGAGCGTCAGGCGAGATGGTCGGCACCCGCAAGCGAGTTTCACGACTTGAATCCATTCCAGGCCTACGATGATCAATCAGGTGTCTGCGCTGCCAACACTTGGTTGCCAGGAGCTCGCAGCTAACAGGTCAATGGCTCTGCTATATTCCTTTGAAGACCATGGAACTAGTCTCGCCTTCAGACTACGCGAAAGAGAAAGTCCAATCTGTCCAGGAATACTCGCGACTGGCGGCGCGCTCGCTGGTGAATCTGTTCAAGCGGCCGCTTTACGTCGCCGACATGCTGCAGCAGGCTGACCTGATCGGTTTTGGTTCCCTGCCCATAGTCCTGGCAGCTTGTTTCTTCACTGGCGCGGCACTGGCACTGAACAGTGCCTCCACTCTCGATCGATTTGGCGCCGAGACTGTGATTGGACAATTGGTCTCGGTCGGTATAGTGCGCGAGCTTGGTCCCGTGCTGGGCGGACTTGTGGTCGCGGGGCGAAATGCGTCCGGCATGGCGAGCGAGCTTGGATCCATGGTTGTCACCGAACAAATCGACGCCATGCGCGCCCTGGGCACCGACCCCATGAAAAAGTTGGTGACTCCGCGGGTCGCGGCCACCATCGTGATGCTTTTCTTTCTCACCATTCTTGGAGACCTTCTCGGCTTGATCGGCGGTGCGTTCGTGGCCACCATACTGTTGGGTTTGGACTCGCATCAATACTGGAGCAGCACCTGGCAAACTCTGGTTTACTCTGACGTGTTTACCGGACTTGCCAAGCCGGTGGTCTTTGGTTTTATCGTCGCCACAATCGGATGCTATTACGGACTGTCAACCAAGGGCGGCACTCAGGGCGTTGGACGCGCAACCACCGAGGCTGTGGTCGCCGCGATGATTCTCATCATTGCGGTTGACGTCTTTATCACTCGGCTGTTAATGGTCACACTTGGAACTTGAAGGCAGCGAATGTCGACGCCAACCCTGCCCAGAGAAAGCATAGTCGCCGAGCACCAACCGCCGTCGTTGGACGCCGTTGTTTTTCAAGATGTCGAGCTGGCATTTGGCAGTAGAGTTGTGCTCGACGGCATCTCCTTCCGACTCACTCATGGCGAAACAAAAGCCATTTTCGGGGTAGCAGGATCGGGAAAAAGCACAATCCTGAAGCTTGCTCTAGGGCTCCTGAAGCCGGATGCCGGGCGAATCACCGTCCTCGGTGAAGACATCACGGAAATGAGTGAGGACCAACTCTTTGAGCTGCGACGCAGGGTCGGGATCGTATTTCAGGAGAGTGCCCTATTCGATTCTTTAACAGTCCGAGAAAATGTTGCGTTCCGGCTGCTGGAAGAGGGCAACGTTTCCGAAGAGGAGATCGAAAACCGCGTGCGCGAAGCACTCAGCTTTGTCGAACTCGAACATACGGTAGATTTGTTTCCCTCCGAGCTCTCGGGCGGGATGCGGCGCCGGGTCGCGATTGCGCGCACCATCATCACGCATCCCGAAGTGCTGCTCTACGATTCGCCCACTGGAGGCCTTGATCCGGTGACATCGAACACAATCATCGAACTGGTGGTAAAGCAGCGCGACGTTTATCAGACCAGCTCACTGCTTGTTACTCATCGGCTGCAAGACGCATTCACCATGGGCACCCACTATTTCGACCGGGCTGAGAACGAGATGAAACCGCTCCCGCCAGATGCGCGCGGCACAGTCCCGATGGGCTTTTTGATACTTCACGACGGCCACATCATCTTTAATGGAGACCTGCACGAACTGGCGACAACGAAGGACGAGTACATCCGCGAATATATTTCGTAGCAGGTTACGAAAAAACTGTGGTTTTGGGTGGAGCAGCGCTTCCAGCGCTGCAATAGGTGTTTTCATTCTCAGTGGCGGCTTTAGTTAGCCGCTGAGTTCACGACGCTTTCGCAGCGGCCGCCGAGCGCCTGGCTTCTGCCCGCTTCAACATCATCTGCAGGCGTTCACGGCCTTCTTTAGTCCGTGTGGCTACTTTCTCCGCTCGCTGAAAATAGTATGGTACTTGACCCTTTTCGCGGACTTCCTTCAAAAAGGGATAAACCTTCGAGAGCGCAAACCACATCTCTCCCCCGCTATCGAAGAAGAGACCTTCGTTCAGCGCGCCCCGCAGGACAAACGAAGCAGCCATTTCCCAGTAACCGCTGACCTGTCGGAACCAGGCGTTCTCCTGCGGATTGGCCGCGTTGAGCACTTGCACTACGTCGTCCGCGCTACACGGCCAGAAGCCAGCGAACCAGCTGCGGGCCTTGCGCATTTCCGCCTCACGGCGAAGGTCGTAAAGCCGCATGATGATCTGGGCATCTTCTGGAGTGGGTTTTTTCGGCATAGAGTCTTGCTCCTAATAATAGGGTCTTATCCGGCGGCTGACGCAGCTTCCGCTTCACGCTCATAATCACATTCCTTGTTCGGGCAGGCGATGATCGGTCCGGATTTCAAAGTCTTCTCCACCAAATATTCGTTGCCGCAGTCCGGGCATTTTTCCGCGATCGGCTTATTGGCTGAGGTGAACTTGCACTTCGGATAGTTGCCGCAGCCGTAAAACGTATTTCCTTTCCGCGCTTTCTTCTCGACCAGATCGCCTTCTTTGCAAAGCGGGCACTTCACGCCGATAAAGTTCTGTTTTACGTACTTGCAATCGGGATATCCGCTGCACGAAGTAAATTCGCCGAAGCGCCCGTGGCGGATCATCAGATTGCGCCCGCATTTCGGGCAGAGTTCATCAAGCGGAATGTCCGGCACTCGTTTGCCTTGATCGAGCCGGCGGGTTGTCTTGCAATCCGGATAGCCCGTGCAGGCCATGAACTGGCCGAAGCGCCCGCGCTTGAGCACCATTACCCGGCCACAATTTTCGCAATATTCCTCCTGCGTGGTTTCCTGAATATCCGCTGAATCAAGATCAGGCAGGTTAATGGGATTCTCTTTCGTAAAAGTGCAACTCTCGGGATTTTCTTTGTCGTACGAGCTGCACGCGTAGAACGATCCATGCTTGCCCCACTTGATGACCAGAGGAGAGCTGCAGCGTTCGCATTTCTCATCGGTCGGCTTCTCCATCCGCTTGATGTTTTCCATGTGCTTCTGGGCGTAGCGGAGGTCTTTCTCGAACTTCTTGTAGAAGTCGCCGAGCGCTTGCGTCCAACCTTCTTTGCCTTCTTCGATTTCGTCGAGTTCTTCTTCCAGCCGCGCCGTGTACTGGATGTCAAAAATGTCACTGAAATTCTCCACCAGCAAGTCCGTCACAACCAAGCCGATCTCAGTGGGGAAAAACTTTCCGCCGGTCTTCTGCACGTACTGCCGCTCCTGAATCGTGCTGAGAATCGCCGAATACGTGGACGGACGCCCAATGCCACGTTCTTCGAGCTCTTTCACCAGAGACGCTTCGTTGTAGCGCGGAGGCGGCTCAGTGAAATGCTGTTCCGGCTTCAAGGCCTTGAGCGTGAGTTTCTGCCCAGCTTCGAGCGGCGGCAACTTGTGCTTCAGTTCTTCTTCTTCTTCGTCTTTTCCTTCCTTCGATTCTTCGTAAACCTTCAGGAAGCCGTCGAACTTCAGCACTGATCCAGTCACACGGAACCAGAAGACATCTGATCCCGATTTAGCGTCGATGTCAACCGTGGTCTGGTCGAAAACTGCGGGCATGATTTGCGAGGCCACAAAACGCTGCCAGATCAGCTTGTAAACCTTGTACTCATCTTCTTTTAAGTACTGCTTGATCTGGTCGGGATCGCGCATCGCCGAGGTCGGCCGAATGGCTTCGTGCGCGGCCTGCGCTTCCTTCTTCTCTTTATAAGTATTCGGGCTCTGCGGCAAGTACTCGGGCCCATACTGGGAGGTGATATATTCCCGCACTTCTGCCAGCGCGTCGTTCGAAACTCTTGTCGAATCGGTACGCATGTAAGTGATCAAACCGACCTGGCCCTCATCGCCCAATTCCACACCCTCATACAAACGCTGTGCGATCATCATGGTGCGCTTCACGCTGAAGCGGAGTTTGCGCGAAGAATCCTGCTGCAACTTGCTGGTCGTGAACGGAGGAGTTGCGTTGCGTCGGCGCTCCTTCTTGTCGGCATTACGGACGACCCAATCCGCATGCTCCAGCGCCAGACGGATCTTTTCGGCTTCTTCCCCGTTAGGCACCTCGATCTTTTCTTCGCCCTTACCGAGGAATCGCGCGTCGAAGGCTGGAGGCTTGGGAGCGGCGAGGTGAGCATCAATCGTCCAGTACTCTTTCTTGTCGAAAGCTTTGATTTCACGCTCGCGCTCAACGATCAGCCGCAGCGCTACGGTTTGGACACGGCCGGCGGAGAGGCCGCGCCGAACCTTGTCCCAAAGCAGCGGTGAAACCTGGTAGCCGACCAAGCGGTCGAGCACACGCCTGGCCTGTTGCGCGTCCACCAGATGTTGATCAATATCCCGCGGATGTTCAAATGCTTCGCGCACCGCGCGCTGAGTAATCTCGTTAAACGTCACCCGCCGAAAACGCTCAATCCCATTTTCGCTCTTCTTTTTTTTCTTCTTGGATTTCGCGCCGTCACCCAGCTCTTGCGCAAGATGCGCTGCTATGGCTTCGCCTTCGCGGTCCGGATCAGGCGCGAGATAGATAGTCTCCACGCCCGCAGCCAGCTTCTTCAACTTGGCGACCACTTTCTCTTTGCCAGGAATGATGACGTACTCAGTCTCAAAATCGTTGTCAACGTCAACGCCCAGCGTGCTCTTGGGCAGATCCTTAACGTGCCCGAACGAGGCCTCGACGGTATATCCCTTGCCGAGATATTTCGAAATCAATTTGACCTTGCCCGGCGATTCGACGATGACTAGACCCTTTGCCAATTTGTCCTCAATAGATGAATGATGATTTTGAAGCTAGCACGAATCGGCAGCTTCTAGCTACTAGCTGCTAGCTTCTGGCAAACCGATCGTAAACAAACTTTGCCGCTTGGGGGACTTCACAGGCTGGACGCGCTGGACCAGCGCGGTCAACATCCGCTGCACTTCAGTGACCTGTTTGTCTAGCGTGTGGAAGCCGTCTTCTTGTATTAAATGCAGATCACGTGCCAGCAGCAAATGGTATTCGAGCTCGCTGGCCGAGCCTCGTGCTATTTGCAGGAAGCGAGTAAACTTGCCATCTGACCTGCGTCCGCATCCTTCAGCGATGTTGGCACCAATCGAGGCTGCCGAGCGTCGAAGCTGACTGGTGAGCCCATACAACTCCTCCTTTGGGAAGCAGCGAGTCGCTCCGTAAACGCCGATTGTCATCTCATGCGCTTTCGCCGAAACCTTCAACTCTTTGAAATCCTTCACGGAACCTCATCTCTCACATCACGATTGCTAGAGGCTTAGTAGCTAGGAGCTAGGAGGTAAAAACTTCTTACAAAATTCTTCCCCGGCAACTGCTTCACTTTGCCAGCCAGCTCCAGCTCGAATAACGCTGCAAAGATCTCCGACGACGAGAGCTGCGGTTCGAGCTTTTCGATGATTTCGTCCAGGTGCCTGGCTTCATCAGCCTTGGCGGAGAGCGAAGGTTCCTCGAATAATGATGCAGTCTGGCCCGCTTGCGATTCACTGCCCGGCTCGGGAGTCAGCGCAAGTCGCACATCCGCAGGGAGTTCCTCCCAAGTAGCTACCAGCTTTGCGCCCTGCTTAATGAGAGTGTTCGGGCCCCGGGAGTTTTTGTTGGTCACGTTCCCGGGAACCGCGAAGACCTCGCGATTCTGCTCCAACGCACATCGGGCGGTGATGCGCGTGCCACTGTATTCGGCGGCTTCCAGCACCAGCACTCCGAATGAGATCCCACTGATGATGCGGTTGCGGATTGGAAAATTTTGTGGGGCCGCGAACGTTCCCAACGGGAACTCGGAAATCAGCGCTCCTCCCAGACTGAGCATCTGCTCGGTGAGCCGGGAATTCTCCTTCGGATACATGACGTCCACCCCAATGCCAAACACCGCGACAGTTTTGCCCTTGCCAGCGACGGCGCCGCGATGAGCCGCAGTATCGACTCCACGTGCCAAGCCGCTGAAAATGACCAGGCCCCTCGCGGCCAAATCACGTGCCAGCCGCTCCGCCATTCCCACACCATAAGGAGTCGGATGCCGGGTGCCCACAACCGCAATGCCGGGCTGCGAGAGCGCGGCTGCCATATTCCCGCGCACATAAAGCACGAGCGGCGGATCATAAATCTGTCGCAATCGGGACGGATACGTAGGACAGCCCTGCGCTACAAGCTGTATCCCTGCCGCCTTAGCGCGGGCGACCTCGTCATTCGCAAGTTCCAGTGAGCGTCCCATGCCCAGCGACTGTGCAGCGGGTGCGGGCAATCGAGCGGCCTCGAGCTCTGTCAGTGACACGTTGAACACGGCGTCGATGCTGCCGAAAAATTCCACCAGCCGTTTGCCTCGGGTCGGGCCAAGGCCGGGGGTAAGGTCAGAGCTAGCCATGAGAGCTGGTTCGAGTTGGCGATCGGAATCGATGGTTTGGGGTCAGGAACGGTGACACTCGACGAGGGGACCTCCCTAGAACAATGCAAAGAAACAATGCCGAAGAACAATGCCGACTCTATGCATCCGCAAAACGGAGTGTCAAGGGCGGTTGCCACATGTCTGCTAGAATTTTTTCAGGCCCGACATGAGACCGCTGCGTATTTCCGCCATCTCCTACCTGAATACCGCACCCCTAATGTGGGATTTCGAGCACGGCAGAGCGGGCGAGATCTTCAACGTTGGCTACACTTTGCCTTCCCACTGTGCCGACGAATTGCAGCGCGGGACCGCGGACGTCGGAATCATCCCTTCGGCAGCCTATGTCACCGTCCCCGGGCTTTCCATCCTGCCCGGAATTGCAATCGCCTCGAAACAAGCAGTCCGCTCAATCTTGCTGGTCAGCCGGAAGCCGATGGCTGAAATCCGGACGGTCGCGCTCGACAGCTCTTCGCTGACTTCTGCCGCGCTTGCGCGCATTCTGTTCGAAAAGTGCTGGGGAGGCGACCGGAAATTCAGCTCCCTGCCGCCAAATCTCGGCGCCATGCTAGCTGACCACGACGCCGCCCTTCTGATTGGAGACCCGGCACTCAAGGTGGATCGATCACAACTTCACACCTGGGACCTAGCGGAGGAATGGATTCGCATCACCGGCAAGCCGTTCGTGTTCGCCTTCTGGGCAGTTCGACAGGACGCGGCGAAACTGTCCAGCCTCGATCTGGCCTCGATTTTTCAAGAATCACGCGACCACGGGCTGGAGCCAGAAAATCTTCATCAAATTGCGCGGGCGTGGGGCCCGAAACTTGGCCTGAGTGAAGAAGACATCCGCCAATATCTCACCTTCAACATCCATTATTACTTGGATGAAGCTTGCATCGAGGGACTCCGGCTGTTCTATCGCCACGCTTATGAATGCAAAGTTCTTCCCCGCGCTCCCGAACTTCATTTCGCGGATGCGAAGCCGGCCCTCATCTAATTTCCGGGACTAACTCCACGTACCACTCAGGAGCCGGAAACTGCTTCTAAGCCGATCGAATGCTCCTGTTTGCCTTAATAGTTGTTTTGTTGGTCTGGCCCTGGGTAATCCGGCTGGGCGGGCCTGGTCTTGTCCTCCTGGGGATCGCGGACAACTCAGTCGTCCCCTTGACCGGCAGCATGGACGTGCTGACCATCTGGCTGGCCGCCAGCCACCGGGATTTGTGGCCGTATTACGCATTCATGGCCACTGCCGGGGCCGTGTTGGGCGGTTACATCACTTATTCCCTGGCGCGAAAGGGCGGCAAGCAAGCAATCGAATACAAACTGAATGCAAGCCAGGCCCGAAAGGTCTTTCGACGATTCGGGCGTTGGGGATTTTGGACGGTCGTTTTAAGTGCGATACTGCCGCCGCCATTTCCCATCGTGCCGGTTCTTCTTGCCGCAGGCGCACTGCAGTATTCGCGCAAGAGATTTGTTGGCGCACTTGCGCTGGGACGCGGCGTACGCTACTCGCTCGTGGCTGGCTTCGGATCGCTCTATGGCGACCAGATCGAAGCATTCTTCTCGCGATACTACAAATTGGCGCTGCTGATTCTAATCGGGCTGGCTTTGCTCGGAGGAATCCTGACGCTCTTCCGCTATCTGCACCTTCGCCGCAATCGCGAACGAGACGCGGAAGCAGTTTCACACAGCAGGGCGGCATGAACCGGGAGGGCACGACTAGTCGTGCCGTTGAATCGTCCAGACTCGAAATCGGCACGACTGAAAGTCGTGCACTCCCGTGAGCTTTCCCGCCTGCTAGAATTATCTGTCGACATGTTCTTAACCAAAGCGCAAGCTCTCGACCTCTACCGGTCCGACGACCTGATCGGAATCGGCATGGAAGCCGACGCCGTGCGCCGCAAACGACATCCGGAAGGCGTGGTCACCTACATCATTGACCGCAACATTAACTACACGAATTTCTGCACCGAGTACTGTACCTTCTGCGCGTTTTATCGTCCGCTGAAAGGGCCAAAGGCGAAAGAGGGATACATCCTCGAGTTCGACACAATTTACGAAAAGATTCGCGAGACCGTCGAACTCGGTGGCACTGGCGTGCTGATGCAGGGCGGCCTGCATCCTGATCTGAAGATTGACTGGCACGAGCGCATGCTGCGCGGAATCAAGCAGCGTTTTCCCAAAATCCACCTGCACTGCTACTCCGCGTCGGAGATCATTGCCACCGCCGAGTACAGCGGCCTCACTATTCGCGATACTATTGCCAAGCTGCGTGACGCCGGCCTCGATTCCATCCCTGGCGGCGGCGCCGAAATTTTAGACGACGAAGTCCGCCACCGCATCGCCCGCCTGAAGTGCCTGACTAACGACTGGCTCAACGTGCACCGCACCGCGCACCAGCTCGGCATGCGCACCACGGCGACAATGATGTTCGGCGTCGGCGAAAAACACGAGCACCGCGTCAACCACCTGCAAGCGATCTACGACTTGCAGGAAGAAACCGGCGGGTTCACCGCATTCATCCCCTGGACATTCCAGCCGCAAAACACCGCGCTCGGCGGCCGCAAGTGGGACGAAGCCACCGCCGTCGAATACCTGAAAAACCTGGCCATCTCGCGCCTCTTCCTCACGAACTTCCAGAACGTGCAATCAAGCTGGGTCACCCAAGGACTCAAAGTCTGCCAGCTCGGCCTGCGCTTCGGCGGCAACGACGTCGGCTCCGTGATGCTGGAAGAAAACGTAGTCCGCGCCGCCGGGGTAACGAACTGCACCACAGAAGAGGAACTGCGCCGCATCATCCGCGATGCCGGGTTCAAGCCGGTGCAGAGGGATACGTTGTATCGCACGTATTTCTTGAATTAGCTCGTGTGGGTCGGACATTCCGGTCCGACAAAATGAAAAACGGCCTCATTTGAAACCGTTTGTTTCGGCACTCCATCAAGGTCAAGTTAATTATCGGCCACTCCCAAGAAAACTTAAAGCTTTTCACCGATGGCTACTTGGCCGGCCAGCAGAAACGTCTTGGGGTATTTACCTTCGCCGCACAACTTGAATGAACCGAAGTCTTTGTACCAGTTTCCCTCAGGCACATCTGGTCTTGATTCGATCCAGAGGCGAAGTTTGTTGAGGTCATCAAGCGTGATGTTGCGGTCGCGCATGCGCTCGACAAGGTGATCGCGAATGGCAGGCGGTAGGCGCGACCAGGTCTGGATCTGCGGCACTACTCACCAAAGACGAAGCGGCCTAATTCATCGCCGAGCCGCTTGGACTCGACCGGGTCTTTTGAAGCGCGAAAGCGCTCCGCGAGTTCAAAAAAGGCCTTCTCTTTCTCCTTGCTGGCCTCGATTCCCAACTCAATCAGCTCGACCAGAACGCGATTATCACTCAACCGCCGACGATTCGCGATAGATTCCACTTGCTTTGCGATCGGACCCGGCAGGGTCACACTGCGACGCACCTGCTTCGAAGTTGCCATGGCACCATTATACACCATTATGGTGCGTTGTGGAATTTTCATACGGCCTAAACCAGTGGTTTGATGTGCTTCCGAATCCAGTCGAGGATTTGGGCGAAGCGGAATTCGTGCCGCTCCATCGAGCCGACGATGAACGCGTGTCCGTCCAAGCCTTCGACCTCGATGAAGAAACCGTTGCGTCGTAAGAAGACATCGGCAGCGGTGAAAGCAATGCGCTTGTTGCCGTCAACAAAGCCGTGGTTCTTCGCGAGCGACTCCATCAACGCGGCTGCTTCCTCTTCGATGGAATTGTAATATCCGGTTTGCGGACGAAAAACCGCGGCCTCAACAGCGCCCTTGTCGCGGACACCGTGCGCACCGCCGAACAGCTCGATCAGGCGATGCTGCATCAGGTACACTTCCGCGACCGTTAGGTAATTCGCCATTCGCAATTATTTTGCGAGACGCTGCAACAGGTCACGATTGCGGGCCACCGACTGCTCGAAAGCATCCATCACTTCAGGCCGGACCAAGTGCTGTGACGGAACCACATTGTACAGATAGAACCGGAGCGCCTCTTCGAGAACATGGCGCTTGGTTTGCCCATTCTGCTCGGCAACCGCAACGAACTCATCGTAGAGCTCAGCGTCGATCTCAGGAGTGAACTTCTTGGTGGTCGTGGCTGGCATGGTTGTATCTCCCGGCTGAACTCCCATCTTAAATTCTAATCAGGATTAGTCAAGGTAAATATTGATTTTACCAACTTATTGTAAATAAATTGTTTATTAATAGCCGCCGCGTCGAAGAGCATGACCGTCGATCAGTTTCACGTTGTTTCTTTGGGCCAGAGCCTTCGCGGATGGTGTGAAAGTGCCGCTTGTAATCACCCAGCCCTCATCGACTCCATAGAAATTGACCGCGCCCGCAACCTCTTGAACTGCACGGTTACCAACAAAGCCTCGGTAACGCTTCGCTTGCATTACAATCGCATGGCCGTCTCGTCTTGCAATGAGGTCGGCGCCTTGATCGCCAGTTGGAGGAGTTCCACCGACGTCCTCGAATCCATGTTCCCGCAGCACCTTCGCTAAGTACGTTTCAAACTCAGCACCCGTTAAGCTCTCGAATTCTTCGACCGAACTATTATGTTTTCGACTGTCGTGATGTGAGCGAAATTCCGATACCAAGTTAGACCGAAGAGACATGTACTTACTCCACAAGGGCCAATCGGTTCCGCGCTTTCCCATTTGTACTCTCATGGCGCGCGCTAAATCTATCCCCTTAGCTCCTTGAACAGCAAACCTCTCAGTGGATTTATGTCATGGCTGTCGGCTTTAGCAACTTTTAGAAGGAGTATTTCAATCTCCTTTGGAAGCGCGTCCCAGTTTTCATCACCGTAATCATCCAGAAGAGAAATCTTTCTTTCCGTAATCTCCAGAAACTTATCTACCAGAGCGCTGTGTTCCGCACGCCATTCTTGATATTCGCGCCAGCTACGCTCTTGTGCCTCACGCAACTTGCGCTGATGCTCTTCGTCGTTTTCTTTCTGCGCGCTCGCGTTCAGCTTGTAGGCGTTTCTGTTCAACTCTACGGACACATTTAGTCATGTGCGTCCATAAGCCAACGTGTCTTACGACCGCAGTAGGGGCAGATCGCCAAGTACCTAGTCCTCGCGAATAGGAGGTAGTCGGGAGTCTGTTGATTATAACGCCGGTGGCCGACTATGAACGCGGTCCGTCCAAGCCTTCGACCTGGATGTAAAAACCATTGTGCTGTATTAAAGATATTCGCAGCGGTGAAATTGCGCTTGTTGGCGTCGAGTTTGGATGGCGCAGTGATCAATATGCGCCACTCCAGCAGTAGGAGAGCCGCGACTTCAGACATACGGCTCACGTGTTCCAGGAGCCGGGTGCCCCATCCTTTCGCGTTGTTTGCGAAAGGGTCAAAGGGCCTGCAACGCCTGGGAGCGATTTTGACTAAGGAAGTCCGTGACAATCCAGGCCACTCCTGCGATGGCAAGAGTTTCGGCGCTTTCAGTCCAATTGAACAAATTATGCGG
>WNGL01000350.1_pt1 | contig 61627 bp, 52 predicted proteins | sample 5400591 | NCBI WGS metagenome assembly WNGL01 (sample SAMN13153377, study PRJNA577476) | soil metagenome | isolation source: 80 cm soil or saprolite under Garry oak tree replicate 1 | place: USA:California | collected 2016-06-15 | reverse complement strand
CCCGGAGCTAAGGGCAGGTTGCTCACGTGTTACTCACCCGTTCGCCGCTCGAGTACCCCGAAGGGCCTTTCCGCTCGACTTGCATGTGTTAAGCACGCCGCCAGCGTTCGTCCTGAGCCAGGATCAAACTCTCCGTTGAATGTCTATATATGCAACCACCAGCCCAGTCCCAGACGTAATGCCTGGATTGAGCCAGCGGGGTGCAGACACAGAAGAGTGCCTTATCAGGCCAGCATGGCTGACCATCAAGGCGATCTTGGCACTCGTTGTGTGGGTCTCAGGCCTCACCGGCCCAAGCCCCATTGACGAGGTGTGCACTTGTGCACTGGCTTTTAGCACGCTGTTGAGTTCTCAAGGAGCGGACGCGCACCATCGTTGAGCTCTCGCTCGACTCCGGGGCAACCCTCTTAACTTACCCGTGAGCCCCTTAGCAGTCAAGCGGTTTGACCCCGCCTTAACGGCTTTCAGAGCTCGTTGTGCTCCCCAGCATACCCCTGGTCGCGGCCCCGCCTGCAGCGAAACCGGCCAGCTAACCATCTTGGGAGCCGGACCCCTGGACCCGGTCACCGGCAAGGTGTCCGGTGGTCCGTGGGGCAGGACGAAACACTAGGCACTGAAGTCGATTCCGTCAAATCGGGGCCCCGCAAGCGGCTCGCCTCGTGCTCGCTGCGGCGTGTCTCACCCCCGCCAACCGGCGTGCCCGCGACCGCGGGCCATCAAGGCACGCGCCCGGCCTGCTCAAATCACCCCATGCGATCCTTCGCCTCCGCTGGGTGAATAAGTGGCGGTCCACCCCCGGCGGGTGAGCAAGTGCCAATAATTTGTGATCGCCGAGCGCGTGAAACCTCGCCGGGCTCCCATGGGGGCGTGCCAGGCACGCCGGAGGGTTTCAGGCACGCCGGAGGGTTTCAGGCAGCTTGGAGGAGGGGCCCAGCGTCTGTGGAGGCTGCGCGGCCAGCATCGGGCTCAGGCGCCTCGCCAGGTCGACATGGCGAGGCGCCGCCAATCACATCCGGCCCGGAGGCGCTGTGTCCCGGGCTACTTCTGAGGAGCCTGGATGTTTTTCACATACCTCCGGCGCGAACTGCGCCGCCGGATGAAGCAGGCAGTCTTCGCCGCGCTGGGCCTCGCGGTCGGGATCGGGCTCGTGATCACGGTGACAGCGGCTTCGGCCGGGGTCAGGAACGCGCAGGCCAGGGTGCTGCACTCGCTGTACGGTGTGGGCACAGACATCACGGTGACCAAGGCCCCTTCGGCCAAGTCAGGTGGGCCCTTCGCCTTCCGCGTGGGAGGGCCGCGGGCTGCCAAACGGATCCCCAAGGCGGGAACGAAGTTCAACCGGGACACACTGATGTCCGGCCAACTCGGCACGCTCACGGCATCGTCCGCCGGCTCGATCTCGGCCCTGCACGGCGTGGCGGCGGCGGGTGGGGCGCTGGTCCTCACGGACCTGTCAGTTTCCGGGACGATCCCGTCGGCTAACCAATCCGGCGGCACCGCGCAATCCGGAGGCTCAGCAGGATCCTCTTCATCGTTCAAGACCAGCTCGTTCACGGTGGCCGGCACCCAGTTGTCAGCCGGCACCGTCGGCCCGCTCAGCTCCGCCAAGATCACTGCGGGCCGCACGTTCACCAGCGCGGACAGCCGTGCCAACGATGCCGTCATCGACTCGGGCTATGCGACCGCAAACAAGCTCAAGCCTGGATCCACCGTCACGATCGCGGGCGCCAAGTTCACCGTCATCGGCATCGTCAGCCAGCCACAGGGTGGCAATCCCCCGCAGGTCTACATCCCGCTCACCCGGGCGCAGGCCCTCGCGGGCATGAAGAACGACGTGAACACGATCTACGTGTCGGCCACCAGCGCTTCAGAAATCACCACCGTCTCCAACGAGATCTCGGGACTGCTGCCGAAGGCGGCCATCACAACGTCCAGTGATCTCGCCAACGAGGTGACGGGTTCCCTGAGCAACGCCTCCAACCTGGCCAACAAGCTGGGCCGGTGGCTCGCAGTCGCCGTGCTGGCGGCAGCATTCCTGATCGCAAGCCTGCTCATGATGGCAGCGGTGTCCCATCGCGTCAGGGAGTTCGGCACGCTGAAAGCGCTCGGCTGGCGGAGCCGTCGCATCATCAGCCAGGTCATGGGTGAGGCACTAGCCATCGGAATCGGCGGCGGGATCCTGGGCGTGGGCCTCGGCTTCGCCGGGGCGAAGCTGGTCTCCGCGCTGGCGCCGTCACTTACCGCCTCCGCTGCCCTGCCGAACGGATCCGCCGCCTCCGGTGGCCCGCGTGTGGTGAACGGACCGCCCGGGGGGCCGCTGGGCAGTCCCCGCCAGCAGGCCGCCGATGCAGCGCACGCGATCAGCGTCCATCTAAACGCGCCGGTCACGCTCACGATGCTCAGTCTGGCGGTCGTCCTGGCGGTCGCCGGCGGTCTCGTGGCGGGCAGCTTCGGCGGCTGGCGGGCAGCCAGGCTTCGTCCCGCTGCGGCGCTCGCACGAGTCCAATGAGCCCGCTCAACGCTGGTACCCGGCCGCTGAGCCCGGGCAGCGCCAGCACGCATCCAACGGGGCCGGGCTGCGCCCACGCGAGGCCCGTGAGGCTGGAGGAGAACACATGTACACGCTGAACGGCGTTACCAAGATGTACCGAAAGGGCCGCGAAACCGTGACGGCGCTCGCCGGTGTGGACCTGGTCCTCCCCGAAGGCGAGTGGCTGGCCATCCAGGGACCTACCGGCCACGGCAAGACAACCTTGCTCCAGATGCTGGGAGGGCTCGACCGGCCCACCTCGGGCACGATCGACTTCGATGGCCGGCACCTGGCGCGAATGCGCGAACACCAGCTCACGAAGGTGCGGGCCACCGCGATCGGGTTCATCTTCCAGACGTTCAACCTCATCCCGACCCTGTCCGCGCAGGAGAACGTCGAGGCAGCCCTCGCCCCGCTCGGAGTCCGGGCAGCAGAGCGCAGAGCACGCGCGGCCGAAGCACTCGCCGATGTTGGCCTGGGTGACCGGCGCCGCCACCTGCCATCGGAACTGTCCGGCGGCCAGCAGCAGCGGGTCGCGATCGCCCGTGCCCTGGTGAAGCAGCCGAAAGTTCTGCTGGCGGACGAGCCCACGGGAAATCTCGACGAGGACACGCGGGACGAGATCATTACGCTGCTGGAGAAAATCTGGCGTTCCCGCGGGCTGACCATGGTTCTTGTCACACACGACAGCTCCATCGCCAGCCGCGCCGAGCGCCTCGGCCTGATGCAGAACGGGCTTTTGTCGATCACACAGGATTCCCGGCCCGCGCCTGCCTGACGCTGACGGCTGATGCACCGCGGCTGGCTTGGAGCACGGCACCTTTGTGCAAGGGGCCGGAGGGCCGGAGGGCTTCGGGTTTTCGAAATGCGTCGGACGGATGGTGGACCTGGCAGCGGGCGTTTTGCCTGCTGCCAGGTCCACCATCCGTCCCGGCGTCTTTTGGCAGGGGCGTGCTGCTCCCGGCTGCGAGGGCGCGGAGATCGGCTATCGGGCGAGCTCTACGCCGGCGACCGTGCGCTTGCCCCGGCGGAGCACCAGGAAGCGGCCGTGGAGCAGGTCCGATGGACCCGGTGCGGCGTCTTCTGTGGGCACCTTGCGGTTGTTGAGGTAGGCACCGCCTTCGGCGATGGTGCGGCGGGCGGCTGACTTGCTGGCGGCGATACCAGTGGCGGCCAGTAGGTCCGCCACCGTGGGCAGCCCCTCAGGTGGCGCCTGGACGGTCACAGACGGCACTTCGGCAAGCGCTGCGGCCAGGGTGACCTCGTCGAGGTCCGCGAGCTCTCCCTGGCCGAACAGGGCCTTGCTGGCCGCGGCGACCTTCGCGCATTCGTCCGCGCCGTGAAGGAGGCTGGTGACGTCTTCGGCGAGGGCGCGCTGGCCGATCCGGGCCGCGGGCCGCTCCCGCACTTGGCGCTCCAGATCCTCGATCTCCTCCCGCGACCGGAACGTGAAAACCCGCAGCAGGCCGCCAACTTCGGCGTCGGTCCGGTTGATCCAGAACTGGTAGAACGCGTATGGGCTCATCAGGTCCGGGCTGATCCAGATGGCGCCGCCTTCGGTCTTGCCGTATTTGGTCCCGTCGGGCCTGGTGATGAGCGGCGTGGCCAGGGCATGAACGCCAGCGCCCTCGACCCGCCTGATCAGGTCCACGCCGGCGACAAGATTCCCCCACTGGTCGCTGCCGCCGAGTTGCAGCGTGCAGCCGTGACGCCGGTACAGCTCAAGAAAGTCAAAAGCCTGCAAGATCTGGTAGCTGAACTCGGTGTAACTGATCCCGCCCGCTTCCAGCCGCGCTTTGACCGACTCACGCGCCAGCATCTGGTTCACGGGGAAGTGCTTACCGATGTCACGCAGGAAATCCAGGGCAGAGAGGTCTTGCGTCCAGTCCAGATTGCTGACGAGCAACGCCCCGGTAGGACCTTTCCCGAAGTCGAGGAAACGTTCCACCTCGCCGTGGATGCGCTCCACCCAGCCCGCCACGACATCCCTGGCGTTGAGCACCCTCTCGGCCGACTTTCCGCTGGGGTCTCCGATCAGGCCTGTTGCGCCGCCGACCAGGCCGATCGGCCGGTGCCCGGCCTGCTGCATGCGGCGCATGGTCAGCAGCAGCACCAGGTTGCCGATATGCAAGCCGGAGGCGGTCGGGTCGAATCCCCCGTAGAAGGTGACCGTCTCGGCGTCCAGCGCCTTACGCAATTCATCCTGGTCGGTGGAAAGCGCGAGCAGGCCACGCCAGGCGAGGTCGTCGAGGATGTCGGTCACCGTTGTATCGTCCCATCGCTTCATTCCGGAGCGGAAACCAGTTTCTGCCGGGACCGGCGCGGCGCATGCGGCCGGTACACCGACACCGTGGGATCTCCGGTCAGCCAGAACCGCCAGGGCCTGTCGGCGGCGGCACTGATGCCAACCCGAGGGCCCCGGCTGATCGTGGGGGCCGGAAGCGGGCCCTCAGCACGGGAATCCCACTCGGCTGACCGTACCCGCAGCGGGGACGCTGGGTCGCACACATCGGCCCCGTCGAGGCCGCGTGTGATGCCGAGCGCCTGGCACAACCGGGCGGGCCCGCGCGCCAGATCACGCTCCTTCGCGGAGCCGGCGCGAGGTGCGCTGTCCCCGGTCAGGTCAGGCCCGTTGCCCGGGGCACGCTCACCAACGAGGCCGCCGCTGCGGGACCGGCGCCGCGCGGCGAGGCCGGCGCCGGAGATCACCCGCCCGCCCCGCAGCAGCACCGCGGACGCCGTGCCCTCAGGCAGGCAGACCAGGTTCACGCAGAAGTGCATGCCATAGGTGAAGTACACATACGCGTGTCCCGGTGGGCCAAACATGACGGCGTTGCGGCCGCTCCTGCCCCGGTAGGCGTGCGATGCGGGGTCAGCCTCCCCGTCGTATGCCTCGACCTCGCTGAGCCTTACGGCGACCAGGCCTTCCACCGTCTCGTGCTCCAGCACACAGCCCAGCAGTTGCTCCGCCACCTGCAAGGCCGGGCGGGCGAAAAACACACGCGGAAGCGTCACCAGCGCGCCGCCCAGGCCGCATGTGAGTCGACCACCGCCCGCAGGGCGGCCAGTTGTTCGGCCACCCGCTCCGGCGCGGTCCCGCCGACAGCGTTGCGTGCCGCCAGCGCCCCCTCCACGGACAGCACCTCCCGGATGTCCGGTGTCAGGTGGGGTGAGATCCGCGCAAGGTCGGTGTCGCTCACGTCAGGCAGGTCGCAGTCGTGCACCTGGCACCAGACAACCAGATGGCCGACCACCTCGTGCGCCTCACGGAAAGCCACGCCCCGGCGTACCAGTAGTTCAGCCAGGTCGGTTGCCAGCGCGAAGCCGGTTGTTGCGAAACGCGCCAGCCGTTTGGCATGAATGTGGAGCGTGCTGACGAGGCCGGCCATGGCGGGCAGGACGAGCAGCAGCGTGTCGACCGCGTCGAAGACCGGTTCCTTGTCTTCCTGCAGGTCCCGGTTGTAAGTGAGCGGGAGGCCCTTGAGGGTGGTCAGCAGGGCGGTGAGGTCACCGATCAGCCGCCCGGCCTTGCCCCGGGCCAGTTCCGCGACGTCGGGGTTCTTCTTCTGCGGCATGATCGAGGACCCGGTCGCGTAGGCGTCGTCGATCTCGGCCCAGCCGAATTCGTGCGAGGCCCACAGCACGACCTCCTCGCCGAGCCGGGACAGGTGTACCCCGAGCAGCGCCGCCACGAAGCAGAACTCGGCCGCGAAGTCCCGGTCGCTCACCGCGTCCATCGAGTTCGCGGCGGGCGCATCGAAGCCAAGCTCAGTTGCGACCGCGTCCGGGTCGAGCGGGAGCGACGAGCCGGCCAGCGCGCCCGCCCCGAGCGGGCATACCGCCGCCCGCTTGTCCCAGTCCCGCACCCGGCTCACGTCGCGGGCCAGCGCGTGGGCGTGGGCCAGCAACTGGTGCGCGAAGACCACCGGCTGCGCGTGCTGCATGTGCGTCATGCCCGGAGCGGGGCTGGTGACATGCTGTTCCGCCTGCCCCATCAGGGCAGTCTCCAATTCAACAAGCCGCAAAACGATATGGCGCGCATGATCCCGCAAATACATGCGCAGGTCCGTCGCGACCTGGTCGTTGCGGCTGCGGCCGGCTCGCAGCTTTCCGCCGAGCGCGCCGACCCGTTCGAGCAGCCCGCGTTCGAGGGCTGTGTGCACGTCCTCGTCGGCCGCGGAGGGCCGGAAGCTGCCGTCGCGGCAGGCATAGTCAAGGCTGTCGAGGCCATTGAGCAGGCGGGCCAGTTCGCCGTCGGTGAGGAGGCCGGCTCCGTGCAGCACCCGCGCGTGGGCGCGGGAAGCGAGCAGGTCGTACGGCGCCAGCCGCCAGTCGAACTGGACGCTGACCGACAGCCGGGCGAGTGCCTCAGCCGGGCCCGACCCGAACCGCCCACCCCACAGCCGTGTCGGCGTGCGCTCTTCCTCCCCCACCGGCTTCCTCTCTCACATCCATGCGCGGGCGCAACCACCTGGCGCGTGCTGCCGCCCATTTCCATGATCGCGGGGATTTTCAGTCATTATGAACTGAAAATCCCCGCGATCATGAAAATCAGCCCGGAAGGCGGCGTGGCTCCCATGGTCAGAGCGCGGCGCGGTGCTCCCGCATCGCGGCGACCTTGCTGGGCAGGCCCCACAGTTCCACGAACCCCTTGGACAGCGCCTGGTCGAAGGTATCGCCCGTATCGTAGGTTGCCAGCTCGAAGTCATACAGCGAAACCGCGCTACGGCGCCCGGTGACTACGGCCTGGCCGTTGTGGAGCCGGAGCCTGATGTCCCCGCTGACGTGGCGCGATGCCTCATCCATGAACGCATCGAGGGCGGTCTTGAGCGGCGAGAACCACAGCCCGTCGTAGACGAGTTCGGTCCAGCGCTGGCCGGCCTGCCGCTTGAACCGGGCCAGGTCGCGCTCCATGCACACGCTTTCGAGCTCGGAGTGCGCGGTGATGAGGGCCGCCGCGGCAGGCACTTCGTAGATCTCTCGGCTCTTGATCCCGACCAGCCGGTCCTCGACCATGTCCAGCCTGCCGACTCCCTGCGCCCCGGCCCGGGCGTTGAGTTCGGCAATGATGTCCAGCGGAGTCAGCTCCCGCCCATCGATCGCGACCGGAATCCCGTGGGTGAAGCTGATCACAAGCTCGTCGGGCTCCCGGGGCACGCCCGGGTCGTCGGTGTAGCCCCAGACATCGTCGTGGGGCGCCTCCCAGATGTCCTCCAGGTGCCCGGTCTCGCAACTGCGCCCCCACAGGTTCTGGTCGATCGAGTACGGTGAGCGGGACGTCACATCGATCGGCAGCCCCTTCTCCTCCGCGAAGCCGATCGCCTTGTCCCTGGTCATGTCGGAGTCCCGGACGGGCGCCAGGACCTTCACGTCCGGGGCGAGACTGGCCATGCCGACCTCGAACCGGACCTGGTCGTTGCCCTTGCCGGTGCAGCCGTGCGCGACCACGCCGGCGCCGCGCTCACGGGCCACCCGGGCTAGGTGCTCGACGATGAGCGGGCGCGAGAGCGCCGAGACCAGCGGGTAACGGTCCATGTAGCGAGCGTTCGCCTTGAGCGCGGGCATGCAGTAGCCAGCGGCGAACTCCGCCCGGGCATCGACCACCTCGGCGTCGGCCGCGCCGCAGGCCAGCGCCCGCTTGCGGATCGTTTCCATGTCCTCGCCGCCCTGGCCGACATCCACGGCAACCGCGATCACCTCGGCGCCGGTTTGCCCGGCGATCCAGCCGATGGCGACCGAGGTATCAAGGCCGCCCGAGTATGCGAGCACTACGCGTTGCGTCATGGCATTCCCTTAACGTTTCTCAGACCCAGCGTGGCCGCTGAGTTCACCCGTCACGGGTGTGCGGTTATTGCTGTTCTGCTGGCGATGTCTTGTGCACGCCTGCGGAGCTGTCCGGGCGCATTGCGCTAGCGCCTCCGCTCCGCCAGGCGCAGCAGTTCCTGCGCCAGTTCGTCACCCCCCGTGGGATCGCGCGTGACGATCAGCACGGTGTCGTCACCTGCCACCGTGCCCAGCACCGACGGCCAGTCGGCATGATCGATCGCGGAAGCGAGCAGCTGGGCACCCCCGGCGGGCGTCCTGAGCACCACCAGGTTTGCGCTTGCTTCCGCGGTCACCAGCAGTTCCCCTGCCAGGTGAGCGAGCCCGCCCAAGCCGCCGGGCGCCCGGTGCGTGTTCCCATCCGGGGCAGCCGGGCTCGCAGCCGAGCGCCCGGACGCCTGACCCCGGACGCGGGCAGGCCTGGCCCCCATTCCGTGGCCGGTGCTGGTCCCGTGCCCGGTGCTGGTCCCGTGCCCGGTGCTGGTCCCGTGCCCGGTGCTGGTCCCGAGCCCGGGGGCTGGCTCGTCCTGGTAGCCAGCCCCGCCACCACCTCGTTGCTCGTCGGCGTAGCCAGCGCCACCTGGCCGGGATCCTGGGCCGCCGGGCTCGCCCGGCAGCGCGTACACCAGCACCCCGCCGGCCCGCCGCAACCGGACGGCGCCGAGTTCCTCCAGGTCTCGCGACAGGGTCGCCTGGGTGACATGGATCCCGCGGTGACCGAGCAGCCCGGCGAGTTCCTCCTGCGACCGCACCTGGTTGTGATCCAGGATGGCGGCGATCTGCGCGTGGCGGGCGGTCTTGGTGACCGGGCTCATGGCCGTCACCGGGCACGCTCCAGCAGCCAGCGGGACGTGACCGGCTGCGCCGGTCCGGTGTGAAGGCCGTTGTCAGGGGACACGTGGTACGTCATCACCCCTCCTCGTTCACCGGTGACAGGGCGGCCGCCTGGCTTGTGGCCGTGGCGGACGCCAGGATGGACGAAAGCGACGCGAGGAAAGAATCTGCCTGCGCGGCGTGGAGGATCAGCGGCGGCGCCAGCCGGACCGCGTCGGGCTGGACGGCGTTGACCAGGAAGCCGGCCTGCCGGCTGGCTGTCTCAACCACCCCAGCGACGGGCTGGGTGAGCAGCAGGGCGAGCCACAGACCGCGCCCCCGGGCACCACGCAGCAGCGGGTGCCCGAGCGAGGCCGCACCGGAGACCAGCCGCTCTCCGACGCCCGCCGCGCGGGCCAGCAGCCCCTCCGACTCGATGGTGTCCAGCACCGCGAGCGCCGCCGCGCACGCCACCGGGTTCCCGCCGAACGTGCTGCCATGGTCACCTTTGCCCAGGGCGGTGCCTGCCGCACCCACCCCCACGCACGCCCCGATCGGCAGCCCGCCACCCAGTCCCTTGGCGAGGGTCAGCACGTCCGGCAGCACCCCGTCTGCCTGATGAGCGAACCAGGCGCCGGTCCGCCCGATCCCGCTCTGGATCTCGTCAATGACCAGCAGCGCGCCGGCCGCGTCGCAGGCTTCCCTGGCGGCCCGCAGGTACCCGGCCGGCGCCGGCACGACTCCCGCCTCGCCCTGGCACGGCTCGAGGAAGACGGCCGCGCAGTCCGGCCCCACGGCCTCCCGCAGCGCCGTCGCGTCGCCATAAGGCACGAACCGCACCTGTATTCCATACGGGCCAAACGGCTCGCGCAGCGAACCCTTGCCGGTTACGGCCAGTGACCCCATGGTGCGGCCGTGAAACCCGCCCTCGGCGGCGACAATCACCGGCCGGGACCCACCCTGGTGCCTGCGCACAACCTTGAGCGCGGCCTCGTTCGCCTCGGTGCCGGAGTTGGTGAAGAACACCCTTCCGTCGGTTCTGAGCAGCGCAAGCAGGCGCTCGGCCAGGACGATCTCGGTTTCGTGCAGGAACAAGTTGGAGGTGTGCGCGATGTTGCGCACCTGGTGGGTGACGGCTTCGATGATCGCCGGGTGGCTGTGCCCGAGCGAACTGACCGCGATGCCCGCGATGAGATCGAGGTACTCCCGGCCGTCGGCGTCCCACACCCGGCAGCCCTCGCCGCGGACGACAGCCACCGGGGGGACGCCGTAGGTCGGCATGAACGCGGCCTGGAACCGTGCCTGGAGTCGCTCGGTGGCACTCATGACGGGGTTCCGTCCGGGGTGATCATGGTGCCGATGCCTGAGTCGGTGAAGATCTCCAGCAGTACCGCGTGCGGCAGCCGGCCGTCGAGTACGTGCGCCTGCGGCACGCCGCCACGCACCGCGTGCAGGCACGCCTCCATCTTGGGGATCATGCCAGCGCTCAGGCTGGGAAGGAGCCGCTCAAGCTCGGCTGCATCGAGCGTGCTGATCACGTCGCCCGCAGCCACCCCACTCCCGGAAGGCACCCCGCTCCGGGCAGCCGCCTCTCTTCCGCTAGCAGTTGAGTTTTTGGTTGCTGGGGCGTCCAAAAACTGAACTGCTGATGGGGCGTCCCCCCGTGTATCGCCCGGCCAGTCCGCGTACAGGCCCGCCACGTCGGTGAGCACGACGAGCTTGGCGGCACCGAGCGCGGCGGCGAGCGCGGCGGCAGCGGTGTCGGCATTGACGTTGTAGACATCGCCGCTGGTGCCGCGGGCCACGCTGGACACCACGGGCACCCGGCCGTCGTCGAGCAGCGCACGCACAGCGCCCGGGTTCACCGCATCGATGGCGCCGACCAGCCCGATGTCCACCTCTTCGCCGTCCACCACGGCGGCCCGGCGGCTGGCGGTGAACAGGTGGGCGTCCTCACCGGACAGGCCGACCGCGAACGGCCCGTGCCGGTTGATGAGCCCCACCACGTCGCGATTCACCTGGCCGGTGAGCACCATCCGGACCACGTCCATCGTTTCCGGCGTGGTTACCCGCAGCCCGGCGGTGAAGGTGCTCTCGATGCCGAGCCGCTGCAACTGGGCTGAGATCTGCGGCCCGCCCCCATGCACCACGACCGGGCGGAGCCCGGCGTAGCGGAGGAATACCACGTCCTGGGCGAAGGCAAGCCGCAGCCCCGCGTCGGCCATCGCATGACCGCCGTACTTGATCACCACCGTCTGGCCGTGGAAGCGGTCCAGCCACGGCAGCGCCTCGATCAGGGTCTCCGCCTTGGCCAGAGCCTCCGCGGTGTCCACGCGCTGCCTCACGGGGGCGGTCATGTTGAGTAGGCCGAGTTCTCGTGGACGTAGGCAGCGGTGAGGTCGGTGGTGTGGACCGTGGCCGCGTGCGGCCCGGCGGACAGGTCAACGGTGATCGTGACCTCCCGGGGACGCAGGTCTGTCTTGGATCTGTCATCGCCGGCGCAGCCGTGCCGGCACACCCAGACTCCGTTGATCGCGACGTTGAGGCGGTCAGGCTCGAAGGCCGCCTCGGTGGTCCCCACGGCAGCGAGCACCCGTCCCCAATTCGGGTCCTCCCCCGAGATGGCGCACTTGAGGAGGGCAGACCGGGCCACCGCCCGCCCCACGCTCACCGCATCGGCCTCGCTGGCCGCCCCCACGACCTCAATCTCGATGACCTTGCTCGCTCCCTCGGCGTCGGCCTGCAACTGCCGGGCCAGATCGGCACACACCTCTGTCAGGACGCCGGTGAACTCTTCCCCGCTGGGACGTGCTCCGGCGGCGCCGCTGGCGAGCAGCAGCACCGTGTCGTTGGTGGACATGCACCCATCGGTGTCGAGCCGGTCAAAGGTCACCCCGTTGGACGCGCGGAGAGCCGCATCAAGCGTGGCGGGGTCCAGGTCGGCGTCGGTGGTAAGCACGCAAAGCATGGTGGCGAGCGCGGGCGCGAGCATGCCGGCGCCCTTGGCCATCCCCCCAATCGTGTAACCGCCAGTGCGCTTGAACGCGATCTTGGCGACGGTGTCGGTGGTCTTGATCGCGTCCGCGGCCGCGAGACCGCCGACCCGCGAGGCATCCGCCACGGCGGCATCAGCCCCTGCGCGCAGGCGGTCCATCGGCAGCCGTTCGCCAATCAGGCCGGTCGAGCAGACGGCGATCTCACCCGGGGATTCGGCCAGGGCAGCCGCGAGGCGTTTGGCGCTGTCACGCGTGTCTTGGAAACCAAGCGGTCCGGTGCACGCGTTCGCGCCGCCCGAATTGAGCAGGACGGCCTTCACCCTGCCACCGGCGACAACCTGCTGCGTCCACAGCACCGGCGCCGCCTTCACCCGGTTGGCGGTGAACACGCCAGCCACCGCCCGGGCGGGGCCGTCGTTGATCACGACCGCGACGTCACGGGCACCCGATTGCTTGAGGCCGGCGGCGACGCCCGCGGCGCGGAACCCCAGCGGTGCGGTGACGCTCATCCCTTGTTCCTTCCGGGCTGGCCCAGGCTGGGGCTCTCCGATGTCATGGCGCGACTCCGTGTGCGGTCAGGCCCGCCGTCTCCGGCAGGCCCAGCATGAGGTTGGCTGACTGGACCGCCTGGCCCGCCGCCCCCTTGCCCAGGTTGTCCAGGGCGGCGATCACCAGCGCCCGGCCGGCGTGAGCGTCCGCGGCCGCCTGGAGGTGCACGGCATTGGAGCCGACCGTCGCGGCGGTGGTTGGCCAGCGTCCTTCCGGGAGCAGGTGAATGAACGGCTCGCCGGCGTAGGCACCCGCGAGGGCGGCGCGCAGCGCCGAGGTAGGTGTCGCCCGGTCAATCAGCGGGGCCGTGCAGATGGCGAGAATCCCGCGCGGCATGGGGGCCAGCATCGGCGTGAACGAAACCACGGGCTGGCCTCCGGCCGCCTCGCGCAGCGCCTGCTCGATCTCGGGGGTGTGCCGGTGCACGCCACCGGCCTGGTACGCCGACACCGCGCCCATGACCTCGGTCGCGAGCAGCGCCGCCGACGGCGAGCGCCCCGCTCCCGAGGTTCCGGAAACGGCGGCGATCACGATGTCCCCGGCGCCGGCGAGGCCAGTGGCGACCAGCGGTGCGAGGGCCAGTATCGCGGCGGTGGCATAACAGCCTGGTGCGGCGACCCGCCGGGCGGACCGGATCCGCTCCCGGGCGCCTGTCAGTTCGGGCAGCCCGTAGGCCCAGCAGCCCGCATAACTGGTTTCGTAGTAGCGGGCCCACGCCTGGGAGTCGGCGAGCCGGAAACTGGCACTGAGATCCACTACCGGGACGTGGGCGGGCAGGGCGGCGGCCACCGCCGCCGATTCCTGGACTGGGAGCGAGAGGAACACCAGGTCCGCCGAGCCCAGGCGGCCGGGGTCGAGGTGGCCGAACGCCCGGCCCGCAAGCGTGGGCAGATGGGGGTGGGCCTCGGTGACGGGCAGCTCCGCGTGCGTGGCCGCGGCGACCGGGCCGAGTTCCAGGCCTGGATGGCAGTCGATGAGGCGCAGCAGTTCGCCACCCGCATAACCGCTGGCGCCGGCCACCGCCACGCGGATTCCCATGCGTCCTCCGCTCGGTTCGTCCCGGTTGCCGTGGCTCTTCCTGCCAACCTCGAATCATTATGCATAGCTCAGAGAATTTATGCAACCTAAGTCTGGTTGCGCGTCAGATCCTCATGACGACGGCGCACCACACAGGGCATGATGAGGCGCAGAAAGGAGGCCCCCGGGATGAGCGGTGGCATGCGGACAGTTGCTGTGTCCGTTCTCGCCGTGGCCGCCCTCAGTCTGGCAACTGGCTGCACCGCCACTGCGAATGGCAAGCCGGTGGGGGCTGTGAGCCCTGCTACCCGCTGCGGGACCGGCAGTACCGCGGCGGGTGTTCCGGTTGTGGTGGAGGTGGTCCGGGGTTCCGTGCGATGCAAGACGGCGCTTGCGGTCCAGCGGGACTACTCGAAGGCCATCGCGTCGGGCAAGGTGCCTGGCAACGGTGGTGGTGCTCCCGTCACCATCAGGGGCTGGGTGTGCCAGGGCTTCAACACGCCAGTGGTACTCGCCACGGGGCACGCATCCGCCTGCCGGAAGGACGGTGCCGAGATCCTGGCCGTGCTGCCGGAGCCGAGTTCGGGAGCGACCGCCTCCTTACGGCAGTCATGGTCTCGGCCGCAGCGCCAGCCCGCCCGGCTTCGGCTAGCTGCCGCTGCCCACGGCAGGAGTCTCAGCGGACGAAAGCGCCGATGCCTCAGCAGCTGAACCGGCATTCCCGGGTGGCACTGGCGGCGTTCCCGCTGCTGATGGCGTGGTGACAGGAAGCTGGGTGGCTGTGGCTGGCTTCGCCTTCGCAGAGGATGACCCTTGGGGAGAGGATGGCGCATGGGCCAAGACCGAGAAGGTCGCGTTCTCGGTGATCACGCAAACCTGGTCACGGCCATCCTGCTTGGCCCGGTACAGCGCGCCGTCAGCGGCGGCGAGCAAGTCCGTCATCTGGCCACCGGTGCTGGTGTCCCACCGGGCACCGAGCGCGGCGACGCCGATTGACACGGTCATCCGCACCTGCTCGGGACCGTTGTCACTGCCCACCTCGATAGACATGGACCTGATATGAGCTCTGATCCGCTCGGCGATGCGGTAAGCGTCCACCGCTTTGGTCTGCGGGAGGAGCAGGACGAACTCTTCCCCACCGAAGCGCCCGACCAGGTCGTACTCGCGGAGGAATTCCCTGAGGGTACGCGCGAGCGCCTGCAGCGCCTTGTCTCCCGCAAGGTGGCCGTAGGCATCATTGACTGCCTTGAAATGATCAACATCGATGATGGCCACGGCCAGCGGGCTGCGGGTTCGCACAGCCCGGGCAACCTCGGACGCCGCCTCACGCTCCCAGGTGCCAGCATTGAGCAGACCGGTCTTAGTGTCGAGGCGGGACTCGTTGACCAGCTGCGCGTGGCGGAACGAGCGCTGCAGCAGCGTCACGAATGGAAATGCAAAAAGCACGGTAAGGGACGTGAAGGCGACCCCAAGAGTAACCAGGACAGCGACGCAGAGTTCGGCGACATCGTTCTGCGCGTTCTCGCCGCCCAAGAGGTATCGGCGCACCCCTACAGTAGGATCAGATCCCCTGATTGCGGGGAACAGAAGACTGGTGTTCAGCCCCCAATAGATCACACCGGCAACGGCCACGGCACCAAGCCAGCCAGCAGCGTTCGTGCGGGGAAGGGTGATCTTTCCGAAGCCGAGGCCAGTGATGGCATGAAAGACGAGCGAGGCGCCGCCATAAGACAGTCCAACCACGCTCGCGCTAAAAACACGCCGGTGCACCGGAACGCGCCGGATCCGCCACTGCACGAGAGCCAGCCTGAAGGCGGGGGCCACGAGCACATACGCGAGAGGAAGCAAGATCGCGAGTGGAAGCTCCCAGACGGCATAGACGTCCTTGATGACGCCGGCGTTTTCGCCCGACCGCCGCGTGCGCTCTACCGTTGCAGCCGTGCAGGCCAGCAGTGCGCCGAACAGTAGAAGATCACGCGGCCATGCGCGCAGGCCGGCCAGAGCCACGGCAACCGCCACGACGTAGCCAACTGTGACCATGACGATGAAGCCCACCAGCCAGCGCGGAAGCGCCAACAGAGGCCACGCATGGAAAACAGCTCCACGCGCACGCACACGTTTGCTACGGCGAGTGCGCATCAAACCCTCCTCAGCGGGGCAATCCCCCTACCAGGGCTTTACAACGGACAGGGTAACCAGCGATGCCCCGTATTTTCACAGAGCCGGTATGCCCCCTGTCAAGTCCCCATTACCGACTGCTACCAGCTTCACCCCGTGTAACCAGGATCGCTACCCCAAGGTTACCCATTGTGACAGACCTCAGGGCCAAATCTGCTCTGCGAGGGCGAATTTCCCAAAAGACGTCCACTGCGCGTGGGATCGTAGCAGATTGCGCGTATTTGACCATATACGCGGGGACATTGCCCATCCGGTACCCTCACCCCCCAATTGTTCCCGAAAGGAGCAAATAGTCATGCGCACCACCACCTGGGGCTAACCCACCACCCAGCCACCCCAACCACCCCCAGCCCGGAAAGGAGCACCCGCCATGCGCAGCACCACCTGGGGCTAACCCACCACCCAGCCACCCCAACCACCCCCAGCCCGGAAAGGAGCACCCGCCATGCGCAGCACCACCTGGGGCTAACCAGAACCACGCGCTTCCAGCCCCGGCCTACGGAGTTGTAATCGTGCCCGGGCTTGGCTGAATCCGATCACGACGGCCAGAACCGTCCCTATTACGCCGGTAACCGCTATGACCAGAGCCGGCGGGTAATGCTCCGCCGCGGCGCCCGCCAGCACCATTGCTGTTCCCTGGCCGAGGCTCATGCCACCTTGAGCGATGCCGAATGCCTGGCTGCGCTGGCTCGGCGGGGTGGCGCTGACAAACGCGGCGCTGGCACCCGTCTGGTAGCAGTCAAACAGTCCACCCACGAGCAGGATCGCGAGTGCCAGGGGCAGGGCCGGGTGGAAGATGAACAAGGTCAGGATCGCGCAGGCCGCGACCGACAGCGGTCCCGTCAGGCGCCTACGACTGGCCGGGCTCACAAGACGGCTAAAGGACAGTGCTCCCACAGATGCCCCGAGCGCTGCCGCGGCCAGAATCAGGCCTACCGTGACCGGACCGCCACCAAGCGACGCTGCAAGGGGTGCCGATACCCCCTCAGGCACGTTGTAGAAGGCGGCCAGCCAGCCGAACAGCATCGGTGTCCGCAGGGCCGGATCGGTAAATACCAGGCGCAGTCCTGTGACCATCCCCCGGCGGGAAGCCTGCCCGGCACTCGTCCTGATTTGGGCTCTGGGCCGGGCCCGCACCCAGATCCGGGTGATCAATGCGGACAGGATGAAGGTCCCCGCGTCCACCAGAAGCGACGTGCGCACACCGAAGAACCCGACCACCGCGCCGGCCGCGGCAAAGCCGATCACCTGGGCGAACTGGATGGTCGTCAGCGTGACTGCGGTCCCGAGGACGTACCGGTCGCCGGTGAGGATATCCGGGTAGAGTGCTGCCCGGGCCGACGTGAACGGGGCACTGGTCATCGTGACCAGGACGAGCAGTCCTACCAGTGCACCCACTCCCATGCCCGGCATTGCCATCACGATGACCAGTGCGGCTCGAAGCAGGTCGCAGGTGATCATGACTTCCCGGCGAGGCAACCGGTCTGCCAGGCCCGAGAGGGTGAGTCCGCCCACGAACGCCGGGACGATGCTTGCCGCGAAGGTGACGGCAGCGAGCAACGGCGACCGCGTCCGCTCGAAGACAAGCAACGTGAGTGCGACCCGGGCGAGTTGGTCACCGGCCACCGACAGGAGCTGGGCCAACCACAGCGCGCGGAATTCCGCCACCGCGAAGATCTCACCGAAGGTCGTCCTGGGTGACCCTGGGGCCGCAGCAGCTGGGCCTGTTCCTCCCGATGCTGAGGCGCTGGTTTCCCGGGTGATGGCGTTCCCTCCGCGGTCGGGATCGATCCGGAGCCCTCGGGGAGACAGTGAAGGCTCACGCTGGGCAGCGGCGCAGATACTACCGGGATTCGTGGCGATTGCCGATCACTGTGCAACAACTAACGCTAACGAAGCGCCACCTGCCTGGCTAGGCTGGGGCACCTCCGGAACGCGGCTTGGGCCGCGGGTCAGCTGACGCCGCGCAGGGCCACGGGTCAGGTGGCGCCACGGGACAGGTGGTGCCACGGGTCAGGTGGCGCCACGGGACAGGTGGCGCCACGGGACAGGTGGCGCCACGGGTCAGGTGGCGCCGCGGGTCAGGTGGCGCCGCGCAGGGCCGCGCCAACCCGGCGGGCAGCTTCGGCGACGGCGGCGTCCCGGGCGGCGAGGGCCTCCTCGTCCCTGAGCGTCCGGTCCTCAGCGCGGAACCGAAGCCGGTAGGCGAGCGACTTGTGCCCGGCAGCGACCGGTTCTCCGGTGTAGACGTCGAACAGCCGGACCTCTTCCAGCAGACTGTCGATACCGGGGCCCGCCGCGACGGCAGCCCCGTCGGCCAGGGCCGCCTCGACCTCGGCCGCCGGTACCGAATCGCGGACGACCAGTGCGACGTCCTGGCTTGCCACCGGATACGCCGAGATCTCCGGCGCCGCCACCGCCCCTCGCGCAGCCGCTGCCCTCTCGACCACGGAAAGGTCGAGTTCCATCGCGCACGTCCTGGCAGGCAGCCGGAACGCCTGCACCACGCCCGGGTGCAGCTCACCCGCGTAGCCCACCAGCTGCTCGTCGCCGCCGTCAGCGAACAGTGCCGCACACCGGCCCGGATGCCAGGGCGCGCTCTGGGCGGCTGCGGTCCGGAACGGCACCCCGCTCACCCGCAGCACCGCCCGGGCGGCCTCGATGGCGTCCTGCCAGCCCGCCGGCCGCCCAGGACCCCACCAGCCGGACGCTTCCCAGCTTCCGGCCAGCACCGCCGCGACGTGCATTGGCTGGTCAGGCAGCGCGGCTTCCAGGTCAGCCACCTCCGCGCCGGTGGGCCCACGGTCCACCCGCAGAATCGGCGCCACCCGCGGGCCATCGAGGTGGGCCAGGAAGGTCAGGCCCAGTTCGTACAGCGCCAGGTCGCCGAACCCGCGCCCGATGTTGCGGGCCAGCACCCTGAGCAGGCCGGGCAGCAGGGTGGTTCGCAGGAACGGCTCGTCCTCACTGAGCGGGTTCGCCAGCCGCGGCGCGCTGCGGCGCGGGTCGCCGGGCGGCAGTTGCAGCCGGTCGTAGTCGGTGGCAGGCCCGAACGGATGGCTCAGCACCTCGACATAGCCCGCCCCGGCGAGGCCACGCCCGATCGCGCGCCGCATCCGCTGCGGCCCGGTCAGCCCCTTGCCAGCGGCGGCACGCGGCATCCGGACGGGCACATTCTCATATCCCTCCAGCCGGATGACCTCCTCAGCCAGGTCGCTGGGGTGAAGCAGGTCCGGCCGCCAGGACGGCGGGACAACCGTGAGCAGCTGAGGCTCGCCGCCGGCAGCCACGTCCGCTCCGGCACCCGCCGCGACGGCAGCCACGCCCGCTCCGGCACCCCCCGCAACGGCATCCCCCGCGCCGACATCCCCCGCGCCAATCACGCGACAGCCCACCTCGCGGAGCCTGCCCACCACGGTGTCCGGCCGGTAGACCTGGCCCGCAACCTCACCGGGGTAACCGGCGGCCATGTCGATGGTCACCTGCGGCACCTCGACGTGGGCGTGCGTGCAGCCGGGTACCACCGTGGCGCCTCCCAGCGACGCCAGCAGCGACACCGCCTTGGCGGACGCGCGCAACGGCAGTTCCCGGTCGACCTCCCGCTCGAACCGGTAGGACGCCTCGCTGAACAGCCGGTGCCGGCGGCTCATCCGGGCGGTCCCCACCGCCGAGAAGTGCGCCGCCTCGATCACCAGGTCCGCCGAGGCCTCGGAGATCTCGGTCGCCACGCCGCCCATGGTCCCGGCCATGGAGATCGGCCCGGACGAATCGGTGATGAGGATGTCGTCCGGGTCAAGCTCGCGGACCAGGTGATCGAGCGTCTCCAGCCGCTCCCCCGGCCGGCCCCGGCGGACCACGATCGGCCCGGACAACGCGGCCCGGTCGAACGCGTGCAGTGGCTGGCCAAGCTCGACCATCAGGTAGTTGGTGACATCAACAGCGAGCGAAACGTTCCGCATCCCGGCCCGGGCCAGCCGCACCCGCATCCACAGCGGGGTCGGTGCGGACGGATCCAGCCCGTGCACCTCACGCAGCACGAAACGGTCGCAGGCGGACGGGTCGTCGATGCTCGCCGGGTACACCTCGGGCGAAACCTGTTCCACATCGGACGGCAGGCCAGCATCCGCCGGATCGGTGTACGGCACCCCGAACGCCGTCGCCAGTTCCCGCGCCACCCCGCGAACCGACAGCGCGTAACCCCGGTCCGGGGTCACCGCGATCTCCAGCACGTGATCAGCCAGCCCGGCCAGCGCCACGAAGTCGGCGCCCAGCGGCACGTCCGGGTCCAGCACCAGGATGCCGGTGTGATCCTCGCCGATGGCCAGTTCCTTGGCCGAGCAGATCATGCCGTCGGAGATCCGGCCGTAGGCCTTGCGGGCGCCGATCTCGAACCAACCGGGCAGCACGGCCCCTGGCAGGGCCAGCGGCACCTTGTCCCCCGTCTTGAAGTTGACCGCCCCGCAGATCACCCAGCGCGGCTCGCCGGACCCGGTGGACACCTGGCAGTACCGGATGGGCTTGCGGGTCCCGGTCAGCTCCTCGATCTCGGTCACCTGGCCCACGACCACATTGCTGATGTCGTGGCCCACCGGCTCGACGGCCTCCACTTCCAGGCCCACCGAGGTGAGCCGATGAGCGACCTCGCCGGCGGGCACCGCGGAGTCGAGCGCAGCGTACTCCCGCAGCCAGGACAGCGGAACGCGCATCAGATCTCCATCCCGAACGCCCGGCTGAACCGCACGTCGCCTTCGAGGGTGTCCCTGATGTCGGTCACCCCGTGCCTGATCATGAGCGTCCGCTCGATGCCGAGCCCGAACGCGAAACCGCTGTAACGGCCGGGGTCGATTCCGCAGGCTATGAGCACTTTCGGGTTGACCATGCCGGCGCCGGCGATCTCGATCCAGCCCTGCGACCTGCACACCCGGCACGGCTGGCCGCCAGGCCGCGCGGAGGCGCCCCGGCAGACGTGGCATTCCATGGACACGTCCATCCCTGGCTCCACGAACGGGAAGAAGTCGGGCCGCACCCGAGTGCGCAGCCCTTCCCCGAACATCGCCGCCACGAACGCCTGGATGGCGCCGCGCAGGTCGGCCATGGTCAGGCCCTCGTCAACGGCCAGGCACTCGATCTGGTGGAAGATGGGACTGTGGGTCGCATCGAGCGGGTCGGTGCGGAAACACTTCCCCGGGCTGACCAAGTAGAGCGGCAACGGCCGGCTCAGCATCGCCCGGATCTGGACCGGGGAGGTATGGGTGCGCATCACGATTCCGGAGCCAGCCCCGTCCTCGGGCCCGCTCACGAAGAAGGTGTCCTGCATCTCCCGGGCCGGGTGGTCAGGCGGGAAGTTGAGCGCGTCGAAGTTGTACCACTCCGCTTCGACCTCGGGTCCTTCTGCGATCTCGTAACCCATGGCCACGAACACGTCTGCCAGCCGTTCGCCCACCATTGTTACCGGATGCCGGGAGCCGCGCGGCGCCCGGTCCCAGGGCAGGGTGACATCGACAGCCTCCTCGACCAGCACCCGGCGGTCGCGTTCAGCCTCAAGCTCGGTCTGGCGGGCCGCGAGCGCCTGGCTGACCTCGCGGCGCGCGGCGCCGACCCGCCGGCCGGCCTCGGCGCGGGCATTCGGAGGCAGTGCCCCGATCTCAGCATTGGCCAGCGCGAGCGCTGACCGGTCACCGGCGTGCGCCAGCCGGGCCGCCTTGAGTTCATCCAGCGTGGCCGCGGCCGCAATGGCAGCGAGCGCTTCGGACTTTGCTTCGGCGACCCCTTCTGGCGACAACGCGGCCACCTCCACTGGGTCGTACTGCTTGTTCGGTGCGGACATTTTTCCTGCAATCCTCGCGGGCGTACCTGGGTAAATTGCGGCCTCGTGAGGCACCAGTTCTTTCCTGCCAAACGGCTGGTGCGTGGGCAGCCAAGCGTCTAGCCGCCAACCGAGGTGGCCGCTGACATGACTTCGCCAGTGGCACCGGCGGGCGAGCATGCCGCGCCGACAACCCCGGTGACCTACTGGCCCCCGGTGCCCGCCGTTCTACCCGAAGTCGGGCAGGCCGGCGGGCATGGTAAATCGGAACTCGGCTCCGCCGCCGGGCGCAGGCTGGACGGTAATTGTTCCGCCGTGCGCCTCGACCAGCCCTTTGACGATGAACAGACCGAGCCCAGTGCCGCCGCGGCGCTTGCCCCGCCAGAACTGGCGGAAGACCCGCGGGACTAGCTCCGGCGCGATACCGTCCCCCTCGTCGCGGACAAAGACCGCGACCGCGTTGGCGGCGCCACCATCCGGGCCGCGGTGATCACTGCTCTGGCCACCGTGATCACTTGCGCCGGCGGGGTGGCTCACGTCAACGGGGCGGAGGGAAGTATTGGTGATGGCGGTACCGGCCTGGCTGCGCGCAGCCCCGAGCGAGCCCGCGCTGCCCCGTGGGCGGGCATCGGCGATATGCACCGGCTCTACCACAACCGTTACGGTACCAGCACCGTGCCGAACGGCGTTCTCCATTAGGTTCCCGAGGATCTGGTCAACCTTGTCAGCGTCGAGCCATGTCTCGGGCAGCGCGCCCGCGACGATCAGGCGGAAACGCCCCGGCGGGTCGCCCGCCGCGACACGGCCGGCGATGATCTTTTCCACCCGGTCCGGGATGTCGACGAGCTGACGGCGGATCTCCGTCCGGCCCGACTCGATCCGGGAGACGTCGAGCAGTTCTGTGATCAGCCGGGTGACCCTGTCCGCGTCGGCGTTGACGGTCTCCAGCATGACGCGCTTCTGGTCGTCAGTGAACCGGTTCCACTTCGCGAGCAGGGTGGCAGTGAAGCCCTTGACGCTGGTCAGCGGCGAACGCAGTTCGTGAGCCACGGTGGAAACCAGGTCAGCACGGCTGCGTTCCAGCCTCGCCCGCTGGTGGGCCGTTCGCAGCATGATGACGAGGCGCTCGACCTCCCCCGCGCTGGTAAGCCGCCTCCCGGCGTAGCGGGGCGCCCGTACATAACTCACAGTGACGAGAACTTCGGTTCCGTCCGCCAGGTAGAGCACCGTCTCTGGGTGCCGGGTGCGGGTCGCCAGGCCATGGAAGGGGTTAATGCACGCCCACCAGCTGCGCCCGTCGGCGTCGTGGAGGGGAAGCACATGCCGCACGTCGGCCCCAAGAGCGCTGGCGACGGCGATGCCGGTCAGCTGTGCGGCCGCGCGGTTGAACACCACCACCCGGGCTGCGTGGTCAGCGACGATCAGGCCGTCGGGCAAGTCGTCGGCGCACACTGTCCCAGTGAGCACGGGCATCCCCGCAGGCATGCTCACCAGATCTGCCACCGCCCTGCCCGGGCTAAGCCCGTCCACGCCCTTTCCATCCTCCGTCCGGCATCTCTGCCCGCGTGCCCGGTGGCTTGTCCGCCGGGACACGCCACTCGACCATGACGCAATGTGATCAGACTCTAGCGCGTTGCCCGGGTGCTCCGGCAGCCCCCCTCCGGTCCCCGCGCCCGCTGGGCGCGGCTGGCGGCGTAGAGACAGACGGCCGCGGCGGCGGCCAGGTTGAGGCTTTCCGCCTTGCCGTAGATCGGCACCGCCACCGCCTCGTCGGCGAGCGCCAGCATGTCCGATGGAAGCCCCCACGCCTCATTCCCGAAGAGCCACGCCGTGGGCTTGGCAAGCACACCGCGTGGTTCCGCGTCATCCAGCGACTGTGCGGCCCTGCCGTCTGCCGCCAGCACGCGGAGACCGGCGTCGCGCAGGGAGGTGACCGCGCCCGCCACCGGGACACCGAGAACGAGCGGGAGGTGGAAGATGCTCCCGGCCGAAGCCCGAACGCACTTGCTGTTGTACGGGTCGACCGAGGCGCTGGCGAAGATCACGCCATCCGCACCCGCGGCGTCCGCCGTGCGAAACACGGTGCCCGCGTTCCCCGGGTCGCGGACGTTCGCAAGGATCACGACCAGCCGCGGCGCCCGCTCGATCAGGCTGGCGAGCGGAACATCCACGAACCCGCATACGGCAAGTACGCCCTGCGGGGTAATGGTCTGCGCGAGTTCCGCCATCACCTCACCGCTGACCGCGTGCACCTCGGCTCCCTGGCGCGCGGCTTCTCCGGCGAGCGCTGGGTGCCTCGCCCGGGCCGCCGAGGTCACGAAAAGCTGGGAAACGACGCCAGCGGCGAGCGCCTCACTGACCGCTTGCGGGCCCTCGGCCAGAAACGACCTGGCGCGCAGCCGGAGCGCGCGCTTGGCCAGCCGGCGAGCCGCCTTCACCCGGGGTGAGCGGATACTCGTCAGCTCAGGACCAAAGCCATCCGTCATACCCGCACGTTCTCTCCCCGCCCCCACGAGGCGGCCATCTTCATGGTCACGGGGATTTTTCGGTCATTATGACCGAAAAATCCCCGTGACCATGAAAGTCGACGTGATCAGGCTGCCGCAGTAGCGGCTGGCTCTGGGAGCGCGTCCTTCGCCACCGCGACCAGCGCCGAGAAAGCAGCCGGGTCGGCCACCGCCATTTCGGCCAGCATGCGGCGGTCCACCTCAACGCCGGCGGCCTTGAGTCCCTGCACGAACCGGTTGTAGGTGATGCCGTCCGCGCGGGCCGCGGCGTTGATGCGCTGGATCCACAGCCGCCGGAACGCGCCCTTGCGGTCCTTGCGGCCCGCATAGGCGTACGTCATTGAGCGGAGCACCTGCTCCTTGGCCTTGCGGTACATGCGGGACCGCTGCCCGCGGTACCCGCTCGCCCGCTCAAGAACGACCCTGCGCTTCTTGTGGGCGTTAACCGCCCGCTTCACGCGTGCCATGTCTTCGACTCCCTCGAGGCGGGCTGGGCTACTTCGCCAGCAGCTTCTTGATCTTCCGTGCGTCTGCGGGGGCGAGGATCACTTCGCCTGCAAGCCGCCTGGTTCGCTTGGTGGGCTTGTGCTCCAACAGGTGGCCACGGTTCGCGCGGCGGCGCATCACCTTTCCGGTACCGGTCAGCCGGAAGCGCTTGTTCGCCCCGCTGTGCGTCTTCATCTTCGGCATGGTCGCCGTCGTCTCCGTCTCGTGCGCGTTTCCGCGCAGCCTTCTCTTACACACCACGGCGGGTTCTCCGTCCGCCTGCGGCACCACGTTCTCGTACCTCACCCACCGAGGCCCACAGTGCCCCCCGCCGCGAGGCGGTGTGTGGCCTGTCCGGGCCGGTGTTCCGGCTAGTTCAGCTGTCGGCCGGGACCCGCCCAGTCCTGCCGCTCGGGCGGCCAGCCTGCACGGCCTCCGTGCCTTGCCCGCGTCCGGCGTCATCGGCGGGCCGGGCGCGCGCGGCGGGCTGGGCGCCTCCGGGGGGCGCCGGCATGGGCGTTCGGCGGCTACCCGCTGCCGGCTGGGCCCCCCTGGGGGGCGCCGGCATGGGCGTTCGGCGGCCACCCGGGACAGGCCGGCCACCCGGGACAGGCCGGCCACCCGGGACAGGCCGGCCACCCGGGACAGGCCGGCCACCCGGGACAGGCCGAGCACCCGGGGCAGGTTCCGCCGCTTCAGCCGGACGGCCACGGCCAGCAGGCCGAGCACCGGAACCAGGTCCCGAGCCTGCGCCAGGCTGAGCACCGGAACCAGGTTCCGAGCCTGCGCCAGGCTGAGCACCCGTACCAGGCTCCGAGCCAGCGCCAGGTTCAGCACGCGTACCAGGCTGAGCACTGGCGGCAGGTTCTGCCGTTTGAGCGGGGCGCTCGCTGCCGCTGGCAGGCTGGGCGGCTGCGGCGGGCGCTGCGGCTTCGGCGGGCGCTGCCGCGGCCGCTGCGGCGGGCGCCGCGGCCTCGGCGGGCGCTGCCGCTACGGCGGGCGCTGCGTGCGCCGAACGGTGCCGCGATCCTGCCCGCTCGCCGTGGTCCCGGGCCGAACGTTCGGCCCGTGCCTCGCTCTTGCGGCGGTGCGGCCCGATGACCATGATCATGTTTCGCCCATCCTGCTTGGGCTGTGACTCCACGAAGCCGAGTTCCTCGACATCGCCAGCCAGCCGCTGGAGGAGCCGGAACCCTAGCTCGGGCCGGGACTGCTCACGTCCCCGGAACATGATCGTCACCTTGACCTTGTCCCCCTGCCGCAGAAAGCGCTCGACATGGCTCTTCTTGGTGCCGTAGTCGTGCGGGTCGATCTTCGGCCGAAGCTTGATCTCTTTGATGACTGTCTGGGCCTGGTTCTTGCGGGATTCTCTGGCCTTGAGCGCGGACTCGTACTTGAACTTGCCGTAGTCCATGAGCTTGCAGACCGGTGGCCGGGCGGTGGGCGCCACCTCGACCAGGTCGAGGTCGGCCTCTTGTGCCAGCCGGAGCGCATCATTCAGAGCAACGATCCCCACCTGCTCGCCGTTTGGACCGACAAGCCGTACCTCGGGAACCCGGATGCGCTCGTTAATACGGGGTTCGACGCTGATGTGACCTCCTTGGGCTACTTTTCGTCCCGTCCTACCCAGGCCGGGACGAGCGACCATCCCTGCCGGGGCCTGCGCACCCGGGCCGGCTGCCCGCACACGCAAAAAGCCCCGCACATCGTGCATGCGGAGCCCACCAACCACATCCCCCGGCCAGCCCACGGTTTGGGCAAAGCACAGGTTTTGCGGCCCCGTGACACCCACGGCCCCGCCTCACTTGTGTTGGGGTGAGACAGCACCCGGGGTGCCCGGCCCGCCTGCCGGGCTCGCCGACAGGCCAACCCGCCGACCACATAGCCAGCCAGGTGGGAGGTGTCCTCCGCTTACACGCCAGCACCGCTGTGCCGGGCTGGTCGTCTGATAAGACTAACAGCATTCTGCGCCGCTACGGTATTCCGAAGACGCCCCGTGCACAAGCACCCAAGCGTCCTTAATCCCCAAGCGCAGGGCCCGCAATACACCGGGTACTCCTTTGGGGTTCATGGTTGGAAGGTTCGACAATCTATTGTCCGGAACCTTCCAACCATGGCCAAGGTGCCGGGGCACCAGCCCGGCACCCACCTCACCTGCGCAGCGCCGCCAGGCCAGCGGCGCGCATCGCGGCCACTGGCGGGGGCTTCCCCGTCATCAGCGTGACCTGCCCAGCGGCCTGGTACAGCAGCAGTGCGAACCCCCCAGCCACCGCCACACCAGCCTCGCGAGCCGCCACGGCCAGCCGGGTCGGCCATGGGTGATAGACCACGTCGAGGATGAGCTGGGGGCGGAGAGTGGGGCGCGCCAGGCGTTTGGCGAACATATCGGCGGCACCGGCGGGGACGGTCGATATGAGCAGGTCAGGAGCGGAAATCCCGGGGTTGTCGAAATCCACCAGCTGGGCCTCGACACCCAGCTGGCCGGCGGCGGCGAGCAGGTCGTGGGCCCTTGCCTGGTCCCGGACCGCCACGGTCACCGCCTTCCCGCCGAGCCCGCGGACGGCGGCCAGCGCCGAACGGGCGGTCGCCCCCGCGCCCAGGATCAGCACCTCCCCCAGCCCCCCACCCACGCCCGCCTCAGCGAGGGCACTGATCATGCCGGGCACATCGGTGTTGTGGCCGTGGCGCAGGCCGCGTGTGAACACAATGGTGTTGGCGGCACCGACCTCGGCCGCGAGCGGCTCGACGGCGTCGAGCAACGGCAGGACGGCGCGCTTGAGCGGCATCGTAAGTGACAGGCCCGCCCACTGCGGCCCGCACTCCCCGAGCAGCGCCGGCAGCCGCGCCTCGTCGCACTCGATCGCCTGGTACGACCAGTCAGCCAGGCCCAGTGCCTGGTACGCCGCCCGGTGCAGAACCGGTGACAGCGAATGCGAGACCGGCGACCCGAGCACAGCAGCCTTCATGGCGAGGCCCGTCAGCCGCCGTGCTGGTTGAGGTACTTCTGCAGCTCGGCCCTCAGCTGGGCGAACACCGTGGGGCTGTCGGTGAACTTGGTCAGGCCGGTCTTGGGATTCACGGTGACGAAGTACAGCCACGGCGCGTGCGGAGCATGCAGCGCAGCATGCAGCGCAGCGTCCCCCGGGCTGTCAATCGGCGCTGGTGGCAGGCCGAAATGCAGATAGGTGTTGTACGGCGACTTGATCCGGAGCTGGGCGTTGCTGGCGATGATGCCGTACTTGTGCGCGGCGTACAGGACCGTGCTGTCCAGTTGCAGCTTCATGTTGAGGTTCAGCCGGTTGTAGATCACCCGGGCGATCTTGGGGTAGTCCGAGAGCCGCCGCCCCTCCGCCTGGATGAGACTGGCCACAACGATTGCCTGCGACTGCGTGATCTGGTCGTGAGCGGCCACCGGCCGCAGGTTCGCGCTCGCAGCCTCCTGGCCGAACCGGATCACCATTTCCTTCAGCACCTTGATGGGCGCCGTGCCCGGCTCGATGGTGTACGTCGCCGGGAACAGGTATCCCTCCGGGTTGCCGTGGGCGTACGACGGCAGCCCCAGCGCTGAGACATCCTTGATCGCCTGCTGGTATCCGCGCAGGTCGCCAGTGGCCTTGCCGAGCTTCGCGATGACCTGGCTCAGGCGCAGCCCCTCGGGGATCGTGACCTTGATCTGAACCCGTGACTTCGGGTTCAAGAGCATGCTGAACGCGAGTGCGGCGCTCATGTGCTTGTGCAGCCGGTAGTAGCCCGGCTCCAGCGTTGACCCCTTACCGCTCGCCTTCGCGGCATTGCTGAAGGCCCGGACGCTCTCGACCACGTGGAGTGCCACCAGTCGCTGCCCCACGGCGGCGGCCGTGTCACCAGACTTGATCTGCACCACGACCGAGCCGGTGCCCGCGCCCGACCAGTCGGGCGGGTGGACATAGGTCCGCCAGTAGTAGAAGTAGCCCCCACCGCCCATGCCAAGCAGGAGGACCACCACGATCAAGAACACCCAGGGGGCGGCACTCCGGCGGCCCTTGCGGCTGCGTCCCTTCCCCCCGCGAGCGCTGGCCCTGCCGCTGTGGGACGAACGGCCGGCGCCCGGCCTGCGACTGTTCCAGCTGTCAGTATCACCGGCCAGGCCGGGCACGACCCCGTCGTCTTCGTACTGGTCATCGGCCCAGGAGTGGGCGTCGGTGGCGTCCCCGTACCAGTCGCCGTACCCCTCGGCGTCGGCCGGGTCGGGGGGCCGGCGACCGGATCCGTAGGCCGGGTACTGACCCGCGCCCGTGAGATCGGCGTCATCGGTGTAGCCCCCCTCGGGCTGGTACCCACCCTGGTAGTTGCCCGTGTAGTCATCCTCGCCCGGGTAGCCAGCGTGCCCCGGGTAGGCGTCCTCGCCGGCATAGTGTTCGCCGCCCGGGTAGGCCGCGGTGTAGCCAGTCCCGGCATAGTCCGCGCCCTCATAGCCGGCGCCTGCATACCCGCCGCCCGGGTAACCCGGATCTGGGTAGTCGCCCGGCTGGTACGGATCTTTCCCGTGGCGGGAACTGCGGGCACCCGATCCCCCGCCTGGGTAGCCAGCGGCACCCTCCCCGCTGCCATACGGGTCGCCAGGGGCGCCGGCGCTGCCATACGGGTCGCCAGGGGGTCCGGGGCTGCCGTATGGGTCACCAGCGGCACCCCCGCCGTACGGGCCGGCAGCGGATCCCGAGCCCGCGTACCCGGCTCCCCCGAAACCACCCCCGGGATAGTCACCGTCGGCGGGTTCACCCCAGCCCGGTTCTGGCTGGTGCTGCGGATCGAGCGGCGGCATCGGCCCCGATGACACCGAAGGCATGGGCCCGGACACCGGTGGCAGTGGTCCGGACGGATGCCCCGAGGTCTGCTCCCACGGTGGCCGACCCTGGTTCCACGGCGCCGAGTGTGGCCCGCCCTGTTCCCACGGCGCCGCGGCCGGCTCCCACGGCGGCCCGCCCTGGTTCCATTGCTCGTCCGGGCCGCCGGACGTGCCAGCCGAACCGTGCTCCTGCCACGACGAGCCGGACGCGGCGTTGTCCCAGTCGCCGGAGTAGTAGTCGCCGCCCCGCTCAGCCTCACCGGAGGACTGCGCATACTCACCGGCCAGCCACGCCTTCACGCCCGGCTCTTCTTCTTCTTCGCGTCTGCTTCGGCGGCTCATCCTCCGGCTCCCGCGGGCCTGACGAGCTCACCGGCCGGCTGGCCGGTGGACCGCTCCGTGTCCAGCGCCCCCTGCAAGATCAATGCTGCGGCAGCCATGTCCACGACCGGCTTCCGCTCCCGGGATCCGCGTCCACCCTGCCGCAGCGCATCGTGCGCGATCACGGTGGTGTACCGCTCATCAACCAGCCGGACCGGGGTCGGCCCCAGCCGGGCCACCAGCGACGTGGCGAAACCGCGGGCAGCCGCCGCCGCGGCACCTTCCTGCCCGGACAGGCCCGCCGGCAGACCGACCACAACCTCGATCGCGCCTTGCTCGGCAACCAGCGCGGCCAGAGTGTCCAGATCTCCCCGGCCACGCCGGATCGTGGCCAGCGGGCTGGCCAGCGTTCCGCCGGGATCGCACCGCGCCACGCCTATCCGCGCCGAACCGACATCAACAGCCAACCGGACGCCGGCTCTCACACGCCCGCCTGGGTCGCGCAAGGCCTGGCCGCCGGGACGGGGGTATGGCTGCAGCACGATTGCACGCTACGCCACCCGGCCCGCCATGTCTCTCAGAACACCTCTAACCACGCCAAATGCATCGCTGATGGTCTCCGGCGCCGCCGCACCGAGCGGTGCACCGCCACCCTGGGCGATGTCGTCGCGGCCACCGCCGCCGCCACCGAGCCGGCCGGCGGCCGCCTTGACGAGCGCGCCGGCGGAAAGGCCGAACCCGCGGGCACGTTCGTTCAGCGTGACGACGACCGACGGCCGGTCTGCCGGGATGCCAGCCACCACGACAACCACCGGCCGTTCCGCCGGGAACCGGCCCCGCACGTCGAGCGCGAGCTTGCGGATCCCGTCCGCTGTGGTCCCGTCAGGCACCTGGTGTGTGACAAAAGCCACGCCCCCGACGTCCTCCGCCTGGCTGGCGAGATCCGCGCTCGCTGTCAGCAACTGCGCCGAACGCAGCCGCTCCAGCTCCCGTTCTGCGTCACGAACCCTGGTGACCAGGGCGGCGACGCGCTCGGGCAGCTCCTCGCGGCGCGCCTTGAGCTGCTCAGAAAGCTGGCTGACGAGCACGCTCTCGGTCGCGAGGAAGCGGAACGCGTCCGTGCCAACCAGCGCCTCCACCCGCCGGACACCGGCACCGATGGATGCCTCCCCCAGGATCTTGATGAGCCCGAGCTGGCCGGAGCGCATCACATGGGTGCCGCCGCACAGCTCGCGGGAGTAGTCGCCGACCTCGACCACCCGGACCTGGTCGCCGTACTTCTCACCGAACAGCGCCAGCGCGCCCATCGAACGGGCCTCATCGATCGGCGCGATGAAGGCGCGCACCGAGAGGTCGTTGATCAGGACGCTGTTGACCTCGGCTTCCACGTCGCGAAGTACCGATGGGGGGACGGCAGCGGCAGCGGTGAAGTCGAACCGGAACCGGCCGGGGGCGTTCTCGGAACCCGCCTGCGCAGCGGTCTCGCCCAGCGCGCCCCGGAAAGCCCGGTGGACGAGATGGGTAGCCGTGTGTGAGCGGGAGACCGCCCGGCGGCGCTCCATGTCGATCTCGGCGTACGCGGGCGCGCCAACGGCGACCTCGCCGGAGGTGACTACGCCGCGGTGAACGACCAGCCCCGGCACGGGTGACTGCACGTCATGCACGTCGACCTCGCCACCGGAGGCGCCGGTGGCCCCGGCGACCCGGATGCTGCCGGTGTCGGCGAGCTGGCCGCCTCCCTCGGCGTAGAAGGGGGTGCGGTCGAGCACCACTTCCACCTGACTGCCCTCGCCGGCCACCGCCACCGAGGCGCCGCCCATGATCAGGCCGGTCACACTCGCTTCCCCGGACACCTGCTCGTATCCCGTGAACGTGACCTTCCCTGACTGCTCGAGCAGGGCGCTGAACACCGAGATGTCGGCGTTTCCCGTCTTCTTCTGGACCGAATCTTCCTTCGCGCGGCGGCGCTGCTCGCCCATCAGCCGCCGGAAACCCTCCTCGTCCACGGACAGGCCCTGCTCGCTGGCCATCTCCAGGGTCAGGTCAATGGGGAAGCCATAGGTGTCGTGCAGCTGGAACGCCTGCTCACCGGGGAGCGTTTTGCTACCGCGGCGCTTGACCTCTCCGACGGCTGCGTCAAGAATCGCCGTCCCGGTGCGCAGCGTTGATGCGAACGCCGCCTCCTCGGCGTCGATCACCCCGTGAAGGCGTGGCGCCTCGGTGCGAAGCTCGGGGAACTGATCACCCATCGCGTCGATCGCGGCCGCGGTCAGGTCGTGGAGGAACCGCTCGCCCTCGGCCTCCTTGCGCGATGCCAGCCCGCCCGTGCCGCCGCGCTGCCCGCCTGCCAGCAGCCGCATGTTGCGGATGCTGCGGCGCAGGATCCGGCGCAGCACATAACCCCGGGATTCGTTGGCAGGCAGCACCCCGTCTGCGACCAGCATGACCGCGGTGCGGACGTGGTCGGCGACCACCCGCAGCGCCACGTCGGTGCGGTGGTCCCGGCCGTACTTCTGCTCGGTCAGCTCAGCCGCGCGGTCGAGCACCTTCCAGGTGGTGTCGATCTCGTAGATGTTGTCGACACCCTGCAGGATGGCGGCCATCCGTTCCAGCCCCATGCCGGTGTCGATGTTGCGGGAGGGAAGATCCCCCCCGATGTCGAAGTCCTCTTTGCTGCGCACCGCACTGAGCTGGTACTGCATGAAGACGAGGTTCCAGACCTCGAGGTAGCGGTCCTCGTCCACCACGGGGCCGCCCTCACGCCCGTACTCGGGCCCGCGGTCGTAGTAGATCTCCGAGCACGGGCCACCCGGCCCCGGCACGCCCATGTGCCAGTAGTTGTCCGCGAGCCCGCGCCGCTGGATGCGGCTTTCCGGCAGTCCCACCTCGTCCCGCCAGATCGCCGCGGCCTCGTCGTCGTCGGTGTACACGGTGGCCCACAGCCGGTCCTCACCGAAACCGAAACCACCATCGCGTTCGGCCCGTGTCAGCAGGTCCCACGCGTACGGGATGGCCTTTTCCTTGAAATATCCACCAAACGAAAAGTTCCCCAACATCTGGAAGAACGTGGCATGTCTGGTGGTTTTGCCCACTTCTTCGATGTCGGGCGTGCGGACGCACTTTTGCACGCTGGTCGCGAGCCGGTACGGGGGCACCTGCTGGCCGAGGAAGTACGGCTTGAACGGCACCATCCCGGCGTTGACGAGGAGCAGGGTTGGGTCTGCGGCGACGAGGCTGGCAGAGGGGACCACGGTGTGGTCCAGCTGCTGGAAATGGGTCAGGAAACGGCGGACGATCTCTGCCGACTCCATTAGCTGCCATCCTTCGCGTCGTCGGTATGGAACCCGGTGCCGTTCGGCCAGTTCGTGCCTGCGCCTGTGCGCTCGCCGTTGTGCGAGCTCGTGCCCCCGCCGGTGGGCTCGCCGTTATCCGAACTCGTGCCTGCGCCGGTGCGCTCGCCGGTGCGCTCGTCAGTGTGCGAGCCGCCGGGCCGGGGATGCCGCTCCTTGTACAGGGCCATGCCCTCCCGGACGTCGGACACGAATCCAGAAAGCTGCCCCGCCCGCGCCGCGGGTGACCATGAGCGCACGAGCATGGTAAGGCGCCGGTAGCCGGTCACGCCGAGGACAGCCCCAAGTATCAGCCAGAAGAGCCTGCGGATCACCGGGCTCCCCCTTCCCGCTGGCCGGTGAGCGCAGGACGGCGCCGGGCGCTCAGGGTTTTGCGGTCCTGGCTGGCCGGGCCCGGGCCTGGGCGCGCCACCAGTGCCCGGCGGCGCCGCAGCCGCCGTGGCTGCTCCACCGGCACCGCCTGCGCCGTAAGCCGGGAGCGGCCGCCCCGGCGGATACCGAACGCCCGGTTGACGCCGTAGACCAGCGCGGCAACCTTGGCCAGGGGCGCGCCCATTCCGTCAGTGATCGTGCGGGCCATCGGCGCGAGCGCCGTGAGGCGGCTGCTCAGCTCCGCCATGGTGGAGGTGACCTCTTCCATGCTGGCGGTGATCGCCGCTGTCCGGGCAAGCTGGTCGCTTGCCCGGCGGGTGACGGTGTTGGCCCGCTCCATGAGCACGTCTCCGTGCTCGCGCAGGCTGGTCACGGTCGCATTGGCCTGTGAGATCAGCCGGGCAGCCTTCACCATGACGTACACGGCCATGCAAGCGACCACAACCCAGAACGCCACAGCGACGATCACGGCGACCCACACCGCGTTGAGCATGCCGGCCTCCTTTACAGGCCGTTCGGGAACACCTGCCCGACCCTACCGTGTGCGACCATGCCCACGGGTAAGCGTTCCATGGCCTGCACGCTCAGCCTGGGGTAACGACAGCACGGCCGCTGCGCGCTCGGCCTGGAGCAACCGTCGCGTGGCCCCTGTGCGCTCAGCCTGGGGTAACGGCCGCGTGGCCGCTGCGCGCTCAGCCTGGAGCAACCGTCGCGTGGCCTCCTGCACCCAAGCGGCTCAGTCCTGCGGGGTCTCCCCGGCCTCTCCGAGAATCGCCCTGATCCGCTCCGCCCTGTCCGCGTACCTGGCTTCGGCGCCGTGCCGCGACGGCTGGTAGTACCGCCGCCCTGCAATGGCATCGGGCGCGTACTGCTGCGCTGCCACGCCTTCCTCCAGATCGTGCGGATACACGTACGCCTTGCCGTGGCCGAGCCGGCCGGCGCCCCGGTAATGGGCGTCACGCAGGTGGGCTGGGACTGGCCCGGTCAACCCCGCCCGCACGTCCGCGCCCGCGGCGCCAATGGCTTTGATTACTGCGTTGGACTTCGGTGCCAGCGCCAGGTGGATCGTGGCCTGTGCCAGGTTGATCCTCGCCTCTGGCAGGCCCACGAACTCGACCGCCTGCGCGGCGGCGACCGCGACCGGCAGCGCGGTCGGGTCCGCCATCCCGACATCCTCGCTCGCATGCACGATCAGCCGCCGCGCGATGAACCGCGGGTCCTCGCCCGCCTCGATCATGCGGGCCAGATAGTGGAGCGCGGCGTCGGCGTCACTGCCCCGGATGCTCTTGATGAACGCGCTGATCACGTCGTAGTGCTGGTCGCCATCACGGTCGTAACGCACAGCCGCCCGGTCCACCGCCCGCTCCAGGGCATCGAGACCGATCTCCGCGCCGGCGGGGGTGCCGAGCGCAGCGGACTCCAGATAGGTCAGCGCCCGGCGGGCATCGCCGCCCGCGAGCTGCACCAGGTGCTCGGCGGCATCCGCCGCCAGCGTCACGGTGCCAGCGAGTCCCCGCTCGTCTGTCAGCGCCCTGCTGATCACCGTCCGCATGTCCTCCTCGCTGAGCGGCTGCAGCGTCAGTAGCAGCGAGCGTGACAGCAGCGGCCCGACCACGGAGAAGAACGGGTTCTCCGTGGTAGCCCCGATGAAGGAGACCCAGCGGTTCTCCACCGCGGGCAGCAGCGCGTCCTGCTGCGCCTTGTTGAACCTGTGCACCTCGTCAATGAACAGAACCGTCTGGGTGCCGGTGATCCCGAGCTCCCGCCGGGCCGCGTCAATTGCGGCGCGCACGTCCTTGACGCCTGCGGTGACCGCCGACAGTTCGGTAAACCGGCGCCGGGTGACCTCGCTGACCACATGGGCAAGGGTCGTTTTGCCAGTCCCCGGCGGCCCCCAGAGCACCACGGACATGGCGGCGTCATTATCGACAAGTTTCCTAAACGGAGCGCCGGGACCGGTCATGTGCCGCTGGCCGACCACCTCATCGAGGTTTTGCGGCCGCATCCGCACCGCGAGCGGTGCGGCAGCCCGCTCGGCCTCTTCGCCCGCCGCGTCGAAGAGGCTCTCCGCCTGGCTGCCACCTGTCCTGGCCACGTAATGACACTATCCGCCGATACCGACGTTTCTGATCATCCGCGCGGTGCCCGTGGCAAACCCGGGAGCCCCCCCGGACGCGGTAATCCCGGCCAGTCCAGGTTTGCCGGGAAACGGCACGCCCTGCGGACCAGTTGTGCTCCACCTGGAGTCGTGATCATGGGAAAGCGGGGACCCTGACCCCCACTTTCCCATGATCACCCTTCACCAGAAACAGGCGCTTCCGAGCTACGGACTATTACTACGATTTTCTCTTCCCAGCTGCGTCCTGTGCTGCTGGCTGGAACCGGCGAACTCCAGTCCTCACCCACCGGCGCTGTCCTCGCCACCGGGCGCGGGCGCGTCGATGCCGGCCTCTTTGCGCTGGGCGGCGGTAATCGCTGACGGCGCCCCGGTCAGGGGGTCCAGCCCGGAAGCCGCTTTCGGGAACGCGATCACGTCCCGGATACTTTCCCTGCCCGCCAGCAGCATGAGCAGCCGGTCCCAGCCAAACGCGATCCCACCGTGGGGAGGGGCGCCGAACCGGAGTGCGTCGAGCAGGAAACCAAACTGGGACCGGGCTTCCTGCGACGGCATCCCGAGCACCTCAAAGACCTGCTCTTGCATGGCGGGCCGGTGGATACGCAGTGACCCGCCACCGATTTCGACGCCGTTGCAGACGATGTCGTACGCGTCCGCCAGCGCGCAGCCAGGCTCGACGGCGAACTTGTCGGCCCACTCCGGCAGCGGCGCCGTGAACGGGTGATGCACCGCCGTCCAGCCCCCCTCACCGTCGTCCTCGAACATCGGTGCATCCACGACCCACAGGAACGACCACGCGCCGGGGCTGACCAGGCCGAGCCGCTTGCCAATCTCCAGCCTCGCCGCACCAAGCAGCGACTGGGCCTGGGCTGGCTTGCCCGCGGCGAAGAAGACACAATCGCCTGGCCCCGCGCCGGCGGCCTCAGCCAGCCCGGAACGCTCGGTGCCGGACAAGTGCCGCACCACCGGCCCATTGTCAGAGACCGCGCCGTCGGCACCGATGAGCACGTAGGCGAGGCCCCGGGCGCCGCGCGACCGTGCCCACTCCTGCCAGCCGTCAAGTTCCCGCCGGGACTGGGCGCCGCCACCAGGCATAACCACGGCACCCACGTGAGGTGCCTGGAACACGCGGAAGGATGTCTGGCTGAAGTACGCGGTGAGGTCGGCCAGTTCACAGCCGAACCGAAGGTCGGGCTTGTCGGACCCGAACCTGCGCATGGCCTCCGCATAGGTCATCCGGGGGATGGGGACAGCAATCTGGTAGCCAGCGATGTCGGTCCAGAGCCGCCGCACCAAGTCCTCCGCCACCGCGATGACGTCGTCCCGGGTGACAAAACTCATCTCGATGTCGATCTGGGTGAACTCCGGCTGCCGGTCAGCACGGAAATCCTCATCGCGGAAGCACCGAGCCAGCTGGTAGTAACGCTCCAGGCCACCGACCATGAGCAACTGCTTGAACAGTTGCGGCGACTGCGGCAAGGCGTACCAGGTGCCCGGGCGCAGCCGCACCGGGACGACGAAATCCCGCGCCCCCTCCGGGGTGGACCGGGTCAGGTACGGAGTTTCCACGTTGACAAAACGGTGCTCCCGCATGACTTCGCCGACCAGGTATGACGCCTCGGAGCGAATCCGCAGTGCGGAAGCCGTCTCGGCCCGCCGGATGTCGAGGTACCGGTAACGCAGCCGCACATCCTCGTTCAGCTCCCCCGTTCCTTCCACCGGGAACGGCAGCGGGTCGGACTCGGCCAGCACCTCAAGGCCGTGAGCGGCAATCTCCACCTCGCCTGTCGGCAGTTCGGGGTTTTCGTTGCCGGCGGGCCTGCGGCGCACCTCCCCGGTCACCCGGACGCAGAACTCAGCGCGGAGCGCGTGCTCCGGCCGGACCTCACCCTCACCGCGGAAAACCACCTGGACGACCCCGCTGGCGTCACGCAGGTCGATGAACACCACGCCACCGTGGTCGCGCCGGCGCGCCACCCAGCCTGCCAGCGTCACCTGCTGTCCCTCCTGGGACGGGCGCAGCGTTCCCGCTTCGTGGCTACGGATCATCGCCTGCTCAGCCTCTCTCGTGAGAACATTTTCGTCACAACCCAGCTTCGCTCAGGGCGGCCAGGTCCTGGCGCCGGTGCCGGGGCGGAACCAGGCTTGCCCTGCCCGGCGGGTGACTAGCTCCCGGGCCCCGTCTCCAGCCGTGCCGACAGCTCAGGGCCAGGGAGGAGCCCAGCGAGGAACGGATTGCTGGCACGCTCGGCCCCGATGGTTGTCTGTGGCCCATGCCCCGGCAGTACCCGGGTCTGGTCGGGGAGCGTCAGGCACACGCGGGCGAGGCTGTCCAGCATGGCCGGGTAATCGCCACCCGGCAGGTCCGTCCGGCCGATCGACCCGGCGAACAGCAAATCCCCGCAGAACAGCACATCCTGGGCCGTGCGGAAGGCGACCGACCCGGGGGTGTGCCCGGGCGCGTGGTCCACCGCGAACTCCAGCCCTGCCAGGGGCAGGATCATCCCGTCGGCGAGTTCGGCCACGTCATCGGGCTCGGTGAAGGTCATCCCGGCGAGGAGCTGCTGCCCGACCTCGGGTGGGAACCCCCGCGCTGGATCGGAGAGCAGGCCCCGGTCGGCAGGGTGGATGTAGGCGGGGATGTCCCGGGCACCGCAAACGGGCACCACCGACCAGATGTGGTCAATGTGACCGTGGGTCAACAAGACCGCAACCGGCTTGAGCCGGTGCTCGGCAACGACCTCTCTGACACCCGGCTCAGCGTCCTGGCCTGGGTCGATGATGACGCACTCCTGCCCGGGGGCAGACGCCACGAGGTAGCAGTTAGTGGCGAACGAGCCAGCCGGGAAGCCGCGGATGAACACGGGTCATCCTTCCTGGAGAGCGTGACACAAGGGCATCCCCTGCGCCTTCAGGCTACCGAGCCCACCCGTCACGCGACGAACCGATAACAGACCCGCCGTTTCCGGCGACATGCAGGTACGATTCGCGAAGTTTCGCAGATCAGCTAGGCCGTCACCACGCGGACGAGGAGGCGACAGCGTGGCGGGGAGAAAAGAGCGCCAGCGCAAGCTTGCACGGGAACGTTACGAACGCCAGCAAGCCCGGCGTGCTCAGCGGGCCAGGCGATGGCGGATCGGGGGCTTCATCGCGGCGGGATGCGCGGTCCTGGCCGGGCTCGCAGTGGTCTCGTTCCTAATGTTCGGGGGTGGTGGCAAGTCCGCCTCCGCCGCGTCAGCGAGTCCCAGCGCCAGCGCGACCACGGCTAGCCCGACGGCGACTCCCACTCCCTCGCTTGCGGCAGAACCCGCGAAGAGCTGCACATATGCGCCCAACCCACCGCCTGCCCGCCACGTCGGCACCCCGCCAGCCAAGACGGATTACAAGGCCAAGTACCGGGCGACGATCAAGACCAACCGTGGGCCGGTCGTGGTGGACCTCCTGAACAGCAGGGCGACCTGCACCGTTAACTCGTTCGTTTACCTGGCGGCGAAGAACTACTTCAGCAAGTCGACGTGCCACCGCCTCACCACCTCGGGCATCTACGTGCTGCAGTGCGGTGACCCGACCGGAACCGGCACGGGCGGTCCGGGCTACAAGTTCGCCGACGAGAATCTGACGGGCGCCAAGTACACCGCGGGCACGCTAGCCATGGCCAACATCGGCCCGGGCGCCAACGGCAGCCAGTTCTTCCTTGTGTACCGGGATTCCCTCACCTTGCCAGCTCACTACACGCCGTTCGGCAAAGTCGTCAGCGGATTGGGAATCATCCAGAATGTGGCCAAGGCAGGCACAGACAACAGCCACGGCCCAGGTGAAGGCCACCCCAAGGAGAAGGTTGTCATCGAGAGCGTAACAATCACCAAAACTTGACCCGCATCGGCAGGGTCAGGGCTGAGCAGGAGGTCGCGGTGAGCACCGCCAACGATCCGTGGGGCCGGGTAGACGCCGACGGCACGGTCTACGTGCGTACCGCCGATGGAGAGCGGGAGATCGGCTCCTGGCAGGCTGGCAGCCCTGACGAGGCCCTTGCGTTCTTCCGGCGAAAGTTCGACGCCCTGGATACCGAGGTCAGCCTGCTGGAGCAGCGGATTACCACCACAGACCTTTCGCCTGGACAGGCACGCTCGACGATCGAACGGCTGCAAACAGCTGTGGCGGACGCGCACGCCATCGGAGACCTCGGGCAGCTCCACTCACGGCTGGAGGCGCTGACCCAGAAGATCGCCGAGCGGCAGGAAGAGGTCCGCGCTGCCAGGGACCAGGCCCGCGTCGAAGCCAGGGATATCAAGGAGCGCATTGTGGCCGAGGCCGAGCGGATCGCGGCCGAGGCGACCCACTGGAAGAACAGCGGTGAGCGGCTGCGGCAACTGCTCGAAGACTGGAAGGACGCTCCGCGCGCCGACCGCTCGATCGAGGCAGCACTGTGGAAGCGGCTGTCGGCGGCACGTAACGCCTTTAACAAGCGCCGCAAGGCGTACTTCGCCGATCTCGCGGAGGAGCGGGAAACCGTTCGCGCCCGCAAGGAGAAACTCGTCGCCGAGGCAGAGGCGATCACCGGCTCGACCGACTGGCCGACCACGGCCGCCGCGTTCCGGGAGCTGATGCGTGCATGGAAGGCGGCTGGGCGGGCCGCGAGGCACGATGAGGACGAGTTGTGGGCGCGGTTCAAGGCAGCCCAGGATGGGTTCTTCCAGGCGCGCGCTGAGGCATACTCCGCCAAGGATGCCGTGTTGGGGGAGCACGCGACGGTCAAGACGCAACTGCTGGAAGAGGCTGGCACGCTCATCCCGGTATCCGATGTTCGCGCCGCCCGCGCCGCGCTCAGGGGAATCCAGGAGCGGTGGGAGCACGCAGGCGCCGTGCCCCGCGAGGCGCATGAACGGCTGGAGTCGGGGCTGCGGCGCATCGAAGACGCCGTGCGCAAGGCCGAGGAAGCCCAGTGGCGGCGGCCCAATCCTGAGGCCCTCGCCCGCGCGACGGGAACCGTCGACCAGATCCGCTCCGCCATCGCCACCCTGGAGAAGCAACTGGCGGATGCCCAGGAGAACGGCGACGACCGGGCGGCGCAGCAGGCGGAAGAGGCACTGGCCGCCCGGCGGTCCTGGCTCGTCGAGGCCGAGCGCACCCTCGCCGAGCTTTCCGGCTAATTCCCTGGCCGTAGCCGACGTCCCGATCGGCGATCTGTGCGGGTGGCAGGGACGTTTCTTTCATAGACCAGGGATGAACGCATCAGACTGGACGATACTTCCAGCCGGCACGCCCGGGAACCAGTGAGAATCCGCCTTGAGAAGGCGTTCCGCCACCGCGAGTACTGAGCCCGTTCGGGTATCGAGCAGGACTTCAATCTGATCTGTGCGGGTGCTCGCGCATATCCATTGGCCATATCTTCCGACGAGGTCTCTTCCCTGCCCGCACAGGTGAAGTCCCGGCAGCGAAACCAATACAGACCAGGTCGCTGACCGCGCATTTGTCGCCAACGGTGCGGTGGCGAGAAGGAAACCAAGCTGCCTCAGCACGGCCGTCACCGACGGGTGCATGCCCGCATACGGCCGAAGGTGAGTCGCTATCTCGCTCCGGATGGCTTGAGGAGACCCGGGCAGGGACTTCACCTGCTGATACGTTAGAGGCGTTCCCTGGGGGATGAAGCTGAATTTGCCCGTGGGTATGGAGAATGTCTGGCCTGTGACGGCCCCAGCCGACAGTGGCGGCTTCCCGGCAGCTTGCCAGCGCGCACGTTCTGACGGTGTCATGAACCTTGGCGCGCTATAGCCGACCACGTCAACGAGCGCCGATGACGATGGCTGGACTGTAAAATCCCGGGTGTCTGTGGCAAAGGCCGTGAATGAGCTCGGCAATCCGGCGTCGGAGACCGTCGCGTAGTATTCTACGGCCCGGAACTTTATCACAGAATGTGACATCTCTGCATTGCCGGCTGATCTGATCCGCCTTACCACAAGATCCGCCAGCGCCCGAACGGAGCCAATGCTTAACTGGCCCGCCGCAGAGTTGCTGCGGTGCTGACTCGCCGACGCCGGGACCCCGGGTCCACTCGCCGCCCCGCATCCGGACAGCAGGACGCTGATCACGGTGATGACCAAGGCTACGACCGTCCGCACGGCAATCCTCCTATTGTGATCGATCCCCCCGCTGCGCGGGGGGATCGATCACAACCCAGCGATCTACGGCCAGGTTTCGCCACATATATCCGAGTTGTTTGTTTTGAAAAAGAGCGAGGAGATCGAGTAGACGGCGGGAGTCGTGTTCGGCCACATGTAGTTGTTCAGGTTAGACACCTTGCCCGCGTCACACGCCCACTGAGCGTCGGCGGGAGCGTTCTTCGCAACTTCTGTGTGGTATGCGCGATTGTTATCGATTGATGCCGCGCCGTCATTTGCGCTGTCACCGATGTAGAACCATTTGTTATGTGGAACGTTGTTATAATGCCAAGTCCACTTCAGGCCAGAGAAATACGTCATGTTCCACTGACACCACGAGTGATCGGCACACCCATAGCGATCCGAAAGGGCAACGCTTGGATGGGATATCTGCGCTGATGCTGGGGCCACACTCAGGCCGGCCAGAGCGCCGAACGACATCAGAGCGGAGATGCCTAATACGGCGGCTCGTCTTAATGGCGCCATGTCTACCTCTTTCTACATATGGCGACAGTACACGGCTAATGGTAACGTAAGTACTTATCTGCCCATAGTGACTTTGGTCCGTGCTGCCGGGACCAAAGACCTATTGACAGCGATCCTGGGGCCGCGGCGAGCCTCGATGGTTACGGCGCGAGCGCCTAGCCTAGTTCGTGACGCGGTAGGCGTCGTAGACGCCGTCGATGGCGCGGACGGCCCGGAGCACGTGACCTAGGTGCTTGGGGTCGCCCATCTCGAAGGCGAACTTGCTGACCGCCACCCGGTCCCTGGTGGTCGTCACCGACGCGGACAGGATGTTGACGTGCTGGTCTGAGATGGCCCGGGTCACGTCGGAGAGCAGGCCGGTGCGGTCAAGCGCCTCCACCTGGATCGCCACCAGGAACAGCGAATCCTCGGTGGGGGACCAGCGCACCGCCACGAGCCGCTCGGGTTCTGACTCGAGCAGGTGACGCAGGTTCGCGCAGTTGGCGCGGTGTACGGACACACCGTGGCCGCGGGTGACGAACCCGGTGATCTTGTCCCCGGGGACCGGCGTGCAGCAGCGCGACAGCCGGGCCCACACGTCCGCCGCCCCTTCAACCGCCACACCGGAGTCGCGGGCAGGCTGGGGCCGGGGCGGCCGGGTGGGCAGGGTTGCCTCGGCGAGGTCGTCTTGCGCTCCCGGGAGGCCGCCGAGGGACTGGACGAGCTTGGTGACCACCGACTGCGCGCTGACGTGATTCTCCCCTACCGCCGCATACAGGGCGGACAGGTCCGGGTAACGCAACTCGGTGGCGATGGCCAGCAACGCCTCCCCGGTCGCGGCCCGCTGCAGCGGGAGCCCCTGCTTGCGCATGGCGCGGGCGATCGCTGTCTTGCCTGCCTCGGTGGCTGCCTCCCGGCGCTCCTTGGAGAACCAGTGCCGGATCTTGTTGCGGGCACGGGCGCTCTTGACGAAAGTGAGCCAGTCCCTGCTCGGCGCGGCGTCTTGGGCCTTGGAGGTGAATATCTCCACGGTGTCGCCGTTGTCGAGGGTGCTCTCCAGCGCGACGAGGCGCCCGTTCACGCGGGCGCCAATGGTGCGGTGGCCTACCTCGGTGTGAATGGCGTACGCGAAGTCCACCGGCGTCGCGGCGGCGGGAAGCGCGATCACCTCACCCTTGGGGGTGAAGACATAGACCTCGGCGGCACCAAGGTCGAACCGGAGTGACTCCAGGAACTCGGCCGGGTCAGCGGTCTCGCGCTGCCAGTCCACCAGTTGCCGGAGCCAGGCCATGTCGCCGGTGCCGTCCGCCCCGGCGCGGCCGCTGGCAGCGACGGACTCCTCCTTGTACTTCCAGTGAGCGGCCACGCCGTACTCCGCGCGCCGGTGCATGCCCCAGGTCCTGATCTGCAGCTCAACGGGCTTGCCCTCGGGCCCGATCACCGTCGTGTGCAGCGACTGGTACATGTTGAACTTCGGCATCGCGATGTAGTCCTTGAACCGCCCAGGGATCGGGTTCCACCGTGCGTGGATCGTCCCCAGCGCCGCATAGCAGTCCCGCACGGAGTCGACCAGGACGCGGATGCCGACCAGGTCGTAGATGTCATCGAAGGCGACATTCCGGGCGATCATCTTCTGGTAAACGGAGTAGTAGTGCTTGGGCCGCCCGGTGACCCTCGCCTTGATCTTGGCCTCGCGCAGGTCGGTTGAGACTTCCTCGATGACTTCCTGCAGGAACAGGTCGCGGCGCGGGGCGCGTTCGGAGACCATCCGCGCGATCTCGTCGTACCGCTTGGCGTACATGGTGGCGAACGCCAGGTCTTCCAGCTCCCACTTGATCGTGTTCATGCCGAGCCGGTGCGCGAGCGGGGCGAAGATCTCCAGCACCTCCCGCGATTTCCGCTCCTGCTTCGCGCGCGAGAGATAACGCAGGGTGCGCATGTTGTGGAGCCGGTCGGCCAGCTTGATCACCAGCACCCGGATGTCGCGGGACATCGCGACCACCATCTTGCGGACGGTCTCCGCCTCGGCAGCGTCGCCGTATTTGACCTTGTCGAGCTTGGTCACCCCGTCAACCAGCGCCGCCACGTCCTCCCCGAACTCGCGGCGCAGTTCGTCAAGCTTGTACGCGGTGTCCTCGATCGTGTCATGGAGCAGCGCCGCGCAGATCGTCTCCTGGTTCATGCCAAGCTCGGCCAGGATCGTGGCCACCGCGAGCGGGTGCGTGATGTAAGGGTCGCCGCTCTTGCGCATCTGGCCGTCATGCCAGCGCGCCGCGACTTCGTAGGCATGCTCGATGAGCCTGACATCCGCCTTGGGGTGAGTCGCACGAACTGTCTTGATCAAGGGCTCGAGCACCGGATTCACCCCCCCTCCACGGGGTGCGCCGAGCCGGGCGAGCCGGCGGCGAACCCCCGATCCTCCGCTGACACCCGGGGGGGCGGGCTGCGTGCGTGGCTCGGCGGACGTCGTGGATGCTGCGGCTGCCGGGCGGGACGCAGCGCGGCGCGGCTGTACAGCGTCACGCGCCACCTCGTTGTCCTCCCCGGGGCTCGCGGTACCCGCTTGCTCCCCGGGGGCGGACTGGGTGACGTCGGCACTGGTCATGCCGGTTATTGCCACGTCACCAGCCACTTACGCTCCTGTCGTCCGCCAGGCCCTCAGTCTATCGGGGGCAGCGCGAAGAGCACGCTGCTTGGCCAGGTGGGGGGCAAGGGAGCGGGTTGGGCCACCAGGACGGAACAAGCTGGCGCGACCAGATGCGGGCGGGTCAGACGGCCAGGAGGGAGCGGAGCATTCCTTCCGGGAGCCGGTTCCGGCCGCCCAGGAACGTAAGTTCCAGGATGACCGCCACCCCGACCACCTCGGCACCGCCTCGCTGTACCAGGGTGGCGGTTGCCTCCGCGGTCCCCCCGGTGGCCAGCACGTCATCCACGACGAGGACCTTCTCCCCTGGCTGAAACGCGTCCTGGTGGACCTCAATGGTGGCCGACCCGTACTCAAGCTCGTAACTTTGCGCATACGTGGGGCCAGGCAGCCGGCCTTCCTTGCGCACCGGGACAAACCCCGAGCCGAGCTGGCACGCGACGGAGGCGGCGAGGATGAACCCGCGCGCCTCGATCCCGGCCACCTTGTCGATCGGCCCGTACCCGGCCCCCAGCGCCGTCACGACGGCGTTCAGCGCCTTGCCGTCAGCCAGCAGCGGGGTGATGTCCTTGAACACGATGCCCGGTTGCGGATAGTCGGGGATGTCGCGGACTTTGGTCCTGATCAGGCCGGCCAGGCCGGTGCCCGCGGGCATCTCCGTCCCGTCCACCGCGCTACCGCCGCCGTTTCTTGCCGCTCGGGCGCCGCTTGCCCGAACCGCTCCGGCGGGGCTGCTGGCGCGGGCCCGGGCGGCCGCCGCTGGGTGTGACGCGCCGGGAGGCGGGCTGGCCCGCGCCAGCCGCGACGGGCTCCTCAGCCCCGGTGGCATCTTCGGCAGCGGCCTCATCGCCGGCTCCGTCGGCATCCAGCGCGGCATCGCCGCCCGCGAGCGGCTCAGTTTTCCCGGCCCTGGCGTTGCGGCCCACGGCCCGGCCGGAGGAGCCTGCGCGGCCCGGCGAGCCTGCGCGGCCCGGCGAGCCTGCGCGGCCGGCTGCGGCCGGTTCGGTGTCCGTGTCGCCCACCGCACCCTTGGCGCCAGCCCGCCTCGCCGCCCGGACGCCACTGGCACGCTGCGAGACCCGCTTGGCGAGGGCACGATACTGGGGTTCCCGCTCCTTCAGGTCAGCGAGCACCGGGGTGGCGATGCAGATCGAGGAGTAGGTGCCCGAGAGCATGCCGACGAACAGCACCAAAGCCAGGTCTTTGAGCTCGCCAGCGCCAAGGAACCCAGCACCAACGAAGAGGATCGAGGCCACCGGCAGCAGTGCGATCAGCGATGTGTTGATGGAACGGACCAGGGTCTGGTTGAGGGCCTGGTTGGCCGCCTGGCTGTAGGTGACACGCGCGGTGCCGAGCAGCCCGGCCGTGTTCTCACGCACCTTGTCGAAGACCACCACTGTGTCATACAGGGAGTAACCGAGGATGGTGAGCAGACCGATCACCGACGCGGGGCTGACCTGGAAACGGAGCAGGGCGTAGACCCCGATCGTGATGACGATGTCGTGGGCGAGCGCGACCAGCGCGGCGGCGGCCATCCGCCACTCGAACATCAGCGACAGGTAGAGCACGACCGCGATCAGGAAGAAAATGAGAGCTTTCAGCGCCTTCTGCGAGATCTGGGAGCCCCAGCTCGCGCCGACGAAGTTGGTGCTGATCCGGTCCTGGCTCAGGTGGAACGTGCGGCCGATCGCGGTTTCCACGCTGGTTTGCTGGGAGGCGGTCAGCTGGTGAGTCTGCACCAGCCAGTCGGCGGCTCCGGTGACCGGATGGATCTCCTGAACGATCGCGTCGGCGCCACCCCCGGCCGTGCTAATCGTCTGGCGTACCTGCGTGATCGAGGACGAGCCGACCGGGAACTTGAAGAGGGAGCCACCCTTGAAGTCCACGCTGAAGTTCAGCCCGAAGACGATGACCGCGATCACGCTGATCGCCAGGATGCCCCCCGACAGCATGTACCAGAGCCGCTGGCGGCCCACGAACTCGACCGAGACCTCGCCGCGGTAGAGCTTCCCGCCGATTCCGCCATGCGCGGACATCATGCCTCCTTCGCCGGGGCAGTGCGACCGGGGGCAGTGCGACCGGGGGCGGCGGGACCGGGGGCGGCGCGACCGGTCCCAGCGCGAGCGGTGCCGGTGCGACCCGCGGCGGTGCGGCCAGACCGGGACGGTGCCCGGTCCGCCCCCCGGGAAGCGCCTGGCCACGGCCCGCGGGCGCCCAGGCGCGTGGGGTCAAGGCCGGACAGCGGGTGCCCCCCGCCGAAGAACCTGGTCCGGGCGAGCAGGGTGAGCATGGGCTTGGTAAAGGTGAACACGACGATCACATCGATGACGGTCGTGAGGCCCAGCGTGAACGCGAAGCCCCTGACCTCGCCGATCGCGAAGTAGTACAGCAGGGCTGCGGCGAGGAAGGAGACCGTGTCGGAAACCAGGATGGTCCGCCGCGCCCGGGCCCACCCGCGCTCGACGGCGGCGCGCAGCGACCGGCCGTCCCTGACCTCGTCCCGCAGCCGCTCGAAGAACACCACGAACGAGTCCGCGGTGATGCCGATAGCCACGATCAGGCCAGCGATACCGGCGAGAGTCAGGGCGAAGTTCGCGTACTTGCCCAGCACGATCACCGACTCGTACGACAGCGTGGCGGCGATGATCAGGCTGGACGCGGAAACGATCGCCAGCCCCCGGTAGTAGAACAGCAGGTAGAACACGACCAGGATCAGCCCGAGCCCAGCCGCGATCAGCCCGGCGTTCAGCTGGTCACGGCCCAGCTGCGGCGAAACCGACTGCACAGATTGCTGGTGGAAGCTGAGCGGCAGCGCACCGTAGGACAGCTGGTTGGCCAGCAGGCTGGCAGATTTCTGGCTGAAGTTCCCGCTGATCGTCGTCGCCCCGCCGGTGGACGGGGATTCGATGTAAGGGTTAGAAACGATAAGGCCGTCCAGGACAACGCCTAGCTGGTCCGGCGGGTTGGGACTCTTGTTGTATTTGGCGAACATTTGGGTGGTGAGTTGACCAAACAGCTTGTTGCCCGTGCCCTTGAAGTTGATATTCACGATCCAGGTGGTGGAGTTGGGATCCGGGACCGCCTTGGCCGAGGAGATCATGCTGCCGAGCACCTTCGCCTTGTCTAGCGCGAATTTCTCCTGGCCAGGCCCGCAGGCCACGATCTGGATGTTCGGGTTGTTCCACTGCTGGTTGGTATAGCCAACCTGGGTCTTCCAGTTCTTGTTAGCGCAGTTGAGCTTGTTGAACAGCGCCTTCACCGAAGCACCGGCCAAGGTTGGGTCACCTTGCGCCTGCTGCCAGGTGGAGGTGCTCGGTGTCGGTGACGCCGAGGCAGCCGGTGACGCGGAACCCGCCGAGGCGGACGGCGAGGGGCTCGGGCTGGAACTGGCTGAACCGGCCCCGGACGCGGTGGCAGCACGGAAGTTCTGGGCGCCGCCCGCCATTTCTGCTGTCTGACCGCTCCCGCTTCCCGGCAGGCCCGCCGCGGACGGGCTGCTTGACGCACTGGGCGTGGCGCCAGTGCTGGGCTGCGGCGTGCCGGTCGGCAGCGTGGTGGGCACGGCGGTGGGGGTGGACGACGGCACCGCGATAGGCGCGTTCGATGCGATGAGCAGAACCTGGCGGAACTGCAGTTCCGCGGTCTGGCTCACATACTTCGTTACATCGCGCGCGCTCTTCCCGGGAACCGAGACGTTGATCACGTCTGTGCCCTGCTGCTGGACCTGCGCTTCGGTGAAGCCCGCGCCGTTCACGCGGTTGAGCATGATCGCGATCGCCTGCTGCATCTCGCCCTTGGTCACCGCGTGGCCACGCGGGGCGACCGCCCGCAGCGAAACCGTCGTGCCGCTGGTCAGGTCGAGGCCCAGATGAACCCGGAAATCCTTCGACCAGGCCGCCGGGCTGACAAAACCACCGCCCACGATGGCCAGGAACAACACGACCACGAGCCCGGCCAGCACCGCCAGTGAGAGCCCCGGCCGGGATGTGTTACCGCTAGGGGGAGCCACTTCTCGCCCGTCCTTTGATCCAAGAGTCGGTCAGGCCGTCACCAGGGCCCGCAGGCCGGAACGGTCAGGGTGCCGACCGCTCGTCCTCTGCTGATTCCGTTTCCGGCGGGTCACCGGCGCTACCCGCCTCCGTTGGCGGCGTCCCGCCAGCGAAACCATCGCTCGCCGCGGCCCCATCCGGGCTGGCTGTCTCAGCGGGCGGCGCTGCGGCGAAACCGGGCTCACCGCCATCGCTGATGACCTCCATGACCGCCCGCCGCAGGAGGCGGATCTCGACACCGGGCGCCACCTCCAGGGTGATGTCCTGATCGTCTGCCGAGGTGATAGTCCCGTACATGCCCGCGGTGGTCCGGACCTGCATGCCGGGTGCGAGCTCGCGCTGTGTCTGCATGACCCGGCGCTGCCGGTTGCGCTGGGGCCTGATCATCACGAAGTAAAAGAAGCCGAAGAGCACCAGGATGACGAGCGGCAGGAACAGGCTGCCGCCACTCTTGGTCTGGCCGGCGGCTATGGCGCCCGCAAGAATCACATTCCCCATTCCGGGGCATCCTTCCCGTTGATGTGCTGGGCTTGGTCACTGAGCCGAGCCCAGGCCAACTGGGCCGCGCCCGCATTTGCGCGCGGCTCTCGTGTCGGCCAACTGCCGAAGTGTAGCGGCGCGCACGCGGCGCACCAACAGGCTATGGCCTCCTACGACCGATCGTGACATCCTCGCGACAAAACCGCCATCGTGGCAGACCCGATACGCCACGGGACTTCCCGGGGGCGAAACCCCGCGGGGCGCCGTCTCAGGCGCCGGGCCACGGGCCCCACGGGTCACCCGGAACTGTCGGTGCGGTCGTCGAAGAGGGTGCCCGAACCGCCGGGCGCGGCCGGCCCGGCAGGGCCGGCCGGGATCCCCTGAGCGGGCACATCGGGTGGTGTGAGGCCAAGATGCTCCCAGGCGGCGGGAGTTGCCACCCGGCCGCGGGGGGTGCGCGCCATGAGGCCTTCCCGCACGAGGAACGGTTCCGCGACCACCTCGACCGTCTCCGCTTCCTCCGCCACTGCCACGGCCAGCGTTGACAGCCCGACTGGCCCGCCGCCGAACCGGGTGACCAGGGCCGAGAGCACCGCCCGGTCCAGCCGGTCCAGCCCGTGGGTGTCCACCTCGTACAACTCCAGCGCGGTCTTGGCGATATCCCTGTTCACCACGCCATCGGCACGGACCTCCGCATAGTCCCGCACGCGGCGCAGCAGCCGGTTGGCGATCCGGGGGGTGCCACGGGACCGCCCGGCGATCTCGTCTGCGCCGTCATCGCGCAGCGCCACCCCCAGCAGTGACGCCGACCGGCGGATGATGACCTCCAGTTCCGCCGCGTCGTAAAAGTCCAGGTAGGCGGTGAAACCAAACCTGTCACGCAGCGGGGCCGGCAGCAGCCCGGCCCGGGTGGTCGCGCCCACCAGCGTGAACGGCGCGATGTCGAGCGGGATCGCGGTCGCCCCGGGCCCCTTGCCCACCACCACGTCCACCCGGAAGTCCTCCATCGCGAGGTAGAGCATCTCCTCGGCGGGCCGGGCCAGCCGGTGGATCTCGTCGATGAACACGACTTCGCCTTCGCCAAGCGTGGACAGCACCGCCGCGAGGTCGCCCGCCCGCTCGATGGCCGGCCCGCTGGTGATCCGCAGCGGCGCGCCCAGTTCCGCGGCGATGATCATGGCCATGGTTGTCTTCCCGAGACCGGGCGGGCCGGACATCAGCACGTGGTCCGGGGGCTTGCCGCGGCGCAGCGCGCCAGCCAGCACGAGGGACAGTTGCTCTCGCACCCGGGCCTGCCCGACGAAATCGCCGAGGCGTTTCGGTCTCAGCGTGCTCTCGATCACCCGGTCGTCGGCGTCGGCGAGTGCGGAGACGACCCGCTCTTCCCCCTCCGGGACCGGAACGTTCATGCGTGGCTCAGTTTCCGCAGCGCCGCCCGCAGCAGCACCGCCACATCGGCATCCTGCCCGAGCCCGCCAGCGGCCCCATTACGGAAGCCATCACCACTGCCGGCCCCATCACCACTGCCGGCCCCGTCACCGTGAGCGGCCTCGGCAAGGTCTGCTTCCACCGCGGCGATCGCCGCGTCGGCGTCGCGTGCCTGCCAGCCCAGGCTGACCAGCCCCGACCGGACCTGCTCCCGCCACTTCGGCGCTGCGGGCAGCCCGGACGCTGCCCCGGTGCCAGCCTGCCCCAGGCCAGCGCCCATCCCTGGTGAGCCGAGGCGGCCGGCGAGTTCGAGGACGATTCGTTGGGCGCCTTTCTTGCCGATGCCGGGCACACGGGTGAGCGCCGTGATGTCCTCGGCCGCGACGGCGCGGCGCAGAGCATCGGGCGACAGCACGGCCAGCATGGCGAGGGCGAGCCGGGGGCCGACCCCGCTGGCCGTCTGCGCCAGTTCGAACACGTCCCGCTCGTCGTCGGTGGCGAAGCCGTACAGCGTGAGCGCGTCCTCCCGCACCACCAGCGACGTCGCCACCCGCGCCCGCTCGCCGGCGCGCAGCGTGGCCAGAGTGCCGGGCGTGCACTGCACCAGCAGGCCAACGCCGCCAACCTCGATCACCGCGCCTTCCGGGGTGAGGCCGCATACCGTGCCGTCCAGATGAGAGATCACCGAGTTCCTCCTGACCTGGCCACCGCGGTGGCCAGCCGCTGCCGTACCCCGCCCCGCCACAGATGGCAGATCGCCAGCGCCAGCGCGTCGGCGGTGTCGGCGGGGCGCGGCGGGTCATCCATTCGCAGCAGCCGCATCACCATCGTCGTCACCTGGGCCTTGTCCGCGCGCCCGCTGCCGGTGACCGCGGCTTTGACCTCGCTCGGGGTGTACAGCCCGACCAGCAGACCCCGCCGTGCCGCGCACACGATCGCGACCGCCCCCGCCTGCGCGGTCCCCATCACCGTCCGGACGTTGTGCTGGCTGAACACCCGCTCCACCGCGACCGCGCCGGGCTGGTGCTCGGCCAGCCACCGGTCGATCTGGACCTCCAGCGCCAGCAGCCGGGCGGCGATGTCCTCCCCCGCCGGGGTGCGGATCACGTCGGCGGCGACCAGCTTCGGCGGCCGGCCCAGCGTGCCCTCGATCACGCCGAGCCCGCACCGGGTCAGGCCGGGATCGACACCCAGCACCCGCATGACCCACCCCCGGCTTGTGCGCCTGGCACGAACACGTGTTCGGGTGAGACCCTACAGCCCTGGAGCCCCCGGCGCAGCGAGCCCCCCGGCGTGTCGCCGGGACGGCCCCGAGTTCCATGATCCTGAAGACTTTTCCCATATACGACACAAAGTCTTCAGGATCATGGAAGTGAGGGCTTAGCTCAGCTTCTCCATCACCTCGTCGGGGACGGAGTAGTTCGCGTAGACGTCTTGCACGTCGTCGGAGTCCTCAAGTGCCTCGATCAGGCGGAACACCCGTTTGGCCTGCTCCTCATCGAGCGGAACCTCGACGGCGGGAAGGAATGCCGCCTCAGCGGAGTCGTATTCCAGCCCAGCCTCGGCCACCGCGGTCCGCACCGCCACCAGGTCGCCCGGCTCGCAGATCACCTCGAACGACTCACCGAGATCGTTGACGTCCTCCGCGCCCGCGTCCAGCACCGCCAGCAGCACGTCGTCCTCGGTGACCCCGTCCGCCTTGTTGACGATCACCACGCCCTTGCGGTGGAACAGGTACGACACCGAGCCAGGGTCGGCCATCGAGCCGCCGTTGCGGGTCAGCGCGGTGCGCACGTCGGCGGCGGCCCGGTTGCGGTTGTCGGTGAGGCACTCCACCAGGACGGCGACGCCACCCGGCGCGTAGCCCTCATAGCTGACCGTCTCGTAGGCGGCGCCCCCACCCTCAAGACCAGCGCCGCGGCGGATGGCCCGGTCGATGTTGTCGTTTGGCACGGAACTCTTCTTGGCCTTCTGCACGGCGTCATACAGGGTCGGGTTGCCCGCCGGGTCCCCGCCGCCGTGGCGCGCCGCCACCTCGACGTTCTTGATCAGCTTGGCGAACAGCTTCCCGCGGCGGGCGTCGGCGGCTGCCTTCTTGTGCTTGGTCGTCGCCCACTTGGAGTGGCCACTCATGTCCGCTCCCTCACCATGTCAACGAAGTGCCGGTGCACGCGTGCGTCGCCCGACAGCTCAGGATGGAAGGCAGTCGCGAGCAGTGGCCCCTGCCGGACCGCGACGATCCTACCCATGGCAGGGTCGCGGCCGAGGATCTCCACCGACGCGCCCGCCTGTTCCACCCAGGGCGCCCTGATAAATACCGCACGAAACGGATGCTCCGGCGAACTCGCGATTCCCGCAAGCTCTATGTCGCTTTCGAATGAGTCGACTTGGCGGCCGAACGCGTTGCGCCGCACGGTCATGTCGATGCCGTGCAGGGTTTCCTGTCCTTGTATGCCGTCTACCAGCCGGTCGGAGAGCATGATCATCCCCGCGCAGGAGCCGAACGCGGGCATCCCGCCGTCGATCCGCTTGCGGAGTGGGTCGATGAGGTCGAAGGCTGTGGCGAGCTTCCACATCGTGGTGGACTCCCCGCCAGGAATGACGAGCCCGTGGACGCTTTCCAGCTCTTCGGCCCTGCGCACGGTCACCGGGCGTGCTCCTACCTCCGCCAGCACCCGCACGTGCTCGGCCACGTCGCCCTGCAACGCGAGCACTCCGATGACTGGAGCCGGTCCCACAAGCAACCTCCGTACATGTCCAAGTGCCGCCCGCAGGCCCGCCGGCCCGGCGCCCACGCCGGGTGCCGCTGTCACACCCCAGGGATCCGGGCCGCTTGTGCAGCACCGCGCGGCTTTCCGGGCACCCCTTCTCATCAAGCCCGCCATCGAGGGTAGTCGGCACCGCAACAACGTAGTCGGCACCGCAACAACGTCACGCTCCCGCCCTATTTCCATGATCACGCAAGCGCTCCCCCTCAGCGGCAGTCATGATCATGGGCTGGGTGGGGCTCCCACCCCACCAATCCCATGATCACGCCATGGAAATCACGGCGCAGCCTCGCCGCCCGCTCCTGCGAGCCGGAGTCCTCATCGCGGCGGATGTGGCGCTCGATGGCGTTTAGGCGATCCACGACGTCTTCCATGCGGTTCGCGAGGGCGTCGAGACGCTGCAGGATTTCGCCCAGTTGGACCAATGTGCCCGCCCGGTGAATGGGCGAGGAGGGGGGGCTGCTTTCTGGTGGGCTCTCGCGCATCAGTTCCAGCACGCGCTCCCGGACCGCTGTGAGCTGTGCGCCGAGGTCGCGGAGCACCCGGGCGGCGACGCCCTCACCCTCGCGGATCAGGCCGAGCAGGACATGTTCGGTGCCGATGTAGTCGTGGCGGAGTTCCAGCGACTCGCGGAGCGAGAGCTCGAGTACTTTCTTGGAACGCGGGGTAAACGGGATGTGCCCGGACGGCGTTTTCTTGCCGTGCCCGATGATGTCCTCAACCTTCTGGCGCACCGCGTCCAGGCTTATCTCCAGCGACTCCAGGGTCTTCGCCGCGATGCCATCGCCCTCACGGATCAGGCCAAGCAAGATGTGCTCGGTGCCGATGTAATTGTGGTCAAGCCTGCGGGCCTCTTCCTGCGCTAAGACCACAACCCGCCGTGCCTGGTCGGTAAACCTCTCGAACATCTGCATCCTCCCCTCGGGTTCCGTGGGCAGGCGCGGCGGGCCGCCAGCAGCCCGCGACCCACCCGGAGGGTTACCAGCCGCGTCCCGCGTACCGCTCGGCCGCTGCCAGCGAGTCCAGGTTGATGCCGACCATAGCCTCACCGAGACCCCGTGACACCTTTGCCACCTCGTCGGGATCGTCATGGTACGTGGTCGCCTTGACGATTGCGGCCGCCCGGCGGGCGGGGTCGCCGGCCTTGAAGATTCCGGATCCTACGAACACGCCCTCGGCGCCGAGTTGCATCATCATCGCGGCGTCGGCCGGGCTGGCGATACCGCCCGCAGTGAACAAGACGACCGGCAGCTTGCCCGCCCGGGCCACCTCGGCGACGAGCTCGTAGGAGGCCTGGAGTTCCTTGGCGGCGGAGTAGAGCTCGTCCGGGCGCAACGACCCAAGCCGGCGGATCTCACCGGAGATCTTGCGCATGTGCCGCGTCGCCTCGACCACGTTCCCGGTGCCGGCCTCCCCCTTGGAGCGGATCATGGCGGCTCCCTCGGCGAGCCGGCGGAGCGCTTCCCCCAGGCTGGTCGCGCCGCACACGAACGGCACCGTGAACGCCCACTTGTTGACGTGGTGAGCCTCGTCAGCGGGGGTCAGCACCTCGGACTCGTCGATGTAGTCGACCCCGATCGCCTGAAGCACCTGCGCCTCGGCGAAGTGACCGATCCGGCACTTGGCCATCACCGGGATGGAGACCGCGTTGATGATCCCGTCGATCATGTCCGGGTCACTCATCCTGGCGACGCCGCCCTGAGCGCGGATGTCGGCGGGAACACGTTCCAGGGCCATCACCGCGACCGCGCCAGCATCCTCAGCGATCTTCGCGTGCTCCACCGTGACCACGTCCATGATCACGCCGCCCTTGAGCATGTCGGCCATGCCGCGCTTGACCCGCGCGGTTCCCGTCACGCCAACGGAGTCGCTGGAAGAACCACCGGCGGGCCGGTCGTTGTTGTTCCCGGCGCCGGGTGCGGAACTACTGACTGACACGTTGAACCTCACTTGATCTCTGCTGATGCCCCTTCCCATGGTAGGGGCTCAGCTGGGGTGGGGGCTCAGTTGGCCTCGCTGGCAGAGAGCCCACCGCCGGTGAGATGCGGCATGTCTGCCGCGAGGCCGTCGGCGCCCCCCACCAGCACGGTGTCGTCGATCTCGAAGAACTCCGGCATGGAGGCGCCACCGGCCAGCCGCAGCAGCCGGACCAGCCACCGCCGCCGGGCGGAGATGGTGACAGCGACGGCGTCGTTGTAGAACCGTCGGGCCAGAAACACCTGATGGGCAGCTTCCTCCAGCTCGGCGAGAAGTTCGTCGCCGCGACCGCGCGCTGCCAGCGCGGCACGGAACCCGGGCTGGCCTACCGAGGCTCGCAGGGCACGGGTCAGATCGCTCTCGGTGCGTTCCGTCGGCTCACCCGCAGCTCGCGCGTCGTGCGCCGCACCGGCCAGCAGGAGGCTGGTTGCGGGGTCGAGCAGGCCGCAGGCCGCGAGTTCCAGCGCCACGGAACTTCGACGCACCAGAGCGGCATCCAGGGCAGCACGAGCACCGTCCACCCTGGCGTGCAGCCGGTCCAGCCTGCCCGCCCGCCAGGAGACATACACCCCGACGAGAATCGCGATGGCGATGATGAGGATAACGTTCGTCAGCACGGGGCATCTCCCCTCACCTGCGTCTGCGCCTGTGTCTGCCTGCACCGGCCCGGATCACGGCACCGCGCCACCTCCCGGGCCAAGCCGTCCCAGGCCACCTCCCGGGCCGGCCCGGATCACGGCACCACTGCCACCTTGCCCGCCGACGGCACCACGGCTTGATACACCTTGACCACGTCGCGCGCCACCACCAGCCAATCGTAGGCGCGTACCGCCTCGGTGGCGGCGACCGAGAGCCGCGCCCGCAACGGCGGGTCGTCAAGGAGGCGAGCAGCGGCTGCCGCCAGCGCGGCGTGATCACCGTTCGGGAACAATTCCCCCGCGCGCCCGCCGCGCAGCACAAGCCGGAACGCGTCCAGGTCGCTGGCCACAATCGGCGATCCGGCCGCCATGGCCTCGATCAAGACGATGCCAAAGCTCTCGCCGCCGGTGTTTGGCGCGCAGAAGACGTCAACCGATCGGTAGAAGCGCTCTTTGTCCGCCTGGCTGACCTGGCCAAGCAGCACCACCCGCTCGCGCAGCGGGGCCGCGACGCGAGCAAGCACGTCCTCCAGGTCGCCCGGCCCGGCGATGAGCAGGCGCAGCTGTGGACGCTGTGGGGCCAGGATTTCGAAGGCCCGCAGCAGCACGTCCAGCCCTTTGCGCGGCTCGTCCATCCGGCCGAGGAAGCCAAGCACGCCACCGTCACCGGGCCAGCCTGGCAGTGGCGCCGCCCCCTGGTATCGCCGCACCGCCACGCCGTTGGGGATGAGGACCGCATCGCCCCCCATGTGCTCGACCAGGGTGGTGCGAGCCGCTTCGGAGACGGCTATGCGGCCACTGATCTTCTCCAGCGCGGTCTGCAGGACTGGGTAGGCGGCGTGCATCCACCGTGAACGGGGCATCGCGGTATGCACGGTGGCCACGATCGGCCCGTCCGCCACCCAGCAGGCAAGCAGGGACAGGCTGGGTGCGGCTGGCTCATGCACATGGAGCACGTCGAAACTGCCTTCTTTGACCCAGCGCCGGACCCGCGCCGCCGAGAGGAAGCCAAACGAGAGCCGCGCCACCGACCCGTTATATGGGACCGGGACAGCGCGCCCGGCTGGCACCACGTAGTCCGGCAGCGGGGTGTCATCGTCGGCCGCCGAGATGACTGACACGTCATGGCCCAGGCCGATCAGCGCTTCTGCCAGTTCCTTGACGTGTTCTTGCACCCCGCCAGGCACATCCCAGGTGTAAGGGCAGACCATGCCGATTCTCACTGCGGCCCCCCGTCCGCCCGGCTCGCCGGGCCCGCCCCGTCCGAGATGGCCGGGCCCGCCCCGTCCGAGATGGCCGTGCCCGCCCCGTCCGCAGGGACGGCCGGCAACGCAGCGGTCTCCTGCCCGGCGGAAACTGCTGCCTCCCCGGCAGCCAGCCGGGCAAGGTCCAGGTCGGCGACGAACACCCGCTGGAGCATGTGCCAGTCCTGTGGGTGGGCGGTGACCCCTTTTTCAAAGACGCGCGCCAGTTCTTGCGTCATGGCCGCCACCTTGTCGCGCCTGTTGCCCCCGTCGGGCACCCGGATGGCTTCATGGATATGGGCTGCCCACAAGGGGCCCTCGAACCACAGCGTGGCCGGTAGCAGGGCGGCGCCTGTCTGGATCGCCAGCGCGGCCGGGCCGCCCATCATGCGTGCTTTCTCGCCGAAGAAGTCCACCTCAATACCGCTGCCAGTCACGTCCCTGTCGGCAGGAAGGCAGACCAGGCCCCCAGCACGCAGCCGCTGCGCGAGCACCCCAAACCGGCTCATTCCCCCGCTCGCCGGCAGCACCTCGAAGCCAAGCCCTTCCCGGAAGTCGAGGAAACGCTGGTACACGGACTCAGGCTTGAGCCTCTCGGCCACCGTGGTGAGCTTGCCCACGCCGAGAGCGATAATCCACGCACCCGCCTGCTCCCAGTTGCCCATGTGAGGGACGGCAACGACGACTCCGCGTCCAGCGTCAAGGTGGGCGAACAACGTCTCCTCGCCGGTGGAGCGCATATCGGCCACGATTCGCTCCGGGCTGATCACGGGCAGCCGGAAGACCTCCATCCAGTAGCGCGCGTACGAGCGCATGGCCTCGCGGGACAGGGCACGCAGTTCCTTGCCCGATGCCTCGGGGCCGATCACCCGGCGCAGGTTCGCTTCGAGGCGCTGCACCCCCCGGCCTTGGCGGCGCCAGGCGATATCGCCCGCGAGCCGGAACAGGTGGCTCGCCCAGGACTCCGGCATGCGGCAGACCAGCGACCAGCCCAGCGCGTACCCCATGTCTACCAGCCGGTCCCGTACGGACATCGAGGTGCTCATCCCTCACCCCCAGCCGAATGGTGACCAGGGTGTTCTCCCCCGGCCCGCCCGAACCCAGAACCCCCGGCCGCAGCCTGCCCGGACCCGGGAGGCGCGCTCGAGGCCGGTCCCGCGCCCGCGCCGCGCACCGCCCACACCCGCTGGCCGAACGTCACGGCGCTCAGGACGGCGAGCAGCCACAGCCCGATCGCGAGCACATACGGAACCCCGAGCCCGGTCAGGCCGGCCGACAGCAGGGCAATGATGAGCCGCTCCGTCCGCTCGGCCACGCCAACGTCACAGGGAATTCCGAGACCCTCTGCCCGGGCCTTGGCATAGGAGATGAGCCCACCGGCCACCAGGCAAAACAGCGCCACCTCGGCCAGCTCATCGTGCCGGGTGCGGGCCAGCCAGATCGCGAGGCCCGCGAAGACCGCCGCGTCGCCGACCCGGTCCAGCGTCGAGTCGAGGAACGCGCCGAACGCGCCGCTCGTCCCCTTCACCCTGGCCAGCGCACCGTCGAGCATGTCGAACAGCACGAACACCGTGCACACGACCGTCCCCGCGAACAGGTGGCCGGTGGGAAACAGCCACAATGCCCCGGCCACCACTCCGGCGGTGCCGGTAATCGTGATGGCGTTTGGCGTGATCGGCGTGCGCGCAAGCGCCTCACCCACCGGGATGAGCACGCCGGAGAGCGCAGGCCTGAGCGCTTTCAGCATGGCCGTCTGATCTTACTGATGGCCGTGACAATACCGTGCTGGTGGCCAGCGCCCCTCCGGCGATTCTGGCGGGGGGCTTGTGGTCGGAAGGCGATGGGGTAAAGGCTGGCCATGATGCCACTGAACTTATAACCGGCGGGAGGCGCGATGGCAGATAGGAGAGTTTCCGCAGCAGCGGGCGGTGCACCAGCGGCCGACCAGCACAGGGGGGTTCGCAACGTTGTGCTGGTCGGCCATTCGGGAGCCGGCAAGACCACGCTGGTCGAGGCGCTGCTGGTCACAACCAGCGCCATCCAGCGGGCCGGCCGGGTGGAGGATGGGACGACGGTGAGCGACTTCGACGAGGTCGAAGTCAGGCAGCAACGTTCGGTAAATCTCACCCTCGCCCCGGTCACACATGCCGGGATCAAGGTGAACCTCCTCGATACTCCAGGTTATGCCGACTTCACCGGCGATCTGAGAGCCGGACTACGGGCCGCAGACGCGGCCCTTTTTGCGGTCCCGGCCACCGATGGCGTGGACGGTCTCACGCGCATGCTCTGGGAGGAATGCGCCGCGGTCGGGATGCCCCGTGCCGTTGTCATCACCAAGATCGACCACCAGCGGGCCGACTTCGAGCAGGCACTGACGGCCTGCCGCGCGGCGTTCGGGGACTCGGTCGCCCCGCTGTACCTGCCGGTCAGCGGGACGGGCGGCGAGCTCACCGGCCTGATTGGGCTGCTGTCTGGGCGCATGTTCGACTACTCCGGCGGAACCCGCACCGAGCGCGACCCCGACGACTCCTACGCCGAACAGGTCGAAGAGCTCCGAGGCGCCCTGATCGAGGGCATCATCCAGGAGAGCGAGGACGAGAGCCTCATGGACAGATACCTGTCCGGTGAGGAGATCGACCCCAAGGTGCTCATTGACGACCTCGAAACGGCGGTTGCGCGGGGCAGCTTCTATCCGGTGCTCGCCACCTCCAGCCCGCATGGGATTGGCCTGGCCGAGGTGCTTGAGGTGATGACCCAAGCTTACCCGTCGCCGCATGAGCATCCCCTGCCGACTGTGACCACCGTGGACGGCAAGACGGTGAGCGGTATCGCCAGCGACCCAGAGGGCCCGTTGCTGGCCGAGGTCGTCAAGACCACCTCAGACCCCTACGTGGGGCGGATAAGCATGGTGCGGGTGTTCTCCGGCACGCTGCGGCCGGACATGGTGGTTCACGTGTCTGGGCACGGGCTCGCTGACCGGGGCCACGCCGACCACGACGCTGACGAGCGAGTCGGCGCCTTGACCTCTCCGCTCGGCAAGCAGCAGCGGCCCCTGCCGCAGTGCCAGGCCGGGGACATCTGCGCAGTGGCCAAGCTGACCAGCGCCGAGACCGGCGACACCCTCTCCAGCAAGGAACGCCCGCTGCTGATGGAGGCGTGGACGATGCCGGAGCCGCTGCTCCCGGTCGCGATCACCGCCAAGTCGAAGGCGGACGAGGACAAGATGTCGCAGGCGCTTGCCCGGCTGGTGGCGGAGGACCCGACGCTGCGGATGGAGATGAATGCCGAGACCCACCAGCTCGTGCTGTGGTGCATGGGCGAGGCTCACTCCGATGTGCTTTTGGACCGGCTTTCTTCCCGGTATGGGGTCGCGGTGGAGACCGTTGAGCTGCGGGTGCCGCTCCGCGAGACGGTCGCAGGCAAGGCGCGGGGGCTGGGCCGCAATGTCAAGCAGACGGGCGGGCACGGCGAGTTCGGCATCTGCCACATCGAGGTGGAGCCGCTGCCGTCAGGTTCCGGTCTGGACTTCGTCGACAAGGTTGTCGGCGGCGTGGTTCCCCGGCAGTTCATCCCGTCGGTGGAGAAGGGCGTGCGCGCCCAGACGGAACTCGGCGTCCTGGCCGGCTACCCGATGGTCGACATAAGGGTCACGTTGTTCGACGGCAAAGCGCACTCCGTGGACTCCTCCGACATGGCTTTCCAAAAGGCGGGCAAGCTCGCGCTCAAGGACGCCTGCGAAAAGGCCAGGGTGGTGCTGCTGGAACCGGTCGACGAGGTGTCTGTGCTGGTCGACGACGACTATGTCGGGGCGGTCATGTCCGACCTGTCGTCCCGGCGTGGCCGGGTGCTCGGCACCGAGCCGGTTGCGGGCAAGCGGACCCTGGTCAAGGCCGAGATCCCGGAGTTCGAAATCACCCGCTACGCCATCGACCTGCGGTCGATGTCCCACGGCACTGGGTCGTTCACGCGGTCCTACCTGCGTTACGAGCCACTGCCATCGCACCTGGCGGACAAGATTGTGAGCGCGTCCAAGTAAGACTGACCCGAGGAGACAGGTTCGCAGCCCGGCCCGGGGTGCACGGCCGCC
>WNGL01000332.1_pt1 | contig 61629 bp, 39 predicted proteins | sample 5400591 | NCBI WGS metagenome assembly WNGL01 (sample SAMN13153377, study PRJNA577476) | soil metagenome | isolation source: 80 cm soil or saprolite under Garry oak tree replicate 1 | place: USA:California | collected 2016-06-15 | reverse complement strand
GCCCCGTGCTCCTCGACCGCCATCAAGATGCGCGCGCTCCCCAGGAGGCCCCCCCGCACCTCCAGATCCCACCGGTCGAACGCGCCTCCCCGTTCGAACACGGCCCCCTGGGCGCCCAGCTCGCTCTCGATCACGCTCAGGCGCTCCGCCGGCGAGGCCCAGCGCTCGCTCCAGAGGCCGCGGGTCCGCGCCGCGGGAAACTGGAAGACCGCCGCGGCCCGTCTCCACAGGGTGAGGCCGAAGCTGAGCCGGCCGGCCAGCCGCGCCGCCGGCTGTCCCAGGTGGAGGAGGGCCAGGGTGACGCGGCGGAGGAGGGCGACGCGCCAGGAGGGCGCGGGTTGGGTGAAGCGGATGCGCCAGACGCGACGCAGCACGCCGAGGAGAGGCCCTCCCGCGGTGAGGGCCAGCACGATCCCGCACAACCGCAGGGGCGGCCAGAACAGGCCCACGAGCGCGAGGAAGGCCACCAGCGCGTTCACCAGGTACCACTCCGGCATCGTGAGGACCGCGCCGAGCAGGCCCGGCGATTGCTCGTAGATGCGCTGGAACGAGGCCTCTCCCCAGGTTCCGTGATACACGTGGCTGCCTCGGCCGATGGCGGCCACCAGGGGCCCGTAGAGCCGGCCGGCCCAGGTCACGTGGCCGGCGCGGTTGTACTTTTGCGGCCACTTGCGTTCGAGCATCGCCTCCGCGCGCCCGTAGTTGAGCTGCTGCTTCATGAACTGGCGCACGGTGCCCCGCCGGTGGTGCCAGACCATCGCCCCGGGACAGAACCCGATGGTGAAGCCGCTCTCCCGCAGCCGCCAGCAGAGGTCCACGTCGTCGCCGGCGATGCGGAACTGCGGGTCGAAGCCGCCCACCGCCTGGAGGACCGACCTGCGGACCGCCAGGTTGCAGCCGGGCACGTGCTCCGCCTCGCTGTCGGAGAGGAGCACGTGGGTCGGGTTGCCGGGGGAACGGTCCACGCAGTCCGCGACCGCGCCGTCCCCCGCGGGAGCGAGGTTCGGTCCGCCGATGCAGCCGTGGTCCGTGCGCAGGAAGGCGGCGGCCAGGTAGTGCGCCCAGTGGGGGTCGGGACGGGCATCGTCGTCGAGGTACGCAACGATCTCGCCCGTGGCCGCCGCCCCTCCCGTGTTGCGGGCGCTCGACAGACCACGGTTCCCGGTCCGGATCAGGGGGAACCCATACTCGGCGACGATGCGCCAGGTCCCGTCGGTCGAGCCATCGTCGACCACGATCACCTCGAGGTCGGGGTACTCCAGGCGCCTCAGCCCCTCGCAGCAGTCCCGTATGGTGCGGGCCCCGTTGAAGCTGCAGACCACGACCGAGACGCGCGGCCAGCGCGCCCCCGGGGCGGGCGGCGTGTCGGCAAACGCCTCTCTCGCGGCCGCGAGCGCGGGCTTGGGCGTACGGGCGCGCGTCACGAGCCCGAAGTCCCAGTCCCCGATGTCGTGGCCCCCGCGGTGCCACTCGTCCGTCCAGGCGAAGACGAACGCCCCGGCGCAGCCGGCCGCGAAGGCCGCCCGGAGCTGGACGCGAAGGGCCTGGGCCTGGGCGCATTCGCCGTGACGCCGGCTGTCGAGCCCGACCTCCGCGAGCACGAGCGGCCGATCCCCGGCGATGTTCTGCAGCCGGGACAGGTACGCCTCTAAGCGCTCCCGGGACTCCAGATAGACGTTGAAGGCGGCCAGATCGAGGAACGGCAGGTCGAGGTACTCGGTCGAAGGGTAGTTGACGTACGTGACCAGCCCCGCCGGATCCTCGGCCTTCGCCGCGGTGAACAGCCGCTCGATGAACTCCTCGACCCTGCGCGGCCCGATCCACCGCACGATCGAGCTCGGGATCTCGTTCCCGAGGGCGTAACCGAGCACCGCCGGGTGTCCGCGGCCGTTCCGCACGCCCTGACGGACCATCGCCTCGATCGATCGGGCTCGCTTGCGGTCGGCGAGGAAGTCCACGTGTGACTCCCAGGCCAGCCCGACCATCACCCGCAGCGCGTGATCCGCGGCCAGGTCGAGAAGCCAGGGTGGCGGCGCCGTGTAGGTCCGGACCGCGTTGACCCCGTTGGCGCGCATCCGGGCGAAGTCGCGCTCGACCTGGTCCGGAAGCGGAAAGGGACTGCCGTCCCGGCTGGGGGCAAAGGTCCCGTAGGTCACGCCGCGCACCCACAGCTTGCGGCCGCCCTCGAAGAGGAACTTGCCGTGGGCGCGCGGCCGGTCGGGCGCCCGGTTTGAACCGGGATCCGGGTCTGCCGCCTCCGGTGGGACTGGCTCTCGAACGGCCGGCGACCACGCGGAGTCAACGTGGCCGTGAAGGCTCGCGCCCGCCTCTAGGTCACCGGCCGGGCCTTCGGACCGTGGAGGATCCAGCTGCACTGAGAAGGCCCTTGGGCAGGCTTCGCCCCTGCTTCATTCCAGGGACGTGGGCAAGATAGGCTCTCAGGTGCGGCCCTTCCCTTCCGGAGGACCGCGTGCGCCGTGATCCTGCGTCTCGAACCGACCACCCGCTGCCCAACCGTCAGGGAGCGCCCGCCTCCGAAGTGCGCTTACGCGTGAAACTTCAAGCGAGCGAGCCACTCCCTCGTCCTCACCTCCTCGCAATCGCATTTCGATGTGGACGAGACGTTTTCCGTTTTGAGAATAACGCTCGGGGTGGCGGATGTCAGTGCGCACGGTCACATGCCGTGGCGCGCCGGCCCCATGAGACTCGAACAAGATGGTGCGCCCAGGCTGACTCGAACAGCCGACCTACGGTTTAGGAAACCGTCCCGCTGAAACTTCCTGAAACAGCGTGAAACGCGCGTCGCGTGATTTTTCTTGAGGCACCTGGATTTGCGTGCTTCAATACTTTTCATGGTGACGCAGCCTGTCCCACGTTTTCGCAACCCCGGCGCAACCCCGGCCGACACACAGTCTCGAAAGGTCGACACGCAGTCTCGCGTGGTGGTCCTCGCCGAGCGTGGGCGTGGAGTTCGTCCCGAGAGCCTCGTCGCCATCGACGGGAAGCGGACCGACTATCGTGACGCCGCGATGCAAGGCCTCATCCTGCGCGTCTCGCCGCCGATGGACGAGACGAAGGACAGCGTGAGGACATGGTGCGTCTGGTACAGGGTCGGCCCCAAGAACGGAAAGCTAGCACGGCGGCTCACCCTCGGTCGCTACCCGGAGCTAAGCCTAGCCGCCGCTCGGGAGGAAGCGGCCAGAGTACGCGCCGACGCGAAGAAGGGCTTGGACGCCTGGGCGGAGAGAAAGGCGGCCGAGGAGGGGGCTCGGAAGGCTCGCCTCGTGGGCGAGACGGTGGAGGACCTGGGCGAGCGCTTCCTGGCGAGGCACGCCAAGACCTTGGCCGCCCGAACGCTCTACGAGTACGATCGCATCCTCACCCTGAACGTGTACCCCGAAATCGGGAGCCTGCCTCCGGCCAGAGTCGAGCGCGCGCACGTCCGGGCCCTGGTCGAGAAGGTCGCCGAGCGGGCCGGAGTCCAGGCCAACCGGACCCTGGCCTTCCTGCACCGGCTCTTTGCGTGGGCGCTCGAGGTGGACATGCTCTCCGCGAACCCATGCGCCGGCATCAGGAAGCCGACCGAGGAGAAGCCGCGCGAGCGCGTTTACGCGAATGAGGAACTCCGGGCGATCTTCGAGGCCGTCCCCGGGACCGAGCTGGCGGACCTCGTACCGCTCATCGCCTACACCGCGGTCCGCTCTGAAGAGGCGCGCTCGGCGCGTTGGGCGGAGATCGACCTCGACCAAGGCGTCTGGACCATATCCGACACCAAGGAGGGCAAGCCGCACCTGGTGTGGCTGAGCGCCGGTACTCTGCGCGTGCTCGACGGCATCCAACGCAACGGTCCGTTCCTGTTCGCCGCCCCGACGCGTGAGGGCTTCATGGACCCCCCTCAGAAGGCTACCGAGACTGTCCGTGAACGGTCGGGAGTGGCGGACTTCAGACTCCACGACCTCAGGAGAACGGTGCGCACGCGCTTGCCTGGCCTCGGCGTCTCACCTGACGTGGCGGAGCGAGTCCTCGGTCACGCCCTGCCGGGAATGCGGAGGGTGTACGATCAGTACGACTACTTGCCCCAGACTCGGAGAGCCCTTGAAGCATGGAGCGCCGAGCTCGACCGCATCCGGGCCACTCTAGCCTAGGCACAGAGGAGGCGCGGATTTGCTCGCCCTCGGTCAGCGGTGAAGGAGTCCCTGTCGGCGGAGAGACTCCGCTCACCGCTCCGGTCCTGATTCCCGCCCGCGCGGGAGGCGCAGTCGGGGGATCTCGGGCACCGCACGCTCAATAAGCCGTGAGACAGCCTGCCGGATCAGGCCGAGGTCCCCGCGGCCGCGGGCGATCGCTTCTCTGAGCCGCTCGGCGCTGAGCCGGCCGTCGGAAGGCACGATCCGCGGTCGGCCCAGGAGGAGCGCGCTCAAATTCACACGGGCGGCTTCCTTCGCCAGCTCGCGGTCCGACACTACGCGCAGCATCGAGGCGTATTCGGCGGCATAGCGGCGCTGGAGGTCCGCCGACCGGCCGACCTCCTCCGCGCTCAGCGAGCGGCTGCGGCGCTCGGCCTCGTCCCCGAACTGGCGGGCCGGCGGGGCGTCGGCGGCGTGCCCTTCGTGCTGCCGGTCCTCTCTTCCACCGAGGGCGGCCTCGCGTTCGTCGTCCCGCCAGAGCGCCAGCTGGCCGCCTGGCCCGCCAGGAAGCCCCCGACCAGCGTCACCAGGAGTCCCAGGACCACCCGCCATCGCTCGCGATGCTCCCTCCCGCTCCAGCGTCGAGCGTCCGCCTCCGCCAGGCGAGCCAGCATCTGCACCACGTGGTCGTTCAAGGACCGGACCATCCGGTCGACGTCCTCGCCCAGCCTCAAGGCCCGCTGCTCGGCCCGGCCCAGTTGCTCCCGCATGACCTTGTCCAGGTACTCGGTCCGAGCCCGCAACGCGGCCTCGCTCGGGACCAGCAGCTCCCCGAGCCGCTCCTGCCTCAGCTTCAGGTCCTCGCTGAGGCGCGTGAGATCCTCGATCAGCGTCCTTGTCTCGGCGGTCGCTTCCAACAGCGTGACCATCTGCGCGTTCTCGTCCACTGTACTCATCACTGCACCTCACCAGGTCCAGCGCGGTTTCCCGTCGCAACACGGTGGCCCTCGTGTCCCTCGCCGGCTCCCGGTCAAGAACGGAGAGGGCGTTCTCCCGGCCCTGCTCGCGGGACACCGCGCGCGCGAGGGCCGAACGATCGTTCGTGTACACCCGCGCGTCCTCCACGGCCCGGGAGACGCTCACGTAAAACTGGCGCCGGTTCACCAGCTCCTCGGAATGGGACGTGTCGACCGCCAGGTACACCCGCTCCCGCGAGAGGCCCTGGCTCCGGTGGCTCGTCACGGCGTACGCGTGGTCGAGAGCGCGCGGCTCCTTGAGGTCCAGACGAAAGCGCCGCGGGCCCACCTCAACGGTCGCGACGCTGCGCTCGTGGTCGAGCGTCCTGATCGTCCCCAGGGTGCCGTTCGCGACATCGAGGGCGCGGTCTCGCGCTCGAAACTGGATGCGGTCACCCACCGCGAAGCGACGCTGCTCCACCCGCTCCACCTCGAAGGCGCGCCGGTGGCGGGGGTCGATGACGCGGACGAGGCGGCTCCTCTCTAGCTCCAGCCGCAGAAGGTTCTTCCCTTCGTCGATGCTGATTAGCCGCGCACGCTCGCCCGCTTCGATGCCCTGGCCCGCGCGCACGAAGCGCAGGACGTCGCCCCCACCGTAGCTCGACGCGCGGCCCCTCTGTTCGCGGGTCAGGTCCTGTCTCACCACCACCGGCGCCTTGATGCTCTTCCTCTCCACCCGGCCGGCGTCGATCAGCGCCTCCCGGATGCGGCGGTTGAGGTCCTGGCGCTCGGCGTTGCTCGGGGCGATGACGACACCACGGCCGCCGTCCGCGATGAAGTCCCGCGTGATCTGCTCGTGCCGCAAGCGCGTGTCTGGGATCTCCACGACGCGGCCGGCGCGCTCAAGGAGCTGCACGGCGCGGTGGGCGCCGCCCGCCTCGGAAGCCACCCTCACGACCTCGCGCAGGGCCTCGTCCTTCTGCCGGCGGACCACGTCCAGGCGCTCGGTCGCGATCCCGGCACGGTCGATAAGGAGCGAGAAGGGCGAGCCGGCCTCCACCGCGCGGTGCTGCTGCCGGTCGCCCACCAGCACGACCTTGGCGCCCACCTTCTCGGCCCGGTCGAGCAGCTCTCTCGCCTGGCGGCTCGAGAGGAGGCCCGCCTCGTCCACGATCCAGAGCTGCGGCTCTCTCTTGAGGGAAAGGCTCTCCTTGAGTGCCGCGGCCACCGTGGTGCTCTCGATCCCGCCCTCCCTCAGCACAGCCGCGGCCGTCGTCGTGGGCGCGAAACCGCGGACGCTCCAGCCCGCCTCCTGGGCGCGCTCGCGCACGTAAGATAGCGTCGTCGTCTTGCCCGTCCCGGCCTTGCCCTCCACGGCCACGAGGCGATCCGGGCTCCCGAGGATGTGGCGCACCACCCTGAGCTGGTCCTCGCCGAGGCCACGCGCTTCGACGGGCGAGGAGAGAGTTGGCCCACGGGCGCGGCCTCGCTCGACGGCGGTCAGAAGCGCCCGCTCCTCCTCGATCGCCCGCTCGGTCGTGACCCGCGCCACCACCGCGTCGCCGCGGTCGGCCACCACCAGGTCGTCGCGGGAAAGGATGTCCTTCCTCACATCGTCGATGGTCACGCCGCGGTCCCGGCCACGGGACAGCGCCTCGCGCTCCAGCTCGGAAAGGCGGAAGACAGCCCGCCGCTCGGAGTGGCGGCCGCTCCTGAGTCCGTGCGCCTTCAGCTCACGCTCGATCTCCCGGGAGCGCTTGGAGAAATGCTTCAGGTGCTCGTCCTTGAAGCCGGCGATCCCGGTCACCCGCTGCCGCCCCGAGCGCCCGTCTTTGTAGCTCCGGACCTCGTAGCCGAGACCCAAAAGCTCCTTCCGAAGCTCGGCCTGGTAGATCTCGTTTGCGAGCCGCTGCGCCCGGAAGATCCCACGCGCGTCGATCGCACGCCACTCGCCGTCCGCGCGCCGGGTGATGTTGAGCACCACACAGTGGGAGTGCAGCTGCGGGTCCAAGGCTCGGCTCGTCTCGTGCCGGAAACTTGCCGCCACCATCTCGCCTGTGGTCACGACGTCGCGCCCGCCGTGGACCCATGCCTGGGCGTGGCGCTCCAGCTCGGCGACGGCCTTTTCCACCGCGCGGTCGTGGGCCTCGAGGATCCGGCTGTCGCCGCCCACGAGAGCCGTCAGGCTCACGCTCTTGTGCGGCGAGACGGTCACGTCCCACCCCGCGCGGCGCTCATCGAGGCCCTCGCGGTGGGCGACCAGGACCTCGCGGCCCGAGGGGTCCTTACCCTCCAGGAGCCGCGCGAAGTGGTCCGCCTTCACCCGCCCGGAAAGCCCGAGCTCGTCGGCCCCGCGGCCGTGCCAGCGCGAGGCCACGATGCCCTCGCTCTCCCGCTCGGCGTAGTAGTCCCCCAGCGAGAATTCGCTCCGGTAGTAGTGGCTCGCCTGGCCGACCGTCAGCGGAGGAGACGCGCGCAGCATGACCCTACAAGCGTGCGCCCCAGGCCGGCCAGCCCGGGTCCGATGATCCCTCGTCAGCAGGGGATCTGTGTCGTGTGGGAGCGAGGACAGTAAGTCCGAGCGACTCCCCTCGGTTGTTTCAAGGCGTTTCACCGGGCGGGCGCCTGTATTACGGACGGCTCGCTCCCGGCCGGTCTTCTGGACCTTTGGGAGCGTGGACCTGGATCCCTCGGGTTTCTACTCGGCTCCTCGGGCGGGGTCCGGTCGTCTCTCAAAAATGAGAATCACCCACCGCCTCCCCGGGCGCCCGTTCGCAAAAGCACGGGCGCACGGGGTAGGACGCAGCCACGAGCCAGGCCGGCCCGCGAGCGGGGCGCCTGACAGGGACGTGACGCCGACGGCCGCCGGGTACCGTCGCCGGCGGCGCGGCCTTGGCCGTCATGCGAGCGTCTCAGGGAAGACCGCCGAGGCCTCCAGCTCGCCCAGGGCCTCGGCGCACGGGCTGAGGGCCAGCCGCGTCCTCAGGCGCGCGCTCTCGACTCCGGGATGCCGTCGGCGACCGCGCAGCGGATGGATTTCGACGATGCACCGTACCTTCGAGCAAAACGGCACGGCCCGGTTCTTGAAGCACCAAGCGCGGCCACCTGGAATCGCCGCTTCGGCTTGGCGACCGCAGCGAGGCACTCCTCCCTCGTAAGCTCTTTGGGATGGCTCTTCAGACTCGCGGCCTCTTCAGGCGCCGGACGGCACCATCGGGCCTCGGAAGAGCATCAGCAGCGTCGGCAGGGCAAGCGCCACGGCCAGACATGCAAGTGCAAAGACCTTCCAGCCGAATTCGCCGACTACGGCCTCATTCACCGCAAGCGCGAGAAGCGGGACAGCGATGAAGAAGGACACGCTTGAGGCTACGCCGGACGCTCCTGGGCGGATGCTCGATACCCGGCCTCCGATTCCAAGCGCGACTGCACCAAGGAAGATCAGCAAAGGCTGAAGTGCTCCCTCTGCGAGCAGCTCTCCCAGCGCGGCGGCTTCGCTCGAAGTTGCCGCACCGAGTGCGCCCGATAGGATCCTGACGCTGGCGAATAGAACGCAGAGCGTCCCGCCGACCACGAGAATCTTCCTTCCCGCTTCGCCTCCCCGGCGGCTGATCCCGAGCCATAAACCGAGAGACTCCGTCAGGACGGCCAAGACCAGGACCACACCCGTGAAGATGCCGGCCTTCGCGCCCAAGCCGATCGCGCCTGCTATACCTGCGATGCCAATGAGCACAGCATTGACTCCGCGCCAGACACGAGGGAGCGCTGACACCTTCCCCGCAAGCACGCAGGCGGTCACGAGCGATGCGATGGCCACCAAAAACCAGATCCTGAGGTAGAGGCTCACTTGCTCGTCCTTTCCTTCGGCTACTTCTTGCAGTCCTTGCAGCAATAGCCTACGTCCACGGGACCCTGCAGCGGCGCCGCAAACTGCATGACCGTCGGTTTGCCGCCGATGTCCTTGCAGGCCTTCTCGAACCACTGCTCCCATTCGTTCCTGCGGGCAGCGTTGCCGGGATAGAGCGTGTTGCAGGGAAACATGTTCGTGAAGAGCTGCTTGTCGGGACACGGGCTGTTGTTGTTGATGATGCGTTGCTGCTGTTGCTTCGGGTCCTTTGGCGGGAACAGCGGTTTACTGAGCCAGCCAATGATGGGTAGAGGCTTCTTCGTAGGTGCCTGCTGAGCGCACTGCCCTGGCCATGCCGGCGGCGTGGCAGGAGGTGTTGGACATGGGGAAGGTGACGCCCCCTGCATGCCAAACGGGTCCGTCAGGTTGGTCGGGTTGTCAGCTACGTATTCGAAGAAGTTCGGGCCGCTATTGAAACCGATCGGGTCTTCACTGAGGAATCGCCCGAGCTTCGGGTCGTAGTACCGCGCGCGCATGAAGACCAAGCCCGTCTCAGCGTCCCACTCTCTTCCCGTGAAGGCATAGCCGGACTGACTCGCCCCCGAGAGCGGATTCCCGTAAGGGTCGTAGTCCCTCGACAGCGTCACTGCACCAGAGGCGTTCGTCGTCTGTACGACGCTGCCGAGATGATCGGCGAGAAAGTAGCTGACGACGCCACCTCCATCCCGCATGGCCCAGTGCTGGTCGACGTTGGGCCCTCGGACGTAGTTCAGCGTTCCGCCCGTGCTGAGCCTCTCTTCGATCACACCGTCGCCGTCGTAGACGTAACTGGTGGTGACGCTGCCGGCGGTCTTTTGGACGCGCTTCCCGTCGCCGTCGTAGGCAAAGCTCGCAAGAGTCGTCGCTCCCTGCTTGACCGCGGTCAGCCGGTTCTCGGCGTCCCACTCGAAGGTCCTCGTGCCGTCGCCGGTGAGGTTTCCGTTCGCGTCGTAGGTGTAGTTGACCGTCGAACCGGACTGACCCACCTGGTAGGTGTTCGTGCGAGTGTTGCCGCTCGGGTCCGTGGCTGCCACCGCGACGTTGCTGGTGCCCGAAGGGACCTGGGCTTGGCCCACGAAGCTGTTGTCGGGGGCTACCTGCGCCGGCTTCCCGCCCACCGTCACGGTCGCTGCTTCATTCACGCTCCCGCGGAAGAGGAGCGCGCCTCCAGCCTGACGTGACGTGAGTTCATTCCGGTTGTTGTGAGTCGCTCCCGTCACCGCATCGTCGAGCTGTTCCGCGGCCCTGTTCCCCACCGGGTCGTACGAATAGGCGAAGCGGTTTGGGACAGGCAGCGGAATGGGGCCTGTGACGGCCGCCATGGTCAGCTGGTCGGTCGCGTCGTAACCGAGCGCGTAGACCTTCGCCGTACCCGCCCCCACTTGTTGGCTCCAGGTCGCGGTGTTCCCCACGAGGTCGTAGGTGTAGTCGTACTTCGAAATGGTGGTGGCACCCGGAGCCAGATGCTTGATCTGCTGAAGGCGATGCTCCCCACTGTTGGGGAAGTAGGTGTACTGCGTCGTCTGGCCGTTCGGGTAGGAGAGGCTGAGGGGGCGGAAGGTCGTCCCGTCGTAGGAATAGGTAAAGTTCCCCACAGGGCTGCCCTGACTCGTGAGTCGTCCGAGGGCGTCGTAGTTGAAGCTCGAAACGAAGCCAGAGAGTCCACGAGTCGCGATGCGGGCAAGCTCGTCATAGGTGTAGCTCACCGTGTCGTTCGAAAGCGGCCCGTCCAAGCTCGCCAGCTCGCCAGCTCCCAAGGAAGGCGAAGCCGTGATGGGGTTGTAGGTGTACGTCGTGGTGCCCGTCCCGTCCGCCATGGTGGCGGGTCGGTCGTAGACCGCGTCGTAGGTGAAGCTCACGGTCGGGGTCGTAACGACAGCGTTGGTGTACGTGGCCTGCTTCAGGTTGTTGTCCAGGAAATACTCGTAACCGATGATCTGGTTTTTCGGGTCCTTCAGCTGCTTGAGTCGACTCGTGGTGTTCTCGTAGGTGTCCTCCCATGCCGAGCCGTCCGGGCGGATCTCTCGCGTAACGCGTCCCTGCAGATCGCGCTCCCACGTCGTCGCATTGTTGTTCGCGTCGATCACCTTGTCGAGGCTTCCGCAGTTGCACCACTGCCGCGTCGTCGTCCGTCCTAGCGGATCCCGCACCGCCACCGGACGGCGCAGCGCGTCGTAGAAGGTGTGAGTCCATCGGCCCAGCCGGTCGCGCTGCTGTTCGGCGTCGAGCCGGTTATAGACCGTCTGCTCGTAGGTGCCATCCGGGTAGGTGATCTTCGTTCGTCGGTCCAGCGCGTCATAGTCGTAGGTCACCGTGTAGTTCTCGGAGTCGGTCACGGTGCGCATTCGTCCGTAGCCGTCGTAGGTGTAGCTCGTCGTTGTCCCGGTTGCTGGCCCCGTGATGCTCTGCCGCCGACCGTCCGTGTCGTAGGAGTACGTCGTGGTTCGCTGTGCTTGCGACAGGCCAGCTCTCGGTGGCGTCACCACGGTCAGCACCTGCCCCTGGGCGTTATAGGTCAGCGTTGTCGTCTGCCCGGAAGCGTTCGTGATCGTCAGCGGCCGATGCTGCGAGTCGTAGGTCCGGCTTTCCAGCAGGTCCGTGCTTTGCCCGTTGACCTGCCGGGTCTCGAGCAGGTCGATGCTGGAGCCGGTGGTGCAGACCGCGTCGGCCACGTTGTTGGTGCCGTAGGTGTAGCGGGTCTCGCGGCCGAGGGGGTCGGTGGCTTTGCAGACTTTCCCAAGTGAGTTTTTGGGAAGGTTTGGGGGGAAATAGGGAAAGTTCCGCGAGCGGGGTGCTGCCTTCCACGGCCAGGCGGCGCACACGAGGACGCTACCCTCGACCTTGCCGCGAGCTCGCCATCAGCGCGGCCATGTAGTCGGCCGCGTCGCCCAGGACCGGGCCCTCGGTGTCGAGGTCCTGCGGGGTCACCTTGTCGGTCGGCCAGACTCCACCGATGAGGCAGTGCTTCAGGAGCGGGCTCTTCCTCAGGGCCTCTACGTACTCGGGGTGCCGTGGGTCTTCGCCTGCGTTCGGGCGCAGCATCGCGGCGGTCGCGCCGGCGACCAGGTCGGCCAGCTGGAGCTGGAGGTGCGCCGCGGAGTCAACGAGCTCGATAGACGCGCACAGCGGGTAGCGCGTTGTGCGCCGGTCCTGTCCGACGATGGCCGGCGGCGCGTTCGCGCTGAGCCATATCTTCCACTCGTCGTCGTTGCGCGCGAGCGCGGTGTTGGCGTCGTGCAGGAGGCGCAGCGGGTCGGCGGTTTTGTCGCGCCAGTGGCTGACGGTCTGGAGGAGTCCGTAGTCCCCGAGATCGAGGAGGTGGTTGGGCAGTGCCCAGAGGTGGCCCCGCCCCCCGAGCCGTTCGTTGGCCGTAACGTAGAGCCCGAAGAGGTCCTCATCGAAGCGTGGATGCGCCCTGCAGATCTCGCGGACGGTGGTCCAGAAGCTCTCATAGGCGAAGTCGGTCCGGTCGCGGATCATGACCTGGAGGCGTCGCAGGAATTCACGGCGCCCGTCGTCGCCCAGCAGCGCGCCCAGCGTCAGGTACGTGATGTTGACCAGGCCGATGTTGGCGCCACCTTCGTACAGGTTGTAGCCGTCCTGGCGCATCGCCGGCTCGATCCAGAAGTCGACGAAGAGGCCGACGAGCACGCACGCCTTGTGTGCCACCGTGACGGACGCGCTGTCCGGCCGCTCGGCAAGGGCGTGAACGAAATCGACGAGTTGCGCGCGGCCTCGGGGACTGCGCACGAGCGCGGTGTGCTTCAGTTCGCGCATTCGGACACGCGGGAAGCACTTGGCCACGAGGTCCTGGGAGGCCTCGTCGGTCAGCGAGATCGCGGCCAGGGCGTAGACCGGCTGCTCGCGGTCGAGGAGGTTCGACCCCGTGTAGCCGGCTTCGTCCAGGTAGACCTCGAGCATCACAGCCCTATTGTCTCACCCCGGTGGTCGCTTCCCGCGCTCCCGCGGGTGTGAGCGTTCCAGCACGTCGCGCAGGTCCTCGATCGAGACGCCCGTGTAGAGCGCCGTGGTCTGGATGTCGCGGTGGCCGAGGAGCTGCTGCACGTGGCGGATGTCGGCGCCGTGCTTGAGGAGGTGCGTCGCGCAGGCGTGGCGCAGGCCGTGAGGCGCGATCTTTACGCCGAGCGCGCGGCCGTACGCTCTCACGAGGAGCCCGATCATCACGGTAGAAAGCCGCGTACCGTAGCGCTGGAGGAAGAGCGCGCGCTCCTTGGGGTCGCGCACGAAGACGGGACGGACGTCCTTGAGGTAGACGTCGAGCGCGGCGGCGGCGCGCACCGGCACGGGCACCACGCGGTCCTTCCCTCCCTTCCCGTTCCGGACGAGGAGCGCCTCGCCGGCCAGGTCGAGGTCCTCCAGGTCGAGCCGGCCACACTCGCTGAGGCGGATCGCCGTCCCGTAGAGCGCCTCCAGGATCGCTCGGTCGCGGAGCCCCACGAGTGTCGAGGTGCGAGGCGCTTCCATCAGCGCCTCGGCGTCCTTCTCGCCGAGGGCCTGGCGCGGCAGCACGTCGAGCCGGTGGAAGGGCAGCTCGGCCGAGGGGTTCCTGAGGATGGCGTTGCTTCGCTCCAGGTACGCGAAGAAGCGCCGCACGATGGCCAGGTAGGAGTTCTGCGTCTGGAGCGCGGGAAGCTTGCCGCGCTTCGTCGTCGCCTTCGCGAGCACCCGCGCGAAGGCGACGAGCTGCGCCTCGGTTGCCGCGCGCACGTCCTTGACGCCGTTCTCCCTTAAGTGAGCAAACAGCCGCGGGAGGACGCGTTGCGCGTGGTTCTGGAGCGCGGCCGAGTAGTGGTGCGCGCGGAGCTGGGCCAGGAAGGCGGTGAGGTGCCCCTCAAAGGCTAGCGGCCCGCGCCCGAGGGCCCGGACCTTGGCCGCGCGCTCAGCGCCCGCGCGGGTGCGCACGGCGGATGACGTCCTTCAGGTCCGACAGCTCGACGCGCGTGTAACGCTCGGTCGAGCGCAGCGACGTGTGGCCGAGGAGGACCTGGATGTGCCGGATGTCGGCGCCGCCCTTGAGGAGGTGCGTCGCCACGCTGTGCCTGAGCGTGTGGCACGTCACGCGCTTCCTGATCCCGGCTTTCTTCGCGTAGTGGCGCACGATGGCGCTCACCTGGCCGCGGTGGAAGTAGCCGCCGCGGTCGGCGACGAAGAGGTACGGCGATTTCACGCTGCCCACGATCGCGGGGCGTCCCTTCCCGAGGTACTGGTCTATCGCGGCCGCCGCGGCGCGCGTGAGCGGCACGTGGCGGTCCTTCCTCCCCTTCCCGAGCAGCACGCGCACGATCCGCTCTTCCGTGTCCACATCGTAGGGCGTGAGCTTCGCCAGTTCGCTGACGCGGATGCCCGTTGCGTAGAAAGTCTCGAGGACGGCGCGGTCGCGCAGCGAGCGCGGTGTCGTTGCTTTCGACGCGGCGCCCAAGAGCCGCAGCACTTCCTCCTTGGTGAGGATCACCCGCGGGAGGCGCTCCTCCTGGCGCGGCAGGTCGATCGGCGCCGCGGGGTCCTGCATGAGGTAGTTCCGGCGGTAGAGGAAGCGGAAGAGGCTCTTCACCACGATGAGGTACTGCGCTTGGCTCGCGATCGCGTACGGCCGGCCGTCTTTCTTCCGCGCCGCGTAGAGGTCGCTCTGGTAAGCGAGCAGGTCGTCGGTGCGCACCGCCACCAGATCGATGCCGTGCGCGTCCAGCCAAGCCAGGAAGGACCCCACGAGGGCCATGTACTCGCGCGCTGTCCGCTCGGCGAAGCGCACCTCCAGGGCGTCGCCGTAGAGACGGACGAGCCGCTTCGTCCTCACGGACAGACTGCCTTGCTGGTTTTCGTGGCGAGGTGGCGAGTTGGGGGTTAGCTCGTTGACTCCCTTGGAGAAAAAACCCGCCACGACCGAATGGCGGGTTTTGGCGGGTGGCGGGTTCATGGCGTGACCGCCAGGTCCTCGGGTGTGAGCAGCCCGAGGGGGATGTTCCGGTGCGTTTCAAGAGGTTGCAGACGGTACCGGGACGTTCGCCCCGCACCGCCCTTGCCTCCCGCTTCGACCTGGACGAGGTACTCCAGCTCGACGAGGTCCTGCAGCCAGCGCCGCACCGTGGAGTCGGGGACGGAGAGCGCCTCGCGGATCTCGCGGCGCGACACGGTCCCGTCCCCCTTCGCGGAAAGACCACGGACGCGGTCCAGAGCCTCCCTGAGCGGTTTCCTGAGATCGGACAGCGTCTCGGCCAGGACCTCGCCCGCCAGCGCGTAGGCGACGCCGTAATCGGCCGTGGAGGCCACGATGGCGCCGCCCTGGCGCTCCCGCTGGTGCTGGTGGATGAAGGCCGAGACTTCGATCAGGTTCAGGAAGCGCGCGTGGTCGCGCCGCGTCCGCATCCACGACGAGGGGAAGCTGAGCCTGTCGGCGAAGGGGATGACGACGGGGAGCGTTTCAAGGAGTCGCTGCGCGTTCCAGTGCCGGCGGCAGATCCGCTCGCCCTCGCGCTTCAGTTGGAGCCCCGCCTCGGTCTTCAGGTGCCGCTGCCGCTCGTGGATCTTCCGCGTCTGCTCCTGGCTCTCGTCCATCGACAGCTCGAAACAGCGGGTCGCGTTCTCGTGGTTCACCGAGGCCGCGGTGGTCGCTTCGATGAAGGCGGCGCGCGCCTCCACGGTGAAGACCTTGGTGCGCATGTTCCCCGTCTGCGGGTCCTTGATGGGCGCCGCCACCGAGAGCTTCTTGCGGCTCTGGAGGACGCGGATCGAGTAGTCCGCGTCCGCGGAGCCGTAGCGCTCCTCGACGATGATGAGCTTGTGGTCGAGGTAGCCGGGCTCGGTGTAGTAGAGGCTCTGCGGCGTCAAGCGCGTGAAGAGCACCACGTCTTCGGGCGGGGTCAGGCGCTCGATCACCTCGGTGAGGCCGCTCTTGCCGGCGCCCGACTGGCTGAGCACGATCGCCGAGAGCGGGTCTTCCTGCTTGCGCGAGATGGCCACGAGGTAGAGGAGCCGCTTGTTCGTCTCCTCGCCCACGTAGCCGAGCGCGTCGATGTCGCGCGCCACCTGCCCGAGCAGGTCCTCGCGCTTGAGCAGATCGAGGGCCTCGGCGCGTTCGGACTCGCTGATCGCGGGCCGCGCGGTCCTCTCGTCGGACTTCCCTTCGTCCGCCTTCTCGGCTTCGACGAGCAGGGCCAGGAGCGCCGCTTCCACCGCCGAGGCCTCGACGGTGAAGACCTTGGACGCGCGCTTGGCAAACTCGGCCCGGCTGCGGCTCGCGTAGAGGTCGAGGGTGTCCACGTGGAAGAGGGAATCCTTCTCCACCTTCACCGTGGCGCGCAGGCGGCCGAGCGTCGCCGGGTAGGCTCGCGCATGGTAGGTGAGCCCGTCACGGGTGAGCGTGAGCCGGTCCGAGGGCTTTTCGGTTAAGGGAGAAGAGGCCGGCGGCGTCGGAGCCGGCCGCGGCTCGGCCGCGTCGAGGATTTCTCGGAAGGCCTCGCCCGCGTCGCCGTTGCGCGAGACGAGGAGGTCGTTCGCGTCCTTGATCCCTTCGGGGAAAGACGCGATGCGCACCGCGATGCCGGCGGCCGTGAGCTTCTCCTTGATCGAGTCCGCCGCCTTCCGGCCCGGCTCGTCGTTGTCGAGGGCGAGGATCACGCGCTTGACGCCTTCGCGCTTGAGACAGTCCAGGTGGTCGGCCGTGAAGCCGTTCGTTCCGTAGAGCGGGATCGCCGTCGAGATGCCCGCCTCCAGGAAACTGAGCGCGTCGAGGACGCTCTCGGTGAGGATCACCTCGGGCGAGAGGCGTGCGGCCTGGAAGTTGAGGACGCCGCGCAGGGGACCGGGCAGGTAGCAGTGGCGCGGCGTCCGAAGCCCGCGGCCGTAGAGGTTCGTCCAGGCGCCCGACACCGGATCGGGGATCGGGACCACGACGCAGCCGCCGAGCAGCTCGCGGCCTTCGGATGTCACGATGCCGAGCGCGAGGAGCTGGTCGCGCAGCTCGCCGTCACTCGGGAGCACCTTGAGCAGCGAGCCGTCCGCATAGCCGACCTTGAGGGCGCGCAGCAGGTCGTGGTCCATGAGGCCGCGCTGCTTGAGGTACGCCTGGGCGTCCTCGCGCTCGCAGAAGGTCAGATGGTAGTGCTCGATCACCCGAGACAGGACAGCCGCTGCTGGTGGCGGCGCGCCTTTGAGGGGCGCACCTTCGGCTACGGGCTTCTCATTCGAGGGTGGAGGGGTGAGGGCTTGGAGCGGCGTCGGCCGTGGGGTGCGTAGCCCCTCCCCCATGAGCTTCTCGGCGTCCAGGCCGGCGCGGCGGGCGAGCGCGTCGATGGCGCCACCGAAGCCGACCTTGTCGTACTTGGTCACGAAGCCGATCACGTCGCCCGCGGCGCCGCAGCCGAAGCAGTGGAAGAGCCCCTTGCCCGGCGTGATCGTGAAGGACGGGGTCTTCTCCTCGTGGAAGGGGCACCGGGCGACGAGGACCCGGCCCTTCCTCTTGAGCTGGATCCCGCGTTCAGCGAGAACCGCGCCCAGCTCGTTCGCGGCCTTGATCCGCTCGATCCCTTCTTTCGTGACCTGCATGGCGGCTCGCTCTCCCCCGCCCTTCCGTCTCCATCCCTGTCAAGGGCTTGATTTGGGATCCAAATATATTTGATAATCAAAAGTCATGTCAAGCCCTTCCTATACTTGGCTCGTGAAGAAGACCACCGAGAGCGCCGATGCGGTGCCTTTGCCCGACGACAAGGCCTTCGGCCTGCGTCTTCAGGAGATCCGAAAACGCCGCGGCCTGAGCCAGGTCGAGGTGGCCGAAAAGCTCGGCATCCACCAGTCGCTCATCTCCCAGTACGAGCGCGGGTACCTGCGCCTCCACGGCGCGCTCCTCGTCCGCCTGGCCCAGGTCCTGAAGACCACCCCGGACGCCATCCTCGCCGTGAAGCAGTTCACTCCCGACGGCAAGAGCGGCACTCTCGACCGCCGATTCGTCCGCCGCCTCCAGAGGCTCGACAAGCTCTCCGCTCACCAAAAGAAAATCCTCCTCGGCACCATCGACGCCTTCCTCTCCAAGGTCTCCTGAGCCTCAGATGCGGTAGCCGCTGATGCTTCCAGATCTCGGGAGCTTCAAGCGAAGCCTCGGCGAGCGCCTACGCCGCGCACTCGAAGCACGCGTGATCCACCACGCCCCCTTGATGGCAGAGATCAAGTCGTACCGACAGAGGGAAGGCGACCGCTATTCGTACGAGACGCACGACAGCGGCGATATCCGCCTGGAGACGTTCAAGGCTTTCCGGACGCCCATCACCAGCCGTGTGCTGTCGTCCCCCGTCGAGCAGGAGCAAGAGATCGGCCAGAAGCTCGACGAAGCCGCGCAAAGCTTCGCCAAGCAGCACATGCAGCTCCTCTTCACCACGGTGAGGGAGGCGACCGATCGTGTGGGGACGTCCTACGACGCGAAAGGGAAGCCGTTCGATTTCGAGATGTTCATCGGCAGCCTGGAGAAGATGTGGCTCGATTTTGACGAGCACGGACAGCCCATCTTGCCCACGATCGTCATGCACCCGGATCAGCTCAAGGCGTTGGGTCCAAAGTTCGCAGCTTGGGAGAAGGACCCCGCCCTCATGGCGCGTTGGAGAGCAGTGATCGCCGGCAAGAAGGAAGAATGGCGTGCTCGCGAGAATCTTAGAAAACTGGTTGGATAACGTCGGTGAGCGCGGCGGCTACGAGATCCCCTTCGCCCAGGCGCTCGTCGCGAGAGGACACCGGATCCTCTTCCGATCGACCCACGGCCAGCTCGAGCAGGGTAAGGACATCATCACCATCGACAAGGCCGGCCACTACCACGGCTACCAGCTAAAAGCCGGAGACCTCACCCTCAAGGCTTGGCGGGACATCCGCGGGGAAGTCGAAGAGCTGATCGGCCTACCACTTCAGCATCCCGACATCCCAGCCGGCGTCGCCTTCACCGGGCACCTCGTCACAAGCGGCCTCCTCAAGGACCCCGCTCGCAAGACGATCCAGGACTGGAAGGAGACGTGGCACCAGCAAGGCCACAGCCCGCTCGAGCTGACCGACAAGGACGCTCTCCTGCGGATGTTCCTCGACACCCACGGCGAGGTGCTGCTATCTACGCCGACCGACCTCGAGCGGTTCCTGCGGCTGTTCCTCGCCGACAAGAAGGACGTCCTGGCCAAGGACGACTTCGCGGCCTTCGTCGAGTCGTCCCTCCCCTTCGACACGACGGACCTGAAACGCTCCGAGATCAAGCGCGCCCTGGCCAGCGCGGCCATCCTGGCCAGTTACATCCTGCAGGGGTATCAGAGCGCGAAAAATCACCACGCCGTGGCCGAGGGCTGGCTGATGGTGTTCGCGTACCTACTCGCGCTCCTCGAGGATTTCCCGCTCTACCTCAAATGGTGCCGTCCGACCCTCGACATCTGCATCTCGGCCTGGGAAACGGCGAGCGAGGATCTCATACGCGAGGCCCTGGCCAGCCCGCGATGGGTCGCGGGCGATTTCGTGCCCGACTACGCCGTCCAAGGCTGGAGGACGACGGTCGTTCTCAGCCAGATGTGCAGCTTCGCGCTGTACCGCCGACTCAAAGGCGCCCCGCTCGCTGAGGAGGGCGAGATCCTCGTGCGGGTGCTCAAGGACCTCAGGCACGCCTCGTTTTGGGGAGAAGGTGCAGGCCCTCTCTTCTACAGCATGGTCCTCTTCCTGTGGCTGCACGGCCAGGAAGAGTCGGCTTGCCAGTGGTCCGGTCAGATGGCCAAACTCATCGCCGACGTCAGTGGTCGAAGACAAACCGGACCAGGAATGCTCGATCCTTATATCGACGTGCGAGAGCTCCTCGGTGTCGTCCACCTGGGCGAGCCACCCTCCCGAGACACGTTCCGCGGCCGCTCCTTCTTCCTTCCCGTGCTCGTCGAGTTCGTCGCACGGCGCGGCCGCAAACGGATGCTGAGCTCGATCTGGTACGACGTCTGCGAGGTCGACCGCGTGGAGTTCACGGTCGATCGAAAGCAGGACTTCTACCGATGGCGGGCTAAGACCGGAAGCCTCGACACACGACGATGGCCCCACCCCCAGCTCTGGCACGACCTGGTCGCGACCGCTGGGGCTGACGTGCCCAAGGACATGCTCTTGACCCGCGACTTCCTTCCCCTCCTGATGCCCTTCCTCACCCTCTATCCGCACCGATTCACCGCGTGCATGGCCAGGCTGGTCGAGCAAAGCGTTTGAAAATGTCGCTCGTTCGGGTTAACCCACCTCGTCGGCCGGAAGTCCTTTCGTCCCCGCAGAGTGGACACGGAGCGGAAGGGCGGGTTAACCGCCTTTACCTTGCAGTGCTCCCTCTCTCCCTTAAGGGACGGGGTCGGCGCTCGCTCCACGAAGGTGCCCGTGTATTACGCGGGCGCACACACGTGTATTACAGGAAGGAGAACCCACCACCACCGCGTCGGACCGCGGCGCCTTCACAAACGGGGAGGCGCCGCGGGCGGGGTGAAGGCCAGCGGCCAGACCGGCCCGCGCGCGTTGGCAATGCCAGGACGGTGACGCCGGCGCCCAGCTCACCATCGCCGGCGGCGACGGCCTGGCGCTCACGCGCGCGACTCAGACGACGACCGCCTCGGCGCCGTGCTCGCCATCGCCGAGGCGCACGCGCTGTTCGTTGAGGGAGCCCCCCTTCAGGGGGGCGGACGGGACCATCACCAGAACCAAAACTGCAAAGGGCGCGATCCTCGCGTGCGCCGTCCTGGCCATCGCGCGCGAGGACGCACCGGGGCCCGTGGTGCGCGCGATCCCCCCCCAGGGGCCCCACGCGCTCGCCGCGCGCAGCGCGGCGCCTATGAAGCGCGTGGGGGGATGGGTTTCCCCCCCTGGGGATTCCTTTTCTGGTGGGGGCGCCTCGGAAGGGGGGGTCCAGGGGGGGAAACCAAGGCGGGGGAGGCGCGGCGCGCCCTTTGCCACCACAGACCACAGCCGATCGGGCGGGCGGGGGTGACTCAGTTCAAAGACCGCGACGTGGCGCGCGTCGCGCTCATGGTCGTCACGATCTGCCCCTCCAGGCGCGCGAACCCAGGCGCGCAGCCGGCACCACTGTCGCCGGTCGGGCTCTCGCTCGGGTCCTACTTCAGATTGTTGACCGCCAGAGAAACGCGCAGATCCGTAAACGCGTAGTTGCCTCCAGCGAGGGCGGCGACAGTAGACTCCTTCACTTCGAGCTCTACCACCAGCCCCCTGCCTTCGACCTTGATTGTCCTTCGCACACCGAAAGCGCTCTTCTCCGGGCCAGATCTAAAATCGCGCGGTACGAAATGGAACGGTTGGAGGCCATGCCAGTCCGCCAATGGTGCTAGGAGGTTTGTCTTGCGGTCTTCACTGTCATAGAGAGAGACTTCCCACCCGCTTGTCCTGGCCCTTCCGCCATCTTGTGGCTCGATCACCAGCTCGTAGGCTGCCTCCCCAGGCGCCGACTCTATGTGGCCGATCCACGCGTTTGCGGAGCATCCTTCAGAGAAAGAGACCTCCGCACGAAACGGCACGATCTGGACAGCAGACTTCGATCCTCCAGAGGAGGCGTCCGCGGTCAGTAGCAGCAGCGAGATCGCCCCTGCTATGGCCTTGTTAGATCGGGTCATCGCACACCTCCACCGGCACGCGGTACCTCACTCCAAACTGATCCGCCTCGCCCTTGTCGGGGAACCAGACGTCGATGTGGAACCCCTTGATCTTCCCCCCCCGATCTTCGACTATGCCGCAGCCATAGCCAGGCACGTACATCCTCTTGTTGTAGCGGAATCGGCGTGGAGCCGCGATGGTGCCCCAGCCAGCCTGCTGACCATTGGCCGTGATTCCAAACCCCGGCTCACCAGGGTTCTTTCCGGTGCTCTCAGCGGTGTTCGCGTAACCCGTCACAAGCATGTTCTCGATGTGGCACTTCTTGCAGTTACAATGACACTCCGGTCCACACAGCCCGAGCGGGTCCGTCAGGTTCACGGGATTGTTTCCGACGTACGCGTAGAAGTTAACCCCACCGTCGATGCCAATGGGGTCTTCACTGATGAATCTGCCGAGTCTGGAGTCGTAGTAGCGAGCTCTGTAGTAGTAGGCGTTTATCTCGGGATCCCACTCTCGACCAGTGAAGGCGTAGCCGCTTGTCGCGCTGCCCTGGATCGCATTGCCCCAGGGATCGTACTCCCGGGTCAGCGTCACCGCGGCCGCCGCGCTCGTGGTCTGGGCGATGCTTCCGAGGTGGTCGGCGAGATAGTAGCTGACGACGCTTGCCTGATCCCTCATGGCGAGGGGTCGGTCGACGCCGGGCCCCTGGATAAAGTCGTACGTCTGCCCGCTAGAGAGCCGCTCCTCGATGATGTTCGCATCGTCGTAGACGTACGTATGGGTGACACCCCCTGCGATCTTCTGGGCTCTTCTGCCCTTCCCGTCATAGGTGAAGCTGGCAAGCGTGCTGGCACCCTGCTTCACCGCAGTCAAGCGGTTTTCCGCGTCCCACTCAAAGGTCCTCGTTCCGTCCCCCGCGAGGTTCCCGTTCGCGTCGTATGTGTAGGTCGTCGTGGACCCGGACTGGCTCACCTGATAGGTGTTCGTGCGCATGTTCCCGCTCGGGTCCGTGGCCGCTACCGCGACGTTCGTGGCGCCCGAGCCCACCTGAGCCTGCGCGGCAAAGCTGTTGTCGGACGCGACCTGAGCCGGCTTGCCTTGCACAGTCACGGTCGCCGGCTCGCTGAGAGTCCCACGGAAGAGGACAGTCCCTCCAGGCTGCCGCGAGGTGAACTGGTTGAGGTTGCTGTACGAGGCCCCCGTGACCGCGTCATCCAGCTCCTCCGCGCTGCGGTTCCCGGCACTGTCGTAGGCGTAGCGGAAGCGGCTCGGCACGGGGAGTGGCGTCGGCCCCGTGACCGTGGCCGTCAAGAGCTCGTCTGCAGGGTCGTAACCGAGCGTGTAGACCTTGGCTGGGTCAGTGCCACGCTGCTGCGTCCAGGTCCTGATGTTGCCCACGGCATCGTAAGTGTAGTCAAACTGGGACAGGACGGTCCCCCCACTCGTCTGCTGGTGCTTGATCTGCTGAAGGCGCTGGTCCCCGAGGTTGGGAAAGTAGGTGTTGGTCGTGGTCTGGCCGTTGGGGTACGTGACGGTCTGGGGACGTCCGGTCGTGTTCACGTAGGTCCAGGAGAAGTTCCCCAAAGGGGAGGCGAGGGTGCTGAGCCGCCCCAGCACGTCGTAGCCCGACGTGGTCGAGAAGGCCGAAAGGCCGCGGGTCGTCACCCGGCCCAGCTCGTCGTAGGAGTAAGTGACCGTGGAGTTGGGGAGAGGCCCGGTGACGCTGGCGAGCTGTCCCGCACCCAAGGCGGGGGGGGTGATCGGGTTGTAGCCGTAGGTCGTCAGCCCCGTCCCATCCGTCATAGAGGCAATCCGGTCGTAGACCGGGTCGTAGGTGAGAGACACGTTGGGCGTGGCGACGACCGCGTTGGTGTAGGTGATACCAGTGACCTTATTGTCAATGGCGTAGCCGTAGGTCTTCGTCTGGTTCCGAGCGTCGGTCACCGACTTGAGCCTACTGGTGGTGTTCTCGTAGACGAAGGTCTTGAAGCTGCTGTCGGCTCGGGTCTCCTGCGTCGGCCTCCCCTGGACATCTCGCTGCCAGCTCGTCGTGTTCCCGTTCCCGTCGCGGATAGCCTCGAGGCTCCCGCAGTTGCACCACACGTACGTGGTCGTGCGGCCCGCGGCGTCGCGTCTCGCCACGACGCGTCGCAAAGCATCGTAGAGAGTGCGCGACCACCGTCCGAGCCGGTCCCGGCGCTGCTCGGGGTCCAGACGGTTGTAGCTCGTCTGTTCGTAAGTACCGTCCGGGTACGTGACCGTCGTGGGCCGGTCGAGGGCGTCGTACGCGGTGGTGACCGCGTAGCCTTCGGAGTCCGTCACCTTCGACACCCGCCCGTAGCCATCGTACTCATACCTAGTCGTCGCGCCCGTCGCAGGCCCGGTAATGGTCTGGACGCGCCCCGCTCCCGTAGGAGCGGTGTCGGGGTAGTACGTGTAGGTCGTCGTCCGGTTCTCCGTGATGCCGGCCCTGGGCGGTGTCGTCACGGTGGCGATGCGCCACTGCGTGTCGTAGGTGTAGGTGGTCGTCTGGCCGGCTGCGTCGGTGACGGTCAGCGGTTCGTGCATTGCGTTGTAGGTGGAATTCTGGACGAGGTCGTAGTTGGCGCCGTTCTTCTGCTCGACTCTCAGGAGGTCGATGCTGGAGCCGGTGGTGCAGACCGCGTCGGCCACGTTGTTGGTGCCGTAGGTGTATCGGGTTTCGCGGCCGAGGGGGTCGGTGGCTTTGCAGACTTTCCCAAGTGAGTTTTTGGGAAAGAAATGGGGTCCCCTGGGAAAGTCCACCACCCCCCAGGAGGGCCTTCCGCGACGCGACTGACGCGGGGTTAGGCGGGATTGGGCCACGGCCTATTCTACGTCTCGGGCTGCTTCCTCCTTAGCCGACTTGGCGGTACGTTGGGTGCGTTGCGGTGCGACGTGTGCGGGTTCGACTACACGCCGGGATGGAGCCCTTCGCGGCGGGAGCACGTGATCCGACACCACGAGTGGGAGGACGGCGTCCGTCTGCGCCGGCTGGGAGAGTTCGAAGACGTCGGTCAGGTCGAAGGGCTGAGAGCTCTCCTCGTCAGGCCGACGTCGCCTCTCTTCTTGCGGCGGCAGGCCGAGCGCGTCTCGCGGCGGTCGATCCGCGAGCCCCTCATGGAAGGCGGGTACGACAAGCCGACCTACTACGCCGAGCCGCCCGACTCCACACCGGCGCTGCACGCGCACGCGGTGCTTCTCGCGGAGGGTGCCCATGCGGTCGGCGTCCTCGTCTTCGAGCGGCGACACGTCTACCAGCGATACCGATGGACCGAGCGGCCGAAGTTCGAGCTGGTGGAGGAGCTGCCCGATCCTGTCCGATGGACGATCGTCCACGCCTGGGTGCTTCCCGCGTCGCGTGGCCGGGGGCTCGGCTCCGGCCTCGCGCGCCTGGCGATCGAGGGAGTCGGCGAGACGCCGGACACCGTGGGTTGGCTCTCGCCGTTCACCGAGGGCGGGTATCGGCTGATGGCACGCGTCACGGCCGATGGGTTCTGCCGCGCATGGCAGGAGGTGCCTCCCTTCGAGGAGGTCCCGCCGCCGTTCCCGCGTCGTTGAAGGTCCGGCCACTTCGGCGAGGACGAGATCAGGATGCAAGGGCTCTGGTACGGTGATCGACGCGACCGCGTGAAGTGGGGAGCGCTCGCGCACCTCGCGGACCGCTTCTGCCTCGCCTCCATCCTGCAGGTCGCCTACTTCCGCGACGGCGCCGAGCGACTCTTGAAGACCGACCTGGGCGAGCACCCGATCCCTGCCGAGGTGTGGAAGCACTTCGCGGACCTGGCGGCCATCGAGCGCCTGTCTGAGGTTCTGAAGCTCGAGATCCGCGTGCACGGCGACACCTTCGACCCGCGGAAGCGGGACGAGTACATCACGGGAGTGCTGCGCGCCGCGGAGCAGAGGGCCCGACCGAGACTGCTGTTCCTCGATCCCGACACCGGGATCCAGCCGGGCTCCTTGAAGCCTGAGCACGCTTCGTCGAGCGAGATCGCGCGCTTGTGGAAGGCCCTGGGCGCCGGTGAGGTGCTGGCCGTCTACCAGCACGCTCCTCACGAAGCGGCGTGGGTTGATCAGAGCGTGGGGCGCATGGCGAAGGCTTGCGAAGGTGCGGACGTGCGCTTCATCCAAGGCACGGTGGCGGGCGACGTCGCGATCCTCTGGGCTCACAAGGCCGCTTCAGTCTGAGCCTCGACGCGGCCGCTCGCGTGGGTGCGAGCGCTCCAGCACGTCGCGCAGGTCCTTGATGGAGACGCCGGTGTAGAGCGCGGTCGTCTGGATGTCGCGGTGGCCGAGGAGCTGCTGCACGTGGCGGATGTCAGCGCCGTGCCTGAGGAGGTGCGTGGCGCAGGCGTGGCGCAGGCCGTGCGGCGCGATCCTCACGCCGACCCTGCGGCCGTAGGCGCCCACGAGGAGGCCGATCATCACGGTTGAGAGCCGCGTGCCGTAGCGCTGGAGGAAGAGCGCCGGCTCCTTGGGGTCGCGCATGAAGACGGGGCGCGCCTCCTTGAGGTAGACGTCGAGCGCGGCGGCGGCGCGCGCCGGCACTGGCACCACGCGGTCCTTGCCGCCCTTCCCGTTCCGGACGAGCAGCTCCTCGCCGGCCAGGTCGAGGTCGTCGAGGTCGAGCCGGCCGCACTCGCTCAAGCGGATCGCTGTCCCGTAGAGCGTCTCCAGGATCGCGCGGTCGCGGATGCCCACGGGGCGCGTCGTGGGCGGCGCCTCCATCAGCGTCTCGGCGTCTTTCTCGGACAGCACGTGGCGCGGCAGCGTGTCGGGCTTGCGCAGGGGCAGCTCGCGCGAGGGGTTCCGGAGGATGGCGTTGCTCCTCTCCAGGTAGGCGAAGAAGCGCCGCACGATCGCGACGTAGCTGTTCACGGACTGGAGCGCGGGAGGCTTGCCGCGCTTGGTCTTCGTCTTCGCGAGCACGCGCACGAAGGACATGAGCTGCGCCTCGGTCGCGCCACGCACGTCCTTGACGCCGTTCTCCCTTAAATGGGCGAAGAGCCGCGGGAGGATGCGCTGCGCGTGGTACTGGAGCGCCTTCGAGTAGCGGTGCGCCTGGAGCTGGGCCAGGAAGGCGGTGAGGTGCGCCTCGAAGGCCAGCGGCCCGCGGCCGAGGGCCCGGACCTTGGCCGCGCGCTCAGCGCCCGCGCGGGTGCGCACGGCGGATGATGTCCTTGAGGTCGGAGAGCTCGACGCGCGTGTAGCGCTCGGTCGAGCGCAGCGACGTGTGGCCGAGCAGCACCTGGATGTGGCGGATGTCGGCGCCGCCCTTCAAGAGGTGCGTCGCGACCGAGTGACGCAGCGTGTGACACGTCACGCGCTTCTTGAGCCCAGCCTTCTTCGCGTAGTCGCGCACCAGCGCGCTCACCTGGCCGCGGTGGAGGTAGCCGCCGCGGTCGGCGACGAAGAGGTAGGGAGACTTCGCGCTGCCCACGATCGCGGAGCGGCCCTTCTCCAGGTAGGTGTCGATCGCGGCGGCGGCCGCGCGCGTGAGCGGGACGTGGCGGTCCTTCCCGCCTTTCCCGAGCAGGATGCGGACCGTCCGCTCGTCGGTGTCCACGTCGTAGGGCGTGAGCTTCGCCAGCTCGCTGACGCGGATGCCGGTCGCGTAGAAGGTCTCGAGGACGGCGCGGTCGCGCAGCGCGCGCGGCGTCGTCGCCTTCGACGCGGCGCCCAGGAGACGCAGCACTTCCTCCTTCGTAAGGATCACGCGCGGGAGCCGCTCCTCCTGGCGCGGCAGGTCGATCGCCGCCGCCGGATCCTGCATCACGTAGTTCCGGCGGTAGAGGAAACGGAAGAGGCTCTTCACCACGATGAGGCACTGCGCCTGGCTCGCGACGGCGTAGGGCCGGCCGTCCTTCTTCCGCGCCGCGTAGAGGTGGCTCTGGTACGCGAGCAGGTCGTCGGTGCGGACCGCCACGAGGTCGATGCCGCGCCCGTCGAGCCAGGCCAGGAAAGAGCGGACGAGGGCCATGTACTCGCGCGACGTGCGCTCGGCGAAGCGCACCTCCAGGTCGTCGCGGTAGAGGCCGACGAGCCGCTTCGTCCGCGCGGACACACTGCCTTGCTGGTTTTCGTGGCGAGGTGGCGATTTCGGGGTCATCCCCCGCAGTTGGAAGACCTTAGAAATCGTCATGGCGTTCTGGCGGTTTTTGGCGGGTGGCGGTTTCTTCGAGGTCTTCGGGCTTGAGCAGCCCGAGGGGGATGTTCCGGTGGGTTTCGAGGGGTTCCAGGCGATAGCGGGACGTCTTGCCCGCGCCCTTCGATCCGGCCTCCACCTGGGCCAGGTACTCCAGCTCGACGAGGTCGGCGAGCCAGCGCCGCACCGTCGAGTCGGGCACGGCCAGGGCCTCGCGGATCTCGCGGCGCGACACGGTGCCGTCGCCCTTCGCGCAGAGCCCGCGGACGCGCTCCAGCGCCTCCCGGAGCGGTTTCCTGAGGTCGGACAGCGTCTCGGCCAGGACCTCGCCGGCCAGCGCGTAGGCGACGCCGTAATCGGCCGTGGAGGCCACGATCGCACCCGTCTGCCGCTCCCGCTGGTGCTGGTGCAGGAAGGCGCTCACCTCGATCAGGTTCAGGAAGCGCGCGTAGTCGCGCCGAGTCCGGAGCCAGGCCGAGGGGAAGGTCAGCCGGTCGGCGAAGGGGATGACGACAGGAAGCGCTTCAAGGAGTCGCTGAGCGTTCCAGTGGCGGCGGCCGATCCGCTCGGCCTCCTGGCGCAGAGAGAGGCCACGCCCCGTCCGCAGCAGGCTCATGCGGTCGTGGATGCGCCTCGTCTGCTCGGCCGACTCGTCCATCGCCAGCTCGAAACAGCGCGTCGCGTTCTCGTGGTTCACGGAAGCGGCCGTGGTCGCTTCGATGAAGGCGGCGCGCGCCTCCACGATGAAGGTCTTCGTCCGCATGTTGCCGGTCTGCGGGTCCTTGATCGGCGCCGCCGCGATGAGCTTCTTCCGGCTCTGGAGCACGCGGATCGAGTAGTCCGCGTCCGCGGAGCCGTAGCGCTCCTCGACGATCACCAGCTTCCGGTCGAGGAAGCCCGGCTCGGTGTAGTAGAGGCTCTGCGGCGTCAGGCGCGTGAAGAGCACCACGTCTTCCGGCGGGCAGAGCCGCTCGATCACTTCGGTGAGGCCGCTCTTGCCGGCGCCCGACTGCGAGAGGATCACGGCCGAGAGCGGGTCGGGGAGCTTGCGGGAGATGGCCACGAGGTAGAGGAGCCGCTTGTTCGTCTCCTCGCCCACGTAGCCGAGCGCGTCGATGTCGCGCGCCACCTGGTCGAGGAGGTCGCCCCGCCTCAGCAGCTCGAGAGCCTCGGCGCGCTCGCTTTCGCTGATCGTCGGCCGCGCCGCTTTCTCCTCGGGCTTCTCGTCGTCCGCCTTCTCGGCTTCGACCAGGAGCGCGAGCAGCGCCGCCTCCACGGCCGATGCCTCGACGGTGAAGACCTTGGCCGCCCGCTTGGCGTACTCGGCGCGGCTGCGGCTCGCGTAGAGGTCGAGCGTGTCCACGTGGAAGAGCGCGCCCTTCTCCACCTTCACCGTGGCGCGCAAGCGGCCAAGGGAAGCCGGGTAGGCGCGCGCTTGGTAGCTGAGCCCGTCGCGGGTGAGCGTGAGCCGGTCCGAGGGCTTCTCGATTAAGGGAGAAGAGGGCGGCGGCGGCGGTGCTGGTGGCGATGGCTCGGGCCGGGGCTCGGCGGCGTCGAGGACCTGCCGGAAGGCTTCGCCCGCGTCGCCGTCCTTCGAGACGAGGAGGTCGTTCGCGTCCTTGATCCCCTCGGGGAAGGACGCGACGCGCACCGCGATGCCGGCGGCCGTGAGCTTCTCCTTAATCGAGTCCGTGGCCTTCCGTCCCGGCTCGTCGTTGTCGAGTGCCAGGATCACGCGCTTGACGCCCTCGCGCTTGAGCGTGTCCAGGTGGTCGCTCGTGAAGCCGTTGGTGCCGTAGATCGGGATCGCAGTCGAGACGCCGGCCGTGATGAAGCTCATCGCGTCGAGCACGCTCTCGGCCAGGATCACCTCGGGCGAGAGGCGCGCGGCCTGGAAGTTCAGGACGCCGCGCAGCGGGCCGGGCAGGTAGCAGTGGCGCGGCGTCCGCAGTCCGCGGCCGTAGAGGTTCGTCCAGGCGCCCGAGACGGGGTCCGGGAGCGGGACCACGATGCAGCCGCCGAGCAGCTCGCGGCCTTCGGGCGTTACGACGCCGAGCGCCCTCACTTGGTCACGCAGCTCGCCCTCCTTCGGGAGCACCTTGAGCAGCGAGCCGTCCGCGTAGCCCACCTTGAGCGCGCGCAGCAGGTCGCGGTCCAGAAGGCCGCGCTGCTTCAAGTACGCCTGGGCGTCCTCGCGCTCGCAGAAAGTCTTGTGGTAGTGCTCGACGACGTGCGTGAGGACCACGCCCGCCGGGACGTCGTGGCCGTTGCCGCTCGCGCTCGTGACTGGCTTCGAGGGAGCCGGGGGCGCGAGGGCATCGTCGGTCACGAGGCGAAGGGTCCGGGGGCGATCCTCCATCAGCGCCTTGAGGTCGAGGCCCGCGCGCTTGGCCAGGATCTCCAGCGCCCGGCCAAAGCTCACCTTGTCGTGCTTGGTGACGAAGCCGATCACGTCGCCGGCCGCGCCGCAGCCGAAGCAGTGGTAGAGGCCCTTGGCCGGCGTGATGGTGAAGGACGCGGTGCGCTCCTCGTGAAACACGCACCGCGCGACGAGCACGCGGCCCTTCTTCTTGAGTTCGATCCCGCGCTCAGCGACGACGGCTGAAAGCTCGTTCGCCGACTTGATGCGCTCGATCCCTTCCTTCGTGACCTGCATCTCTGCTCTCCTCTCGCCGCAGCGCCTCGAATGCGAGGTTCTTCAGGCGCGCGACTTCGGACTTGAGGAGACGCAGGTCCACGACGGACCGGCCGCGGTGGTACTCGCGCTGGACGTCCTCCATGCCGGGGCCTTCGATCTGGAAGACCGCCATCCGCCGCCCGTTCACGCCCCGCACCTCGATGCCGGCGAGCTCGCCGCCGCGCGTGAGCCCGAAAGCCCCAAGGAAGAGGTCCTCGGTCTGGAGCACCGTCGCCTCCCGTGTCACTCGCACGCCCTGGACTCGCGGAGGAGAGTCGGCTATAGGTGGGTCGGGTCGGGGTGAGCCTTGCTCTCCTCTGATCTCGGGCCGGCGTCGGGGTCTGGCAAGACATGCCCGATGTCGGCCCGCCTTCTCGTCTGCGCCCTACCTCTCCAAGAAACCGTCTCGGCCGGAAAGCTTGTCAAGGAAGAAAGCGCGTTCCATTATTACGTACTATGTCCTTAACGAGTCAAGCCCTTTTTTAAGATCTCCTCGAATGACCCTTGCCTGAGGAGGTCTTGCGTGTGCCGCGCCTAGGAAAGTACAAGACGCCCGTGGACGAAAAGGCCGTGGGAAGCCGGCTCAGGGATCTGCGGAAGCGCCGCGGGATGAGCCAGGCCGAGATCGCGGAAAAGCTCGGCGTCCACCAGTCCGTCGTCTCGGAGTACGAGAGGGGCACCGTGCGCACGCCGGGGACCATCGTGGCCGCCTTCGCGCGGATCCTCAGGACGTCCGCCGACGAGATCCTGGGGCTCAAGGCCGTGAAGGAAAACGGCCTCTTCAAGGACCGGCGCTTCATCCGCCGCCTGGAGCGGATCGAGCATCTGCCCAAGCGCTCCAAGCAGGCGCTCCTCAAGACGATCGACACCTACCTCGCCGGTTCCGAGAAGCGCTGACAGCGCGGACGGTGCGACACCGTGGACATCGTCTTCCAGTACCCGCCGGACCTGATGAGCTTGCTGATCGACGCCATCCCGTGCCTGTGTCGAGCTAAGAAAGACGTCCTGCTGTTCTTCAAGGGCGCTGGTGTCGGCGCCGCATTCACCCAGGATCTGGCCCAGCAGCTTCGCGCCAATCGCGATGGCCTGAAGAAACACGAGATGGTCCGCACCGTCCTCACGCGGTTGAATGAGCGCGGCGAAGCGACGCTCAGGGAGCGGCGGGAGGTCCTGAAGCGGGTCGTCGAATTCGAGGACTTCTCTTCCTGTTGGCCCGACGATCAGCTGCGGGGCAAGGGCCTGGTCGCGGAGATCCGCAAGCTCATAAACGTCAAGGACTCCTTCACGCGGATGAGCCAGGAGCGGGAGGCCGAAAGCCGCGAGCGCCGGGAGGCTGTCGAGGCGAAGCGCAAGGCGATCGAGCAGCGGAAGCGGGACCTGCAGACGCTCAAGGGCGAGCTGTTCGGCCTCTTCCCGATGACCGACGCCTGGGCGCGCGGCAAGAAGCTCGAGGGCGTCCTCAATCGCCTCTTCAAGGCCAGCGAGATCCTGGTCCGCGAGGCCTTCACGCTCAAGGGAGACGAGGGCCAGGGAATCGTCGAGCAGATCGACGGCGTGGTGGAGATCGACGGGCACCTCTACCTCGTCGAGGTGAAATGGTGGGATCAGCGGCTCGGGCCGGGCGACGTTGCACAGCACCAGGTGCGCGTGTTCAATCGCGGCCAAGCCCGCGGCATCTTCATCTCGGCGACCGGCTACACCGACGCGGCCATTCAGGCCTGCCGGGAGTCACTGCACCGGGCGCCCTTCGTGCTGTGCGAGCTCGAGGAGGTGGTCCGCGCCCTCGAAGCCGAGATGGCGTTGGCCGAGATGCTCCGGCGGAAGATCCACGGGGCCGTCATCGACAAGCAGCCGCTCACGAAGATTCTCTGACCCGCTGAGGGTCCATCGCGGCGTCTATTTCCCGTCGGGTGCTGCCAGTAGACTCAGCACGCTCTTGAGGTCGTCGAAGTGCTGGAAACTCGGGGCAAGGCCCCGTCTAGCCAGGACCACGGTCCAGCCGTCGTGACCCTCGACAGCACCGCCGTCCTTGAGTTCACCGCGGGCGACCAGCGCTACCTTCGGGCTGTCGAGAGCGATCAGCTTGCCTCGGATCTTGTCGTTGAGCAGATGCCGTCCCGTCGTGTCGATGGCCCAGCACTCGCCATCGATCCACCACAGGAAGTCGGGGTAAAACCGCGACGAGTCGCCTACCTTGAGGGGAAGAGGGATGCCGAATCCAGTTGCAGGTGCCGAAGAGTTCCGAATCCAGACGCCACGGCTGAAGGCGTCGAGGCCACGAGCAAACAGCAATTCGTCAGCATTGAAGTCCGCGCGCGCGTACTCGGCGTGCGCTGATCGCTTGAAGTCGTAGGTCTCGCGCCCTCGTGGGTGATAGTCACCGACCGTCCAGGTGGCGCTATCGGGATCTGGGTCCTCCTGGTAGTCGACGCGGTCCTCGAAGTGGTCGCCGATTTGCGTGGCAAGCTCTTGGAGTTCTGTCTGAGCCACGGATCCATGGCAGGAGAATTGGTCGAAGGCCGGCCCGAGAAAATGATCCGGGTGCAGGGCGTTCACGCAGGCACGATTGCGCTGGGCCAGTCGCCGCCGCACGTAGGCGCTGTTTCTTGTCCGGGCGCTTCGCAGCACTTCGATGTACTCGGTCCGCTCTCGGGAGTCAGTCTTAAGGGAGACGACGCTTTTTCGTCCCAGCCCCGGAGCCTCCAGAAACTCGGAAGCCCACGGGCTCTTAGCCCTGCTCCTGAGACGTTGAATCATGGTCCTCATATCCGGGGCCCGAAGTGTCCAGGACGGCAGCGTGAGCTTGCCCCGCCATTTGCGGCGCACGGAAACAGGCGGCAGTGGATCGCGCCGCGTCTTGACCCTGAAGGGAGTTTGCTCGGGTTGATCCTCGGGCGCGTACAGGAGAAGTTCGGTCCTCAGTTCGGTGAGGACGCGATCGTAGCTTTCGGCAGGAGTGTTGATGATGAGAGTCGCCGTATTCAGCGCCTCGCTGCGAAACCGGCTTGCCTGCGGCTGTCGTAGCACCCTTCCGACGATCTGCCGAATGCGGACGAAGGAGCGAGTGACCCCGTCGAAATAACACACGTACGCCTCTGGATCGTCCCAGCCTTCCTGAAGGCTCTGGTTGAAGATGATGTGGTGGTGACGAGCCTGCAAACGCGAGAGGTTCGAGATGCGCTCGGCTTCGTCGGGCACCTCGCGCGTGTCCGTGTAGATGGCGATCTCGTCAGCAGGCACCCCGCGCTCCCGTAGGTGCTTCCAGATGGCCACAGGCCTCGGTTCCTCCTGTGAGCCGCGCGGCGGGTTGCTCTTCTCGACGACGTAGATCGCCCTGGGCTCGATAGGAGCCGACTCTTCTGCCGCAGCCGTCCGCGCCTTCGCCAGAGCCTCCAGTGCTCCGTCCAGGCTTTCCTCGGTCCCACTGTTGAAGTCGAGCACCTCGATCGTCGTCTTGAGCAGCTCGGCTTCGACGACGTCACGGGTCCGTACAGGGATGACCCCTGCACTCGAGAGCTGTGCCCACCCCTCATCATCCGCCAGGGCACGTTGCCATGCCTCAAAGAGCGGGTTCACGACGGGCGTGGCGGACGCCATGAAGAAGCCCTTTGGCCGGAGCGCTGCGAGTTGATCGAGCTGTACCGTGCTCTGGTTGTGACTCTCGTCGGAAACGATCCAGAGAGGGCGCTGCAGATCGCGGCGCAGCTGCTCCCAAGGAGACTTGTCACCGGCCCAATCTTGTTGGGGGCGATGAAGGTTCAGGCGAGCCTCTGCGCTGCCGCCGGCAGCCGCACTTTCCGCTTCGTTCCACGAAGCGGTCGTGAGTACCCATACGGTCAGCGCGCGACGCGCGGTGATCAGCTCGCGCCATTCGGCCTGGCTCGGGATCTCGCGAATGATCTTGATGTCGCCGGAGCCGAGGAGCGGCCGGTACTTGCCACGCAGGTTGATGTAGGTCTGCTCCACGACCGCACTGGATTTGGTCGTCCACAGCACGACCCCATCCCCCACGCCCGAGAGCACGGTGGCGAGGATCGGAGTCTTACCCGCGCCTGTTACCGCACGAAGTTGCCCGAGGAAGGGGATCGGCTGAGTGCCGTACTTCGGCACCTCTGTCTCGACCGCCCGAGCGATCCAGCGCAGGGCGCCGTCGAGTAGCGCCTGCGCTGCGTCCTGTTGGAATGGGAAGAGCTTGAAGTCGCGAGGGCTAGCCACAGCGTTTATTCGGCATGGGTCTCGGTCTCGCCATCGGCCTGGTCCTCATCGACGAGCTGGAGCGCTGCGAGGATCTCGTCGGGTATCTGGCAGAAACGGAAAGAGTCGGTTTCCCCCACCGTGCAGGTCGATCCATACACCCGCATCGGCTTGTTCAGCCCGAGAGCCTTGACTTCGTCGTACATCGCGACCAAGACCTCTCGCGTGACCGTACTATCCGTCCTCCCGTTCCAGATCAGACAGATTGCCTCGCGGCGCGCGTTGTGGCCGATGACGTATGCGCTACCCGTCAGCTTCGTGATCCCGCGGCCCGCCCCGGTGATGTCGGTCTGGATGATGAGATTCGAGATCGTTTCTCGTTCCAGCTCGAGAATGGCGTCACGGTTGAGTCGGCGGCCGGTCTCCTCGAAGGTGAAGCCGGCCTTGTAGCCCTCAAGCTTGATCGCCGCCTTGATACGCGGCGCCGTCAGGGTCCGGCAGTAGCGGTCAGTCGGCGTGCCTTCTTCGATGAGAATGAAGCGCCGCCGGCCTCGATCGGCAGCGTTCAGACGTAACACGGCATCGCCGGTCGTGCCCGAGCCCGCGACGGGGTCCAGCACGAGCGCGTCCGCGTCACCACCGAAGCTCAGCAGATACTCGATCAGCTCCACAGGCTTGGGATGGGGGAAGCGCTCCGCGGAATCTGGGACGAGCTTCTGAAGACGTTTCGTGCCGAGACGGGCATCCTTGGCGAATACGCTGCGCAGCGGCCCTCCCATCTCACTGACGTATTTCTTGATCTTGAAAAGCTGCGTGTGGTCGTCCCCAAACTCTATGCGCCCTTCAGCAAGGTGCTCCTTGAATCTATCCTCGGGAAAGCGATAGCCATTGACGGGCTTCTTGCAGGTCTTGCGTGTTACGGGATGCGGGACGTCATAGACGTATCCGCCCGGGCGTGGGTTGTGAGTGTTGTCTTCCGCTGCGTAGGGACCTCGCTTGTCCACGCGGTTATACCGCTTGGCTCGCCCGAGATTGACCAGCTCGGTCTCGCCGCCTTCCTTGAGGTCTCGGTCGTACTGACGGATGTGCTCAGCGATCGCCTCTCGATACGCCCGCTGAAGATCCTTCAGGCGAGGGTGCTTCGCTTTCAGGCGCTTGTAGGTCGTGAGAAGCCACTCCCGTACCTCGTTCTCGCCCGTCCAGATGGCGGGGACTTTCTCCTTGTCCTTTGCGTAGCAGAGCACGTACTCGTGCTCGGTCACGATGCGCGTGGGGTTGTTGTCGATGGCCTGCTTCCAGACGAGGATGCCGAGACGGTTCGGCTCACCAAAGATCTCGTCCATGAGCAGGCCAAGCCGGAATAACTCGATGTCGTTGATGGAGACGAAACACACGCCATGGTCGGCGAGCAGATCGTACGTAAGCCACAGCCGAGGGCCCATGTAGTTGAGCCACTTCGTGTGGCGGCCTCCATCCTCGTTCCGGACGTAGACGGCGTCGTCCGAGTCGGCGTTGGGGTCGAGGAAGCGGCGGTCAGAGTATCGGAAGTCGTTCTTGCCGGTGTTGTAGGGGGGGTCGAGATAGGCGATGTCGATCATGCCCCTGTACTGAGACCGCAGGGACACCATCACCTGTAGGTTGTCCCCTTCGATGATCCGGTTTCCATCCGCGACCCCGACGCTCAGCTTAGCCACAGGCTGAAGCACCCTCGGGGCAGGCATGCGCGTACGGTAGGTACGCCGCCCATCCCAGTGCAGGTAAAGGCCAGGGCCACCCGGTCGGATCGGTTCTCCCACGACGGGGTCGTGCGTGGGCTCGAAGGGGGTTCTTGCGCTCGTCATTGGTACCGGTCTCGACGCTGCGCCGCCGACAGCGGTGGTCAGCTTGGGGCGCGTAGCGCTCATTCAGGGTCTCCCGTTTAACGGCGGTACAATACCACGCGGCTGCGCCGCGATCCGGCCAGGATCTCTCAGGAAAACAGCGGCTTGTGGCGGTCCATCGCCCCCGCTTGAGGACCGTTAGGTGGGCGGTTGGGTCCTAGATGCTCAGCGAGCGCTTCGCCTAGGCGCGCCACGCGTTCCGCTTCCAGCTCGCGCCAGTCGCCGGAAGGTTCGGATACCGGCGGGCCCAGCGGCGCCGGCTCAATCGGCACCGCCACCGGCACCCACCACGTCGGCTGAAGCGAGCGCACGATCGCGGCGCGCGCTGCGCCCCATACCGCCCACTGGTCCATCGGGATCAGGTCCACAGGATGACGCGTCGGCGTGCTCCTGCCGGTGCCGATGTTGCCGAGCGAGACGTTCGCGCCGTGGCCACCCAGCGAGACGCTCGGGCTGTTCCAGCTCGCCGACTCGTGCTCGTGGAGCAGCGTCCACTTCCCGAGCTGGTCCGTCACCTCGCGCCTGAGCTCGGCCGGCATGTTGGCGGCGAGGACGAGGAGCGCGCCGAAGCCGTCGCGCACGGCCGTCCACTCGTCCTCGCCGTAGACCGCGCGCATCAGACCGAAGCTCTGCACGCCGGCCACGATCGCCACACCCTTCCCGCGGTAGAGCGCAAGCGCCTGGGCCATGTTCGGGACGCGGCCGGCGTCGCCGAATTCGTCCATGAGCAGGAGCAGGCGCGACGAGTGCGCCGCGCGCTGGCGCAGGCGATAGAGCAGCATCCCCCAAAACAGAGTCACCGGCTGGCGCAGGTGCTTGTCCTCGTTCGCCAGCACGTAGCCGCCCTCGCGAATGAAGTCCTCGAGCCGCACCGTGGACGGCTCCATCGTCACCGCCGCGATGCGCGCGGTGTTCCAAGGCTTGAGCACTTCGAGCAGCGTCGAGTGGAAGTAGCTGCGCGTCCGCGGGTCCTGCACGCTCGACGCGTAGCCGCCGGGCAGGCTCTCCACGATGTCCTCGATGGGCTTGTGTTCGAGCAGCCAAGCCACGGCCTGGAGGCTCGGGAAACGGTGGTGCTTGAGCATCCCCTCGAAGACGAGCCGGGCACCGCGGATCACCCAATCGTTCATGTCGCCGCGGTCGGGGAAGAGCAGCGCGGCCAGGACCTCGACGTCCTCGGGGCCGCGCACTTCGTCGAGCGGGTTCCACACGAGGGAGCGCGTCCGGTGCCCGCGCGTGTCGAGGCCCCACACGGGCCGGCGCGGGAAGAGGTCGCGCAGCGGCAGCTCGGCCTTCTGGTCCTGGTAGACCCACGGCACGCGCGAGCTGAGTATCAGGTGAGAGAAGACGGTCGAGGTCTTGCCGCTCCCGGTCGCGCCCACCACGAGCACGTGGCGGCTGAGCTGGTCCCAGCTCCAGCGCGCGACGCGCAGGTCAGAAGCGCTCGCCGGCACGTAGCCGACTTCGGTCCGCTTGCCCTCGGGGCGGTAGACGAGGCACGCAGCGGCCGCGTCTGGCTCGGCGAATTCGGCGGCGAGCGGGGCGAAGCGCGCGTCGCCGTAGGTGTCGTCGCGCGAGGCGCCCGCACGCGTCCGACCGCGGCGGCGCCGCAGCACGTAGTAGACGATGGCGGCGACAGGAAGGCCGTAGAAGATGCTCTGGAAGAGCGCGAGGAGGACGGCGAGGAAGAAGCCGTCCCGCGCGCCGCGCAGGAGCACGGCGGCGAGCAGCGTCAGCGTGGCCCAGCACGACACGAAGACGAGGAGCGATATCCCCAGGGGGCGGGTGAGCAGCCAGCGAAGAGCAGCCCCGGCGTTGGCCGAGCCGGCGCCGCGGTGTCGCGGCACGGGCCAGTCGCGCCCCGGCTCGCGGCCCGCGAGCAGGATCTCTTGAGCCTGGCGCGGCGTCAGCATCGCGCTCACCGCTCAGGCCCCGCGTCGCGCGAGCGCGGGGGCCGCAGACGCGACGGCTCGGGCAAGATGAGGCGTGCGACGGCGCGCCGGATCGCGGCCAGGTCGGACCCACGACCGATCGCGTCCCGGAGCTGGTCAGGGGCGTAACGCCCCACGTGCGGCACGACCCGCGGCAGTCCCACGGCAAGTGCGCTCACGTTCACGCGCGCGGCTTCCTTCGCCACCTCGCGGTCCGCCACGACGCGCAGCATGGAGCCGTACTCCCGCACGTAGCGACGCTGGAGGTCGGCCGACTTCTGGATCTCCTCCCGGCTCAGCGCGCGGGCTTTCGGCCAGGCGAGGGCGGGCTCTTCGGCGCCGCTTCGATCGCGGCCGGCTTCGCGCTCGGCGCGCTCGTCCACGTCGCGACCAGGCCGGCCAGGAAGCCCCCGACCAGCATCGCCAGAAGACCGAGGACGATCAGCCAGCGCTCGCGTCTCGTCCTCGCGTCCCACCGCCGCGCGTCCGCTTCGGCCAGGCGGGACGGCATCTGCACTGCCTGGTCGTTCAAGGACCGCGCGATCCGGTCCACGTCCTCGCTCAGCTTCACCACGCGCTGCTCGGCTCGCCCGAGCTGTTCCCGCATCACCTTGTCCAGGTACTCGGTCCGAGCCCGCAGCGCGGCCTCGCTCGGGGCCAGAAGCTCCCCGAGATGGTCCTGCCGCACCTTCAGCTCGTCGGCCAGGCGCGACAGGTCCTCGATCAGCGTCCTTGCCTCGGCGATCGCTTCCAGCAGCGCGACCGTCCGCGTCTCTTCCTCGTCGCTCATCACCGGACCTCACGAGGTCGAGCGCCGTCTCCCGCCTGAGCGCCGCGGTGCGGCTCTCATGGACTGGCGCACGGTCTGCCACCTGTAGCGCGCTCTCCCGGCCCTGCTCGCGTGAGACGGCACGCACCAGGGCCGAGCGGTCGTCCGTGTACACGCGCGCGTCCTCCACCGCGCGGGACACGCCGACGTAAAACTGCCGGCGGTTCACCAGCTCTTCCGAGTGCGACGTGTCCACCGCGAGGTATACGCGCTCGCGCGAAAGCCCCTGGCTCCTGTGGCTCGTCACCGCGTACGCGTGGTCGATCGCGCGCGGCTCGCCGAGGTCCATCCGGAAGCGCCGTCCGCCCACGTCCACGGTCGCGATGCCGCGCGCCAGGTCGAGCTTCCGTATCGTTCCCACGGTCCCGTTCGCGACGTCGAGGGAGCGATCACGCGCCCGGAATTGGATGCGGTCGCCCACGGCGAAGCGCTTCTCTTGCACGCGCTCCACCTCGAAGGCGCGGCGGTCCTTCGGGTTGATGACGCGCACCAGGTGGCTCCTCTCCAGCTCCAGCCGCAAGAGGTTCTTGCGCTCGTCGATCGAGACGACGCGGGCACGCTCGCCGGCGTCGATGCCGTCACCGCGGCGGATGAAGCGCAGCACGTCGCCGTCGCTGAAGCTCGACGCGCGCCGCTTCTGCTCGGCCGTGAGGTCCTGCTTCACCACGACGGGGACCTTGACGCTCTTCCGCTCCACCTGGCCGGCTTCGATGAGCGCCTCGCGAATGCGGCGGTTCAGGTCCACGCGCTCGGCGTTGCTCGGCGCGATGACGACGCCACGGCCGCCGTCCGAGATGAAATCGCGCGTGATCCGCTCGTGGCGCTGGCGCGGGTCGGGGATCTCCACGATGCGGCCACGCTCTTCGAGCAGCTGCACCGCGAGCGGGGCGCCGCCGCGCTCGGACGCGGCCAGGACGACGTCGCGCAGCTGCTCGTCTCGCTGCCGGCGGATCACGTCGAGGCGCTCGGTCGCGACCTTGCCGCGCTCGATCAGCACCTCAAACGGCGAGCCGGCTTCGACCGCGCGATGCTGCGCGCGGTCGCCCACAAACACCACCTTCGCGCCCGCGTCCTCGGCGCGGTCGAGCAGTTCCTTGGCCTGCTTCGTCGAGAGCAGCCCCGCCTCGTCCACGATCCACAGCTCGCGCGCCTGTCCCTTAAGGGACGGCGGCTCCTTCAGCAGCGCGGCGACCGTCGTGCTGTCGATGCCGCCCTCGCGCAGGACGCCGGCCGCCGTCGTCGTGGGCGCGAAGCCGCGCACCTTGAAGCCCGCCTCCTGGGCGCGCTCGCGCACGTGAGCGAGTGTCGTGCTCTTGCCGGTGCCGGCCTTTCCCTCGACGGCCACGAGCCGGTCCGGGCTCTCAAGGACGTGGCGCGCGACGCGCAGTTGGTCCTCGCCGAGGCCCCGCGCGTCACCCTTCGACGGGATCACGGCGCCACGGCCACGGGCACGGTCCACGGCGTCCACCAGGGCGCGCTCGTGGTCGATCGCCTGGGCCGTCGTGACCCGCGCGACCACCGCGTCCTTCTGGTCCACCACCACCAGGTCGGGGCGCTTGCCGATCTCCTTCCGCACGTCGTCGATGGTCACGCCCTTGTCCCGCATGCTGGCGAGCGCGTCCCGTTCCAGGTCCGCGAGGCGGAAGACGGTGCGCCGTTCGGAGAGGTGAGAGACAGCGCCGTTCACGGCGATGCGGGCGGCGAGCTCGACGTCGTGGCCGATCAGCGGGTGGCGCTCGAAAGCGGTTCGCGCCTTGTCCCACGTCGGAAACTCGATCCCCATCTCGCGCGCCGTCGTCCGCCAGTTCCACAGCAGCGCCTCGCGGTCGATGCCCTTTTTCTTCGCAGCGCGGGTCGCGACGGTGACGCGCGAGCCGTGGAGCCGGCTCTTGAGTCCGCCCGCCTTGAGCGCCTTCTCGATCTCGCGCGAGCGCTTGGAGAAGTGCTTAAGGTGGTCGTCCTTGAAGTCGGCAATCCCCACCGCGCGGTCCCGTCCGTGGCGGCCGTCGCGGTAGCTCACGACCTGGTAGCCGAGAGAGACAAGCTCCTTCCGCAGCTCGCTCTCGTAGATCTCACGCGCGAGCCGCTGCGCGCGAAAGACGCCCCGCGCGTCCACCGCACGCCACTCGCCGTCCGAGCGCCGGGTGATGTTGAGGAGGACGCAGTGGGAGTGCAGCTGCGGGTCCAGCGCGCGGCTCGTCTCGTGCCGGAAGCTCGCCCCGATCACGAGGCCCGTCGTCTCGACGTCGCGCCCGCCGTGGACCCACGCTTGGACGTGACGCTCCAGTTCGGCGACGGCCTTCGAGACGGCCTTATCGTGCGCTTCAAGGAGTCGGCTGTCACCGCCGACGAGCGCCTGGAGGCTCACGCTCTTGTGCGGGGAGATCGTCACGTCCCAGCCCGCGCGCCGCTCGTCCTTGCCCTCGCGGTGCGCCACCAGGACCTCCCGGCCTGAAGGGTTCCGGCCTTCGAGGAGCCGCGCGAATTCGTCCGCCTTCACCCGGCCGGAAAGCCCGAGCTGGGACGCCCCGCGGCCGTGCCAGCGCGAGGCCACGATGCCCTCGCTCTCGCGCTCGGTGTAGTAGTCCCCGCGCGAGAATTCGCTCTTGTAGTAGTGGCTGGCCTGGCCGACCGAGAGCGGCGGGGATGCGCGTAGCACGACTTCGACCCTCCTTCGATGGTACGCCCAGGACCCCGCCAGGCGAGGTCAAAAAGATCCCCCGTCAGGGGGGGATCTGTGCCGCGTGGGAGTGAGGCCAGTAGGGCCGAACGACCCCCCGTTGGCCGTTCCCAGGACCCCGGCGCGTATTACGGGGCGGGGTCCTGGGCGCCCTCCAGGCGACGGCTTCGAAGGCGGGCCGGCCGGGGCTCTCTCAGATTTGAGAAGCCACGGCCGCCGGGTCCGGACGGGGGTTCCGGGCCGGGACTACGACCAGGGCCGGGACCAGGAGGCGGGCCGGGGCGTAGGCCGCATGACGCGACCTTGGCAGGCGCTCGCGGCGGAGGATCCCCACGGCCTGGGCTTCGAAGACGGAGCCGCGAGGGCACCGTCCTTGATGACGACGCGTGATGCGGCCGGAGCCACGGGGGGGTAGGCCCCCGCCGGGGGCCGCGTGGACGGGTGGGCGCGAGGGGGACTCGATGATGCCGTACCGTCCGCCGGGCCGGCCGGCGGACGGCGACCGTCAGAGGATGCCGCGCTCCTTGAGGCTCACGTACCGGCCCGCCTCGCCGAGCACCACGTGGTCGAGGATCTCGATACCGAGGAGCTGGCCGGCTGCCACCAGCCGGCGCGTCAGGGCCACGTCCTCGGCGCTCGGCTCGGGATCGCCACTTGGGTGCGGATGGCACAGGACGAGGGCGGCGGCCGAGGCCAGGATCGCCGGCTTCATCACCATGGCCGGGTGGACAAGGCTCGAGGCCAGGCAGCCGACCGAAACGGTGTGCAGACCGATCAGCCGGTGGCGGATCGTCAAGAGCGCGACCACGAAGACCTCGCGGTCCGTCTCCCCGATGTACTCGGCCAGGACGCGCGCGGCCTCGGCCGGCGTCTTCAGGCTCGGCCGCTCGCTGAGCATCACGCCCGGCTCGCGCACGAGCGCGACGCGGAAGCCGGGGAACGAATACGGGCGGGTTGGGTTCGGGCGGGACATGGTTTGCTCCGAGGGAAGCGGGGGCGGCCGTACCGCCCCCGCCTCGCACCGCTCACGCGGCGGCGTCGGCTCCCTTGCGGTACTCGTCCACGATCCACGCCTTGACGCGCTTCACCACGTCGAGCGTCCCGTCCACGGAGCGCAGGTAGTCGAAGTAACGCCGCTCGCTCCCCGCGCCGAAGGCACGCGAAGGGAAGGTCACGTAGACCTCGCCCTCGGGGCTCTTCCACAGGCTGAAGCCGACGAGCTTGGAGCCAGCCAGCGGACCCTCGTCGAAGTGGACCTCGGCCTCGCTCACCAGACGCTCGGGGCCGTTCTCTCTCGCCACGAATTGCACGCGCATCGCATCTCCTCCTCGGGACTCCTCGTCCCATGTCGCCCAGGGGTTGCCTTTGACGACTTCCCTCGGCCGCCCCCCGGCTCGTGAGAGCACCCGGGGGGAGGAAGAGGACTTCGAGATGACGACGCGAAGCGACCTTCAGTCCGTGCGGCGGCGGCGGGCCGCAGGACGAGCACGCGTGACAGCCGAGCGCAGCGAGGGAAGCCCGAAGGGCCTGGCGCGCGCGCGCAGGACGGAGGCACGACGACGACGCTCACGACGAAAGGCGGAGGTGCGTCACACTACGGCCATGAAGAGTCTTGGATGGTCGGTACTCGTCCTCGGGTTGTTGAGCGGGGCTGAGGGTTCCGCCAGCGAGAAAGGCTCCATCGCCGAGGTGCCCGAGAGCTGGGTGTTCCTGGAGGGTGAAGGCATCGACACCAGCGTCGCGGCGTTCCACGATCGCATCTCGGGTGCGTTCGTGACCTACGAGGCCGGGTTTTCCTTCGTGATCACTCCTCTCGTCGAGTCCAGAGCCAAGCTGCCGAGAGCCACGTCGTCCGCAGGCGAGGCGGACGGCGTGCCGTACAAGGTGGTGACGGTCCCGCCCGCCTCAGACAAAGGGTGCGAAGAGATCGCCGTCAGCTTCCTTCCGCGCGACCAGGAGCGGCCAGCGTCGTGGAATTTCTGGACCGCCGCCTGCACGGCGCAGCAGCGAGAGCGAGCCATGGCGCTTATCCTCAGCAAGGCGCACGTCGCCCAGAAGTGGCGCAAGGAGGACTGGATTCACGGCGGTGGTTTCGTCGAGCGAAGCGTCGTCGCCGCGCTCAAGGCCGGCACGCCCTGGCCGGAGGTCCGCGCAAAGGTCGGCGCGCCCGGTGCCGCTGCCAGGGCGCCGGACAATGGATTCATGGCCGAGTACGAGCTTCGGCTGCCGCGGTCGGCCAAGCGCCCGGCCTTCGTTACGGTCGTTTTCGATCAGGCTCAGCGGCTCGTCGAAACCAAACCGGGGACGCTACCCGACGATCCCAAACGCTTGGCGGGCCCTCTCGTCGCGCCGTTGGGGCCGCCGCACCAGGACTAAGACGAGGCGCCGTCGCGGCCCGCGCCCGCCTTCAGCTGACGGAGCTGGACTTGCTCACCCAGCACCAATCCGAAAACCCACGGATGTGCTGCTTCGCCTTCTGCAGGGCCTCCTCAGGTGGCGCGGCGAGCGGAGCAGCTGCACCGCAGATCCTTATCTCGCGCTCGTGTTGCAGCGTGTATTCGCTCAGCCATGAGACGACGGCCTTCTTCTGATCGGCCGTGGCGGCGGCGAGGTCAGCGCGACACGCGGTTGCGCGAAGCTCGAAGGTGCCGAATTCGTTCGCGATCTGAAGGTGCACGTTGGAATCAAGGACCGCGACCGTAGGATCGCACGGGCTCGAGGCCGGGGCCGGGCTCGCCTGAGGCCCTGAAGACGCAGCGGCCTTCTGCGCAGGCTGCTCCCGACACGACAGGGCCGCCAGAAGCGGCACGAGCCACAGATGGCGCGGGCCGCTCACGGGCACTTCACCTGCCTCATGACGTAATAGCTCAGGGTCATGTGGTCCAGCCTCCCTCCTGACGAATTGGGGAAGCCTGGCCCGCCTGGCCGGCAGGCGTGGAGCGCGAGCTCGTGGACGATGATCCGCTTCCAGCACGTGTGCGGCGGCGGTGGGTTGTTGGGGCAGAGCTGGACGCTGTTCGCGGATGGCGTCCACGCCGGATAGTTCGGCACGGTGCACGGGAAAGTCGAAGGGTCGAGACAGGTGATCGTGGTGTTTGGATCAGCACACTTCTGTTTCACGCACCGGCGGATCCGCGCGTCCCAGATGGTGGGCGCGTACTTGCACGCGTCGCTCTTGCCCTGCTTCACGTCCGGGGGGCAGTTCTTGCCGCAGCTCATCATCCCGCTCGGGTCCACGAGCGTCGTGGGCTGGCCGAGCACATAGCCGTAGCGGCTCAGGCCGTCCCGGAAGTCGACGGGATCCTCACCCGTGAAGGCGCCGAGCTTCGGGTCGTAGTACCTGGCCCGGTAGCTGTAGAGGCCAGTCTCGGGATCCCACTCGCGGCCCGTGAAAGCATAGCCTCCCTGCGTGCCGCCGACGAGCAGGTTCCCGTAAGGGTCGTACTCGCGAGAGAGGGTCACCTGCTGGCTCGTGTTGCTCATCTGCACGACGCTGCCGAGGTGGTCGGCGAGGTAGTAGGACACGTTCCCCGCGCCGTCCTGCATCGCCAAGTGCTGGTCTGACCCCGCCGCGTGGACGTACTTCAGTACGGCACCCGTGCTCGACCTCTCTTCCACCACGTCGTCCATGTCGTAGACGAAGGTCGTGGTGACGCCACCGGCGATCTTCTGGACGCGCCGTCCCTGGCCGTCGTACACGAAGCGCGCGACCTCGCTGCCGCCGTTCAGCACTCGCGTGAGGCGGTTCTCGGCGTCGTACTCCAAGGCGCGCGTCCCGTCGCCGGTGAGATTCCCGTCCGCGTCGTAGGTGTAGTTGAGCGTGGAGCCCGACTGGCTCACCTGGTAGGTGTTGGTGCGCAGGTTCCCGCTCGGGTCCGTCGCGGTCACGACGACGTTGCTCGTGCCGGATGGGACCTGAGCCGGGCCCGCGAAGCTGTTGTCGGCCCCGACCTGCACCGGCTTCCCGCCCACCGTCACGGTCGCCGGCTCGTTCACGCTGCCGCGGAAGAGAAGCGCCCCGCCCGGCTGGCGTGACGTGACCTGGTTCCAGTTGTTGTAGGTCGCTCCCATCACCGCGTCGTCGAGCTGCTCGGCCGTTCGGTTGCCCGCCTTGTCGTAGGCATAGCCGAAGCGGCTCGGCACAGGCAGCGGACTCGGTCCCGAAACGACGCCCGAAGTCAGCTCGTCCACGGCGTCGTAGCCCAGGGTGTAGAGCTTCGCCGGATTGGCACCGAGCTGCTGCTGCCACGTCTTGATGCTCCCGACCGCGTCGTAGGTGTAGTCAAACTGCGAGAGCACCGCGCTCGACGAGGTAGCGTGCTTCATCTGCTGGAGACGGTTGTCCCCGCTGTTCCCGAAGTACGTCCGGGCCGTCGTCTGGCCGTTGGGGTAGGTGACGCCGGAAATGCGGTTCGTCGTCCCGACGTAGCCGTAGGTGAAAGCCCCGACGGGATGGGTCAGGCTCGCGATCCGGCCGAGAGCATCGAAGGCAAACGTGGACACGGCGCCAGCGAGGCCTCGGGTCACGATCCGCCCCAGCTCGTCGTAGGTGTAGCTCACGGTGTCGCTCGTGAGCGGGCCATCGATGCCCGCCACCTCTCCAGATCCCAGGGTTGGAGGAGCAGCGATCGGGTTGTAGCTGTACGTCGTCGTCCCCGTCCCGTCCGCCATCGTGGCGAGGCGGTTGTAGACCGCATCGTAGGTGAAGCTCACGTTCGGCGTTGTGTGCACCGCGTTGGTGTAGGTGACCTGCTTCAGGTTGTCGTCGAGGAAGTACTCGTAGGTCTTCACCTGCCTCGGCGACATGAAGTCCTGGACTTGCTTGAGCCGGCTCGTCGTCGTCTCGTAGCTCAGGAGGTAGTCCTTGCTGTCCGCCCGAATCTCCCGCGTCACGCGCGCCTGGAGGTCGCGCTCCCATGTCGTCGCGTTGTTGTTCGCGTCGATCACCTTGTCGAGGCTCCCGCACGTGCACCACTGAAATGTCGTCGTGCGGCCGGCGGCATCACGCGTTGCCGTGACGCGCCTCAAGGCGTCGTAAAACCGATGCGACCACCGGGCGAGCCGATCGCGGCGCTTCTCTGCGTCGAGCCGGTTGTAGACCGTTTCTTCGAAGGTCCCATCGGGATAGGTCGTCTTCGTCATCCGGTCGAGCGCGTCGTAGTCGTAAGTCAGCGTGTAACCGTCAGCGTCGGTCTCGGTTCGTATTCGCCCGTAGCCGTCGTAGGTGTAGGTCGTCGTCGCTCCCGTGGCCGGCCCCGTCACGGTCTGGAGGTAGCCGTTCGTGTCGTAGACGTAGGTCGTGGTGCGGTTCTCGGTGATCCCAGCTCGCGGCGGGGTTGTAACCGTGAGCACCTGGCCGGCGCTGTTGTACGTGGTGGTCGTTGTCTGGCCCGAGGCGTCGGTGACGGTCAGCGGCTGGTGCTGCGAGTTGTAGCTGTAGCTCGCAATGAGGTCCGTGTTCTGGCCGTTGACCTGCCTCGTCTCGAGGAGATCGATGCCGTTCGCAGCGTAGGTGAATGTCGTCGCTCGGCCGAGGGGATCGGTTGCCCGGGTTACTTTCCCAAGTGCGTTGTACTCGTAATGGTAGCGCTGCGTCGTTCCGTCGTCCAGCACACGGCCGACGTCGCTGGGCAGAGTGAAGTTTGGCGGAGAAGCGTTGCTGGTCTGACCCGGATAGGCATACCATACGCGATTCTCCAACGGCTTCTTTTCGCTCTGCACCCAGCCGTAGGTGGCCGTGGAGGCTCCTCCGACCACGGCCACCCAATGCCAGACCTGGGCCTTGTTGAAATCGCCAGGATACAGGGCCATGGCGCGCTTGTCCCAGTAGAACGTATTAGTGGCGTTCAGGTTCGCGTTGGCAGCCCACATCCCGGTCGGCACCGTAGCGGGCGGATCGGAGGCGGGAAGATTGCCCCCTCCCTCCTGCACGAGCTCCGTCGCCCCCAGCGGATCGGTGATCTGGATCCGTCTGACGCCGTTGAAGTCGTAGTTGGAAAACGTGGTCTGGCCGTAGGGAGTGGTCAGGCTTCCGATGAAGTCACCTCCGCCGTAGGTGAAATCCGAGGCGATCCCGATCGTGTCCGTGATGCGGCTCAACTGACCCGACGAGTTGTAGTCAAAGGTCGCAAAGCGGCCGAACGGGTCGGTGACCTTGGTGATCTTGAGGGGATCGGCGCCGAGCTCGTAGGAGAGGGTCGTGACTTGTCCATGGATCCCATCGGGCCTGAGTGCGTCGACAATGTTCACCAAGCGCAGTTGCGAGTCATAAATCAGGTCCACGGCATTGCCTTGCGCGTCGATGTACTGCGTCATGAAGACCTTGCGCGGATAGGTGTTGGCTCCGTCGGGCTGCGCGAAGATCTCCTTCGAGCGGTCGGGGAGGATGCGCTCGTAGCGGATGGGAGACGTCGACAACAAGTTGACCACCGCTCGCGTGTCGATGTCGGGTTGGCCGCTGCCGTTGGTGTTCTCCTGGCCACCGCCCCGAAGGTACACGGATACGAGCGGTCCCGGGCTGGCCGGATTGTCCACGACGTACGACATCCAATCGAACGTCCATTTCGGCCCCAGGTTGGAGTAGGAAAAGATCTGCGGCTGGAAAGAATCCCGCTGATTGTAGGTGACTTGGAACCTGACCGCCGGGCCAAACGGTGGGGAGTAGCCGACGGGCGTGTCGGTGATGTTCAGGCTGACGAGCATCGCGTGGACGTTGTAGTCAGCCATGCCATCGCACTGGCCACTGCACCCTGGCCTCGTCTTCTTGCTGCAGGGCTTGATCTGGGTCCCGTCCGCGACGCCGAAGTAGCCCTTCCCCCAAACGTCACGCCCCTCCTCTTCGCCAACGCTCCGCCAGCCTTGCGGGAGAGGCCCGTCCGGGACAAGGAAGTAGCCGGTCGCTTCTTCGTTCAGGGCGGCGAGGCTGACCCACAGATCATTGCCGAACGTTGGGTCGTGGAGAAGGTAGCGACCACCCTCTTCCCTGAGAAGGGCGGCGAAATGCCCCGCCTTCCAGTGCACCATGGCCGGGGAGAGAACGGAGGCGTCTGCCGGCCGAACTGCCATCTGCATCTTCAGGCCGACGCTGTCCGCGAGGGCCTTCATGGCGGAGAGTGAGGTTCCCATTCGGGTCGACTCCGCTGCTTGGATCTTGGCGTTCCCCTCTTCATGGGGCCGGAGAGCGGTCAGAAGGCGCCCCACAGCCAGGGGCCCACACCGAAAGGCGACCCCGGGCCGGTTCTGCATCATCCAGAGGCCCTGCTTGGCGCCGGAAATCTGCTCGGTGGCAGAGCCCCGCACGTCTCGGTCTGCCGTTTCAGCGAAGAGGGCTTCCAGCGCTTCGTAGCGCCCCAGGCGAGCGTTCAGCTCCGCGAGCTCCCCGAGGGCCCGGTCCGCCGTCGCCTTGGCCCGCGGCTCGGTCTCGGTCTTGGCCAGGTCCCAGGCTTCCTGCCAAGCGGCGAGTGCCTTCGAGTAGTACCCGGTCCGGCGATAAACCACACCCAGGTTCGTGAGGAGGCTCGCACGCCAAGGGGTCCTTGGGTTTTCCGCCAGGAATTTCCAGATTGCGGACGAATCTTCCGGGTTACCACCCCTAAGATAGTTCAGGAGCGACCCGCTCAGGGCCCGGTTCTCCTTCACCGACGTAACTCGCCCCATGGGTACCAGAGGTTCGTCAAAGACTCGGGCTTGGAAGATCTCCTGATCGGTAGGCGAGGCCGAAAACTGGGGAAAGGCCGAGGGCGGCCGCACGGCGGGGACGCTCTTATTCACCTTGACGGGCGGTGGTGGCACTGCTTCTTGGCGGGGCACGGCGACGGGCTTGCTCTTCTCCTCGGCGGATTGCGCGAACGAGGCCGTGGGCAAGGAGGAGGCCTGTCCCAAGACCAAGAGGCGAGCTATGACGCGGAAGAGCCATGAGCGCCAGCAATTATGGTTCACAGAGCTACCTCGACTCGAGTGATGATGCAAATCTCAGGGACGCATCGCAGGCTCGATCCATCATGGTGGCACTGAGCCCACGAGGGTCGCGTTCGTCGGCTCGGTCAGGGTGATCGCGGGTGGCGTGTGATCGTTGGGGTCGGGAGGCGGGCACTGCCAGCGCGTCCGATCGAGCGGGAAGCAGTCGGTCCCGTCGGGGACTCCATCGCCATCGGTGTCCGCCTTGAAGGGGTCCGTCCCGATCTGGCGTTCTACCACGTTCGTGAGGCCGTCCCCGTCCATGTCGGGGTTGGAACAACTGAGCCCGGCCGCGATGGCCGCCCCGTCGGGCAACCCATCCCCGTTCGTATCGGGGTTCATGGGATCGCAGCCGTAGAGGAACTCTCGGCGGTTGGTGAGGCCGTCGTTGTCCGGATCGGCGTCGAGCCAGGTGTCGTCGACCGCCTGCAACACTTTCACCGGAGTCATCTTGCCGTTCGGCGCGGTGCCGTCACCGAGCTGCCCATACTGGTTGGCGCCCCACGTCCACACCGAGCCGTCCTGCGCCAGAGCGGCCGAATGGGAGTCGCCCGCGGACACACTCAGCACGTTCTGTACGCCGAATACCCAGACCGGGGCGATATTCGAAGTCGGGAAACTACCGTCGCCAAGCTGGCCGTTCCCGTTGTTCCCCCACGCCCAGACGACGCCGTTGTTCGTGAGCGCCAGAGAATGGCCGTTACCCCCGGCCACGGCCTGGGCGCCGGAGAAGCCCACAACCTGGACGGGCGTAGGCCGTGGCGAAACCGTGCCGCCGTCGACCTGCCCATACAGGTTGTAGCCCCAGCCCCAGGTCGTACCATCACTCTTCACGGCCAGCGCATGAATGCTGTGACCGGCGCTGATCGCGATGGCGTCCGAAAGAATGCGGATCGGCTTCGTCTGCTGGTTTCCGATGCCGGGGGAGCCGTCGCCAAGCTGTCCCGCGTCGCCCATGCCCCAGGTCCAGACGTATCCTGATGCGGCGCCATCTGTCTTGAGCGCCATGCTGAAGTTGGAGCCCGCGGACACGCTGGTGACACCGGTGAGGCCGACAACCGCCACGGGCGAGTTGCTCCAGTTTGTCGTACCGTCCCCGAGCTGCCCGTTGGTGTTCCCACCCCAGGCCCAGACTGTTCCATCCGCCCTCACGACCAGGGAATGGCAACCCCCCGCGGCCACGGCGATGACATTGGTCAGGTTTGGATTGGTAATCTGATAAGGCGCGGACCGAGAGTTCCAAGTGCCATCACCTAGCTGGCCGCAGTTGTTGGCGCCCCAGGCCCATACGCGGCCATCCTTGATGGCGAGGGAGTGGCCCGCCGCGGAGAGGGCTGTGACTCCCGTAAGGGGGTTTCCCGGTGAGACCATCACCTGCACGGGAACGTACCTGTCGATGATCGTGCCGTCCCCGACCGCCCCGTAAGGGTTGTTGTACCCCCACCCCCACACAGTTCCGTCCCCCTTCAACGCCAAGGTATGAAGCCCCCCAGCGGCAACCGCGCCCACCAGGACGTAGTCGGAGCGCCGTACGGCGCTGTCCGCCATTCCCGTTTTCCACGCCTTGACTTTGAGCGTGAGTGACCGGTCGACGAGAACGGTGCTGCCGGAGGTGATGACCTGATCCGAGGTCGTTGGATCGGCGCCGGTCGTCGTGTAACGCAACGTCGCGTCTGGTGTCGTACAGGCAATCGTCACGAGGGTAGCCGCAGGGTAGGTGCCGCTGCCGGGCTGAGTGGTGGGGGTCGCCACCGCGGTGGTCGTCAGGGTGTAGGTTCCGCTGGCCAGCGCGCTGGGCGACCAGTCCGGTTTGTAGGCCAGCGCCTTGATCGTTGTCGTGTCCGCGAGGGTCAACGGAGCGCCGTAGATGGGTGACGACATGCCGGGGGTGGTGCCATCGACCGTATAGCGGATGATCGAACCAGGGGTTGCGGTGGCGAGGGTCACCGTTTGCGTGCCCGTGAAGCTTCCGGGAGCGGGCGTCATGGTGGGGGTCGCTACAGTTCCCAGGCTGATGAAGTAGGAGCCAACGGCTACGTCGCTTGTCGTCCAGCCTGTCGCCCACACCGAAGCCTTGAGCGTAAGGGACTGGCCGACCGCAACCGACCCTCCCGATGCGACGGTGGGATCAGTCGCGGTGGGATCGACACCATTCGTGGTGTAGTGAATGGTCGCATTGGGCGTGACCGTGCTGACGGTCACCGTCTGGGCACCGGCATAGGTTCCCCCAGGAGGGCTGAACGTCGGCTTTCCTCCTTTCATGGTGTAGGTCGCGGAGACAGGGCTGCTGTCGACCCAGCCGGTGTTCCAAGCCTTGGCTGTGAGCGTGGTTGTGGCAGCAATGTGCACCGGAGAGGAGTACTGGGGCGAAGATGTCGTCGGAGTGCTGCCGTCTGTGGTGTAGCGGATGACAGCCCCGGCAAGCGAGCAGGCGATGGTCACGTCCTGCGGGACGTTGTAGGGCGATGCGCCTCCCGGGCTCGCGGTCAGGGTCGGAGTAGGGACGGTCAGAGTGTAGACCGCAATGCCGGTGTCGCTCGGGGGCAGGCCGGATTTCCACGCCTTGGCTTTGAGAGTCGTCGTGACGGCTATGGAAATAGTGCCGCCCTGGTAGTGTAACGACGCCTGCGTCGGCTCGCTTCCATCGGTTGTGTAGTAGATGTCGGCGCCGGGCGTCCCGCAAGAAAGCGTGACCGACTGCGTCGTGGTGTAGCCGCCACCAATTGGGGAAAAAGTTGGGCTGGCCACCGCGGCGGGGCCCAAGGGCCCAACAAAGTCGATATCCGCGATGGAGCTACCCGTTTCATTGAAGGACGTGTCGATCAGCAGCGGATACTGGGGCGCGATGGCGCTCGGGTAGAACACGTCACCGTTTTTGCGGTACTTGACGACGCCGCCCTCGACTCCGACGCGGAAGCGGTCGCCGGGCGCATACGAACCAAAGTACCCGCGGAACGAACCGTTCTCGTACACCCCTAGCTGGGAGCCGTTTACGAGGAAGATCGCGTAGTCGATTTCGGTGTACTGCTGATTTGTGTCACCCTTGCTGAGTCCGATCATCCGGTTGGTGTTCGTCGCCACCGCGGTGAACTCGACGTAGCCGTCACCGGATGCCAGCTCAAGGGATGAGGCCGCGCCCGCATTCCCCCAGCCCGAGGCGGCCGTGTCGATCAGGCCGTAGCCCTGGACCGAGACCCCCACGTCGTTCTTCCAGACGAGCCTGCCGAACTGGACCTCACCAAGCGTCGCTCCCGGGGTGTCGAGGGAGGTGTCCACGGCCAGGGGGTAGGTCGGGCTGACCGCGCTCGTGTAGAAGACGACGCCGTTCTTGCGGTACTTCACGGTGCCGGCCTGCACCTCCACCCGGAAACGATCTCCGGGCGCGTAGGTACCGAAGCTGCCGCGCAGGGTCCCGGACTCGTAGACCTGCACCGAGGCGGTGTCGGTGACGCGGATCGCGAAATCGATGTCGGCGTCGTCGTACCCGGTGTCGTCGTGGCCGAGACCGCACATGCGGTTCGTGTTGGTTTCGACGGCGCTGAACTCGACGAACCCCTCGCCCGAGGCAAAGGACGCCGTGGAAGCAGCGCCGGCGTTCCACCCGGCCGAGCCGGTCTTGACGAGGGAATTCCCCGAGGTGGAGACCCCGGAAGCATTCGTCCAGATGAGGTCGCCGACCACCACGTCCGTGAGGGTGCTTCCCGTGTCGTCGAACGCCGTGTCGGCGAGCAGCGGGAGGAAGGGACTCGCGGAGCTCGTGAAGAGGAGGCCCCCGTTGCGGTAGTACTTGACCGCACCCGCGGACACTTCCACCCGGAAGCGGTCGTTCGAGGAGTAGGATCCGAACGTTCCCTGGGAGACGCCTCCCTCCTGGATCTCCACCGTGGCGTTCGCGTTCAGGACGAGCGCGAAGTCGATGTCGGTGAGGCTCTGGTCGGAGTCGCCTCGAGACAGCCCGGCGGCGCGACGCTTGTTCGTCTCCGTGGCCGTGAATTCGAGGTAGCCGTCCCCCCAGAGGATGCGCTGGGCGGACACGGCGCCCGCGTTCCAGCCTCCGGCCCCGGTCTTCGTGAGCGTGCGGTTGGCCACCAGGACCCCGACGTCTCGAGTGAAGCCTCCGCGGCCGATCTTGACATCCGCAAGAGTGGCACCGGTGGTATAGAGCGCGGTATCGACACGGAGCGGGAACCGCGGTTCGAGGAGGCTGGTGTAGAGCACCGTCCCGTTCCTCCGATACCGGACCAAACCGAACGCGACCTCGACCCGGAACCGATCGCCTGAGGAGTAGCTCCCGAAGGTGGTACGGTAAGACCCGCTTTCGTAAACGCTGGCTGAGCCGTTGGAGCCATCGAGGTAGATGCCAAAATCGACGTCGGTGTAACTCTGGTCGCTATCGACCTGGCCGAGCCCCAGGATGCGGTAGGTGTTGGTCTCGTTGGCGGTGAACTCGACGAACCCGTTCCCCGAGAGGCTCTGCGTCGACACGGCCCCCGAGTTCCCCCAGCCAACGGCCACGTTCTTGCTGAGGCTGTTCCCCGTGATTTGGACGCCTACGGCGCCGGTGCAGGTCACGTCCTCGGTCTGGGACGCCGCCCAACGTGGCCAGAGGATAAGAACGCCGAGGAGGGCAGCGAACCAGATTCTCATTCGGGACTCTCCTGCTAGTCGACTTCCAGTCCCAGCACGGCTTGTGCCTCGCGCGCGTCTCTTGAAGTGCACAGTCCTTGTCACTTTTCTGCGCGAATATACACCCTCAATTGGCTGTAGGGAAATCCCTGAAAACCAGGGTGGACCACAAATGCAGCGGCGGCTCGACGCCCTTCAGGAGGTTGCGGGAGAGGGCGTCGTCGGCACGCTCTTGCTGACGTTCCTCGTACCCCGCCGGCGCCTTAGGAAGACTTCCTGCGTCAGGTCCTCCGCACCTTGCAGCGAGCCCTCATGCGGCGGAGGAAGCGAAAGACCGTATGACCTCCACGTTTAGCTAAGTGGTCTATTTTCATAAATACGGTGCCGTATCTTGATGGTGTGGTCCGGCAAGATCTGGTAGCCTCTCGCGTAAGAAGGGAGGCACCGCTACGCCACGAAAGAGCCCCTACGTCATCACCCTCAGTGCGCTGGAGCGCGCCGAACTCGAAACCCGAGCCCGCAAGTATACGTCGCCGTATCGAGACGTCGTACGCGCCAAGATCGTCTTGCTCGCTGCCCAAGACATCGGGAACGACGTCATCGCCGCGCGCCTCGACACGCCGCGCCAAATCGTCAGCAAATGGCGGCATCGCTTCTTCCTTGAACGCCTCGCCGGGCTGGACGAACAGCCCCGTGGCGGGCGCCCAGCCCGCTTTCCCCCCCAGCGTGGTCGTCGAGGTTAAGCGCCTGGCCTGTGAGATCCCCTCCCGGCACGGCGTACCGCTTGCGCACCTGACGGTCCCGGAACTTCAGCGCGAGGTTATCGCCCGCGGTATCGTGGCGCAGATCAGTGGCGTGACCCTTTGGCGCTGGCTGAGTGCGGATGCATTGCAGCCCTGGCGCCACCGCAGCTGGATCTTCCCCCGCGATCCGCTCTTTGCCGAGAAGGCCGGACGGGTACTCGACCTGTACGCTCGCAGCTGGGAAGGCACCGCCTTGGGCCCGGACGAGTTCGTGATGTCGGGCGATGAGAAACCGAGCATCCAAGCGCGCCGCCGCAAGCATGCCTCGCTGGGCCCCGCCCCGGGCCGTCCCATGCGAGTTGAGCACGAGTACTCTCGTGCCGGCGCATTGACGTACCTGGCCGCGTGGGACGTTCATCGAGCGAAGCTGTTTGGCCGGTGCGAACCGAAGACCACCATCGCAGCGGTCGACCGTCTCGTGGCGCAGGTCATGAACACAGAACCCTATCGCTCGGCTCGCCGGGTTTTCTGGGTGGCCGACAACTGTTCGTCGCACCGTGGTGAGAAAGCCGCAGCTCGCTTCAGGGCGCAGTGGCCGACGCTGACCCTCGTGGACACACCGGTTCATGCCAGCTGGATCAACCAGATCGAGATCTACTTCTCGATCGTCCAGCGAAAGGTCGTAACCCCGAACGACTTCACCTCGCTGCCTGACCTTGAGGACCGCCTTCTCGCCTTCCAATCACGCTACGAACAGACAGCGCGACCCTTTCGATGGACCTTCACGCGGGCGGATCTGGCCGCGCTCTTGGCCAAGCTCAAAGCCAAAGAATTGGCCCGTGTGGCTTGACCTGGAGAATACGTCAGCGTAATTGTGAAACGCTGCACTAAGCTAACGTCTGGGCAGTGTCAAGCTCACGGCCTGGCGGCCGCTTCTCTTTTTTCGATCCTGGCCCGCCGGGGGAGAAAGGACCTGGGCGGAGTGGCTGACGCCAAGAGCGCGACCGTTCGCAGCGTCACGAGCACCTTTGTCGTGTGCCCCGGCCTCCCCTTCCGGTTCGAAGACCTAGCGCCGGGGTCCCCCTACGCTCGACGGGCGTTTATTCAAGGCAGGATTGCAACCCCAGGCGCAACCCCGGCGCCATTTTGACCCGCTCTCACGTCGCCTAAAGTGTGGTGCGCCCAGGCTGACTCGAACAGCCGACCTACGGTTTAGGAAACCGTTGCTCTATCCTGCTGAGCTATGGGCGCGAAGGACACCAAAAGGTTACCACAGCCGCCGCGCGCCTTGCACCCAGGGCTCAGTATCGGATCAGGCTCAGGACCTCGCGTCCGGGCAGCTTCTCGCGGCCGTTCAGGAAGGTCAGCTCCACCAGGAAGGCGTACGCGGCCACCCTGGCTCCCAGGCGATCCACCAGGTCGCCCACGGCTCGCGCCGTGCCGCCGGTTGCGATCACGTCGTCCACGATGAGCACCCGATCGCCGCGCGTCAGGGCGTCCTCGTGGATCTCCAGGCTATCGGTTCCGTACTCGAGCTCGTAGGAAGCGCTGAGCGTCTTCGCGGGCAGCTTCCCGGGCTTGCGCACGGGGACGAAGCCGGCGTTGAGACGGCTGGCGAGCACGCCGCCCAGGATGAACCCGCGGCTCTCGATGGCCACCACTTTGTCCACGGGCCGGTCGCCGCAGACCACGGCCAGCAGGTCCATCGTGCGCCGGAAGAGTACCGGGTCCTTGAGCAGGGTGGTGATGTCCTTGAAGACGATCCCCTTCTTCGGGAAATCGGGGACGTCGCGGATGGCTGCCTTGAGAGCGTCGACGTGGGCCTCGATGTCCATCGTTCTCCTACCGGATGTGAAAGCCCTGGTCCCCCCGGGGCGCGAGGGGCGCGCGGTCGAGGCCGGTCACGCGCGCGAAAGCGGGCCCCTGCCTCAGCCGGACCTCCAGGTCGTGCAGGGCCTCGTCCGAGCCCTCGGCCACCACTTCGACGGAACCATCCGCGCGGTTGCGGGCATAGCCCGTCACCCCCAGCGCCTCGGCCTGCTGCAAGACGAAATACCGATAGCCGACCCCCTGGACGCGCCCCTCGACGATGAAGCGAAACGCGGGCACCTCAGCCTTCCCCGGGGCGCGAGCCTACCACACCGGCCTCCTCCTGCCGGGCCGCGCGCGTGGTCACGCCCGCCAGGGCTCCCGCCGCGACCCAGCCGGTCGACCAGGCCCACTGGAAGTTGAAGCCGCCGATCCGACCGTCCACGTCCAGGATCTCGCCCACGAGGTACAGCCCCGGGCAGCGGCGCGAAGCCATGGTACCCGGCTCGATCTCCGCGAGGGGCACGCCGCCCGCCGTCACCTCCGCGTAGTCGTAGCCGCGGCTCCCCTTGATGGGCAACGGCCACTCTAGCAGGCCGCGGACGAGCCGCCGCCGGTCCTCGCGGGTGAGTTGTCCGAGGCGGGTATTCCCGCAGACGCCGAGGCGGCCCGGGACGGCGGCCGCGACCGAGGCCGGAAGCCAGGCCGAGAGAGCGCCCTTCACCTGTCCCTGCGGGTTGGCCGCCCCCTGGGCGAGCAGCGCGTTCTCGATCTCCACGAACGACCGGCCCGGGAGGAGGCTCGCGGAAACCCGTGCCTCCCGGCCCTCCTCGAGGGCTCGATGCCAGAAGCGCGAAACGTCGAGCACGACCGGCCCGCTCACTCCGAAGTGCGTCCACAGAAGCGACCCGCGCCGGACCACCGGCCGCTCGCCTTCCACGCGAACGACCAGCTCGGCCTCGTGGGACACGCCGGCGAGGTCGGCGTGGAAGTCGCCTTCCAGGACCAGCGGGACGAGGGCGGGGGTTTGCGGAACCAGACGGTGGCCCAGGGCGACCGCCATGGCGTAGCCGCCGCCGTCGCTCCCCGTTTTCGGCAGCGATAGCCCGCCCGTGGCCAGCACCACCCGGGTCGCCTCGACCTCTTCCCGCGACGTCTCCAGGCGAAACCCCTGCTCGTCCCGGGCCACGCGAAGGACGCGCTGGCCGGCTCGCAGGTCGACGCCGCACCGGCGTGCCTCCCCCAGGAGCGCGTCGAGCACCGTGCGCGCGCGGTTCGAGTCCGGAAAGAGCTTTCCTCCGGCCTCCTCGTGCAGGGCCACCCCGATCTCGCGGAAGAAGGCGACCGCCTTGTCCGCCGGGAAGGCGCGGAGGATCCCGCGGACGACGCTCCGGTTGCCTCCCTCGAAGTCCTGCTCGATCACCACCCGGTTCGTCACGTTGCACCGGGCGCCGCCGCTCACCAGGATCTTGGCGCCCAGGCGCGCGGCCCCGTCGAAGGCGACGATGGGGCCCTTCACCCCTCGGCGGGCCGCGAAGATGGCCGTCGCCAGCCCGGCCGCCCCCGCCCCCACGATCGCGATCAAAATACGCGACGGGTCAGCCGTTCGAGGCTGAACTTCGCGGTGTCGGCCACGGCCATCACGGCCATGACGCCCGCTTGCACCGGATCCGTCACCACGAGGTCGGCCGCCTCGGGAACGCCGCCTGCCATGTTGAGGCTGATGACGAGAAGCCCCTGGGCCCGCACCTCGCGCACGGCCTGCTCGATGTCGCCGCCCATGAGCGAGCCCGCGAGCACGAGCGCGCGCGCCCGGGGCAGACGGATGACCGCCCGCACCGCCTCTGCGAGCGGCGCCTCCCCCACGAGAGGGATGGTGTCCACCGAGATGTGCTCGCCGCGGATGTTGTGGCGGTCCGCTTCGGAGATGGCCCCGATCGCCACCTGCCCCACCTGGGCCCCGCCCCCAATGATGATGATGCGTTTGCCGTAGATGCGCTGGAAGGTCTGCACCAGCTCCAGCCGCCGCACCACCGGCACCGCCCGCAGCTCCGCGGCGAGGGCGTCGGCTCCGCCGGGAACGTCGATCTCGAGATACAGCCGGCTCTCGTCGGGCCGCCGCGTCTCCAGGATCTCCACCGACGTGATGTCCCCCTGGTGCCGGCTGATGACACCGGTGAGCTGATGGAGGACGCCCGGACCGCTGTCGGTCTCGAGGGCCAGGCCGATCGTGCGCTCGTTCATGACCGAGGTCCCGCCTATGGGGGAGAGTTTGTCAGAGGCCAAGCTGCCCCGCAATGAAGCGCGGGCCCCCCCGCCGCCCCGCCCGAGTCCGGAAAGCGGTCCGGTTTCGGGGGCGGGGCCCCGCGCGTGCTCGGCACCACCGAAGCGGGCTCTCCCCGCAACGGCATCTTCCACTGCCGATCGGCCACCTAGCAATTGACATAAGAGGCAGGCGAGGGCTATACCCACTGATGCCGTGCAGCATCCCGTCTGGTACCTCTTCATCCATCAGCTTCCCCCGAAGCCGCTCTACCTGCGGGCGAAGGTCCGGCGGCTCCTCGCCCGGTCGGGCGCCCTGCCCCTGAAGGACTCGGTATACCTGCTGCCCGCGGGCGAGGAGCGTCTGCCGGAGCTCCGGCGAATCGCACACGAGGCAATCTCCGGGGGAGGCGAAGCCTACGTGTGTCGCGGGAGCTTCGTCGAGCGCCCGGGCCCCCGGGAGCTGGTGGCCGCCTTCCGGCGCGCCCGGAACGACGACTACCGCTCGCTGGTTGCGCAGCTCAGGGAGTGGACGGCGCGCCTCGATCGGCGTAGCGGTCCCTCCCCTCCGGAGGGCCCCCTGCGGCTCCGGCTGGCCCAGGCCAGGAAGACCCTGGAACGCATCCGCCGCGTCGATTTCTTCGAGGCTTCCCTCCGGCGCGAGGCCGAAGCGTCTGTGGTGCACCTCGAGGCTCGACTCCGAGAGCCGGCCGCGTCCGCCCGCGGCCGGCGGAGGAGTTTGGCCCCGGAGCTGGCCGGGCGCCCCTGGGTCACGCGCCGGGGGATCCAGGTCGACCGCATCGCCTCCGCCTGGTTGATCCGGCGCTTCATCGATCCCGACGCGCGCTTTCGGTTCATCGACCCGAGCCTCGAGGAGCCGCGACCGGCGGAGCTCCGCTTCGACATGGCGGATGGCGAGTTCACGCACGAGGACGACCGGTGCACGTTCGAGACCCTGGTGCGGCGCGCCGGCCTCAAGGCTCATGCGCTCGACCGGGTCGCCGAGATCATCCACGACATCGACATCAAGGACGGCAAGTTCGGGCGGCCCGAGGCTCGCGGCGTCGAGCAACTTCTGCTCGGCATGCTGGCCGCGAACCCCGAAGACGAGCAGCGCCTCGACCGGGGGTTCGCCCTGCTGGACGATCTGTACCGATCGTTTGCTCGCCCCCCACGAACGTCTTCTGGCCCCCGCCAGAGAAGCGGAAAGCCGGGCACGCAACAAGGAGGTTCCGCGTGACGTTCTGGGGTTGGGTTTCCTCGAGGAGAAGGGGATCGAGACCTGGATGTGGGGGACCACTTCGTGACCGGCACAACCGCTTCGGCAAGAGCGGGAACGAGGGGGGGGTCGAAGCCTACCGGTGAACGCCGGTTTCGAGTACCGCGAGCAGTTGGGCCCCGAGGCCACGGGGCAGTCCGTTCTGGTCTATCTCGCCCGGCGCTACCGCCATTCCACCGAGGCCGTGTGGCAGGCGCGGATCGCCGCGGGCGAGGTCCTGCTGGGAGGCGCCACGGCCGGGGCCACCGACGTTCTGCGGGCGGGGCAGTCCCTGGTCTGGCGCCGGCCGCCGTGGGAGGAGCCCCCCGTCCCCCTCGCCTTCGCGGTGCTCCATCGCGACGACCATCTCCTCGCCGTCGCCAAGCCCCGCGGCCTCCCCTCGATCCCGAACGGCGGCTTCCTGACCCACACGCTCCTCCATCTCGTGCGCCAGCGCTTCCCGGAGGCCGTGCCCATGCACCGGCTGGGACGCGGGACGTCGGGCCTCCTGCTGTTTACGCGCACGGCCGAGGCGCGCCGCGCCGTTTCCGCCGCGTGGCGCGACGGCGAGCTCGAGAAGGTGTATCGCGCGCTGGTGACCGGGGTCCCCGTCCGGTCCACGTTTTCCATCGAGTCCCCGATCGGCCTGGTCCCCCACCCCCGGCTGGGTCGCGTCCACGCGGCCTTGAGGCAGGGCAAGCCCGCGGTCACGCATGTTCGCGTGCTGGCGGAACGCAGCGGGAACGCCGTCGTGGAGGCGACGATACCGACCGGGAGGCCCCACCAGATCCGGATACACCTGGCCGCGGCGGGCCATCCTCTCGTCGGCGATCCCCTCTACGTCGCCGGCGGCGGGCCCGCTCCGGAGGCGGGCTTGCCGGGTGACCCGGGCTATCGGCTTCATGCGCACCGGCTGAGCCTCATCCATCCGGCCACCGGCCGCCGGCTCGAGCTCGAGTGCCCCTTGCCCGCCGCCCTGCGAAGCTCCGGCCCGACCGGCTCTGGGTAAGAGAAGAAAGCGAGTGGACTCATGGTTGAGACGCCGAATTCCCGACGGA
>WNGL01000258.1_pt1 | contig 61631 bp, 55 predicted proteins | sample 5400591 | NCBI WGS metagenome assembly WNGL01 (sample SAMN13153377, study PRJNA577476) | soil metagenome | isolation source: 80 cm soil or saprolite under Garry oak tree replicate 1 | place: USA:California | collected 2016-06-15 | reverse complement strand
TACATCAGAGTGGCGGTCCTTCGATCCACGCCCCGGCGCTCCTCGCCCGTCCGCGGACGCGGCCTCCACCGCCTCTTGGAGGAAGCCACGCACCACAGCCGAACACCCACTTGACGGGCCGTTCCACATCAGGAAACCGCTGGCGGCTCACTAATCGACCGTGCTGGCCAATGACCTGCCATCCAGGTCTCGATAGCCGCCTTGGACCAGATCTTCCCAGCCGATAGGACCGCTTCTGGCTTCGGGAAGTCCGGATCGGTCGTGGCCAGCTGGTGGACTCGTTGGCGGGAGACGCCCAGCATGCGAGCGATCTCGGCCACACCCACGAGGTGCTGAGTCATCGCTCCGATGATGGTATAGCGCTTGACGACTGTCAAACATTCCTGATAGCTTGACGATTGACAAATGCCCCGGCGGCGCGCAAACACCCCGGGGCGTGGCCGGAACCTACCAGGAGGTCCCGACATCGCGAGCATAGCGGCGGGGTCCGACAGCCGAGCGTCGACGCCGCCCGATCTGGGCGGCTGTGTGGAACTTGCTCTTCAGCACGCCCTCAGCCAGAACCTCCTCGCCGACCAGAGTGCCAGGCGCGTCCGACGGACGTTGCTTCGCTTCGCCTCCTTCGCTGAGCAGGCCCGTAGCGCCTACCGACTCCCCGATATCAGACGGGAGGACACCGAAGCGTATGTCCGGTCTCGAACGATGACCGGCCAAGAGCCAACGACGACCACGATGCACCATCGGCGGTCCTCGCTCCGATTGTTGTTCCGGATGGGCCGGCTCCTGGGCTGGGCGGTGAGTGATCCCACTCTCGATGTCGGCCTCCCACCGAGGTCTTCCCTGCCGTGCCGTCCGCTGACCGACGCCGAGATCGCCCTCTGTCGGAGCTGGTCGTTACACACGCTCAAAGACACTCGCCAGCCCGCGGCGTGGGCGCTGGCCGAGACCGGGGCGCGGACCTCGGAGATTCCGCACCTCCGGGTGTCGGACGTCGATCTCGATTCCGGGTTGGTGTGGGTTCACGGCTCCCCCCGGCTCGAACCGCGCTTCGGCCGGCTGTCGGAGTGGGGGACCAAGCAGATCGCCCGTCGGGTTACCGAGCTGAAGGGGCATCCTGAGACGCCCCTCGTGTACGCCGGTGGGGGCGGAGAGGCGGCGCAGGCATCCTCCTGCATCGCCATCTCCGCGACCCTGCGCCGGGCCGGCCTCGGCGAGGAGCGCGACGTGCGCCCCCTGTCGGTGGCCGCCTGGGCGGGGGCCACCATCCTGGCCCGGGGAGGCTCCATCGACCAGGTGGCCCGGGCGCTCGGCATGCGAAGCCTGGACCGCGCCGCCCGGATGGTCGGATGGGACTGGCGCACGGACCCCGGTGGCGAGGATCAATGAGCCGCTCCCCCGGCGTGCCGTCCCTCGAGCGGATCGAGGCCCTCCTTCGCAACGAGGCCGTCTACGCCCTCGCCGAGCTCATTCCGGCTCCACCCTCTGAGCACGGCGGCCGTCCCCGGGACTACCCGGATTTCATGCTCCTGGTGTTCGACGCCCTGCTCGGGGTGTACCGGAGCGGCCGGCAGGTGGAGGCCGAGCTCTCCCACCCCCTTACGTGGCGGTTCATGCGCCGGCTGGTCAGGCGCCGTTTCCCGGACGACCCGTCCAAGCACCTGCCCAGCCAACCAATGCGGCGCCACCACTACTTGTACGGCCGGAACCGGTACCTTTCGTGCCCCGAGATCCTGGAAGGCCTGGGGAGACTCCACCGGGAGCTCGCGGCCCGTCAGGCCCGGGAGATCGGCCTTCTCGACCCTGAAGGGCCGGGATCGTGGACCCATCCCCATCTGTCCCGGATGCTGTACGCGGACGGCAAGGTGGTGGCCCCACTGTACCGGGCCAGGCCCGGTGACACCCGGGTGGACCGGAGCACCGGGGAGGTCAGGGCCGTCCGCCACGAGCCCGACGCTCGCCTGCACTTCGAGGGCGACGGGGAGGCCGCGTGGGGCACGAAGTTCGTCATGGTGGCCGCGCGGGGAGATGACACCCACGCCCGGATGATCCTCGACCTCGAACGGGTTCCGGAGCCGGGTGGAGAGGCCGCCGTGGCCATGGTCTGCTTCCGGCGGCTGGCCCCACTCGTCCCCGGAGCCCAAGGGGTCATCTACGACACGGCTCTCAGAGGCATGCACCACCAGACCCTGCTTCGAGACATGGGGCTCATCCCAGTGAACCGGGTCACGGCGGCCCGGAAAGGAGCGAAGGCCCCACGCCGGTCCGAGGGGCGCCGGGTTGAGAAGAATGTGCACCTCGAGGACAAGGAGGTCGGGGGCCCCGGAGGTCGACGGCTCACCGTTCGCCTCTTCGCACAGGCCGGTGCCGTGGGGATCGTCCGGCACACCGAGTCGGGCGAGCCGTGGTTCGTGGAGCTCGAGCGGCTCAGGACCCACCGCAACCGGGACCTCCGCGGGACCTACCGCTGGTACAACGAGTACCGGCTCCCGGCCGGGGAGGGCGGGGGCACGGTGAGCGTGCGGTTGCACGGGACCCCCGAGGACTCAGAGCGCCGGCTCAACCGGCCCGAGAACGTCCGGGTCATCCCTCCATCCGACCCCGACTTCTCCTCGCTGTACGCGAGGCGCAACGACGCCGAGTCCATTAACCGGGCCCTGGACGACTCGCTGTACCTGGGGAGGGCCCACTCGAAGGGCCAGCTCCGCCAGCAGGCCGAGATGCTCGGGTACGCGCTCCTTGTGAACTCCCTCGCCCTCGACCGTCATCGTCGGCGACGGCGCGAGGCCCCGACCGCGTAGCGCCGCGGCACCGAACACCAACTCAGGCGGCCTGACCCTCCGCGTCCCGGGAGCCTTCACAGTCGCCTGATCCCGATGGCCATGGCGGCTCGACCACCAGCGGAGGCTCGGTAGACTGCGGTGCCAGGCTGTCGATGCAGGTCAGGAGGGTTTCCTCCCACCTTTTCTGCATCCCCCGCCCTCGGCCCTCGTAGCTCAGTGGATAGAGCAACGGTTTCCTAAACCGTGTGTCGCAGGTTCGATTCCTGCCGGGGGCACTCACAGGTTGTCGTGTTTCGGGTGATGCCTGACGTTCCGGCGTCACATGATCATTGACGGAGTCCGGCGGTCGTTCACACGGGCTCCGGCTCCTCGGTCCTACTCCGCGACCCGCCTCCCGGCTCCTCGGGCTCGCGGTCGAGGGGCGGAGCTGTCGGGCCGAAGCGCCTTGCGCACCACCGGCCGGGTGGGCCTCCGCCTGGCCACTTCCCGGAACCCGGCGCGGTCGTACATGGACTTCGCGCCGAAGAACATGGAATCCGGGTGGCTTGGTTCGTCCCTGTCCACCGGATAGGCCTCCACCAGGTGGGCTCCGCACGAGCGTGCGTAGCCCACCGCTGCCCGGAGCATCCGCTCTGACAGGCCTCGGCCACGGGCCTCCCGGTCGACGAAGAAGCACACGATGGACCACACCGGCCGGTCGTCCACGGGCTTCATGATGGGAGACCGGCGAAGCTTGGCGTAGTCCTCTCGGGGCCCGAGCGAGACCCATGCCACGGGGACGCCGTTCTCGTATCCGATGAGCCCGGGCACGGCACCCCGGTCCACCAGCGCCTTCATCGCCCGACGGTTCTCCAGGCCGAGGCCGGTGCCCGCCCCTGTCTTCCGGTAGAACATGCAGAAGCAGGTTCGAACCACGGGCCGATCGAACAGCTCGACCAGGTCGGGCCATCGTTTCTTCGTGACCGGGTGTACTTCGAACGCCATTCGGGGCCAGGTTAGCCGGCCCGCATGCCCTGCATGTTCTGCATGATGGCCGCACTCGTCGTGCGCAGCTCCTCCGTAGGGCTGAACTGCAGGTACTCGGTGCCCGGCTCGTTGTGGACCGGAGTGTGACCGGGCGGTGCTAGAACGCGTCGCCGGCTTCGAAGTCCGCGTCGCGCTACAGCGCGACCGCGGCGCCGATCTCCTTGGAGTCCCGGAGCTTTCGCAGCGCCTCGCGCTCGATCAGGCGGACGCGCTCGCCGGACAGGCCGAGCACCTTCCCCGTCTCCCGCAGGGACAGCGGGCGGCCGGTGTGCAGCCCGTACCGGAGCGCCACCACCTGGCGCTCCCGGTCGTCCAGCACGCGCTCCACCGCCGCGCCGATCTCCTCGCGGAGCAGCGAGTCCTCGACCTCGCTGAACTGGCCCTCGGAGTCGGTCTCCTCGATCAGGTCGCCGAGCTCGGTCTCCTCGCCCACGGGGGCCTGGAGGGAGAGCGGCTCCCGGCGACCCATCTCGGTGAGGTCGTCGATCTCGTCGACCGTCGTGTCGAGGGCCTTGGCCAGCTCCTCGCGGGAGGGCTCCCGCCCGTGCTGCTGCGCGAACTGGAACCGGGTCCGGTTCAGCTTTCGCAGCCGGTCGTGGATGTGCACGGGCAGGCGGATGGACCGCGACCGGTCCGCGATGGCCCGGGTGATGCCCTGGCGAATCCACCAAGTGGCGTAGGTGGAGAACTTGAAGCCGCGCCGCCAGTCGAACAGCTCGACCGCGCGCATCAGGCCGATGTTGCCCTCCTGGATCAGGTCGAGCAGGGGCAGGCCCTGGCCCTGGTACTTGCGGGCCACGGACACGACCAGCCGGAGGTTCGCCATGATGAACCGCTTCCGGGCGGCCTCGGCGGTGCGGATGTCCTGGTGGGCCTTGAGCACGCTGCGCTCGGCCTTCAGCCGGCCGGCCCGGAGGCGCTCCTCGGCCTCCTTGCCCTTCTCGATGGTCATGGCGAGCATGACCTCCTCCTCCTTGGTGAGGAGGGGCTCGCGTGCCGCCGCCTCCAGATACAGGCGAAGGTCGTCGGCGTCGTCGGTGCCAAGGGGGCGAGCAGGTTCAGCCATCTTCTTCCTTCGATTTCCCTCCACGGGACCCTTCAATCACTTGCAACAGCCTCGGCCGAGCGTATGTTCCCGCTTGCCGGCCAGCGGGGAGAGGGCATACCAAAATGGGCCTCAGCGGCCACCTGAGCAGAGGATACCAGTGCGCCGGTCCCTTGTCGATCTCGTGGAGTTCTTCCACGGGCGGGCGGGAACGGTTCCATACTTACGCGGGCGCACATGTCTCAGGAGCTCTTCGTCCCGTCCGAGTACGCAATGCTCTTCTTCGAGCTGTTCGAGGGAAGCTCCGACGCTGTCTTCATCACTCGGCTGACGGACGCCGTGCTCCTGGATGCCAACGCCTCGTTTCTCTCGCTGTTCGCGCTGTCCCGTGGCCTGGCCATCGGGCGCAGCGTGCTCGAGCTGGGACTCTGGGTCCGAACGGGCGACTGGCAGAGCTATCTGACCGCACTGCGCGACGCGGGGAAGGTGAAGGGTTACCCGGCTCGGTTCCGCAACCGCTGGGGGGAGGAGTTCACCCTGGCCCTGTCGAGCACGCTGGCCCAACTGCGGGGCGAGCCGGTGATCATGGGGATCGGGACCGTCGTCCGACCCGGCTGAACCCCGCTCGGTCCCGGCGGCGTCACACCTTGGTCGCCGGCGTGTTGGCCCGCCGGAGCGCTGCTCTGGCCTGGGGCCAGCGGCGGAGGGCCGCCGGGAGCAGTGGGGCCACCGTCCGGACGGCGCCGGCCGAGGCGGCCAGGACACGCTCCCGGGCCGGCGTCCAGGCCAGCCCGTACGCCGCGCGAAGCCGGGGCGGAAGGATCCCCACCGTGACCAGCTCCTGCAGCGCACCCACCGGGCGGAGCGGGAGCGGGAGGGGTGGACGCAGGATGGGAGGGGCCAGCCTGCGGGCGTCCTCGCGGACCTCGAGGCGGTCGACCGTCTGCGCGACGTAGTTCCGGAACTCGCCGAGGCCCTCCAGGAGGCATTCGGGCGGCACGTGCATGGCCGTGGCCAGCCGCTTCATCTCCGCGTAGTAGCGCTCCTCCCGATCGAGGGACAGCGGCCGGAAGAACCGGCGGTACACGACCAGCGCGGAGTCCACCAGCGTGGCGTGCACCCACAGGAGCAGGTCCGGGTCCAGAGCCCGGTAGCGCTCGCCGTCCCGGCGTCGTCCGGCCACGCGGCGGTGGACCCCGGTGACCTGCTCCGCCGCGTCCCGCGACTGCTCCGAATCGCCGAACGAGACCCGGAGCATCGCGTCCATGGTCCGCCACAGCCGCTCGTACGGTTCCGCCGGGAAGTCGCTGTGGTCGGCCACGCCCGCCGCCACCGAGGGGTGCGCGATCTGCATGAGCAGAGCCCGCGGGCCACCCAGCAGGAGCACCCCCTCGCCGTTCACCCGCCATGCAACGGAGTCCGGCCCGAACAGGCCCGGGTCGCCGGGCCGCCCCGGCGGAAGCGGCTTGGGGAAGCCCCGAAGGACCGACAGCCCCACCGTTCGATGGTACGGCTCTGGCCGCCCCGAAGCGCTCCGGTTCAGCCCACGGCGGCGGTGGTCGGGGGTGGAGGCTCACGGTCCCATCCCCGGGTCTCCGGCAGCAGGAAGAACACCACCGCGGCCCCCACGGCGTACGACGAGCCCACCACGGCCAGGGCCACGCCCAGACCGCCCAGCGGACCGGCCAGCACCGTGGTCAGGGCCGGCGCGGCGGCCTGCCCGGCGATGCTCATGCCGCGAAGCCAGGCTCCCACCCGGCCACGGGCCCCGGCCGGGAACAGCTCCGTCGAGTAGGCCGCGACGCACGGCGTCGCCCCGGTCAGCGTGAAGATCACCAGGGCCAGGCCCAGGACCCGGGCCGGCGTGGACGTGACGGTGAAGGCGAACGCCTCGGCTGCGGTCGCTGCCGCCAGGAACAGCATGGAGGTGGGGCGGCGGCCCCACCGGTCCAGCATGCGGCCGGCGACGAAGAAGCCGCTCACCACCACCAGCCACACCAGGAAGTGCCAGGGCCGGAGGTCCGACACCGACAGGTGCCACCGGTCCAGCACCAGCGTCGAGGCCAGCGTGGTCACCGCGGTGGGGAACAGGGCGAACAGGAATGCCAGCGCGGTCGCGCCCACCGCCCATCGACGGCGGACGGCCCGGATCGCGGCGTGGCGCTCCGCCGCCGGCGGGGCGGTCTCCGGGAGGTCCCGGCGCGCCCGGGCCACCAGGATGAGCGGGACGATGCCGACCAGGTACAGCAGGCGCCAGCTGGCGTGCAGGGCCAGCACGATCAGGAACCCGGCCCCGGCCCCGGCCTGCCCCAGCGCCGACGTCGACGTCAGCAGTCCCAGCGCGCGGCCCCGGCGGCCGCGCTCGGCGGTCTCCACCATGACGATGGTGGCCAGCGTGTACTCGGCCGACAGGAAGAACCGGGCCACGAACTGGTAGGCCACGAAGTCGGCGACCCCGCGGGAGAACGCGGTGGCGAACGTGGCCACGGTGTACCCGGCGATGGTCACCGCCAGGACGGGCCTGCGCCCGATCCGGTCCGCCAGCGGCAGCAGGGCGAACACGCCGAAGGAGCCCGCGAACACCACCGAAACCATCAGGCCCGACTGCCCCACGGTGAGGCCGAAGTCCCTGCGGATGAGGGGCAGGGCTAGGGCCAGGACGAACGTGTCGTACCCCTCGAAGAAGGTGGCCGGGGCGAGGAGGAGCGTGGGACGGGGCCGGCGGCGAGCCCGAGCAGGAGGACGGTCCGCCCCCGGCGCCGACGGACGGCTCACCGGGGGCCGGGGCCTAGGCGCGCGGGTCGACGAGGACCTTCACGCCGCCGTGGCCCTCCGCCAGGTCCAGCATGGCCCGGTCGATGCCCTCGAGCGGGACGTCCCCGCTGATCACCCGGGCCGTCTGGGGACGGCGTTCCAGCAACGCCAGGGCTTCCTCCATGGATTCCCGGGACGGGCCTGAGATGGACAGCGCGCGCTGCTCCTTCACCGACATCACCGCCGGGATGAACACGGCGGGCTCGAACGGGATGCCCAGCAGCACCACCGTCCCCATGTGGCCGCACACGTTGAAGGCCATCTGCACGGCCGTCCCTGAGCCCGAGCACTCAAACGCGAATGCCGGGCCGTGCTGGTCCACTCCGAGCGTCTTCCAGAACGGGTCCTCCGCCACCGGGTCGAACACCAGCTCGCACCCGAACTCCTCGCCCAGCGCTCGGCGGTCTTCCCGGACGTCGGCGCCGATCACCCGGGCCCCCCGGTCCAGCATCGCCGCGATGGCCAGCAGGCCGATGGACCCGAGGCCGGACACGAACACCAGGTCGCCCTCCTTCACCCCGGCCATGTCCACGGCCCGCACGCCCACGCCGAGCGGCTCGGCCAGGGAGGCGGTCCGGTCGTCCAAGGCGTCGGGAACCGGGATGAGGTGCTTGGCCGGAACGGCCACCTCTTCGGCGTACGCGCCCCACGCCGAGGGCGGGTTCAGGCAATAACGAGGGTGGCCCTCCTGGCACCACAGGCACTCCCCGCATCCGCGGGCCGGCCAGGCCACCACGCGTGCGCCGGGCTCGAACCGGCCGGACGGGTCCTCCTCGACGGCGCCGGAGAACTCGTGGCCCAGGACCTGGTCCGGGCCCGCCAGAATCCCGGTCTTGTACAGGGAGAGGTCGGAGCCGCAGATGCCGCAGTGGTGGACGCGCACCCGGGCTTCGCCATCGTGCAAGGCCGGGGGGTCGGCGTCGCGAACCACCATCTGCTTCATGCCCTCGAAGAACGCCGCGCGCATCGGCGGCAATCCTAGTGCGTCGTGGCTCCCGGTAGGCTGTCGCCTCGTCATGGCCACCGTGCGCCCGATCCGTGCCGAGGAGCTGGAGCAGGCGCTGCCCCTCATCTCCGGGTACCAGCGCTTCTACCTCGCCGTGCCCGACGACCAGCGCAACCGGGCGTTCTTCCGGCGGTTCGTTGCCCCCAGCGACGACGGGCTCCTGCTCGGGGCATGGGACGAAGGCGAACTGGTCGGTTTCGGCACCATCTACTGGACGCACAGCTCCACCCGGGCCGCCGACGTGGCGCTGATGAACGACCTGTTCGTCTCGCCGGCGGCTCGGGGAACCGGAGCCGGACGGGCCCTGATCGAGGCCTGCGCCGCCGCGGCCCGCGAGCGCGGGTGCGCGCACCTGGAGTGGTTCACGGCCACCGACAACGAGGTCGCCCAGCGCCTGTACGAACGGATGGGTGCGGAGCGCTCGTCGTGGTTCGCGTACGAGCTTCCGCTGTGAGGAAGCGCGCGCGTGGCTTCCGTTAGAGTCCGGCCCATGACCGACGCAGAGCACGGGGGGATCCTGGCCGCGCGGGCCCTAGCGGCCGAGGGAATCGAGACCATGTTCGCCCTCCCCGGAGGGCACAACCTGCCGTTGTTCGAGGGGGCCCGGGTGGCCGGCATCCGCCTGATCGACACCCGGCACGAGGAGAACGCGGTGATGATGGCGGAGGGCTGGGCCCTGGCCACCGGGCGCCCCGGCGTGGCCAGCGTCACCGCCGGCCCGGGGCTGGCCAACGCCGTCCCCGGCATCGCCGAAGCGCACAAGGCCGGCGCGCCGGTCGTGGTGATCTCGGGTCGGACCGGGCTGCACCAGCGCGGCCGCGAGGCGGTGCAGGACGTGGACCAGCTGGCCATGGTGGCCCCCATCACGAAGTGGCGGGACCAGTGCCTGGCCCCGGAACGGATCCCTGCCTACGTCCGCGAGGCCGTGCACCAGGCTCGCTCGGGAGCGCCGGGCGTGGCGTACCTGGAGATCCCGCAGGACGTGTTCGGCTCGGATGCCGTCCCGGTGGAGAAGCCGTGGCCGGCCGGCCATCCGGAGGCCAGGCCCTCGGCGTCGCAGAGCGACCTGGAGCGGGCGGTGGACGTGTTGGCCACGGCGGCCCGCCCGGTGGCCCTGGCCGGGTCGGGCGCGTTCTTCTCCTGGGCGGGCGACGCGCTACGCGAGTTCGCGGAGCGAAGCGGCATCCCGGTCATCACCACCAGCGCGGCTCGCGGGTTGGTGGACGACGACCACCCCCGGTGCGCCGGCGGCCTGGTGCACGGCGGCATCGCGCTGGCGTCGTCGGACGCCGTCCTGGTCCTGGGGTCGCGGTTCAACGCGAACCTGCTGTGGGGCGGCGCGCCGCTGTTCCCGCCGGCCGGTCGCGTGATCCAGGTCGACGTGCGGCCGGAACACCTGGGCGGCGAACGGCTGCCCGACGTCGCGCTGGCCGGGGACGTGCGGACGGTGCTGGAAGCGCTGACGGAGGCCTGGCCGAAGCCGGCGGAGCAGTTCGACGGCTGGTGCGAGCAGGCCCGCCGGGGCGCCGCCATGAGCCTGGAGTCCTGGGAAGGCGAGACCGAGCGCCCCGCGCGGGGCGTGCACCCCGGCTGGCTGGCCCGGGAGACCGCTCGGTTCGCCGAGGACATCGGGCCGTGCACCACCGTGTCGGACGGGGGGGACAGTGCGCTGTGGGGCATCGCATTCTTCCGGTCCCACCGGCCGGGGACCGGGCTGTACATCGGCTCGGCCTTCGGCACCCTCGGGATCGGGCTGCCGTTCGCGGTGGGAGCGAAGGCGGCCCGGCCCGACGAGCCGGTCATCCTGTTCACCGGAGACGGGGCCTTTGGGCTCTCCGCCTTGGAGCTGGACACCGCGGCCCGCCACCGCCTCCCGGTGATCTGCGTGGTGGTGAACAACGGCGGGTGGGGCGACGTCCGCCACGAGCAGCGGGCCTTCTACGGCCACGAGGCCGACGTCGGCGCGATCCTGTCGACCATGCGCTACGACCTGCTGGCCGAGGCGGTGGGCGGACACGGCGAGACCGTGCAGGAGCCGGACCAGCTCCGGCCCGCGCTGGAGCGTGCCGCAGCGTTCGACGGCCCTTCGGTGGTGAACGTGGTCACGGACCCCGACGTCATGAGCGACCTCATGAAGAACCTCGGGGGCATGGGGGTGATGTAGCCCGACGGGCGGCCGGCCCGGGCGCCCGGGCGCGGTTCGATCAGCAGTTCGGATTCATCGGCGTGGCCGGCGGGCCCAGGTCCAGGTGGTACGGCCGGGCCATCCGGGCCAGGTATCCCCGCACGATCTGCATGTCCGCGTGGTTCCAGTCCGAGTGGGTCTGGCACCGCCACGGCGCGTACAGCTCCTTGTGGAACGGGCTGGTCAGGCTCTCGTTGTGGCCGATGACGTTGCGGAGCTCGATCCCGAACCGCTGCATCAGCCACAGGATGAGGCCGAGGGTGGCCTGGAACTGCGGTTGGTTGCTCAGGACCTCCCGGTCGCTCTGGCCCACGTCCTCGATCCCGAACGCGGAGTAGTTCAGGCCCACGGTATGCCGGCACATCAGGGACAGCGGGACCAGCTGGTAGATCGTGCCGTCGGTGTCCACGATGAAGTGGGCGCAGGTCCCGGGGAGCTCGCCGAGGTCCGGCTGATTGGCGGCAAACGTGTTCCACGCCGACTGGAACGAGGTGCCCGCGGTGAAGTGCAGCACGATCACCTGCGGGTGGGCCAGGTGGATGGTGTGGATGCCGTAATGGCGCCCCACGTAGGCCAGCATCTCGGCCCGCCGTTCCGGCGGGAACGGGATGGGCCGCTGGACGATGAGCGGTTTGGGAACCGTGGCCGAGGTGGGTCCGGAGGGGGTCGAGGTGGGGGGCGGAGCGGACGGCGATGACGAGGCCGGGGACGACGCAGGGATCAAGGGCGACGATCCCCGGGCATTCGGATGAGAGGTGCGGCCGAGGCCGCGGGCGAGCACGAACCCTCCCACGGCCAGGACCACGATCGCGGCCAGGGCGACCACGAGCGGGATCGGGCTCGAGCGCTGCCGATGGCGCCCGGCCATGGCTAGTACGGAGAGGAGGTCGGGAGGATTGGACTAACGCCGAGCGCGGGGTGCTGGCGCAGGATAGCGTTGAACGCGTCCAGGAAGTCCGCCTTGTCGGGATGCGTGTGGTCCCGCTGGAAGATGACGATCCCGTTGCGCACCTGGTCACCCAGGGCGGCCTGTCCGTTCAGGTAGTACGTCAATTCCTTGACGAACTCCCCGTCGTCATGCACGGAGTCCTGCAGCGCTTTCACCAGCAGGTCAGTGGCGTCCCTCGCCTCACCGGGCGGTTTCCACATCTGGACGGTCTTCAGCTCCATCCTCCGGGCTCGCAGGACGCCCTGGACGATCTGGAGATCCGACTCGGTGACATTGGTGGGCACGCCGGAGACCGCGGCCATCAGCGTCTCGCGATTGTCCGCGGAGTCCTTGAGCAGCGCCTCAACGCTGCTGACGTACGCACTCAGCGTGAGCGGCGGCGAAGCGGTCGAGCCGGTCGGGCCAGTCGTCCCGCTGGAGCCGGTACTTGATGGAGGACCGGTCGCGCCGGTGGTGTTCCCGGCTCCGGTCGACGGGCCCCGGGTGGCCAGGATGACCACGATGGCCGCCAGTGCGGCAATGCCCGCCAGCCCGCCGCCGATCAGCAGGAGCCTTCGGCGGGGACCCCGGCCTCCAGGCGGGGGTGAGGGAGAGGCCGTTCGCGTTCGCTCGGCCACCGTCTGCGGCATGGAGATGGATGCGGTCGGCGTTTCCGGCACCAGCGGCATGGTGGGCCGCTCGGGCGGCGCGGGTGCCTCCGGTGGGACCGTGGGAGCGGGCGGTGCAGGGGTAGCCGGAGGGGCCGCCGGAGTGGACGCCACGGGCGCGGCGAACGGAGGCATCGGTGGCGGCACCACGCCCGCGGAGGGCACCGTCTCCTGCGCGGGCGCCGGGGGCACTGTGGCTTCCCGGGTGGCGGGGGCGGCGACGGAACCCGTGGCGGCCTGCGTCGGGGCGGGCTGCGTCACCGCGTCGCGGAGCGCTTCCATCATCGCCACACAGGTGGGGAAGCGATCCTCACGGGACTTGGCCAGGGCCGTGGCCAGCACGGGGTCGAGAGCGGTGGGCAGCTCCGGCCGATGGTCAGCGACCGAAGGCGGCGGCTGCACCAGGTGCGCCGCGAGCACCTGCGCGTCGCTGTCCCGGCGAAACGGCGACACCCCGGTCAGGCACTCGAACACCACGCACGCCAGCGCGTACTCGTCGGTCCTGCCGTCCAAGGGGTCGCCCCGCAGCTGCTCCGGCGACGCATAGTCGAGGGTCCCCACGAACAGCCCAGTCTGGGTGATCCTGCTGGTGGAGTCGGTGCGCTTGGTGAGCCCGAAGTCGGTCAGGAACGCCCGCCGTGCCTCCGGTCCCCGCCCCTCCTCGATGAGGATGTTCGCCGGCTTCACGTCGCGGTGGACCAGGCCCTCGGCGTGGGCTGCGTCCAGGGCGTCCGCGATGGGCAGGAGCAGCGAGGCCGTGCGTTCCGGGTCGAGCTGCCGCTCCAGCCGGATGAGGGTTCGGAGGTCGAAGCCCTGGACGAACCGCATGGCGATGTACAGCAACCCGTCCGCCTCGCCCGCGTCGTGAATCGGGATGACGTTCGGGTGGTCCAGCGACGCCGCGAGGTGCGCCTCCCGGACGAACCGCTCCCGGAAGCTGGGGTCGTCGGCCAGCTGGAACGCGATGACCTTGAGGGCCACGCGGCGTCCCAGCGCGAGCTGCTGGGCCAGGTAGACCACGCCCATGCCTCCCCGGCCGATCACGGACGCGATGCGGTATCCGGCCAGCTGGGACCCCACGGGCAGCACGTCGGGGTTCACGGTGGGGGTGTTCTACCACCGCCCCTGCCACGGGTACAGGGGCACGACTGCGAACGTCAGGCGGACACGCGAACAGAGGTCACGGGCGGCAGGTGCTCCGCCACCGTCGTCCACGAGGCGCCGCCGTCGGCCGAGCCGAACACCTCGCCGGATTCAGCACCGAAGTACAGGCCCAGCGGGGCCCGCCCGTCGTGGCCGAACGCCTGGCGGAGGATGGTCAGGTACCCGTCCGGGAGCCCGCTCGACAGGGGCTGCCAGGTCTCGCCCCGGTCCGTGGTCTCGTAGACCCGAACCTTCCCCTCGGGGGTCACCCGGTCCCGGTCCGCGACCAGCGGGATGACGAAGGCCCGGTCCGGGTTGGCCGGGTCGATGGCCATGGGGAACCCGAAGTCCGCCGGCAGCCCTCCCTCCGAGCCGATGTCCTGCCAGGTCTCGCCGGCGTCATCCGAGCGGTACACGCCGCCGTGGAACTGCATGTAGATCGTCTCGGGCTGCAGCGGCGCCCGGTGGATGGTGTGGACGCACAGGTCGACTGCGCCCTCCTGGGCCTCGGGCGGGAGGTACCTGGCCACGATCCCCTTCACCCCACGGCGCCAGGACTCGCCTCCGTCGTCGGTCAGCCACACGCCGGCCGCCGAGATGCCGACGGCCATGCGCGACGGGTCGCCGGGCCACGGGCAGATCGAGTGCAGGCACAGGCCGCCGGCGCCGGGCTGCCACTCCGGGCGGCTGGGGACGTTCCACAGCCCGCGGTTCAGGGCCCACGTCCGCCCCCCGTCCTCGCTCTTGAACAGCGCGGCCGGGGCCACGCCGGCCCACAGGACGCCGTTCTCCTCGCCCGGGTGGATGACCCAGATGCGGCTCACCGTGGCGTCGGTGTCGGCCGGGAACGCCGGTCCCTGGGCTTGCTCCCAGTGGCCGGTCGGATCGTCGGTGAAGTACAGCTTCGGCCCGTACTGGCCGTCGGTGACCGACGCGTAGTAGGTGCCCGTCCGCGGATCGCGCATGGCGAACTCCGCCGTCACCCCGTCGAAATGGCGAGCCTCGACGCCCATGGCCCCACCCCGCGGACCCCGCAGGACGAACAGGCCCTTGCGCGTCCCGACCAGCAGCTCCGCCTGGCCGCTTCGGTCACCGTCACCCTCACCGGATCCTCCCGAGATGGCCGGCAGGATGTGCACCCGGTCCTCCTTTGATACGGCCTGGCCCAGCGGCGCGCGCTCCCCGTTCACGAAGACGGTGACGTGCTCGCGGAGCGACCCGCCCTCGTCGCGCATCCACCCGGCCAGGCGAGGGTAGTCCTGCTCCAGCCGGTCCAGGAGCTCCGAGACGGTGGCCCCCTCCACCTCGAGGGTGCCGCTGCCTCCGGCCAGGTCACGAAGCGGCGAGCGAAGGTTCACCACGGCCACGACTCCTCCCATGCGAATCGATCGGAAGCCTGATTATCCCGGAGCGGGGGTACCCTTGTGGCCGCCGCGTCCGAGCTGCCCGCACAGAGCGAACGCTAGACGCCGGCGGCCTTGGCCAGCTCGTCGAGCGATTCCTCCACCGACGTGCCCAGGAACTCGATGTCGGGCATGCCGTCCCAGTCACCGGTGAACCCGAACCCCATGGCCCCGGCCAGGCTGGTGACGGCCACCGACAGTCCCACGTTCTCGGCCAGGGGCATGACCGGGTAGTTCACCAGCAGGCGGGCGCCGGCGATGTACATGGGGACCTGCGGGCCGGGCACGTTCGAGATCACCAGGTTGAACCAGCGGCCCCGCGACACCAGGCGGGCCGCCAGCGCGTGCAGGGTGGGTGGCGCCCAGGTGCCCAGGTTCATGATGGAGTCGGCGCCCACCGCCATCATCGATTCCTTCAGGTCGCGGGTGGACTCGGTGATCCGGTGCAGCCGCCGGATGGGATCCATCGGTCCCACGGGCACGTCTACGAACGTCACGCTCACTCGGTTCCCCAGGGCCATCTTCTCGGCCTCCGTGCGCACAGAGACCGGCACCATCACCCGGAGGGTCCGCCCCCGGGTGGGCTCCCGCCGGGCCTTGAGCACCTTCTGCAGCGCGCCCGCCACCACCGCCAGCACCACGTCGTTGACCGTCCCCCCGGCGGCGTTCTTCACGTCCTTGAAGCGCTGGACGGGCGCGTCGGCCATGGCGAAGCGCCGGTTCGACCCCACCTTCCCGTCGAATGGCCCCTTGGGCGGGACGCCCATCCCGGCCAGGTCGCGAACGCCGGCCAGGGCGGCTCCGAGGCCCTCCAGGGCTCGGGCCGGCGCGCGGACGGCGGCCTGAGTCGTCCCCGCCAGCGCCGAGACCGGGTGCACGAACTGCTCCCGCAGGGCTTCCCGGAGCAGGTCGGCCCGGGTGGGCTCCGGCTCCGGGATCCACGGCTCGGGCGCCAGCACCTGCGGCTCCGGCGAGAAGTCGAACATCACCGTGGCGATGTCGATCCCCGAGATGCCGTCGATCATCGCGTGGTGGACCTTGGTCAGGACCGCGCACAGGCCGTCCTGGAGGCCCTCGATGAAGTAGCTCTCCCACAGGGGCTTGGTCCGGTCCAGCGGCCGCGAGTGGACCCGCTGCACGAAGTCCGCCAGCTCCCGGTGGCCCCCCGGGGCGGGGAGCGCCGCCCGCCGGAGGTGGAACTCGATGTCGAAGTCGTCGTCGTCCACCCACACCGGCCGGGCCACGTTCCCCGGCACGGTCACGACCTTCTGCCGGAACCGGGGCACCAGGTGCAGGCGGGAGGCCATGACCGCCGCGAGGTCCTCGGCCCGCAGCTTGCCGCCGAGCCGGCTGGACGGGTCCAGGATGGACAGGCCCGCCACGTGCATGTGCATGATGGGGCGCTCCAGGTACAGGAACGACGCGTCGAGGGCCGAGAGCCTGGTGGCGTTCACGGCGTGCGGACCGTCGCCATGACCATCGACCTCCCGGTCACTTCTGGGGGGTCCGACCGGACCCCTTCGCGCGCTCTCAGCACCCCGGCTCGCCGGGATGCCCGCAGCACCCCCCGCGAGCCGCCGCCTTCACCCGGTTCTGGAGGGTCAGCCTGGTCCGATCGACCAGCGGCTTGTCGCTTTCCTTCCAGTTCAGGAAGAAGCCCTCCACGTAGTGCATCAATCCCTTCGCCACGGGGACAGCGTACGCCTTCCGCGTCGGGCCCTCACGACGTCGGGGCTCGGCGTCCGGACCTCAGGGCACGGGCGGCTCCTTGGACGGCGTGGCCCGAGCCAGGCTGGCCGCCACCGCGCCGGCCAGGATCAGGACGCCGCCCGCGGCCACGCCCGCGCGGATGGGCTCGGACAGGAACAGCGCGGCCAGGATGGTCGCGGCGAGGGGCTCCATGGCCGCCACGATGGAGGTCCGGACCGGCCCCAGCCGGCGGAGCCCGACGAACAGCGCCACGAACGCGCCCGCCGTACCCGCTCCCATGCCGGCCAGACGGGCCCACTGCACGCCGCCGGCGGGCACGTCGGCGTTCCCGGAGACCAGGGCGAAGGCGACCAGCCCGATCGCGGCGAACCCGCTCACCCACATCGAGCCGGCCAGCGCGTTCGTTCGCTTCATCACGTGGTCCACGCCCAGCAGGTAGGCGGTGAAGGTGAGGGCGGAGGCCACCGCCAGCACCACGCCGAGCGGGCGGATGGCCAGCCCACCGGTGGAGGCCACCACGATCGAGGCCCCGCTCACGGCGCACACCAGGCTCCCGCCGAGGAGCCACCCGGGCCCTCCCCGGCCCAGGGCGATGGAGACCAGGGCCACGAACACCGGATAGGTGAAGAACAGCAGGGTCACCGCCGCGGCCTGGCCGTGGTTCAGGGCCAGGAAGAACAGCGACGACTCCGCCGAGTAGCCGATCAGCCCCAGCAGCGCCAGCGGAAGGCGCTCGCCGGGGGCGGGGAACAGGGGCTGGCGAAGCGCCCACAGTGTGACGCCCAGGCCCAGCGCGGCGATGGCGAACCGCACCGCAAGCATCGACGCGACCGGAAGCCCGGTTCGTTCCACCAGCTTGCCCAAGACCACCACCACGCCGAACTGGAGCGCGGCCGCGGCCACGAACCCGCCGCCCAGCGCCTCCTCGTTTCGCCGCTTCGTCTGCATCGGGCGACGATGCTAGCTGTCACCGGCCGCTCCGATCGAGTATGAAGGAGGGGATGGACGAGATCGTCGTGTACGGGGCGCCGTGGTGTGGCGACTGCCGGCGGGCCCAGCGCGTGCTGGACCGGCACGGGGCCCGCTACCGGTACGTCGACGTGGACGAGGACCCCGACGCCGCCCGCGAGGTGGTCCGGATCAACCGGGGGCTCCGCACCATCCCCACCATCCTGTTCCCGGACGGCTCCATCCTGGTCGAGCCCACCGACCCCGAGCTTTCGGCGAAGCTGGCGGGCTGACCGGGCGCCCGCGCGGTCACCGTCAGGCGGTCGGGGAGGACGGCGTGAGATCCTCCGGAGCGGCCCACGACTTCAGGCCCCGCACGTAGTTCGCCCGCTCGAACGCTCCGGGGTCCTCCGCGGCCGACCGGCTGACGCTTCCCCGGAGCTGCGCGACGGACTCGTAGCCGTGCTCCCCCATCCATCCCAGCACCTCGTCCCGCATCGTCCCGAGGTGCTCGGGGCCTCGCAGGAGGAGCGCCGACGTGGTCATCACCACATCCGCCCCCACCAGCAGGAGCTTCGCCGCGTCCGTCCCCGAGTGCACGCCGGTGGTCGCGGCCAGCGACGCTCGTGCCCCCAGCTGGGGGCGGAGGATGGCGATCCACCGCTGTGGCAGGCGGGTCTCCCAGGACTGGCTGAGCTGGTGGCGCGGCACCACGTCCAGGGTCTCCACGTCGAGGTCCGGCTGGTAGAAGCGATTGAACACCACCAGCCCGTCGGCGCCCGCCTCCACCACCCGCCGGGCGAAGTTGGCGAACGAGGAGTAGTAGGGGCTGAGCTTCACGGCCAGCGGGATGCCCGTCGCCGCACGCACGTCGGCCACCAGCCGAAGGTCGGAAGCCTCCACGTCCTCGGCGGTCCGGTCCGGGTCGGCCGCCACGCGGTACAGGTTCAGCTCGAGTGCGTCCGCTCCGGCCTCCTCGACGAGGTTGGCGTAGCGGACCCACCCTCCCGACGAGGTGGCGTTGAGGCTGGCCATGACCGGGATGCGGACGGCCGCCTTGTTCGCGCGGAGCGACGACAGGTACCGCTCCGCCGTGGTCTGAAAGTCCGTGACGGCGGGGAAGTAGTCCAGGGCCTCGGCGAAATGCTCCGTCCCCGCCTCGAGGGCCCGGTTCAGCTCGATCTCCTCGTGGAGCACCTCCTCCTCGAACAGCGACGGCATGACCACGGCGCCCGCTCCGGACCGCTCCAGCCGGGCCACCGTCTCGGGGTCTCGGGTCAGCGGGCTGGCCGAGGCCACCAGCGGGGAGGGGAGGTCCAGGCCCAGGTACGCGGTGGCCAGCCCCGGCCCCGGCTCCGGCGACGGCGACGGCGCGCCGGTCACGGGGTCCCCCTTTCGTCGTCGTACCGGTAGCCGGCGTCGCTCTCCACGTCCGGCTGGACCGCCGGCTCGGGCTCGTGGGGGACGGTCCGCTCGATCTCCGCCAGCTGCTGGTAGTACCGCCACCGCTCGTCGACATCGGCCTGGGCCAGGGCGAACAGATGCTCCGCGCGCTCGGGGTCCGTGCGGCTGAGGATGGCGAACCTGGCCTCGGTGGAGGCGAACTCCCGCACCGGGATGGACGGCGCCTTCGAGTCCAGCTTGAAGGGGTGCCCGTCCTCGACCTCGCTGGGATGGAACCGGTACAGCGGCCAGTAGCCGCTGCGGACGGCGTCCTTCTGGTGGGTCATGGACTTCGACATGTCGATCCCGTGGGCGATGCACGTGCTGTAGGCGATGACCAGCGACGGACCCGGCCAGGCGTCGGCCTCCAGCAGGGCCTTCACCGTCTGCATCTCGTTGCCCCCCAAGGAGATCTGCGCCACGTACACGTTGCCGTAGGCCCGGGCGATGGCCCCCAGGTCCTTCTTCGCGGTTCCCTTGCCCGACGAGGCGAACTTGGCCACCGCGCCGCGCGGGGTGGACTTCGAGGCCTGGCCCCCCGTGTTCGAGTAGACCTCGGTGTCCAGGACCAGGATGTTCACGTTGCGGCCGGACGCCAGCACGTGGTCGAGGCCGCCGAACCCGATGTCGTACGCCCACCCGTCGCCGCCGATGATCCACACCCCCTTGCGCACCAGGTTGTCGGCCAGGGCCAGCAGGCGGCGGGCCTCCGGCTGATTGGAGCGATCGGACAGGGCCCGTTTCAGGTCGTCCACCCGTGCTCGCTGGGCCCGGATGTCGGCCTCGGTCTCCTGCGGCGCGTCGAGGATCGACCGGGCTAGCTCCTCACCGACGACCGGGGCCAGGGATTCCAGCAGGACCCTGGCCGTCCGGACCTGCGCCTCCAGGCCCAGGCGCATCCCCAGGCCGAACTCCGCGTTGTCCTCGAACAGCGAGTTGCTCCACGCCGGCCCCCGGCCCTCGCCGTTCATGCTCCAGGGCGTGGTGGGCAGGTTCGCGCCGTAGATCGACGAGCACCCCGTGGCGTTGGCCACCACGATGCGGTCGCCGAACAGCTGGGTGACCAGCTTGAGGTAGGGAGTCTCGCCGCATCCCGCGCACGCCCCCGAGAACTCGAACAGTGGCTCCAGGACCTGCGACGTCTTCACCGAGTCGTGCGCCACCAGCTCGCGGTCGAGCTCCGGGATGGACAGGAAGAAGTCCCAGTTCGGCCGCTCGGCCTCCCGGTGCTCGAGGACGGGCTCCATGTTGATGGCCTTGTGCCGGACCTCCTCCTTGCTCTTGGCCGGGCACACGTCCACGCAGACCCCGCAGCCGGTGCAGTCGTCGGGCGCAACCTGGACGGCCAGGCGGTATCCCGGGAGCTCCCGGGACTTGAACTCCTTGGACTGGAAGGAGGCCGGCGCGCCCTCCAACGCGGCGGGCTCGAACAGCTTCATCCGGATCGTGGCGTGGGGGCACACGATCGCGCACTTCCCGCAGTCGATGCAGATGTCCGGGTCCCAGATGGGGATCTCCTTGGCGATGGCCCGCTTCTCGTAGCGGGCGGTGCCCGGGAGGAAAGTCCCGTCCACCGGGAACGCGCTCACCGGGAGCAGGTCGCCCTCGCCGGCCATCAGCCTCGCGGTCACTCGCCGCACGAAGTCGGGCCCGTCAGCAGGAACGATCGCCGCCATGGACAGCTCGCTGGTCGCGCGGTCGGGGACGTCGACGCGCCGCAATTCGGCCAGCGACCGGTCGATGGCGGCGAAATTGCGCTCCACCACGGCCCGGCCCCGCTTCCCGTAGGCCTTCTCCACCGACTCCTTGATCCGGGCGATGGCCTCCTCGGCCGGCAGGACGCCGGAGAGATGGAAGAAGCAGGGCTGCATCACGGTGTTGATGCGGTCGCCCATCCCGGCGTCCCGGGCCACGGAATCCGCGTCGATGAGCCAGAACTCGAGGCGCTTGTCCACGATCTGCCGCTGGACCTCGCGGGTCAGCCGGTCCCACACCTCGTCCGGCCCGTACGGGCTGTTCAGGAGGAACGTGGCTCCCTCCCGGGCGTGGCCCAGGACGTCCATCCTGGACAGCAGACCGAACTGGTGGCAGGCCAGGAAGTCGGCCTCCTCGATCAGGTACGTGGACCGGATGGGGCGAGGCCCGAACCGCAGGTGGGAGACGGTGACCGACCCGGACTTCTTCGAGTCGTACACGAAGTAGCCCTGGGCCCACAGATCGGTGTTCTCGCCGATGATCTTGACCGAGCTCTTGTTGGCCCCGACCGTGCCGTCGGAGCCCAGTCCGAAGAACATCGCCTGGACCTCGCCGTCGGGGCGGCGGAGGCGGAACGCCGGGTCCACCTCGAGGCTGGTGTGGGTCACGTCGTCGTGGATCCCCACGGTGAAGTGGCGCTTCCTAGGCTCGCTGCCCAGCTCGGCGAACGCGGCGGCCACCATGGCCGGGGTGAACTCCTTCGACGACAGGCCGTAGCGTCCGCCGATCACGCTGGGGACCCGCTGGAAGGGCGGCCGGTCCGCGTCCATGGCCTCGGCCAGCGCGGCGACCACGTCCAGGTACAGCGGCTCGCCTGGCGAGCCGGGCTCCTTCGTGCGGTCGAGGACGGCGATCGAGCGGACGGTCGGCGGCAGCGCGGCCACCAGCTGCTCCGCCGGAAACGGCCGGAACAGGCGCAACTTCAGCAGCCCCACCGGCTCCCCCCGCTCGGCCAGGACCTCGACGGCTTCCTCGGCGGCGCCGATGCCGGAGCCCATCAGGACGACGACCCGCTCCGCGTCCGGCGCACCCGTGTACTCGACCAGGTCGTATGCGCGGCCGGTCCGATCCGCGAACGCCGCCATCACGCGGCGGACGATGTCCGGCGTCTCCGCGTAGAACGGATTGCACGCCTCCCGGGCCTGGAAGAACGCATCCGGGTTCTGCGCCGTCCCCCGGATGACCGGCGCGTCGGGGGTGAGCCCCCGACCCCGGAACTCCAGGATGTCGTCCTCCCGGACCAGGGCCCGGAGGTCGTCGTCGTCCAGCGACTCGATCCGGTTGATCTCGTGCGAGGTGCGGAAGCCGTCGAAGAAGTGCAGGAACGGCACCCGCGAGCGGAGGGTCGCGGCGTGGGACAGGAGGGCGAAGTCCTGGGCCTCCTGGACGGTGGAGGAGCACAGCATGGCCCACCCCGTGCTCCGGGCGTGCATGACGTCGCTGTGGTCACCGAAGATGGACAGGGCGTGCGTGGCCACGGTGCGCGAGGCGACGTGGATCACGGTGGGCGTGAGCTCCCCGGCGATCTTGAACATGTTCGGGACCATCAGGAGCAAGCCCTGCGACGCCGTGAACGTGGTGCCCAGGGCTCCCTTCTGGAGCGCCCCGTGCAGGGCTCCCGCGGCGCCCGCCTCCGACTGCATCTCCACCAGGTCGGGGACGACGCCCCACAGGTTCGGCCGCCCCGACGCCGCCCAGTCGTCGGCGTGCTCCCCCATGGGGGAGGCCGGGGTGATCGGGTAGATCGAGATGACCTCGCTCAGGGCGTACGCGACCCGGGCCGCCGCCTCGTTGCCGTCCACACACCACCACCGACGTGCCATGCCCTCACCTTTCCGACGCGCTCGGATGGAACAGACCGGACGAACCTACCCTGTCGGGACCCCCGGGGCCGTCGCGATCAGTTCGTGGTCGTCCACGGACACCGCTCGCGCCAGCGCGGCCAGCGAGCTCCGCGTTCCGTCGACCAGGACCTCGATGTCCGGGCAGGCATCCCGGTCGGCGACCACGGTGAGGTTGAACTGCCCGTCGTACGACAGCGCGCCGACGCCGATGGTGTCGTTCCCCATGATCGGGACGATCGGGAAGACCTCCAACACCCGCGCGCCGGCCAGGTACATGGGCACCGGCGGACCGGGGACGTTCGTCGCGTAGACGTTCATGATCCGCTGGTACGGGAGCATGCGCAGGAACGAGCGCTGGACGACGCCGTTCCGAAACAGCGTCCCCGCGGCGGGAGGGGTGTTCCGCTTCCGCTCGGCGGTCTCCGCGGCGATCGTCCAGAGCCGCCGGACGGGATCCGGCTCGCCGACGGGAACGGGCACCACCATCGCCCCGTCGAGGTTGCCCCTGGCCCCGCCTGGCTGCTCCTGGTGCAGGGAGACAGGAACGAACACGCGCAGGGCCAGCCCGTCCGTCGGCTCTCCGCGGCTCCGCAGGAGGTCTCGCAGCCCGCCGGCGAGGGCTGCCAGCAGGACGTCGTTCACCTTGCCCCCGTGTGCGTGGGCGGCCTCCTTCACCAGGTCGAGCCGGCTCCGGACGACGGCCAGCCGACGGTCCCGGCCCACCCGACGGTTGATGCTGGTCCGGGGAGCGCCGTTCCCGAGGTTCTCACGCACCCATGGCCACAATCGCTTCGCGCGGCGGACGGCCTCCATCGGATGCCCCACCGACGAGAGGAAGCCGTCGAGCGCGTCCGTTCGCCGGCGCCAATTGTCGGCGAACAGCTCACGTGCCGAGGGGATGGGCGCTGGCGTCCACGGCGGCGACGCCGGCGGCAGCGCGTCCGGGGTGAAGTCGAGCAGCGCACCGAACGCGGCGACGCCGGCCACGCCGTCGGCAACGGCGTGGTGCAGCTTCATGAACAGCCCGATGCGCCGATCCGGCAGACCGGGGAGGAACCAGGCCTCCCACAGCGGACGCGATCGATCCAGCGTCCGCCGGCGAAGACGCTCGCAAGCCGCCAGGAGCTGCCGCTCGCCCCCCGGCGAATCCACGGCCTGGACCCCAACATGCTGTGCGACGTCGAACGAGGGGGCGTCCACCCACAGCGGCCAGCCCAGACCCTTCCGGGGCATGTAGAGGATCTGGCGGAACCGAGGGACGAGGTACACCCTGCGGCCGATCCAGTCCCGGACGTGCTCGATGCGGAACCGGCCGTTCTGGTCCAGCAGCTCGTCGCCGTCCAGGATCGCGAGCGCGCCGATGTCCTGGGGCCAGCCGAACTCCTCCGGCCAGATCGAGCTGAGGTCCTGCGCGGTCAGCCGCTCCATTCGTGCCTCCCGGGGCGGCTCAGACCGCCTTCGGGACCTTGCTGGAGAACAGGACCCGCATCACCTTGTGACCGAAGTCGGCGGTGGGCCCGAACATCAGCGGGCAGCCTCCGTCGATGACGGTGATCCCGTGCTGTCGCCCGTACGCGGTCGCCGTATCCGAGACGCTGCCGGGCCCGGGCCCACGGTGCATCCACACGTGCCTGATGCCGAGGTCGGCGCATTCGCGCATGGTGTCCTCGGCGATCTCCGGCCTGGTCCCGATCACGACGGCCTCGACGCCGCCGGGGATGGACTTCAGGTCCTGGTAGCACGGGTCGCCTTCCACGGTGTCCGCGTTGGGATTGACGGCGAAGACCTCGTAGCCTCGGTCCTTCAGCCGCCGGTACACGATGTTGCCTCCGTGGCTCTTCGGCGTCCTGGAGACCCCGGTGACCGCCACCCGCCTGCTCGCCAGGAACTCCGACGCGGCTTCCTTCACCTTCTGCATCCCTCAAACCTCCTTGCCCTGTCGGGGCGCGACGCCCCGTCCCACTATGCCGGGCGGTACGGAGGCAGCGAGGGTCGAAGGCCCCGCACCCGCAGGGACCTCTCGACGGTCCCCGTCGGACGAGGCTCAGGGTGGCGGCCAGGGAGCCTGTCGAACGCGGAACTGGGCGTCGTGTCGTTCCAGCAGTTCCGCCGTCTCCAGGAGCATGGACTCGCTCCCGGCGCGACCGATGAGCTGGGCCCCCAGCGGAAGCCCCTCTTTCGAGGTCCCCGACGGGAGGGCCAGGGCGGGCAGGCCGGCCAGGTTCACCGGCCGGGTCAGGACCGATGTCGCGCCGCCGTGGATGCCCAGGCGCTCGCCCTCGCGGATCTCCACGTCCCTGGCGTCGGCCGGCGGGGCCGGGAACGGGGTGGACGGGGTGATCAGCACGTCCACATCTCGGAGCCGCTCCTCGAACCACGACCCGACCTCGCGGGCCCGGTCGAGGGCTTCGGCGCGCCTGGCCGGCGGGACGTCGCGGCCGTGCTCGAGATAGGAGACGGTCAGCGGGTCGAGGAGGTCGGGATGCTCTAGCAGGTGCCCGTGGCCCTGGTGGAACTCCACCCACCCGATGTCGAGCCACACCTGGGGGGCGTCCTCGATCCCGTGACCGTCCACCTCCACCACATCCACTCCCGCTGAGGCCAGGGCCTCGGCGATGGCCCGCACGCCGCCCACCACCTCCGGGTGGATCCGGTCCGCGAAATAGCCGCCGAGCACGCCGGCCCGCCGGGGCCCCGCCGGGGCCGGCACCGGGGCCACCTGACCGGACAGGACCTCCCAGGCCAGACGCAGGTCGGCCGCCGACCCGGCCATCGGTCCGGGGCAGTCGAGCGACGGCGCCAGCGGCAGGACTCCGTCCAGCGGCAGCGCGCCGGTCGACGGCTTCAGCCCGGCGATGCCGCAGAACGACGACGGGATCCGGATGGACCCGCCGGTGTCGGTGCCCAGGGCGATGGGGACCACGCCGGCCGCCAGCGCCGCGGCCGACCCGCCGCTCGACCCGCCGGTGATCCGCGTGGGGTCCCAGGGGTTCGCGGTCGGCCCGCACGCCGAGACCAGGTTCGTCGCTCCCGCCGCCAGCTCGTGCATGTTGGTCTTGCCCACCACGATGGCGCCGGCCGCCCGGATCCGCCGGACCAGCTCCGCGTCGGCGTCCGCCCACCGCTCCCAGTAGGCGCGGGAGCACCCCGTCGTCCGGCACCCCGCCACGTCGAACAGGTCCTTCACCGCGACCGGCACCCCGGCCAGCGGGCCGGCGGGCTCCCCGGCGGCGACGGCCTGCTCCAGGGCGTGCGCCTCCTCTATGGCGGCCCGGAACATGAGCTGGGTGAAGGCGTTGGTCACGGCCTGCCACCGGTTCATCCGCTCCAGGCACCGCTCGACCAGCGCGACCGGCGACACGGAGCCCGCCGCCACCGCGGCCGCCATCTCGACAGCGGACTCCGGGAGCTCCTGGTCGGTCACAGCAGGCGACGGCTCACGACGCCAGAAACGTGTTGACCTTCTGGACCAGCTCGGGCATGGCCTGGAACATAGCCACCTCGTCCGGGAAGGTCACCAGCTCGGCGTTCTGGAACAGGGTGGCCATGGCCCGCCCCACCTCGGCCGGGTGGATGGGGTCACCCTCCCGGCACAGGATCAGGACCGGCGCGGACACGGCCCGGAGGACCTCCCGGTCGTGCACCGGCGTGTCCTCGATGACCTGGCGGATGGCCGGGCCCATCGCGGCCGGGTCCCGCACGTCCACCCAGCGCAGCCTGTCGAACTCCCGGACCCACGGCGCCCGCGCGTAGACCTCCAGGCGCTCCGGGTCGTCCAGCAGCGCCTCCAGGGCCTGGTCTGGCGGGAGGGTCTCCAGGGCGTCCGCCATCCGCTGGAACCGGGCCTTGTGCCGGAACGGCCGGTCCAGCCCGGCCGGGAGCAGGAACACCATCCGCTCGAACCGGTCCGGGCGCGACGCCAGCAGCCGGCAGATGGCGCCGGCCCCGAGCGACGTCCCCATGGCCCGGGTCGCCCGGTAGGCGGAGGCGACGGCGTCGAGGTCCGCGGCGAACTCCTCAAAGCCGTAGCGGCCGGACGCCGCCGGGCCGGAGTGTCCGTGGGCCCGAAAGCAGAACCGCACCTTGGTCCCCACCACCAGCGGCGTGAGCTGCGCCAGCTCCCGGCAGGTGTTGGTCAGGCCGTGGGCCAGGACGGTGACGGGATCGCCCTCCCCGTCCACCTCGACGTGCAGCGCGACGTCATCGGTCCGGAGCTCCGGCACGGGTCAGGACCGCGGGCGCTCGGAGGCGGACTGCCGCGAATCGCCCGCCTCCAGGTCCGTGGAGATCCGCTTGGACCACGCGGCGACGACCGCCGCGGAGGCCAGGAACAGCACCCCCGCGCCGATCTGCAGCAGGCGCACCCGCCCGGGCGCCCACAGCAGCCACAGCACCAGCGCCGGGAGGATCCACGCCAGGTTGTAGGCGATGTCGAAGAACGAGAACCCGCGGCCCCGGTAGTCGTCCGACAGGGCCTGCTGCATGATCGTGTCGGCCGAGATCTTCCCCAGGAAGTACCCGAGTGCCGCCGCGAAGGCCACAACCGACAGTCCCAGGATCTTGGTCACCCCGCCGAACGCGACCGTCCCCGCCCCAGCCACCACGAAGGCGCCGACGATGAGCCGGGCCGGAGGCACCCGATCCTTCAGGGCTTGCGCCGCCACGAAGCCGAGGGTCGCCCCTCCGGCCGCCGCGAGACCCGCGATCAGCACCGCCGTCTTGTTGGACCCCGCGCCGAGGACCTGGCGGACCTCCAGGGCGAAGACCAGGCCCACGAACGACGAGAGCATCCGGATGGACAGGAACGAAGCCAGGCCGAGCTTGGCGGCCGGGTGCTTGCGGACCTCCCGGAGCCCCTCCCTGATCCCCCGCAGGATGCGCCTGGCTTCCTGGAGGAAGCGGGTGGTGCGGGATCCCTCGGCCAGGTTGCTGGTCCGGGCGGCGAACAGCGCCCCGACCCCGTAGACGACCGCCCCGACCACGACGACCGCGCCCGCCGAGACGACCTTGGTCCCGACCAGCGCGAAGCCCGCCCCGAAGATCTGGAACACGGCCGTGCCGGCCTGTGAGATCGAGTTCCCCTGCATGAGGTTGCGCTCGCCCAACACCACCGGGATGCCGGCGGACTTGATGGCCAGGACCAGCCGCGTGGAGGCCAGGGTCAGGATCAGGGCGGCGATCAGGATCGGGTCGGCGAGGTGCCCTGCGCCGGCCAGGGCCAGCCCGACCAGCGCGATCACCACTGCCCGGAACCCGTTCGCGATCACCAGCAGCTTCCGCCGGTCGAACCGGTCGATGACCACGCCCATGAACGGGCTGATGAACGTGTACGGGAGGTAGGTCAGCAGCACCAGGACCAGGATGTGCCGGGGCGAGCGGGCCTCCTCAAGCGAGAACCCCGCCTTGCCGCCGAAGGCGATGGCCTTGGCCAGCGCCGCCTGCACGATCCCGTCGCCCAGCACCGCCAGGAACACCGCCCCCATCAGGAACCCGAATGCCCGGTTCGAGAACAGCGACAGCGAGCGCTTCACGAAGGGAACCACCACGGCCCTGCCGGCCTCCCGCCGCCGGGCCAGGAAGGCCACGAATAGCGCCGCGAGGATGGCCAGCACCGTGGTGGCGATGCCGTTGGCCAGCCCGAACGGCGTCTGGTGCACCCCTTCCACCACCACGCCGGCGGCCAGGGTCAGGCCCAGCGACATCCCCGGCACCAGCGCGATCCGGCTGAACGGGTCCTCCAGCTGGAACCACCGCGCCGCGATCAGCCCCGGCACGACCAGCAGGAACACCAGCGCCACCACCACGCGCAGGATGTGCCCGAGGTTCGAGAACCGTCCCGGCGGGTTCGTCAGGGCGGCCTGGGTCTGGCGTCCCGCCGTCACGCCGGCCTGCACCGCCGCCGGGGACGGCGCCGCCAGGCCCGGGCCGGACAGCACCGACACGTCTGGCCCCAGCTTGGTGGGCGAGGACCGCAGGACCTGGAGGTTCGACGTCCCACCGTTGAACCGGTCCACCAGGAACACCACGGGCGGCTGGTCGAACGCCCGCAGGACCCGTTGCTCCTCGTGGAAGAACCCCCGGGACACCCGCGTGTACACGGGGTCGGTCCCCACGCTGGGCCGCCCGGCCAGGAAGTCCTGGACGTCGCCGAAGTAGATGGTCGAGCGAAGCGCCGAGTTGCCGGTCAGCCCGGCCCGGGCCGTGTTCGAGTAGGTCTTGGCCCATCCCCAGGCCTTGCGGTCCTGCCGGTAGTTGATGACGAACACGATGGGGTTGGCCGTGTCGACGTGCGTGTAGGCGTCCACCGACGCCAGCGCCACCCGCGTCCCCGGGTCCATGAACCGAGACGAGGGCGCCTCGGAGGTCCACCGGGTGAGCCCGGAGGCCAGGATCGACCCGAACCCGCCCAGGATCAGCAGCCCCACCAGCGCGCCGGCCACGACGTTTCGATGCAACAGGAACCGGACCACCAGCCACGCCCCCAGCCCGGTCAGCAGCAGCACCGCCAGGGTCGTGTTCATGAACCGGTAGTAGGGATAGGTCAGCCCGGCGATGAACCCGAACACGCCGAGGTACGGGAACAGCCACAGCAGCGACATCCGCGGGTACTCGTCCATGGGCGTGCCGCCGTCGCGCTTGCGGCTGCGCACCGCCGTGATGGCGATCCACCCCAGGGCGATGGCGATGAGCGGCCCCGTGACCAAAGGCTTGAGGCTGAGGACCCAGTCGCCCAGCTGCGACTTGAACACGCTGGAGGAATAAGGCGGCGGCAGCGCGGCGTCGGCGAAGGGCGCCTTGACCCCCCACAGGCCCACCTTCCACACGGCCAGGCCGATCACCACGCCCGTGGCGGCGGCCATCAGCATCGGCCCGTCGGCCTCCAGGGTCTTGCGGAACGAGAACCGGCTGGTCAGCAGGTGGAAGCCGGCCCCCGCGGCCAGGACGGCCACGAAGATGGCCGTCGTCGTGGGATGCGTCACCGTGGCCAGGAACATCAGCAGCCCCAACGCGGACCGGGCCCCCCACGAGGTCCGGGCCGGCCCCATGAACGGCAGGGTCAGGGCCAGGATGTACAGGCACATGATGTTGTCCATGTAGCCGACGTACGGGATGGACAGGAACAGCACCGCCGAGGCGAAGAAGGTGAGCAGGAACAGCAGCGGGTCCCTGCGGTGCCGGTACGCGAAGGCGGCCAGGGCCAGCGAGGACAGCGTGGGCATGGCCACCATCACCAGGATGGAGAAGGTGAACCGGGACACGCCGGCCACGCCCATCAGCCAAGCCCCCAGCAGCGGCGTGGTCACCCGGTAGCCGCCGGAGAACATCCCGAACGGTCCCCATTCCCGCACGATCGACGACGGCCTGGCGTGGGCCAGCAGCTCGGCTCGCCAGGTGTACCAGGCGGGGTCGCGGGTGGGCGGGGACAGCGTGGGATGCTGCAGGAACACCGCGCCGAACGCCAGCAGCATCACGGCGGCGGACCCCAGCACGACCCACGGGCTGGACAGGAACCGGCGGCCCGGCTGCGGCGCCTCCCGCTGTGCGTCTGCGGGGGCGACCTTGGTCAGCGCCATCTGGGTGTGTGTTCCTTCATCACGTGCGTCCGGGGGAGCCTACCGGTGGATGAGCCGGCCAATGGTAACCGGTCGGGCCCACGTCTCCCACGGCCCTCGGCCTGCGGTCAGGGTGACGGCGGTGGGTTGTGCCCCATGGTGAGCGTGACCTGCTCGCACTGGACGTTCTTCTCCCCGCCCAGGCAGATGTCGTGGTTCGGCCCTCCGACCAGCCGGTCCGGACCGAGGCCGCCGTCCACGATGTCGTCGCCGTCGTCGCCGTCGACGACGTCCGGCTGGTTGCCACCGTACAGGCGGTCGTTCCCCGGTCCTCCGCTGATGCGGTCGCCGCCGTCTCCTCCGTACACGACGTCGTCTCCGCCGTCGCCCTCGATGGCGTCACCGCCGTTCCCCGACAGCAGCACGTCGTTCCCTGCTCCGCCCAGCAGCCGGTGGTGGTTGTTGTCCCCAGTCACCAGGATGTCGTTCCCCGAGCCCCCGAACAGCTCGTCCTGCCCGGTCCCCGCACCCCCCTCCAGCACGTCGTCGCCGGATCCGCCCGACAGGCGGTCGTCCCCGAAGGAACCGAATACGCCATCGTCGCCGGAACCGCCGGACAGCCAGTTGTTCCCCGTGTCGCCGATCAGGCTGTCGTCGCCCGGCCCACCGCAGATCACGTCGTCGCCGCCCATGCCGTCGATGACGTCGTTCCCGCCCAGCCCCACGATGACGTCGTTGCCCTCCGTACCAATCAGGGCGTCGTCACCCGGCGATCCCACGATGGTGGCGGGCTGCCCGTCGCAGGTCAGCTTCGGTGGGGCGACGACGTGTCGCGAGGTCCGGTGCACCGTCGGGAGGCACGACGCCGCGGACTCGGCCCCCAGGCAGATGTTCGAGCCGGTCCCGCCGTCCACGGTGTCGATCCCCGTCCCCGCGTCCAGGATGTCGTCGTCGGGCCCGCCGGCCAGCCGGTCGGCGCCGTCTCCCCCGTACAGCCGGTCGGTGCCGCCACCCCCGAGCAGCACGTCGTCGTCGTCGTCGCCGATCAGCACGTCGTTCCCGGACTGCCCGACCAGGCGGTCATTCCCGGTCCAGCCGTGCAGCACGTCGTTGCCGGAGCCTCCGATGAGCGTGTCGTCGCCCGGCCCGCCGGACAGCACGTCGTTCCCCGGGCCGCCCAGGATGCGATCGCGGCCAGGATCACCCCCACCACCGGTCAGCATGTCGTTCCCCGAGCCGCCGACGAGGGTGTCGTCGCCGAACTCGCCGAACAGCCCGTCGTCCCCGGCCCCGCCCAGCAGGACGTCGTCGTCCTGCGAACCGAACAGGCTGTCGTCGCCGGCACCGCCGATCACCACGTCGTTGCCGTGGCCGCCGAACAGCACGTCGTTGCCCGGCCCCCCGCACACGACGTCGTTCCCGGCCAGGCCGTGGACCACGTCGTTGCCTCCGAGCGCCACGATCACGTCGTCGCCCTGCGTCCCCCGGATGCGGTCGTCGCCGGACGTGCCCACGATCGTGGCGGGCTTCCCGTGGCACGTGTACGCACCGCCGCCGGGGGGCGTGGGCACCGGCGAGTCGGGCTCGCTCCGGCGGACCCGCACGTGCGGCGAGACGCACGCCACCAGCACGAGCAGCAGCCCGGCCGAAAGCGTTCCCAGGCGTCGAGCGGGGGCGGACCGGCGGGGAAGGGACATCGCAGCGAACCACGGAACGACGGCAGTGCCGGAAAAGTCAATGGAGGTGCGCGGCCGTACGCGGCTACAGGAGCGTGCGGAGCTCCTTGCGGGCGACCTTCCCCACCGGCGTCAGCGGCAGCGAGGGTGTGAGCCGGACCTCCGCGGGCCGCTTGTGCTTGCCCAGCCGGTCGGACGCGAACGCCAGCACCTGGTCCTCGGTCAGGCCGGAGCCCGCTCGGGGGACCACGAAGGCCACGACCTCCTCGCCGTACACCGCGTCCGGCCGGCCCACCACGCCGGCCATGGCCACGTCGGGATGCTCGGCCAGCACCTCCTCCACGTCCCGGGGGAACACATTGATGCCGCCGCGGATGATGATGTCCTTCTTCCGCTCCACCACGTACAGGTAGCCGTCCGCATCCAGCCGCCCGATGTCACCCGTGTGGAGCCATCCGCCTCGCAGCACGGCGGCGGTCTCCTCGGGCTGGCGCCAGTACCCCGCCATCACGCTCGAGCCGCGGCAGCAGATCTCGCCGGTCTCCCCGGTCGCCACGTCGGCGTCACCCTCGTCCAGGATCCGGACCTCGATGCCGGGGAGGGGCAGTCCCACCGACCCGGGCTTCCTCGGAAGGCTGGGCCGTTCCACGCTGATCGCAGCGGTGGCCTCGGTGCACCCGTAGCCCTCCACGATCACCGAGCTGGTCCGTTCCTCCCACTGCTGGATCACCTCCACCGGGAGCGGCGCCGCCCCCGAGGTCACCACCCGCAGCGAGGACAGGTCGCGATCCTCTAGCGGCATCTGCAGCAGGAACTGCAGCATGGTCGGCACGACGGCCGTCCGGGTCACCCGGAACCGTTCGATGGCGTCGAGGAACGCCGCGGGCTCGAACCACGGCAGCAGGACGCCGAAGCCCTTCACGAACAGCCCGGTGGCGGCCACCAGGATCCCGTACGCGTGGGCCAGGGGCAGCGCGGTGAGGCCGACCTCCCCGTCGCCCACCTCGGCTGCCCGTGAGCCGGCCTCGGCGTCGAAGGCGATGTTCCCGTGGGTGAGCATCACGCCCTTCGACGCCCCCGTGGTCCCGCCCGTGAACAGCAGCGCGGCAAGGTCGTCCTCGGTCCGCGGCACGGGATCGACCAGCGCGCCTCGCGCCAGCAGGTCGTCGAAGGCGACCGTGCCATCCGAGGCTGGCCCGGTCGTGACCAGCGCACGCGCGGGAGGCGCGGCGGCCAGCGCTTCCCGCACCAGCGGCAGGAACGCTGGGCTGGTCACCGCAACGGTCGGCTCGGCCTCGTGCGCGATCCGGGCCACCTCGTGCGGCGAGAGCAGGAACAGCACGGGCGTCACCGCGCCGCCGGCCCGCCACGCCCCCTGGTACACCGTGCCCACCTCGGAGCCGTTCGGCAGCATCACCAGGACCCGGTCGTCGGGCTGCAGCCCCAAGTCGATCAACCCGGCGGCGAACCGCTTGGCCATGCCGGAGAGCTCCAGCGACGAGTACGTGCGGCCCTGGAAGTGCAGCCGCTCGTAGTCGCCGTGGGTGGCGTCGTGCAGATCGGCCAGTTCCGGGAGGGTCGCCACAGAGCGATCCTGGCGCCCCGCCCCCCCTGCCGCAAGGCGCGACCCTCCCCAATGGCCGACGCGGGGTGTATACACACGGCCGGGGGGATCGCCACGGACATCGAGACCGGGACCGAGCTGGCTGGATACCGCGTCGAGGGCGTGCTCGGCCGTGGGGGGATGGGCGTGGTCTACCTGGCCACCGACCTTCAGCTGAAGCGGCGGGTGGCCCTCAAGATCCTGGCCCCAGAGCTCGCGCAGGACCAGGCGTTCCGGGACCGGTTCGTCCGGGAATCCGAGACGGCCGCCTCTCTGGAGGACCCCAACGTCGTCCCCATCCACGAGGCGGGGGAAGCCGACGGGCAGCTGTTCATCGCGATGCGCTACGTTGAGGGGACCGACCTGGGCACGCTCATCCGCGAGATGGGACAGCTCGACCCCATCCGGACCGCCTCCATCGTGAGCCAGGTGGCCAGCGCGCTGGACGCCGCTCACGAGCGCGGCCTGGTCCATCGCGACGTGAAGCCCGCGAACATCCTGATCTCGCGACGCGACCGGTCGAGGGGCGAGCACGTCTACCTCACCGACTTCGGGCTGATCCGGCGGATGGCCCATGCGACATCGCTGACCAAGACCGGCCAGTTCATGGGGACCATCGACTACGTGGCCCCCGAGCAGATCCGGGGCCAGCAGGTGGACGGCCGGGCCGACGTCTACTCCCTGGGCTGTGTGCTGTACGAGTGCCTGACGGGACGGGCGCCGTTCGCCGGCGACATCGAGGTCGCCGTCCTGTACGCGCAGTTGGAGGAGCCGTCCCCGAAGCCGACCGCCCTCCGGCCGGAACTTCCCGCCGCCGTGGACGACGTGGTGGCGAAGGCCATGGCCAAGCAGCCCCAGGACCGGTACGGGACCGCCGGGGCGCTGGCGGAGGACGCCAGGGAAGCGCTGCTCGGGGGGGCGCCGGCGGGGACCGGTCCCGGGCCACGGCTGGGGCGCCGGAAGCCCCGGCGGCGTCTGCTGGTGGCGGCGGCCATCGTCGCGGTCCTGGCGGTGATCGGGGCGACCCTCCCATTCGTCCTCGGAGGGCACAGCGGGCCGCCGCAGGCATCGGCCGTCGCCGTCGGGTCGGACTCCGTGGCCGTGCTCGACGCGATGACCGGACGCGTGGTGGGCGACGTGCCCATTGGAGCCCGGCCCTCGGCCGTCGCGGCCGGAGCCGGCGCGGTGTGGGTAGCGAACGCAACAAGTGGGACGGTTTCGCACATCGATCCCACCACTCGCAGCGCGGTCCAGACTATCCAGGTCGACGGGACGCCGGTGGCCCTGGCGGTGGGCTTCGGCGCGGTGTGGGTGGTGAACGCCGATGGCCCCACCGTGCTCCAGATCAACCCCACAGCGAGCAAGGTCGTGAGCACTATCACTGTGGGCAATGGCCCCGACGCGGTGGCCGTCGGTGCGGGCGGCGTCTGGGTGGCGAACAGTCTGGACGACACGGTCACACGGATCGATCCCGAGCAGGGTGCGGTGGTCGGACGCATCCCCGTGGGGTCCCACCCATCTGCCGTGGTCGTCGAGGGGCAGTCGGTGTGGGTGGCGAACTCCGCTGACGGGACGGTCATGCAGATCGACCCGGGCAGCAACTCGGTGACCCGGACCGTCCATGTCGGCAACGGCCCGGCGGCCCTCGGCGCCGGCTCGGGGGTCATCTGGGTGGCCAACGGCCTGGACGGGACGGCCTCCCGCATCGATGTCGGCTCGGGGTCCGTGACGGCAACTGTTCCGGTCGGGGACGGGCCCGGCAGCGTGGCGATCTCGGACGGATCGGCGTGGGTGGCGAACCAGTTCGGCGGCACGGTGTCCAGGATCGGCCCGGCGGGGAGGGTCACCGACACGGTTCACGTGGGGAACGCTCCGCAGGGGATCGCCGTCGCCGGGGCGAACCTGTGGGTGACCGTGGCCGCCGCGGGGAGGGCCCACCGGGGCGGGACCCTCCTGCTCGAATCCACCCAGGCACCCGACTTCCTGGACCCCGCCCTGACCTACGCCCCGTTGTCGTGGCAGATCCTGGCCATGACCAACGACGGCCTGCTCGGGTTCAGGCGGGTGGGAGGACCGGACGGCGCCACCATCGTCCCCGACCTGGCCACCACGGTGCCCGCCCCCACCGACGGAGGGAAGACCTACACGTTCCAGCTCCGGCCCGGCATCCGGTACTCGAACGGCCGGCCGGTCGCGGCAGCGGACTTCCGGAGCTCGATGGAACGGCTGTTCAAGCTGCACACACCGGCGCCCTACTACGGCGAGATCGTGGGCGGTGACGCCTGCGCCAAGGACCCCGCCACCTGCGATCTGTCCCGAGGCGTAGTGACCGACGACCGGTCCGGGACCGTGACCTTCCACCTCGCCGCCCCCGACCCGGAGTTCCTGTACAAGCTGGCCCTCCCGTTCGGCGACGTGGTGCCGGAAGGGACCCCCGATCCCACCCCTTCGTCCACCGTTCCGGCCACGGGGCCCTACGAGATCCAGACCTACACACCCGCCCACGGGAAGCAGGAGGGCACGATGGTGCTTGTCCGCAACCCGCAGTTCCACGAGTGGTCGGCGGCCGCGCAGCCCGACGGCTACCCCGACCGGATCGTCTACACCATCGGGGTCGACGCGGAGCAGGTCACGTCCGATGTCGAGCAGGGCCGGGCCGACATGTCGCTCGACTCTCTGCCCGCGGACCGGCTCCAGGAGGTCAGCACGCGGTTCACTAACCAGGTCCACACGTTCTCCCAGGCCAGCACGTACGGGATCACGCTCAACACGAACCTGCCCCCGTTCGACGACGTCCGCGTGCGGCGTGCGGTGAACTTCGCCTACGACCGCGGCGCCGCGGCCACTGCGAACCAGCCGGCCCTGCCCACCTGCCAGCTCATCCCGCCGAACTTCCCCGGCTACCGGCCGTACTGCCCGTACACCCTCAACCCGAGCTCGGGAGGCACGTGGACGGGTCCGGACCTGGCCCGGGCCCAGCAGCTCGTGGCCGCCTCTCACACCGCGGGAACAAAGGTGACCGTGTGGGCGACGCCTGCCTTCCCCGCCACCCTCACGATGGGACAGGCCTTCGCGGCGACGCTGAACGACCTCGGCTATCCCACGACCCTTCGCTCGATGGCCAACGTGACCAAGTACTTCAACTTCATCGCGAACTCCGACAACCGGGTCCAGGCCGCTGGGTACGGGTGGTTGTCTGACTACCCGGCCGCATCCAACTTCATCAACCTCGTGCGGTGCTTGAGCTTCGCGCCCGGATCGAACGGGAGCCTGAACGTCGCCCAACTGTGCGACCCGGCCCTCGATCGCCGGATCCAGCACGCCCTCTCCGTCCAGGCCACAGACCCGGCCGCCGCAAACGGGCTGTGGGCGGCCATCGACAGGCAGGTCACCCGCGACGCACCATGGGTGTTCGTCCTCAACAAGGCCGGCCTGGACTTCGTGTCCGCCCGAGTGGGCAACTACCAGCACAACCCCCAGTGGGGGGTGCTGATCGACCAGCTCTGGGTGAAGTAGCGAGGAGCCCGGGCGCGGTCGCCCGGGCTCCCCATTCGAGCCATGGCGTCAGAAGGTCGCGGATCCGCTGGGGACCGTGGACAGGTCCCGATGGAGCTCGATCGAGTTGTGATAGGCCGCTCCGTCCGGGATCGCGCTGATGAGGGGCTTGATCGAGAACGGCCCGGGGCCGGTGGGGTCCGTGCCGCCGAGGTCGGGTTCGATCGTGACCACGGCCATGGAGCTCCCGTCGGCCAGGTTGACGGGAGCGGTGACTCCGGCCGGCAGGTTGTGCAGGAAGTCCTCACCCGGGAACGGCGGGCCGGAGAGCGGTCCCGAGAACTGGGCGCTCCGGTCGGGTCCGCTGGCCTCCGTGAACCGGCCGCTCGACAGCGGCACGCCCTGGGTCACGCCCCACCCTTCCCACACCCAGCCGGTGGGAAGCGTGGGCAGCGTGAGAGACGGTCCCGGCCCTGCGGGGTCCAGAAACCACAGGCCCGAGGTCTCGTCCGACGTGGTCGAATCCGTCGGCGTGGCCAGGATGAAGCTGCCGGCCACCTTCGACAGGTCCACCGGGAACGCGAGCGACGCCCGGTGCCGGTGGGGCGCGCCCACCAGGACGGCGATGCCACTCGGGCCCAGGTCGGGGTCCGGCGACGGCTCGATGGTCACCACCAGCGCGTCGGCGTGGGCGGGGTTCCGGGTGGAGAAGAACCGCGCCGGGTGTCCGAACCCGTCCACCAGGTTGCCGTTCTGGTCGACGTTGAACGCTCCCGCGGAGAGCTTCTGCGCGCCGAACACCGCCCACAGCTCGTAGAAGGCCCCGTCCAGGTGGACCAGCCGCTGGGTGGCCAGGTGGATCTGGAACGCGTGGCCCGGCCGGGCGGCTGAGCTCGGCCGGGCGGCGGCGGGAGTCGCCAGGGCGGCCACCACCGCCAGGCTCACCACAGCGAGCAGCGCGCGTCTCATGTCGTGCCTCCTTCCGGCAGGCACCTCCTGCCGCACGGCCGACCGTAGACGCCGCGCCCTTACGCCCCGCTTGCGGCCCCCGTAAGGGTTCCGTAACCGCCCGCCCACCTACAATCGAGCGGATGGGCCAGGCGCATCGAGTGCTGGTGGTGGACGACGAGCCCATCGTCGTGGACGTGCTGACCCGGTACCTCACCCGGGAGGGGTTCGAGGTGGCGACCGCCCACGATGGCCAGGAAGCCGTGGAGTCGTTCCCGTCCTTTCGCCCGGACCTGGTGCTGCTCGACCTGATGCTTCCGAGGCTGGACGGGCTCGAGGTGTTCCGCCGGATCCGCGACGAGGGCGCGGTGCCCGTCATCATGCTGACGGCCAGGGGCGAGGAGACCGACCGCGTGGTGGGGCTGGAGCTGGGGGCGGACGACTACGTCACCAAGCCGTTCTCTCCGCGAGAGATCGTGGCACGGGTCCGGGCCGTGCTCCGCCGGGCCGACCGCCGGCGTGGCGGCGCCGGGACCATGTCGTTCGGAAGCCTCGAGATCGACGACCGGAGCCGGGAGGTCCGCAGGTCGGGAGCCACCGTCCGGCTGACCCCCAAGGAGTTCGACCTGCTCCACCTGCTGGCCTCGCATCCCGGCCAGGTGTTCACCCGCCTGGACCTTCTGGAAGAGCTGTGGGACTTCGCCTTCGACGGTGACCCCTCGACGGTCACCGTCCACGTCCGCCGGCTCCGGGAGAAGATCGAGGACGACCCCTCCGCCCCCCGCCATCTGGCCACGGTGTGGGGGGTCGGCTACCGGTTCGACCCGTGACCGGGCGGCGCCTGATCGGGACCGGGGGCCTGGCCGTCGTGGCGCTGGCCGCTGGCGCGGGGGCGGCGGCGACCATCCTGGTGGGCGCCGGGGCCGGGATGCACGGCCACGAGCTCGGCCACCTGGCTCTGCTGCTGCTGCCGGCGGCCGTGGCCACCATCGCCGCGGTGGCCGCGGCCCGCTCGCTGTTCGCGCGCATCTCGCTCCGGCTCCGGCTCACCGCCATCGCCGTGGTGGCACTCCTGGTCGGCCTGGCGAACCTGGCCGTGGTGGCCCGGCTCATGTTCGTGAGCGGGCACGACATGACGGCGGTGGTGGTGGTGCTCGGATACGCCGTGGGGGCGGGGGTGGGCGCGGCGCTGGTCCTGGCCCGCGGTCCGGCCCGGGCCATGGAGCGCCTCTCGTCGACCGCCTCCGCCCTGGCCGGCGGCGACCTGTCGGCCCGCGCGGGCGAGGTCCGGGGAGGCCCCGAGTACTCGGACCTGGCGTCCACCCTCGACCACATGGCGGACCGCGTGGAGCAGGCCATGGCCAGGGTCCGGGACGTGGAGGCCCGACGCCGCGACCTCATCACCGCCGTGTCCCACGACCTCCGGACGCCCCTGGCCCGGCTTCGAGCCATGGTGGAGGCGGTGGACGACGGGGTGGTCGACGACGCCCCCACCCTCCGGCGCTATGCGGGGGAGATGCGGCGCTCCATCGAAACCCTGGTGGGCCTGGTGGACGACCTGTTCGAGCTGGTGCAGCTCGACGCCGGGGCCATCGAGGCCGAGACGGAGCGGGCCCGGGTCCAGGACGTGGTCCGCTCGGCGGTCGGCGCGTGCCGGGACGACGCCCGGGACAAGGGCCTGGCGGTACGGACGGACCTCGACGGCGCTGGCGACGACACCTGTTCGCCCCGCCTGGTCCGGGTGCTCCAGAACCTGGTCCAGAACTCCATCCGCCACACGCCGCCGGATGGCACGGTGACCATCGAGGCCCGGAGGCTGGACGGCCGGCTCCGCCTCGTCGTGCAGGACACGGGCGAGGGGATCTCGCCGGAGGCGCTCCCCCGCGTCTTCGATCCCTTCTACCGGGCAGATCCGGCCCGAACCGGGCCCGGCTCCGGCCTGGGGCTGGCCGTGGCCAAGCGGATCGTGGAAGCGCTGGGCGGCGACATCGCGGCCGACAGCCCGCCGCCCCGGGGGAGCTCGGTTCGCGGTCACGCTGCCCATCGGCGAGGGTCTGCGGCCGGCCGGCTGAGCCCCACGACCGCCGGCTGGCTCCGGTAGCCTGAGCGGCACGACATGGCCGTCCACATCGGCATCGGGCTGTTCACCGGGCAGGTTCCCCCCGATTCCGGGCGCACGTTCGCCCAGGAGTACCGGGAGGTCCTGGACCTGGTCCGGCTGGCCGAGACCCTGGGGTTCGACTCCGCGTGGGTCAGCGAGCACCACGGCTCCGGGGACGGCTACCTCCCGTCGCTCCTTCCCATGCTGGCCGCGTTCGCCGCGGCCACCGAGCGGATGAAGCTCGGGACCGGCGTGCTGCTCACGCCGTTCCACGACCCGCTTCGGCTGGCCGAGGACTGCGCCGTCGTGGACCAGCTGTCGAACGGCCGGCTGATCCTGGGGCTCGGGCTGGGGTGGCGGGAGGAGGAGTTCCGGATGTGGGGCCAGCAGCCCTCGGAACGCCTCCGCCGGACCGTGGAGACCATCCAGGTCCTCCGGCACGCGTGGACGGGCCAGCGGTTCTCGTTCGAGGGGAAGCACTATCGCTACGACGACGTCCTGATCACCCCCCCGCCGGCGCAGGAGGGCGGCGTGCCCGTCTGGCTGGGCGGGTTCGCGGAGGCGGCCGTGCGGCGAGCCGGCCGGATCGGCGATGGCTACATCCGGAGCCGCGGCGGGTGGATCGACGACATGCGCCATTCACTCGCGGTGGCCGAGGAGGGCGCCTCGCAGGCGGGAAAGGACCCCTCGGCGCTGCCCTTCGTCCAGCTCCAGAGCGCTTTCGCGTGGGAGGACGGCGACGCGATGGACGTGGTCCGCGCCGGCGCCGCCCACCACCTGGGGATCTACGCGGGGTGGGCGGAAGGCTCGGACACGCCGGAGAAGGGGTTCTGGGTCACCCCGCCCTCCGACGACAGGCTGCGGCAGGTGGTGGTGGCCGGGACGCCGCAGGACGTGGCCCGGCGCCTCCGGCCCATGGTGGACGCGTTCGGGGACCGCCGGGAGTTCCACCTGATCGTGCGCCTGCACTACCCGGGCATGGACTACGACACCGCCTCCCGGGCGGTGGAGCTGTTCGGAGAGAAGGTCATCCCCGCCCTGAAGGGCGGGTAGCGCGTTTCAGCCGGCCTGCACGGCCGCCAGGGTCCGGCGGGTCTGGTCCAGGTGGAACCGGTCGTGCCCGGCCAGCGTCCGGAACAGCAGCTCGAAGGTCTCCTGTCCCCGCTCGGCGTGGATGCCGTACCGCTGGCGGTCCCCGGGCGGCGTCCGTTCCCACAGGCGCAGGTTGGCGCCGCGGAGCGCCCCGTGCAGGGCCAGGAGCTCCTCGGGCGGGTCGTCGCGATGGCGGAGCCGGTCCACCCACAGATCCTGGTCGTAGGCGATCAGCTCCGGCTGGTCGTGGGCAAGGACCCAGCGGTAGCGGCCCGCGGCCACCACCTCCGCGTCGGTGAGGTGCCCGATGAGCTCGATGACCGACCACTCGCCCTCTTCCGGCCGGGTCCTGATCCGAGGGCCCGCCCCCGCGGCCAGCTCACGGAGCGCCGCCGGCGTCGCCGCCTGCACCTCGGCCGGGTCGTCGTCGCCGAGCAGCGACAGCATGTGGGCGACGTACTCCAGGGGACGCGCGACCGGGTCGAGGTCGGGCTGTTCGTCAGGCCGGCTCACGCTGGGGCAGTCTAGCGCGGTACCGCCGCACCACGAGCCAGGCCAGCAGGCCCAGAAGCGAGAGCGGGACCAACACCGCCAGCGCCACCACGATCCCGTACACCAGCCCCAGGAACACGGCCTCGGCCCGGGTCAGCGCCTCGGAGAGCTTCGGCTTCTCGATGGCCACGGTCTGCGGCTGCACCACCGGCGGCGCTCCGGCCTCGAACAGCTGCACCTCGATGGTGGAGAGCTCCGCCCGGTTGGAGAGGACCCGGCGCTCGCCGGTCAGCTCCTCGATGTGCAGCTGGACGTCGGACAGGGTTCGCTGCACCCGCAGCGTCCCCTCGATGGTGGTGGCCTTCGACAGCAGGCGAAGGAGGACCTTCTCCTGGGTCTGGTAATTCAGCAGGCGGGCGTCCAGGTCGACGAACTGCGAGGTCACGTCCCGGCCGGAGATCGACTGCCGCTGCACCGTGCCGATGCCGCGGAGGTCGTGCAGCGCGTCCTCGAAGCTGGCCGCCGGGACCCGGATGGTGAGCCGGCCGGAGCGGTGCTTGACGCCCTGGCTGGACGACGACTCGACGAACCCGCCGTACGTTCCGGCGACGACGGAGGCCCGGTCGAACGCGTCGTCGAACCCGCCCCGCTTCACCTCGATCTCCAGGTGCCCCGTCTTGATGATGTTGGGGCCGAGGGGCGGGACGTCCGAGACGAGTTGCACGTCGCCCGCGGTGACACCGGCCGGCCCGCCCGCCGCGGGAGCAGTTCTCGGCCCCGTGGCCCCCGTGGGGCCGGTGGCCCCGACGGCAGCGCCGGCGGTCGTCGCGCTGGACTGTTTCGAGCAGGCCGTGCCAACCGCGCCGAGCAGGCCGCAGGCCGCGAGGAGGCCCACCGCTGCGATCAGGCGCCTCCGCATTCCCGCCTCCCGTCCGTGGTGGACCTACCCTGGTGTACGCGTTCCGGGGCGGCGCGGGATCGGGCCAGCGGGCTTACCATGGAGGCGATGGACGGTGCCCGGGTGGCAGGGTTCGTGGTGGTCGGTGTGGTGCTGCTGATGGCCGGTCTGCTCGGCGCGCCGCTTGCCCTGGTGGGCCTGCTGGCCGTGGTCCTGTGCGGCCTCGCGCTCATCCTGACCCTGCTGTCCCCCGGCGGCGTCGGCGCCCAGTCCGCCAGCAACCTGGCCCGGAAAATGTACGACCGGAACGGCTGGGAGTCCGGGTGGAGCCGGGGCTATCTGGACGAGGGGCGGCCGCCGCGGCGGCGATCCCGCGACGACGTGCCCCCGGACCTGTTCCCGGAGGACCTCCAGGAATCGAGGGCCTGGCTCCGCACCCTCGATTCCATCCGCCGCCTGCCGGAGCGGTAGCGCCCGGTCGCTCCTACGGAAGCCGGACCCGGCCGCTGGCGCGGCCGGCCAGCGCCGCTGGTCCCGCCGCCACCAGCCCGTCCGCGACCAGTCCCTCGACCACCTTCGCCATGCGGTCGAGCGGGAGCCCGGCCGTTGCGGCGAGGGATCCCAGCGTGGCGGACTCTCGGGCCAACAGCTGTTCCACCACCCGTCCGCGAGCCTGCCTCGTGGAGCCCTGGTACGGAGGGCTTCCCCGGCGGTGCGGCGACGGATGGCGCCCCTGAACATGGAACCGGCACCCCCCGGCGAGTGGGCAGGCGTTGCACCGAGGGGCCGGCCTGCACAACTCCCGCCCCAGGTCCATCACCGCCTGGTTCCAACCGCCCGGATCGGCTCGCTCCAGCCACGACCAGGCTGCATCACGAACCTGGCTCGCGGTGACCTCGTGCGGCTCCGCCCCCAGCCGGGCCCGGGCCACGACCCGGCGGACGTTCGTGTCGATCGCCGGAACGGGCCTTCCGAAGGCGATCGACGCCACCGCTGCCGCCGTGTACGCCCCAATTCCCGGCAACGCTTCCAGTTCCGGCGGTTCGCACGGAATCGCTCCGCCGTGCCGCTCGACCACGGCGCGCGCCGCCTCGTGCAGCGCGACCGCCCGCCGGTTGTACCCGAGCCCTGCCCATGCCAGCAGGACGTCCCGCCGCGTCGCCGCCGCGAGGCTCGCCAGGTCCGGAAAGCGATCCACGAACACCAGGTACGACGGCACCACCCGGGTGGCCTGGGTCTGCTGGAGCATCACCTCGCTGACCAGCACCCGGTACGGGTCCCGTTCGCCCCGCCACGGGTACAGCGAACGCCGCGGCTCGAACCAGGCTGCGAGCGCGGCGCGGGTCCCCATGGCCGCCCAGCCTACGCTTCGACTGGCGGGGGCCGGCGAGTTACGCTACAGCCGACGTGGCCACCGTTCGCGAGGTCATGAGCACCAACGTCATCACGGTCAATCCCGACGACACCGTGGCCGGGGCGGCGACCGTGATGGGGGGCAGGCGCGTCGGCTCCGCGCTGATCATGGACGGCGAGCGCATCGCCGGCATCTTCACCGAGCGCGACATCGTGCGCGCCCTGGGCGAGCACTTCGACGCCGCCGGGCATCCTGTCTCGAACTGGATGACCCGGTCTCCCTCGACCATCAGCCCGGACGCCCCGGTGGAGGAGGCGCTCAACCGGATGCTGGCCGGCGGGTTCCGCCACCTGCCGGTGGTCGAGAACGACCAGGTGGTCGGGATGCTCTCGATGCGCGACGTCGCGGGAGCCGGCGAAACCTAGAACCCGGTGCGCGGTTTCTCCGGCAGGTCGAAGGAGGCCTCCTTCAGCGCCGCCCACACTTCCCGGAACACGTCCCCGGCGTACTTGGGGGGCTGGCTGCTCTCGCCGCCCATCGCGCCGCGAACGGCGGAGGCGGTCACTTCCACGGCCTTCTCGAACAACGCCCAGTCGATCTCGCGTGCCACGATCCCTCCTGCTCTCGAGTGTGGTCAGGGACGTGCAAGCCTACCGGCCGGCCGTCGGCCGCTCCTCGGGCGGGGGCGTGACGTGCCAGTGGCGGGGGAGGACAAGCGCGTCGGCCTCGGGTGGGCCCCACGAGCCCGGCTCGTAGAACTCCACCGGTGGCGGATAGTCCAGCACCGGCATCAGCACCCGCCACGCCTCCTCCACCTCGTCCTCCCGGGTGAACAGGGTGTGGTCGCCCTCCATGGCCTCCAGGATGAGCGTCTCGTACGCCTCGATCAGCGGGGTGTTGAACGTCCGCTGGTAGTCGAAGTCGAGCTGGGCGCGGTCGAGGTCGAACCCCAGCCCCGGCTTCTTGATGTTGAGGTGCAGCGAGATCCCCTCGTCCGGCTGGATCCGGATTGCCAGCGCGTCCCGTCCGAGGGGAGTGGTGTCGGTCCCCCGGAACACGTTGTACGGGACATGGCGGAAGGACAGCGACGCCTCGGTCACCTTCCGGGCCAGCACCTTGCCGGTGCGCAGGTTGAACGGCACGCCCGCCCACCGCCAGTTGTCGATCTCCACCTGGAGCGCGGCGAACGTCTCTGCCTGCGACCGGGCATCGACCCCCGCCTCGTTCCGGTACCCCACAAACTGCCCGCGCACGACCTTCTTCGGATCCACGGTGTTCATCGAGCGGAGCACGCGGACCTTCTCGTCGCGAAGCCGGTCGGGCTCGAAGGACACCGGCGGCTCCATGGCCAGGATGGTCATGGCCTGGAACAGGTGCGTCTGGACCATGTCCCGGATGGTGCCGGTCTCCTCGTAGAACGGGCCCCGGCCCTCGATCCCGATCTCCTCCGCCACGGTGATCTGCACGTTGTCCACGTACCGGCGGTTCCAGATGGGCTCGAACATCCCGTTGGCGAACCGGAAGGCCAGGACGTTCTGGACGGTCTCCTTCCCCAGGTAGTGGTCGATGCGGAAGATCTGCGACTCGTCGAACACCGCGTGCAGCGCGTCGTTCAGCTCCCGCGCGCTCTTGAGGTCCCGGCCGAAGGGCTTCTCGATGACGATCTTCGAACCGGCCTGCATCTTGCTCTCGGCCAGGCGCTGCACGATCAAGGGGTAGGCGGCCGGCGGCGTGGCGCAGTAGAAGAAGCGACCGCCCTCGGTGCCTTGGGTCTTGTCCGTCCACTCCAGGTGCTCCCGGAGGTGCTCCATGGCCTGCTCGCTGTCGAACTCTCCGGGCACGTAGGTCAGCCGCTTGCTGAACTCCGCCCACACGTCCGTGCTGGGCTTGCTCCGGGCGAACTGCTCGACGGAGTGGCGGGCCTGGTCCTGGAACTCCTCGTCCGACATCTCGGTCCGGGCGTAGCCGATGATGGCCACGCCCTGGGGCAGCAGCCCCTCCGAGAACAGGTGCCAGAACGCCGGGAGGAGCTTGCGCCGGGTCAGGTCGCCCGACGCGCCGAAGATGACGATGGCCTGGGGTTCCGGCGGCTTCAGCGCCATGGCGCTAGCGCCCCTCCTCCGCCTTCACGGCGTGGCCGCCGAACTCGTTGCGGAGCGCGGCGATCACCTTGGCAGCGTAGGACTCGTCCTGCCGGGAGGCGAACCGCAGGAACAGCGACAGCGCGGTGATGGGGGCGGGCACGTTCTCGTCCATGGCGGCGAAGACCGTCCATCGCCCCTCGCCCGAGTCCTCCACGTACCCCTTGATGCCGTCCAGGCCGGGGTCCTTCTCGAACGCGTCCACCAGCAGCTCCAGGAGCCACGACCGGACCACGCTCCCGTAGCGCCAGATCCCGGCGATCGACGGGAGGTCCAGCTCGAAGTCCGACGCCCGCAGGATCTCGAAGCCCTCGCCGTACGCCGCGAGCATGCCGTACTCGATGCCGTTGTGGACCATCTTCACGAAGTGGCCGGAACCCGCCCCGCCCGTGTGCGCGTACCCGCCCTCGGGGGCCAGCGTGGCGAAGATCGGCTCGTTCCGGTCGAAGGCCTCCTTCTGGCCCCCCACCATCAGGCAGTACCCGTTGGCCAGGCCCCAGATCCCGCCCGAGGTCCCGCAATCCATGAAGTCGATCCCGTCGGCGACGAGCTCCCCGGCCCGCCGGACGGAGTCGCGCCAGAAGGAGTTCCCGCCGTCGATGACGGTGTCGCCCCGTTCCAGGAGCTTCTTGAGGTTCTGGATGGTTCCCTCGGTCGGGTCGCCGGAGGGGACCATCAACCACACGGTACGGGGCGCCTCCAGCTTCCCCACCAGCTCCTCCAGCGAGGAGGCTCCGACGGCCCCCTGGTCGACGATCCGCTGCACGGTCGCCGGCGTGGTGGAGTACCCCACCACCTCGTGCCCACCGCGGATCAGGCGGACCGTCATGTTCCCGCCCATCCGGCCGAGCCCCACCATCCCGAGCTTCATGTCGATCCTCCTCGTCCGAGCGCCGCCGTCGCCACGCCGTCAGCCCTCTGTCCCATTGTGGCCCCACGACGTGACGGCGACCTCCATCCATCCATCCTCGACCCGGGCCGGGTACACCGGGACCGGCTCGGCGGCGGGACCCCCCACCGGCTCGCCGGACTCCAGGTCGAACCGGCTCCCGTGGCACGGGCAGACCACCTGGCCCTCCGGGTCGAGCTCTCCCTCCGACAGCGAGCACGACCGGTGGGTGCACTCGTCGCCCAGGGCGTGGACCCGGCCGTCCAGGTTCGCCACCGCCAGCCGGGTGCCGCCGATCTCGTAGCCGCGGAGCTCCCCGTCCGGGACCTCCGCTAGGCTGCCCACGCGCACGAACTGCGGCTCCACCGCAGGAATCCTCACACATCCGGGCCGCCGGGCGAACCGTGGGGTTGCCCACCCGGGCGGCGCCGTGTAGTTGCTCACCCGGGCAGCGCCGTGGAACGATCCCGGCCCATGGCGTTCACCAGGGAATGGGAGGCCGCGCAGCCTCGAGCCGCCGTCGCGCTCCTGCACGGCCTGGCGGAGCACTCCGGCCGCTGGGAGCACGTGGGCGCGCGACTCGCCGGCGCGGGGTACTCCGTGTACACGGCGGACCTCCGCGGCCACGGCCGCTCCGAGGGCTGGCCCGGCGAGGTGTCCGGCCTGGCCGACTGGCTGGAGGACGCCGACGCTATCGTGGCCCGGGCCCGCGAGGCCGCGGCGAGCCGGCCGGTGTTCGCGCTGGGCCACAGCCTGGGCGCGCTGATCGCAGGGGCGTACGTAGCCCGCCATCCCGACGCCGTGGACGGGCTGATCCTGTCCGGCATCGCCGTGCTGGCGGGGACCGCGCTACTGGCGTCGATGGCCGACCCGGAGGGCCAGGGCATCCCGCCCACGGCCATCAGCCGTGACCCCCGCGTCGTCCAGGCCTACGTCGACGACGAGCTGGTCTTCGCGGATCGGGTCTCGCCGGAGGCGAACGCGGCCGCCCTGGAGGCGGCCATCGAGGTCAACCAGGCCGGCGACCGGCTGGCCCTTCCCGTGCTGATGGTCCACGGGAGCGACGACGCCATCGCCGACGTGGAGGGCGCGCGCGACCTGTACGACTCGCTGGCCTCGAGCGACAAGCAGCTCATCGTCTACGACGGCCTGTTCCACGAGGTCATGAACGAGCCCGAGCAGGACCGCGTCCTGGACGACGTCGTGGCCTGGCTGGACCGCCACACGCCGCCGGCTTCGGGCTGACACACGGTCGGCCGTGCCCGAGCTCCCCGACGTCGAGGCGTACCGCCGCTTCTTCCAGGAACATGCCGCCGGCCGCACCGTACGCCGGGTCGTGGTCCCCGACCCCACCATCGTCCGCAACGCGACCCCGCAGGCGCTGGACCGGGCCCTGCGCGGCCACCGGTTCGCCGACCCCGACCGCCTGGGGAAGTGGCTGCTGGCCTGGACCGAGGGCGGGCCGGGGCTGCTCCTGCACTTCGGCATGACCGGCGACTTGATCTGGTCGGATGACGAGCCCGAACGACACCGCCACGACCGGGTGATCCTGGAGCTCGACCGGGGCGAGCTCCGGTACAGGAACATGCGCAAGCTGGGTGGCGCGTGGCTGGCCCACGACCGCGACGAGGCCCGATCCGTCATGGGCGAGCTGGGGCCCGACGCGCTCACGGTCTCCCGGCGGGAGTTCCTGGACCGGCTGGGGCGTCGACGGGGCGGGGTCAAGGCGCTGCTGATGGACCAGCGGTTCGTGGCCGGCGTCGGAAACCTGGTGGCCGACGAGGTCCTGTGGCAGGCCCGGCTGCATCCCCGACGGACCGTGGAGTCGCTGGACGACGAGGAGCGGGTGCGCGTGTACCGGGTGATGCAAGCCGTGCTGAGGGAGATGGTGGCGACGTTCGACTACGTGCCCCGGAAGCGCGGCTGGCTGAATCACGTCCGGGGCCGAACCGGCGCGGTGTGCCCGCGATGCTCGAAGCCGCTGTCCCGCGCGACCGTCGCCGGGAGGACGACCTACTTCTGCCCCTCCTGCCAGCCGGCGTCGCCGGGCTGAGCGTCCGCCGGCGGCCGCGACAGCCGCCGCCAGGCCGACCACCCGCGCTGGGCCACGGTCAGCCCGCCCAGCCCGGTGAGCACCGCCAGCACCGGAAGGAGCGCCCCCGGCGCCGTGAGCCCGATCATCAGCGCCACGTACCGCTCCAGCCGCTGGAACACGCCCTCCGACAGCGTGATCCCCAGCGCCTCGCCCTCCGCGCGGATCTGGCTAACCACCAGCGAGATGGCGAGCGTCGAGATGGCCAGTGCCGCCGCAGCCCGGTGGCCCTGGCCCGCAAGTGACCAGAACAGGCATCCGAACAGGATGCCGTCGGACAGCCGGTCGAGCGTGGAGTCCAGGAACGCCCCCAGCCGGCTGTCCTCCCCGCGCATGCGAGCCACGCCCCCGTCGAACACGTCCAGGAGGCCCGCCGGGATCAGCAGCATCCCGGGCAGGAATCGCCGGCCGGTCAGGAGCAGCCACCCCACCACCACGTTCATGGCCACCGATCCGAGGGTCAGCTGCCAGGGCCGGACCCCGGCCCGGACCAGCCCGGCCAGCGTGATCCGGTACGGCCAGGTGAAGATCCGCTGGAACAGCGGCCCGATGATGCTCCGGTTCCGCCGAGGCGCCGGCATGTCCCGCACCCTCGGCGCCGGCTGCTTCCCTCCCGTGGCCTGGTCGCTCATCCCAGCAGTGAAGGCTAGCTTGCCGACTGGAACGAGGCACGTGCGCTGGCGGCGAACGCGGGAGCTCAGCCCGTGTAGGGCTCGAAGCCCACGACCTGGTAGCGGAACGTGCCGCCGGGGGCCTGGTAGGCGACCTCGTCGCCCTTGCGGGTGCCCACCAGGGCGGAGCCCAGCGGCGACGTGGTGGTGATGGTCCGGGCTCCCTTGGCGCGTTCCTCGGACGAGTCGGCCAGCAGGTACGTCTCGTCGTCCGGGTCGTCCTCGTCCAGCGGCCGCACCGTGACCAGCATCCCCGGCCCCACCGCGTCGGCGCCGACGGGCGCCTCGATGATCTCGGGGTCCCGGAGCATCCGCTCCAGGTTCCGGATCCGGGACTCCATCAGGGCCTGCTCGTTCTTGGCCGCGTCGTACTCCGCGTTCTCCCGGATGTCGCCGAACTCGCGAGCGGTCTTCAGCCGCTCGGCGATGTGCGTCCGGCCCTCCGACTTCAGCTGGTCCAGCTCCGCCTTCAGTCGAGAATAGGCGTCGAGGGTCAGCGTGGCAGTGGGCTCGTGGCCACGCTGCCGCGGCGGTCGGGACGCGAGCTCTTCGGGGAGTTCCATCGGTAGAGAAGACTGTAGTGCGTCCCCGTGACGGCGCCTACCCCGCAGCCGCCACGCCTTGACGATGTGACGAACGTCGTTCTATCGTCACATGGATGGCCACGGTCACCAGCGACCTCCAGCCCACCACCCGGGACCGCATCCTGGACGCGGCGTTCGAGGCGGTGCAGGTGTTCGGCCTGTCCCGGATCACGGTGGAGGACGTGGCCCATCGGGCCCGGCTGTCCCGCCAGACCGTCTACCGCTACTTCCCCTCCAAGGACCACGTCGTCCTGTTCCTGGTGGCCCGGGAGGAGGAGAAGTTCATGGACGGAGTCCGGGCCGCCTTCGCCAGCCACGAGGATCCGGAGGAGGCCCTCGCGCTGGCCGTGGCGTTCGTGCTGCGGTACACGCACGAGCACCCGCTGCTGGACCGCCTGCTGGCCACGGACGAGCAGACCCTGCTGCCCTACCTGACCACCCGGGGCCTGCCCCTGATCATGCACGCCCGGGAGACCCTGGTGGAGCTGATGGCCCCGCGCCTGCCCGGCGTGGAGCTGGACGAGCTGCGCGGCGTCCTCGACGTGGTGTGCCGGGCGATGATCTCCTACATGCTGACGAGCTCCGAGCGGCCGGCAGACTCGGTCGCCCGGACGATGGCCCGAACCGCGGTCGCCCCCCTCACGCGGAGCCCGACGCAGACGTGAGCACCCGCCAGTACGTCCTCCCCGTCGACCAGACCAAGTGGGAGATCGGCGCCCACCACACCACGACCTTCACGTTCGACTACGACGAGGGTCGGGACCGGCTGCTCTCCCTGTACGAGAAGGGCAAGGAGAAGCAGTGGAACACCAACACCCGGATCGACTGGTCCACCGACGTGGATCCCGAGTCGCCGGACAACTACCCCGAGTACTACATCCCGATCTACGGCTCGGACATCTACGAGCGGATGACCGAGCCGGAGCGCCGGAACTACCGGCGGCTGGCCGCCGCGTGGACGAACTCGCAGTTCCTCCACGGCGAGCAGGGCGCACTGGTGTGCACGGCCAAGATCGTGCAGACCGTGCCCGACGTGGACTGCAAGTTCTACGCCGCCACCCAGGTAATGGACGAGGCCCGCCACATGGAGACGTACTCCCGGTACCTCCGGGAGAAGATCGAGATGGCCTTCCCCATCAACGACTACCTGAAGACGCTGCTGGCCGACGTGGTGGCGGACGACCGGTGGGACATGACCTGCCTGGGGATGCAGATCATGATCGAGGGGCTGGCCCTGGCGGCGTTCGCCCTGATCCGGGACTTCTCCCAGGAGCCCCTGGCCAAGGCCATCAACACCTACGTCATGCAGGACGAGGCGCGGCACGTCGCGTTCGGGCGCCTGTCGCTTCGCGAGTTCTACCCGCAGCTCACCCAGGCCGAGAGGGACGAGCGCGAGGAGTTCGTGGTGTACGCCTCGTACCTGATGCGGGACCGGTTCATGGGCCGCGAGATCTACGAGGCCGCCGGGCTCCCGGTCGAGGAGTGCATGGAGTACGTCCGCAACTCGGACATGCTGGGCGAGTTCCGCAAGATGCTGTTCTCGCGCATCGTGCCCACGGTGAAGGACCTCGGGCTGTTCGGGCCGAAGGTGCAGAAGGCGTTCCAGGACATGGGGGTCATCGCCTTCGCCGACCTGAACCCGGACGACCTGGCCACCGCGGACGAGCAGATCGCCGAGGACCTCGACCGCCGTCGGGCCACGGCCGGGCCCGACGGGAACGGTGACGGTCGCCCGCTGGCGGACATCGACCCCGCCCGCGCCGCGGAGGTCGAGCGCACCATCCGCGCCGGCGCCGAGTAGCCGGGTCGCCGGCGGTCGCGTGGACGTCTACCGCACACCGGACGACCGGTTCGAGGGCCTGACCGGCTACTCCTTCGAGCCCCACTACGTCGAGCAGGACGGCCTGCGCGTGCACTACGTGGACGAGGGCTCCGGCCAGCCGGTGCTGCTGCTGCACGGGGAGCCCACCTGGTCGTTCCTGTACCGGAAGATGGTCCCGGTCCTGGCGGCCTCGGCCCGCGCGATCGCGCCCGACTACGTCGGGTTCGGACGGTCGGACAAGCCGGTGGAACGCGACTGGTACACCTTCGACGCCCACTACGCCGCGATGGAGCAGCTGGTCCAGGACCTCGCGCTGGAGGGCGTGACCGTCGTCGTGCAGGACTGGGGCGGGCCGATCGGCCTCCGGCTGGCCGCGGAGCACCCCGAGCGCGTGGCCCGCATCGTGGTCATGAACACGGGCATCTTCTCGGGACGGCCGCCGTCGGACGCGTGGCTCCAGTTCCGCGACTTCATGCGGAGGGTGGGAACGGACATCCGGCCCGGGCAGCTCGTGCGGATCACGTGTCCGCAGCCCATCGGCGACGACGTGGTGGCTGGCTACGACGCCCCGTTCCCGGTCCCGGAGTCGAAGGCCGGCGTGCTGATGTTCCCGGAGCTCGTGCCGACCTCGCCGGACCATCCGTCCGCCGCCAAGACGCTGGAGGTCCGGGAGGCCATGAAGCATTGGGAGAAGCCGGCCCTGGTCCTGTTCGGCGACTCGGACCCGGTGTTTCGTCCGAAGGTGGCCGAGCGGTTCTCGGAGCTCATCCCGGGTGCCGGGCCGGCGGAGATCGTGGCCGGGGCGGGGCACTTCCTGCAGGAGGACCGGGGCGAGGAGATAGCCGAGCGGATCTCGCGGTTCCTGGCCGAGACATGACGGGCTACCGGTCTCGTGGGGCTGGCAGAGGATCCGGCGAGCTGCGCAGATGCGACCCATCGAGGCGGCTCGGGCCGGATTCTGGGCGTTTCTGCTGCTCCCGCGGGCTTCCTGCTTGTCACCACCAAGTGGGGCTCGGCTCATGTGGGCTCTACCCACCGAGGTGAACCTTCAGGTCCTCCGGGGTCGGCTCCGGCGTCTCGGGTATCTGGGGAGGATCGACGGGAAGTCGAGTCGCTCGGAAGTCGAGCATGCTGATCAGCACTCGATTGAGAGTCGATCTCGTGGTTCCCCGTTGGGCTTGGTCTGGTGGAATGAGAGATCCCCTCCACCACGTGGCGTCGTTGAGCTGGAGGCGCGCGAGGGCTGGGAAGCCTCGGTCACGCCGGTCATCGGCGCCACGCGCCGTTTGCGATCTCGTCGGGGGTCGGCGCGTTCTTCAGGAGCGCGCCAATAGCTTCCATGACCAGATCCGCCGCCGAGTCGAGCTCGTACTGCCGGGGCGTATCCACCACCAATTGGGCCAGATCCTCTCGGAACTCGTCGTTAGCAAGTTTTTCGGTGAGGTTTGCGGCGAGTTCGGGAAGCTGAAGGCTTCCTCACCCATGTAGTGGCTAAAAGCATCGATGATCAGACGGACGTCGGGCCCCAACGTCGTGAGAACAAGCCAGAGATCGAAGAGGTCTCTTCCCTTGCGGCGCTGATAGAGCGCTCTGAGCTTGGTGCCCATCAACTCTTCGACCGAGAACGTCGTGACGTCGGCGACTCCGGTCCACCATGGTGAGTCGACGGCGTAGAGCCGAGTGACATAGTCGGCGAAGCTCTCGACTTCGCGGATGTTGGTCTCGATCTTGACCCGGATCTTCCCGACCCCTGACGTCGGCTTCGCGTCGAAAATCATGTGGACCATCTGCCCGGACTGCTCGTAGGCGTGCTCCACCAACCCCACGCCGGTCGCGATGCGACGAAGCGCGTCCAGGTACGGACCAATGCCGGACCGCGTGCGCCGCACATAGTCGAGGTCCTCGGAGTACCGGGCGGGAGTCGATAGGTGAAGCTTGTGGAGACATGTACCACCACGCATCGCGAACTCCGGACCGAGAACCTCGTCATTCGCGATTTCGACGATGAAGCGCGAAAGGATGAGGTCCTGTTCGATCTGCGTGTCAGTCGGCCATGGCGCAGTCGACGACCACGCGGTGATGAACGCCGATGGGATCACAGGTCCGGTTCCACTTCGGTGTTGACGAGGACACCCCATCGCTTGTCGACGTGGCCGCGCTTGCGTGCGCTTGGGGTAAGAAGGACGGGCTCGCCTTCGGATGGCCTCGCCACGAATTGAAGCCAGTGGACGTCGACGTCCTGCCGATGGCGTTCGAGGAGCCAGCCAAGTCGTCGCACCGTCGCGCGGTCACGGACGGGCGCAAGGCGCGCGAGAGTGTCGCCGTCGAGAGGACCAATCTCCATGAGGACAGTGGCTACGTTGCTAATCCCCCCGCCATGCCTATAGCGCCATACCAGGTCAACGACCGTCGTCTCGCGAGTCGCCAAGACGAAGTAGCCGGTGTGCGTAGTACGGTGTTCCACCGCCATCTCACCCACCCGGCTACTCGTAGTGAAGCGCAGGTGGAGTCGTCCGATGTCGCGGTCGGGCAAGAACTTCTCCGAGACCACCTGGAAAGTCTGCGGCGCCTGGTGGGCGGCATCGTGCATAGCCGCTGCCGTAAGGAAGCCGACGTAGTACTGGCGGTGCAGATACTTCATCAGCGGGTCGATGAACCACTCGGCCGGAGGCGCCTTGCGGATTCGGTACTCGGGGGGCACCATCACATAGAAGCCGCGGGTCGGGGAGAGCAAGCGACCCTGATGCGCTAGGCGCGCCGCGGCCTGGTGGAGCGACGCTCGCGACACCCCGAGGAACTCGGTTAGCTCTTCGGTAGTGGCCCAGTACCGCCCCTCGGCGATCAAGGCCTCGGGGAAGTCCGAGAGGGTCGCCGCTCCGGGGAGGTATCCAGATTGAGGCAATCGATTCTCTGGCATCATTCTAGCAAGAAAGGATACCTCTCAGAAGGGACGAAAACTCGGCAAACTGATGCTGGATATCAGTTTGCCCCAAATCAGGTCCCCGAACCGCGAAGACTTCAGACCCGTCCTGGTTGATCGGGACGCATGGTGGTACGCGGAAGGCAGAGGCGACAGGGTCCCTATCCCTCGCGCCGTCCCTGGCCGTATCCTTCGCCCACACCATGCCTGAGCCCGACCTCGCACACCGTCTGGCCGTCGCCAGGAAGGACGTCCCGGCCGACGCCGTGCTGAAGGGAGGCCGGGTCCTGTCGGTGTTCACCGGCGAGCTGCTGGATGCCGACGTGGCCATCGCCGGGGAGCACGTGGCGGGCCTGGGCTCCTACGAAGGCGAACGCACCCACGACGTGGCCGGCCAGATCCTGGTCCCCGGGTTCATCGACGGGCACATGCACATCGAGTCCACCAAGCTCCGGCCCGGAGAGTTCGCCCGAGCGGTGCTCCCCCACGGGACGACCACCGTGGTGGCCGACCCGCACGAGATCGGAAACGTCCTGGGCGTCGAGGGCATCCGGATGCTCCTGCGGATGTCGGAGGCGACGCCGCTCGACGTCTACGCAATGGCCTCGTCCTGCGTGCCCGCTTCCCCGCTGGAGACCGGCGGGTACCGCCTGGGGCCGGAGGACATCGCGGAGCTCATCGCCTCGGAGCCTCGGGTCCTCGGCCTGGCCGAGCTGATGAACTTCCCGGCGGTGGTGGCCGGCGATCCGGAGACCCTGGCCAAGATCCACGCCGCCGGGGACCGCCACGTCGACGGGCACGCGCCGGGGCTGACCGGTCCGGCGCTGAACGCCTACCTCGCGGCCGGGGTGCGGAGCGACCATGAGTGTACCACCGCTGAGGAGGCCCGCGAGAAGCGGCGCCTGGGGGCGTGGGTGATGATCCGGGAGGGCTCGGCCGCCCGGAACTTGGAGGCGCTGCTCCCGATGGTCCTGGAGCTCGGGCCGGAGAACTGCATGCTGGTCACCGACGACCGGGAACCCCACGACCTGCTGGCCGATGGCCACCTGGACAACGCCCTGCGAAAGGCGGTCGCGCTGGGCTGCCCGCCGGAGCGGGCCGTGGTCATGGCGACCCTGCATCCCGCGCGCTACCACCGCCTGCACCAGCACGGCGCCGTCGCGCCAGGCTACGTCGCCGACGTGGTGGCCCTGCCCGACCTGCAGTCCTTCCGGCCGGCCGCCGTGTGGAAGCGGGGCGCCCTCGCCTTCGACGGGCACACGGTATCCGCGTTCGAGGACGTCCCGGTCCCCGACTGGATGCTGGACACGATGCACGCCCGGCCGGTCGAGCCGGCCCATTTCCACATCCCCGCGAGCGGGCGCCCCATCCGGGTGATCGAGGTGAAGGAGGGCTCCATCGTCACCGGAGCGTCCCAGGAGCCCCCCCGGATCGTGGACGGCCTGGCGATCGCCGATCCCGAGCGCGACCTGGCCAAGATCGCCGTCGTGGAGCGGCACCGGGCCAGCGGCCGCATGGGGGTCGGGTTCGTCCGGGGGTTCGGGATCGCGGAGGGCGCGCTGGGGTCCACGGTGGCCCACGACGCGCACAACCTCATGCTGGTGGGGACCAGCGATGAGGACATGGCCGTGGCCGCGGAACGGCTTCGGGAGTGCAGAGGCGGACAGGTGGTGGTCCGGAACGGCCGGGTCCTGGCCGACCTCCCCTTGCCCCTCGGCGGCCTGGTGTCGCTGGAGCCGTACGAGCGGGTGGCCGAGCGAACCCTGACCCTGGAGCAGGCCGCGGCGAGCTGCGGGGTCCGCCTGCGGTCTGCCTTCATGACGCTGTCGTTCCTGGCCCTGTCCGTCATCCCCGAGCTGAAGGTGACCGACCTCGGCCTGGTCGACGGGGTCGAGTTCGCGCTGGTACCGCTGGAAGCCTGAACGCGCGACGGAACGTTACGGCGACGGCGAGGGCGCCGTCGCCTCGACCCCCTGGGCCCGGTGCGCCTTCCGGTGGGTGTCGTCCCCCGCGTACACGACCTTGATCACGTGGTCGCCGGCGGTGTCGGCGGACACCGAGACCGCCACCTGCCCGTCGGAGTCCGTGGTGACCGTGTCGACCTCCGTCCCATCGAGCCGGACCGAGAGGTCCACGCCTCCCAGCGCCTCCCAGCGATGGCCGCTCCTGGTCCACAGACGGATCGATCCCGTCACCTGGTCCCCCACCGCGACCGAGTGCGAATCGAGCTTGAACCGCATCTTGCTCGTGGCCGGGTGTGCCTTCTTCGCCATCGCCGTTCCGGCGACGCCTCCGACCAGCAGCATGCCGACGACGACCACGCCGCCGGCCTGGAGGAATCCACGGGTCCTCATTCCGCCACCTCGCTTCTCCCGATGTCCGGCGCACGCCCGCGATTGCACACCCGGGCGGGTAGGCTTCACTCCCATGAGCGAGGACGCCACAGGTCAACCCGGAAGCCCCGAGGGCACACAGCCGGCGGCCATCGACCCGCAGCGCCTGCTCCGCATCGCGTCCGTGACCCGCGAGGTCCTGGACGAGGCCCGGCGGATCAAGCCCGAACCAGCCGCCGTGGCGCACCTCCGTGCGGTCCACGCCCAGATCACCCAGGAGCTCCGGGAATCCCTGCCCCGGGAGCTCTTCGAGGAGCTCGACGAGCTGACCCCGGACATCCGCGACGGCACGCTCGAGGAGCTGGCCCTGGCCCACGCCGAGATCCTGGGATGGCTGGAGGGCCTGTTCCAGGGAACGCAGCTGGCGCTCCAGATGCAGGCGGCCCGGGCGTTCCAGGAACAGCAGCGCCGCCTGGGCGGCGGCCCTCCGTCAGCCCCCGACCCGGACCGCGGCGGCGAGGACGGCCGGTACCTGTGAGGAATGGAGTGCGTCGGGGCGGGTGAGGCGGCCATGGAAGCCCCCGCCGCGCAGCACGACGTGTTTGCCGGCGGAGGCAGGGACGGTGCTCGACTGAACGGTGTCGCTTACAGCCGCCAGGATGCGCCGGCGGCGACCGCCAGCGCCACCAGCGACGCCAGCGGGATCGCGAAACGCGTCAGCTTGCCCATGCTCCCTCCTCTCCTCGATGCCGAGCTTGCTCCGCCAAGGGAACCCCACCGGGGTCCCCTTCCGGTATCGGCAAAGGGGAGGGTTTCTTGTGTCGGCCGTGTGGGGGATGGGGCTATCCCCCGTTCGGGCCCGCGGCCGGGCTGCGACCATTGACGGTTCGGGGGTGGTTCGCCAGCATGCATGTGGGACAGTGCAGGTGACCCAGGAGCGGACAGCCCCCCTACCGGCGCCGATGCCCGCCGAACGGCGGTCGCTGAGGGTGTTCGAGGGCGCGGTCGCCGTGCCCACCGTCGGGCTCGCCGTCTACGGCGCCGTCCGGTCCCCGGGCCCGTTCCGGTCCACGCTTCTGCTGTGGATGCTGTTGATCGCCGTGGTCGACCTGCTGCCCGTGTCGACGTGGCACGGGATCCAGATGCTCCTGGACTTCCCCCTCCTCGTGGCCATCGCCATGCTGTACCGGCCCCAGACGGCGTGCGCGGCCGTCTTCGTCGCATCGTTCGACGCCCGTGAGTTCAAGCGGGAGGTCGGCGTGCTGCGGGCCGGCTTCAACCGGTCCCAGGTGGCCCTCTCGGCCCTGGCCGCAAGCGCTACCTTCCACGCGCTGGGAAGCGTGCACGGCTCCTTCCTGGAGCTGGCCCGGGCCGGGCTTCCGGCCATCGCGGCCGGATACCTGGTCAACACGGGCCTCGTCGCTATGGGGGCCAGCCTCCTGTACCGGGAGTCGTTCCCGGCGGTGGTGTCACGGCTGCGGATCGGCCGGCCGCTGGAGTTCCTGGTCGGCTATCTGGGCCTGGGCATCGTGGGGATCGCCGCCGCCGAGCTGTACCTCGAGGTGGGGTTCTGGGCGGTGGCGTTCGTCATCGTGCCCCTGGCCCTGGCCAGGCAGAGCTTCTTCCGCAGCCTGGACCTCGAGCAGGCCAAAGGGGACCTGGCCGGGGCCTACGAAGCCGAGCGGGGGCGGGTCGTGGAGCTCGAGCGGCTCGACCGGGCCAAGGCCGAGCTGGCGCAGGTGCTGACCCACGACTTCCTCCACGCCATCGCCACACTGCGCACCTACGCCGCGGCTCTCCGCAAGAACTGGGCGCAGATCGACGAGGCCGAGCGATTCGAGGTGGCCGGCTGGATCGAGCGGGAAACGGGGCGGCTGAAGGCCCTCGCCGAGCAGTCCGTCTCGATCATGTTCGGCGACGCGGACGGCCCCGCGCTGTCCCTCCGGCCCGAACGGGTGGCCGAGCTGGTCGAGGAGGCAGCCGACGCCACGAAGCGGCTCGGCGGCCGGCTGCGGATCGACCTGCCGAAGGACGCGGCCGCGGCGGTCGTGCTGGCGGACCGGGTCCGGGTGCTCCAGGTCCTCCGGAACCTGCTGTCGAACGCGGCCTCCCACTCGGAGCCTGGAACGCCGATCGAGCTCGGCGTGCAGGCGAGCGAGGCGGAGGTCGTGTTCGCCGTGCGGGACCGGGGACCGGGCATCACCGCGCAGGATCTCCCCCGCCTGTTCCGGCCGTTCTCCCGGCTCTCCAACGCCGTCGCGGAGGAGACCCCGGGGTCCGGCCTCGGCCTGTACGTCTCGCGACGGATCGTGGAGGCGCACCGCGGCACGATCGCCGCACAGAGCGAGCCCGGCGTCGGATCCACCTTCTCGTTCACCCTGCCCAGGGATGGGGCGTGAGATGAGCGATCCGATCCGGGTCCTCGTGGTCGACGATCACCGCCTGTTCACCCAGGCCCTGGAGCTGCTGCTGCGGGGCGAGGACGGCATACAGGTGGTGGGGACGGCCGGGACGGGCGAGGAGGCTCTGGAGCTCTTCCGGACCACGCCGGTGGACGTGGCCCTGGTGGACATCGACCTCCCCGGAATGGACGGGATCGCGGTGACGGAGCGGCTGGCCGCCGCGCACCCCGGCGTGCAGGTCGTGGTCATCACGGCATACCAGCACCCCGACGTCATCCTGCGAGCGGTGAAGGCCGGGGCCAGCGGCTACGTCATGAAGACGGAGGTGGCCGACGCGCTGGTGGATGCCATCAGGCTGGCCAGGACTGGCAGCATGGTCCTTCCTGCCGGAAAGCTGGCTCCGGCCCTGTCCCAGCCGGGGGGGTGGGACAGGGCCGGAGCCGACGAGGCGTCCCGTCCGGGGTGGCCGGCGGCGGCCGTCCGGGGAACCACGGAAGGACCGCTGTCGGACCGCGAGGTCCAGATCCTCCAGGCCATCGCCGGCGGGGCGTCCACCCGGGAGATGGCCGAATCCATGGCCATCAGCGAGCACACCGTGCGGACCCACGTGAAGCGCATCCTGTCGAAGCTCGAGGTCCACTCGAAGGCCGAAGGGGTCATGAAGGGCGTTCGCCTGGGCCTGATCACCACGTCGTCGGGCGGGCAGTAGCAACCGGCCATCCTGGCTGTGGCCGGCGCCTGGATTCGGTCAATTTCACTCAACCTTGACCAGGAACGATCACCGGACCTAGCCTTCGTCGCGACATGGCAGCCGTCGCGCCCCCGGATCCCAGGCTGGAGCGGGTCCTCGAGGCGATCCCGGGCTGGGCGCGGGCGGGGAGCGTGCGGACGTCACCCCTGCCCGGCGGGATCACCAACCACAACTTCCTGGTGGAGGTGGACGGGGAACGGTTCGTGGCCCGGCTGGCCGGCAGGGACACCGGCCTGCTGGGCATCGACCGCGGCGCGGAGCGAGCCGCCGCGGAGGCCGCGCACGCCGTGGGCATCGGGCCGGAGGTGGTGGCGTACCTGCCCGAGCTGGCGTGCCTGGTAACGCGGTTCATCGACGCCGAGCCCATCCCGCCGGAGGCGATGCGGGAACCGGCCATGCTGGAGCGGGTCGTCCCGGCCATCCGGGCCTTCCACGGCGCCGCGGCTCTGCCAGGGTCGTTCTCGCCGTTCCGGCTGGTCGAGGCCTATCGCGACGCCGCCGCTGCGCGCGGGGTTCGGATTCCCCAGGCCCACGACGAGCTCCGCGAGCGAGCCGGAGAGATCGAGGCGACGTTCGCGTCGAACCCGGTCCCGCCGCGTCCCTGCCACAACGACCTGCTGAACGCGAACTTCCTGCTGTCCGGGAACCGCGTGTACATCGTGGACTACGAGTACGCGGGGATGGGCGATCTGTACTTCGACCTGGGGAACCTCTCCACCAAGCACGACTTCGGCGACCCCCAGGACCTGGCCCTGCTGGCGGCCTACTTCGGTGCCGTGACCCCCGAGCACACCGCCCGGGTGAAGCTCATGAAGGTCATGGCCGACTTCTGGGAGGCCATGTGGGGCGTCCTCCAGCAGGGCATCTCCACCCTCGACTTCGACTACGTGGAGTACGCGGAGACGAACTTCGCCCGCGGCCGCGAGCACGCGGAGGACGCCCGGTACCGGCGGTGGCTGCGCGACGCGCGGGGTGCTGCGTGACACCTTCTGTGTCAACCCACCCGCCTCTCATGGGCGCTGCAGGGCTGTTTTCAGGCCACCTCCTTTCGGCCGAGTTCGAGTCGCTTGGCGCCACCGTGCCGGGCGGCGTCGTACGGGGTCCGGTCGACCCAGC